>TARA_B110000459_G_scaffold53311_1_pt1 | contig 22203 bp, 17 predicted proteins | sample TARA_B110000459 | Tara Oceans TARA_B110000459 (sample SAMEA4398296) | marine metagenome | biome: Polar Biome; feature: [SRF] surface water layer (ENVO:00010504); material: water (ENVO:00002006), including particulate matter (ENVO:01000060) such as... | depth 5 m | reverse complement strand
TAGAGCATCTTTAAAACAGCTTCGTCTGTGAAATCATTCCCATCATTAGCCCTACCCTGTTTCTGAGCAATCCAAACACTCTCATTATCTTCCGTTAGAGAGTAATTAATATATGAGGACAATTTTGATAGTTTTCTTAGAGTTTCCTTAGCTCCTTGTATCTCTCTATGCACTATGAAACTTTTATTTAGTCTCATCAGTACCTCAGCGAAGCTTCCATCAAGAAGGTTATCTCCGATAGCAATTCTTACAGTTTTCATCTTCTGCAGGTACAAGAGATAATTTAGAAAAGCTGCATCAAGTGAGATATCTCTATGATTACCTATAAATAGAGTAGGTTTATCACTCAAGTTCTCCAAACCGCTATAAGAGAAACCATCAGTCGTATTCTGTACCATCTTTTTAACTAAAGGAGCTAAACAGTTTTGGAATTCTTCAATAGAATTACAGTCATGAAAATGTTTATGAAATTTTCTTTTAACGTATTGATTGACGCCCAGATGAAAATATTTATTGAGTTTTGGATAAAATAGGCCCGACAAGAAAGCTAGGAAATACTTATTTTCCTTTAACTCCTTAATCTTCAACTCTACCTGACTGTCAGAATAGGAGCTGATATCACTGAAATCCATCAAACCTTAGATAGAATTAATAAAACTTATTATCTCTTCACTGACTATAGTTGGTTGTCGGTAAGTAATATCATGAGTTCCTTCTTCTAAAGATACTAACTTCCCTTCAGAAAATATTCTTTCAAATTCTTCAGAACCGGAGAAAGGAACGACGCCGTCTTTTTTCCCCCATAAGGTAAGAATTGAGATATTCTTTTGGCTTAAACTTTCATACATACTTCTCACATCAAAGAGATTAAAGTTTCTAACAGTAGAGAGGAGAGATTCATTAAATCCTCTAAATTTAAGCTGCTCTTGAAATAATGGCAAAAATTTATCCTCATTTATGGACAAGGGATCTTCGCTAAATTGAGTTTCTGACATATTGCCTATGCCATAAAGACGATCACTAAAGACCCTCCAAAACCAATCTCCTATTATTGGCATAGTGCTCCAAGAATTCATTTGAGGTACAGACTTACTAAAACCTGCAGGGGCAATTAAAGATACACTTTTAGTATTTTCTGGATATGTATCTGCGTAGTGGCCAACTATAGGTCCTCCCATGGAATAACCTACAAGATGAACTGATTCACTGATATTTTGACTAAGGATTAGTTCGCGAAGTGTTTCTAAATATAGATCTTTATTATATGGCCCGCGAGGTCTCTCTGAGAAGCCTCTTCCAAAATGGTCATAGGCTAAGACTTTATAACCCGAATCATTGAAGTGATTTACTAGACCACCCCATACAAAGCTTGGCGTAGAAAAACCATGAACAAGAACTATAGTGCCTTTAGGGTCTTGTGCAATATCAGGTTTAAACCATCTAAAGTATATGTTGCCACGAGTAAGCTCAACCCAATCACCTGTATGAGGGATATCTTGCTTAGTAATTTTTTTTAAACCAGATAATTTGTATAGGTATGGCAGAGCCAGAAGACCAAGAACTATTACTATTACTAAAAAAAGTTTCTCCATAAATCACTTCCTTCCTTATAGTATAGTCCAAATAAAAAAAAAATAGATTCATGCATCCATTCTTTCAAGATTATAGTTTTTACGGGTTTGTTCACCGAGGGGGAGATGAAGTAGAAACGGAAAATACCTTAGAAGCCTTTCAGTATTCTTCTGAATTAGGATTTGTCTTCATTGAAACAGATGTTCAGGCTACTAAAGATGGTCATGTAGTTATTTTCCATGACCATGATCTTAAGAGAATGGCTGGATTAAATTCAAAGATAGGAGACTTAACACTAGCTCAGGTAAGATCTATTGAATTACTTGAAGGAGGAAAAATACCGCTATTGAGTGAAGCGCTTGAAAGTTTTCCTGAATTACGTTTCAACATTGATATCAAGACCGAAGATGCGTTAAGTGGGACTGTCCAGATAATTAAAGATATGGAATGTCTAGAAAAAGTCTGCCTTGCTTCTTTTTCTTCATCGAGATTAGAAAGAATAAGAAAACTAGCAGGACCAAAAGCCTGCACCTCTTCTGGACAAATGGATATATTTAAGTTGATGTGTCAATCAATAGGTTTCCCTTTAAAAACCACAGCAGGTCATTGTGCTCAAGTTCCTGTTTCTCAATGGGGCGTTCCTGTCATTACAAAGAACTTTATTCAAACAGCACAAAAAGAAAGTAAGTTAGTTCATGTTTGGACAATTGATGATGAAGAGCAGATGTATAAATTAATCGACCTAGGAGTTGATGGACTTATGACTGATAAGCCAACAGTTTTGAAGAGAGCATTAACGAAAAGAGGATTATTTTGATCAGGGGACTTTCCTTAAAATAATTAATCCAGGTATAAATAGCAGTAAAAGACTCAATATTCCCAAACCTGGGCTATCAGTCAATAGTGCTATCCCAGACACCATAAAAGGTCCAATAAATACAGAAGATTTTCCAATAAAATTATAAAACCCAAAGAACTCCGCCGCTTTATTTTCTGGTATTAAGCTACTGAAGTAAGATCTACTTATTGCCTGAACACCGCCTTGAACAAGTCCTATCACTGAAGCCATTATAAAAAACTCAATCGCACTATCCATTTGTGCACTGAAGATGACAACTCCGATATAAATAATAATAGCAAAGGACAATGTTTCTTTATGTCCAAATTTATCTGAATATCTTCCAAAAATCAGTGTTGCTGGAAAACCTATGAATTGTGTTAAAAGTAATGCTCCAATCATGGATTGTGCGGATATACCTATATCAGATCCATATGAAGTTGCCATTCTGATAATAGTGTCCACTCCATCCATATAAAGAAAGTATGCGAGTAAAAAGACACCAGCACTTTTATAGTTTTTAATAGATTTACTTGTTTCGTATAAACTTTTAAAAGCTTCTTTAACAGTTCTGAAAAGGCCCTTATCATTCTTTGAAGCATTGGGTTCTTTGACTCCTGTCATCAAAGGAATTGTAAAAATACTCCACCAGATAGCGACACTAAGGAAGGACCACAATATGGCTTCAATTTCTGATTGAAGTCCAAAAAATCCTGGAAAAGAAAACATCAATACGTTTACTAGGAATAATAAACCGCCGCCAAGATATCCTAGTGAGAAACCTAGAGAAGAGACTTTATTTCTTTCATGGTCTTTGGCTACAGAAACCAGTAAAGCGTCATAAAAAATATTTCCACCAGAGAAACCAATTACACCAATGGCATAAAAGGTAATTGCAAATTTCCAAGAACTCTCAGGAATGAAAAATAAATATCCTGTAGAAAAGATACCTAATATCGCAAAGGTAAGAAGTAATTTTTTCTTTGAATTTCCTGCATCTGCAAATGCACCTAGCACCGGTGCACTGATGGCAATTAATAATCCCACTAAAGAATTAGCAGAACCTATCACAAACGTACTTTCAGCATCTGACAAATCATTAGCCCAATATGATTTAAAAAAAATAGGAAAGAATCCCGCCATGACCGTCGTAGCAAAAGCTGAATTTGCCCAATCATAAAAAGCCCATCTCCAAGCCTGATCTGATAATTTTCTTTGACCTTTCATCTTTTTTATGGGAATAATAACCTTTTTAGAGGGAGGAAAAAAATGGAAGAGGATAAAAAGATATACAGATACATGACATATTTTGCTGTAATTATCGGAATAGTAGTCGTAGCTCAAATTGTTTTGGCTAATTACTTACAGTCAATTTATTAAATATACATAAAATAAGGAAAGATTATGAACTCAAAAATATGCGAACTTCTAGAGATAGAATTTCCACTAGTAGCTTTTACACATTGCAGAGACGTTGTTGTAGCTGTCTCGAAAGCTGGTGGGTGTGGTGTTTTAGGCGCAGTAGGTATGTCGCCAGAACAACTTGAACAAGAACTAAAATGGATCGATGACCACATAGATGGAAAACCTTATGGTGTTGATGTTCTTATTCCAAATAAGATGGTCGATCAAAGTGAAAAGTTTGATGCAGAAAAGCTTAAAGGTATGATTCCACAAGAATATGCAGACTTCAGAGCTGATGTGCTTGAAAACCATGATATTGAAGCTTCTGAATTAAGAACTATAGATACAGCTGGCTCTAGTTTTGCAGCAAATACAAAATCTGACGGAGCAAGAGCTCTGCTAGATGTTGCTTTTAGCCATCCCATTAAACTTATTGCGAATGCTCTCGGTGTGCCGCCAGATTGGATGTTAGAGATGGGCAAAGCGAATGATGTGAAAGTTGCTGCTTTATTGGGTACTGCTCAACATGCCATTAATCAAGTTAAAGCAGGTGTAGATATTTTGGTTGTGTCAGGAACTGAAGCCGGAGGACATTGTGGAAGCGTTTCTACAATGGTTTTGATACCTGAAGTATATGAAGCAATTCAACCCTATGGCGATACCCCTATCCTGGCTGCAGGAGGAATTGTTACTGGAAAACAAATGGCTGCGGCTATGACAATGGGTGCATCTGGTGCTTGGTGTGGTTCAGTCTGGTTAACAACTGTTGAGTCTGAAGTACCGCCAGTAATCAAAGAAAAAATGGTTGCGGCTAATTCAAGTCAAACAACAAGATCAAGAAGCAGAACTGGAAAACATTCACGACAACTGATCTCTCCATGGACAGATGCTTGGGAGTCAGAAAATGCACCAGATCCTTTACCAATGCCCCTGCAACCTATGGTAGCTGAGCCTGCTTTGCAAAAAGTAAACAAGCTTGCTGAAGGTGGACATGAAGGCGCTAGAGATTTAGCAACATATTGGGTTGGTCAAGGTGTAGGTCTCATGAATCAAAGTATTTCAGCCAGTGCTGTTGTTCAAGAATTCAAGGAAGATTTTGCTCACGCTTATGAAAGATTGACTGGATTTGTAGAGTAGTTAAATAACTGCTTTACCGTCCTTTAAAATCAAGAATTGCCTGGATTCATCATTAACTTTCTCTGTTAGAGATTGAGAGATAAGCCTTTCAGATCCTTCTGGAGCATATTGCAATATGTAAGACTTCCTTATTCCTTCAGATATATTCGGTCCTGTTCTGTGAGGTGTTAAGGATGAAAATATTGCTATGCTTCCTGCTTTTAATGGCAAGGTAATTGCTTCGGATGGATCCAGTGGAATTTCATGTCCCAGTTCTGTTGGTTTGTGATGCAGTGTTCCTTTCCTATGAAGACCTGGAAGCACGCAAGGACATCCATTAGTCTCATCTGTATCTGTTAAGGCCACCCAACAAGTTAAGTAAGCTTGGGGCTGTATAAAAGTGTAACCATTATCTTGATGCCAAGGGAATTCATCTTTGGTACCTGGTTTTTTATAAACTGCCTGATCCCAATAAAGCCTTACATTAGGGCCGATTAGGTCTTTACATAACTTTGAAAATACTTGGTGTTTACTGAATTTCTTGAGAATATCGGATTGAGTGACAAGATGAGTTGTGAATGTAATTTCTTCCGCCCGAGATATAAAGAATTTACCCCCGTCCAAACCCTTCAAGGCTTCAGTGACATTAAATTCATAAGGGTCAATCTGATTTATAACTTCTTCAACTTCTGCCGGAGAGAAAGCATCTTCTAGGACAATAAAACCCTTTTCATCAAAATTATTTATATCCTCTTCAGAAAAAAAATTGTAGGGTCCTTCAGGTATCGACCATGCGAAGTCTTTATTATTATCATGTAATCTAATGTCTTGATCCATAATCACCTACCTATCAAATTCTAACTGGACACCTAAATTTGTTTCTAAAATTCTGCCCTCATTATAAGCATGTTTTCCATTCACAAAAGTACTGATTACTTTTGAGTTAAAGGTATCACCTTCAAATGGTGACCAACCACAAAAATAAGATGTATTTTCTTTAGTAACTGTGTGTTTGTGTTCTAAATCTACAAGAACACAATCTGCCCAATAGCCTTCCCTGATATAGCCCCTATCTATGATCTTAAATCTATCTGCTACCTTATGTGAAAGATAGTAAGGAAGATCATTCAAAGAATAGACTCCCTCTCTCACAAGTTCCAAGAGAACAAGAAGTGTATGTTGCACACTTGGAATTCCAGAAGGACAATTCATATAGTCATTCGATTTGCCCTCCAATTGATGTGGAGCATGATCGGTAGCAACATAATCAATATATCCTTCCAATAATCCCTTTCTCAAAGCATCTCGATCTGAAGTTTCTTTGATGGATGGATTGCACTTAATTAAAGTTCCTTTCGTAGCGTAATCCTCTCTCGAAAAATATAAATGAGGAATGCATACTTCAGCAGTAATCTTCTTCTCGCTTATAGGCTGATTGGAAAATAATTCAATTTCTTCTTTAGTTGTTAGATGAAGTATATGCAAGTTAGCATTGTGCTTCTCTGCTAACGCAATTGCTTTTTTGGAAGATTTTAAACAAGCCTCGCGTGATCTTATTTCTGAATGCATTTCTACAGGAATCTTTTCACCATATTTAACTAAAAACTCCTGCTCCAGGGCTTTGATTATTGGATCATCCTCACAATGGGTAGTGATAATCACTGGAGACTCTTTGAAAAGATCATTTAAAGCATCTTCACTATCAACATGAAGATTGCCCGTTGATGAGCCCATGAAAATTTTTATTCCACAGACTTCTTTAGGATCTATTGCTTTAATTTCATCTATATTTGTATTTGAAGTGCCCATATAAAAAGAGAAATTAGCTGATGCACTTTGTTCGGCAATAGAAATCTTTTCTCTCCACAAGTCCAAATTAAGCGTAGGTGGTATAACATTTGGCATATCCATAAAGGAGGTTGTTCCACCTGCAATGGCAGAAAGTGATTCGGTCTTTATACTTCCTCTCTCGGTTAACCCTGGCTCCCTAAAATGACATTGATCATCGATAATACCCGGCATTAAGAATAGACCTGCAGCATCTATCACTTCTCCCTCTGACTCTATCTCATTATCAATTTTTTCAAATCGACCGTCTTTAATAATTACATCTTTTTCTAAGATGTGGCCTTCATTGACTACTTTGCAATTCTTGATTGTAATTGTATTACTCAAAACGGTTTACTCCCTGATGTTGTTATTCTGTGCATTCTTCTAACTTTATCGCCATACCCATGTTCAGCAAAGTGCTGAACACTCCTATTGTCCCATACTAATAAGTCACCTTTCGTCCACTTATGTCTATACAAAAAATTTTCTTGTGATGCATGACTATATAACTTTTGCAGTATGTCCTGAGATTCTTCAGATTCTAGACCGTGAATTGACTTAACGAATGCCTCTGTTACGTACAAAGCCTTTCTTCCTGTCTCTGGATGTTCTCTAAAAATTGGATGTTCAACAGTTTTAGCTTTACTGGTATCTCCACCAGTCAGCATCAAAACACCTATGTTGCTATGTATGGCCCTTTTCCCTTCTAAGTCTGATTTCAGGCCTTCATCAAGCTCTTCAAAAGCTAAATATTGATTAGAAAATAAAGTATCACCACCTGAATCTGGAACCTCTAAAGAATATAAAAGAGTAGCATCCGGTGGAGTTTCTTCAAATGTTACATCGGAATGCCAATGCGCATTCGTATGATATTTTTCTCCGTAATTATTAATTTCTATAATTTCTGGGTAACCATCTAATCCTTTAAAAACTGGATGGATTTGTGGCTGACCCCATATAGTTGAAATATCTTTTAACTCGTCAGGAAGTAAATCCTGGTCTTTGAACAAGAGTACGCAATGCTCCAAAAAAGAGGTTTTAATTTGAGACACTTCAGATTCAGTTAGATTTTTTAAATCAACCTTAGATACCTCTGCAGCCAAAGGGCCTAATTTTTTAATTTCCATATTCACTTAAAGCCTATTCACTTTTATCCTTCCATATTCGTGACCAGTTCCATTGTAATACTCTGCCCCTGATCTTTCTAAAACTTTTCTTACTAGTGAAAGCATTTTTTCACTATTTCCACAAATTATGGTCAGAGGCATCTCTTCTTGATTAAGATAAATAAAATTCTCTACAATTACATCAATTTCATGATGCCTAAATCCATGTAAATCTAATACATGTTTTTGCATAGTTAGTTTGTATTTCTAATAAGCCTTCCGTTAAGCGCACCAGTTGCCTCACCTTTTATGAACGCTACCTCTCCAGACACTATTGTGTAATCGTAGCCTGAAGCTTTTTGAACAAGTCTTCTACCTCCTGCAGGTAAGTCATTAATGATCTCTGGTTCATGAAGAGTAAGCCCTTCATAATCAATAATATTGATATCTGCTTTATAGCCTTCTTTTATGACTCCTCTATCATCAATACCCAATAAACTTGCCGTTTCTGAAGTTTGCATTTTGATAACGGTCTTTAAAGGAATTTTATCACCTCGACTGCGATCTCTAGACCAATGCTGAACTAGAGTTGTAGGAAAACTTGCATCGCTAATTGCTCCACAATGAGCCCCTGCATCTCCAAGTCCGGCAATAGTGAAAGGATGTTTTAGCATTTTTTCCACTAGACTCAAGTCACCAGGGAGATAATTAAACAATGGATGATAGATTAGAGCCCTGCCTTCCTTCTCTAACATTACTTCATACGCTATTGCTTGTGGAGACATTGTTGAGCGTTTTCCTATCGATTCAAAGGAGTCATCAGGATCTGGTTCATAATTAGCGGGCTCACCCAGTTTAAACATTTTTCCGTAAGCATTAACAATCTCATCAACAAGAGAATTAATTGAGACTGGATTTTCATTAAGCAGTTTTTCTTTAAAAATTGGATCTTTCATGATTTTCACTCTTTCTTCTAAATCAAGATCCGCAATTTCCATATAAGAAGGATGGAACCTAAAAGGGTTTAAGGTTGCTGTTAAACCCATCAAAATGCCTGTAGCCCTTGGTGGCACTTGACCAAACATATTAATACCCTGAGATTGAGCATCTTCAATACCATCCAACAGCTTTAACCACCAGTCTGGTCTAGCATCTTGCTGCTCTACTGTTATGGATATAGGCCTGCCAGATTCACTAGACATCGACTTGAAAATATCAAACTCTGAATCAAAATCATAGAAATCTGAAATACCCTGTAAAACACCTTTATTGATTTCTCCTAAAGCTTTAGCTATCTCAACTAATTCAGTCTTATGAGCGGTTATGCTTGGAGTCAAATTTCCATTAACATCATTATGTTTCTCAGTTCGTGAAGTACTGAACCCATAGGCTCCAGCCTCAACAGCTTCTTGAACGATTTGCTTCATTTCATCAATTTCTTCTTGTGTAGCTTCTTCATGGTTTATTCCTCTTTCACCCATGACATAAGCTCTCACTGCGCCGTGTGGTATTTGAGTGCCAACATCGATAGCAAGAGGTTTCTTTTCTAAAGCATTAAGATATTCAGGAAAACTTTCCCATTCCCAATCTATTCCTTCATGTAGTGCCGTTCCAGGTATGTCTTCCACTCCTTCCATCAGTCCGATCAGCCAACCTCGTTGATCTGGTTTACAAGGTGAAAATCCGACCCCACAATTTCCCATTACCACAGTCGTTACTCCATGATAGGTGGAGGGCCTTAAATAAGGATCCCAAGTGACTTGACCATCGTAGTGAGTATGAATATCTACGAATCCAGGTGTAACAATCTTTCCCGTAGCATCAATAGTATTTTTTGCTTCCTTGTCTAAGGGGCCTATTTTGACTATTTTCTCATCTGAGATAGCAATATCTGCCGCAAAAGGTTCACTTCCTATTCCGTCGTAAATTAGTCCATTTTTAATAATTAAGTCATACATTTTTTAAACCTCAGAAAAACTAAATCTATTTTCTGATATAGTACCGCACCTTAAATTTAACTACCTAAAATTTTTTAGAAAAGAAGAACAAGCCAATGAAAAATAATTTAATTAAATGTTTTGCCCTTTTCCTGATAATTGCCCAGGGATTGATGGCAGAAGAAGAGACGGAATCAGTAATAGAAGAGGACAAAGATTCTGAAGAAGAAATATATATAGAAGAATTAGTAGAAGAATACGATGAAATTCCTGGTTTCTTCTTGACCTATAGAGATTCTGAAACCAATCAAATATTTCTTAAGATAAGTGACGATCAATTAAAAAAAGAATTTATATATTTTGCACACTCGCTTAACGGAGTAGCCACTAGCGGAAAAGTGAGAGGCTCATATATTGACGAGGGCGTGTTTAAGATAGAAAAAGATTATGAAAATCTCAGATTTTCGCGTGTTTTAACAAATTATGTTTTTGATGAAGGTAGTCCATTGGCTAGATCTAAAGGAGCAAATATCTCAGATTCAACTTTCCAAGTTTTTTCAATTAAGGGTAAAAATAAAGAAGGAAATGAATATTTAATTGATATTACAAGTATGCTTCTTTCAGAAGCCCTTACTCCTATAAAGCCTATTTTTTCTCAAGATGATTATCAAAACTCTGGTTTTTCTTGGGGTCAAATCAGTCCTTCTAAATCAAGAATTATTGATGTTTATAACTATGAAGAAAATACTGATTTCCAAGTTGAATATGTCATTGAAAGTCCACCATCATATGAATATAAAGCAGAAGATGTTGCTGATTCAAGAAATGTAAGTATTCAAATAAGATACAGTTTTATTGAAATGCCTGAGAATGACTTTGAACCTCGTATTGCTAATCAATCTATAGGTTATTTTTCTGAAAAAATTACCGATCTATCTTCAACGGATGTAACTCCATATAAAGATCTCATTGGTAAATGGAATCTAAGAAAAAAGAATCCCGATAAGGAACTATCAGAACCTATAAAGCCAATAACTTTTTGGATTGAGAACACAACTCCTTATGAATTAAGAGACTTCATCAAAGAAGGAGTGCTCGCATGGAATACTGCATTTGAAGCTGCAGGCTTCAAGAATGCTATTGAAGTTAAAATTCAACCAGATGATGCAACATGGGATGCCGGAGACATTAGATACAACGTATTGAGATGGACATCATCTCCTGATCCAGTATTCGGGGGATATGGGCCTAGCTTCACAAACCCTAGAACTGGAGAAATTATTGGTGCTGACATAATGTTGGAATGGATATATTTAACGAATAGGGTTAATTATGACGCAATTTTTAATGAAAGTTCTTCTCTTGATAGCTGTTATTCATCTAGCATGATTCAAGACGGTATGATTCTCGCAAAGAATATTGAATTAAATGATCCTAAGATTATTGAGCAAGCCATCAAGAGGCTAGCCCTTCATGAAGTTGGTCATACGTTAGGATTGAATCATAACTTTAAAGGCAGTTATCTCCATAACGTAAACGATGTTCATAATACTGAGATAACCAGTAAATTAGGTGTTACTGCCTCAGTCATGGAATATCCTGCTATAAATCTAGCTCCAGTAGGGATTGAACAAGGGGATTATTTTGACGTCGCACCGGGTCCTTATGATATTTGGGCTATTAAATATGGATATACCCCCGATTTAACTGTTGAGCAGCTAGACAATATAATTTCTGAGCAAAATAAACATGAGCACATGTTTGCAAATGACTCTGAAGATATGAGATCACCAGGACGAGGTATAGACCCAAGAGCTATGATTTATGACCTAACTAGTGATCCAATTACTTATGCCACTCAAAGAATTGAGTTAATTAAAGATGCTCAAGAAAATATTGTTTCTAAGTTAACAGGAAATATTGAAACTTTTGAAGAGTTCCGTCTGGCCCATAGTATTTTCATAAGAGAGCATGCAAGATCCTTAGAGGTCATTTCAAGACATATTGGTGGTGTATATGTTGAAAGGTTTGATCCTAAAAATTCAATTACAAAAAAACCTTACAGCCCTACTCCTTCTGAAGAACAAAGAAGAGCTATGGAGAGTTTGAATAAGTTTGCATTTGCACCAGAAGCTTTCCCTATAAATTCTGAACTTCTTGAAATGGTTCAGGTTGAAAGAAGAATGTTCGAACTATATGGAGAACATGAAGATCCGCAGATGCATAAAATAATTTTGGGAATACAAAATAGAGTTTTAGATCATGTATTAAGTGCATGGACCTTGGCCAGAATTTCAGACACAGAACTTTATGGTAATGACTATTCTGTCTATGAAGTTATGGATGATCTAACCGAATCTATTTTTACTGGAGATTCCAATAACGAAGTGAACTCGATCAGAAGAAATCTACAAACAGCGTTTGTGAGAAGACTCATAGATATTCTTGCTCAGAGTTACTATGACGAATTTGCAACTGCAGCAGCTTATAATTCCTTAAGAAAGATTGAAAAAATTGTTAAAAAGTCGTCAAACCATCTTCCCACTAAATCCCATAGGAAACTGATCTCTTGGATTATAGAATCTGGTCTTGATAGAGCCAATTAAGAGCCTTCATCTTACAAAAGGCAACATCTGTAAAGACATAATTCATCTAGCCTCTCTGTACATTGTGTGCATTGGAGGCCCATCTCCAAACTGAATTTTTGTTACAGTCTCAAATCCATGTCTTTCATATAAAGACATATTTCTTGGATTTGAAGACTCAAGGTAAGCCGGCTGATGAAGATTATCTATCTCATGTAGAGAGTTTTTTAATAATGCAGATCCTACCCCCAAAGACTGCTTACTCGGATCAACTCCTGCATACTCTAAATACCACGCATCTTTAGGTCTATTCTTTTGAAGCTCATTAAAGTATTGAAATATATTCTTTTGAGAATTTTGCGGAAGGTCTTGAAGTGTCTCGCCAATAGCATCAAATTCAACAACATAATCAGGCGGGAACCAAAGAGCAACACCTGAATAATCTTCAGTTCCAAACAGAGACTTTGTTGAGATTGATTGGCTTGCTGCATTGTTAAACCATATAGTTGAATTTTTAAAAAATATAGATGGATCAGGCATTAAATATCTTTGAAAAGGATCACTAGAAAAGGCAAGTAAAAGAATATCAACAGCAATTAGTTGTTCTTCTTTAGAATAATTTTTTACTTCGTTCATATTAAAATTTGACCGTATTTAAGAGATTAAGATACTTGTTTTAAGAATTTTAAAATAAGTCTATTTACTTCTTCAGGAGCCTCTTGTTGAGTCCAATGACCTATTCCTTCTAACTCTTCAGCAAAGAGAAGATTTTCATAGTTTGCTTCAATCCTATCTATCAAAGGCTCATCTGTGGCTATAAAAAAATTTACAGGATCCAAGGTTCCAGTAATAAAACAAGCAGGTTGTTTGAGTTTTTTATCCAATTCAGCTAACTCATTCCAGTCAATATTTTGCGCTCTGTATCTATTAAAAGGACCTCTCAATCCACTTATTTCAAATTGACTTACAAAGTAATCTAAATCTTCTTGTTTAAACCAATCAGGAAAATCATCAAATACCTCCATGCCTTCAAGGAAAGTTGAATTCTTGTCCTTCTTAGGTACAAGTCCACTTTGGCCTTTTTCTAGATTATTCTGCATCCCTCTTCCATCGCTATTTGTATAAGTGATGAATAAAGATTTTTGAAGATCAGATTCGAATTCAGCTTCAGCTACACCTTCTTTTTGGAAATACAGTTGATAAAAAAAGTTATCTTTATAAACCTGTTTCCAGAGATCTAATGCTGGCATAGGCCCTCTACCAGTAAAAGGCACGGACATGGTTCCAGTTGCAGTGATTCTGTCTTCATTCAAAGCTGCTGTATGCAATGCAATTGGTCCTCCCCAGTCATGTCCAATTGTTATTGCTGTTTCATAGCCAAGAGCATCAACGATTCCAATAACATCATTAGTCATATTTCTCATTGTGTAAGCTTCTATTTCATGAGGTTTATCCGATTCTCCATATCCTCTTACGTCATAAGCTACGGCTTTGAAACCTGCAGCGGCAACTGCAGGTAATTGATGTCTATAGCTATACCAACTTTCAGGCCAGCCATGACAAAAAATAACTAGAGGACCTTCCCCCATCATTGCAAGTCTCAGGTTTATTCCGTTACTTTCTACAAACTTAAATTCTATGTTTTCCATTGTTTCACCATTTAATTTACTAAATTGAAAGAACTCTTTCAATTAACCAATAACTCCCAAGTCCACCGATAAAGTAACTTGCAAAAGCGTTTACCTCAATCTTTATTTTGTTTGATTTAAGTAAATATATAACTAGAGCAAAGAATGGTATTACCATTAATTGTCCGGCTTCAATACCAGCATTAAAGAACAATAAAGATAATAAAAGATTTTCATTATTTATTCCTATTTCGGTTAAGGCTCCTGCAAACCCTAAACCATGCAAAAGACCGAAACCAAAAGCTATTAGCCATGGGGTGGAATTATATTTCTGTTTATCTCCAACTTCTAAAGCCAGGTAAACAATTGTCAAAGCAATAAAAGCTTCAGTCGATGCTTGTGGAACACTGACTATATCAAGTACCGATAATGCCAATGTAATGCTATGAGCTAATGTAAAAGCAGTAATTGTTTTTACCAAGTTCAAAGTACCTGAAACAAGAAATAAGAGGCCAAATACGAATAGCATATGATCTATACCGCTTAGCAGATGCTCTATGCCTAGCCAAAAATAACTAGTTGGATAAATACTGACTTCTTGAGGTATATCAAACTTAGAGGTGTTTATTGTAGCCAAACCTTCGAAAGTAGTTTGATCTAAAAACTTTACACTTACCAAGGCGTCGGTAAGCCTTGTAAGACCCTTAAATGCTATCTCTTTACCTTTTAGAGACTCTTCACAATTAATTTTAATATTCGAGACTAAATATTTACCTTGAATTTCAGGTAAGTTTCTTTGTTTCTCCTCACAGTCTGTAAAGCTAACTTCAGCAGGAAGACCAACTGCATTTGTAGGAAACATCCATAAACCTGAATAAGATCCATCCTGTCCCTCTTCCAGAGATAATCTGGCAGGATTCATTTCATGAGTTTGTGTCAATAGAGCAAGAGACAAACCCAGAAATATAAAAATAAATTTAGTCAGATATTTCATTCAAGTCTGCCAAAATCTCAATTTGATATTTATTTCTTAGTTCTTTTAAATATTCCTTCACAGAGTTATTTTGGTTTTCAAGGATTACATCATTGATAATAATATTCTTAATCTCTTTCAGGGTAGGAGTAAAAGAATCCGAAATAGAGCTCACGAAAATAAGATGCGATCCATACTCAGAATTCAAAGGACCAGACCACTCCTTAGGAGTTATGTTTTGAATATCTTTCGAAAAACTTACACCAAAGGACCTTTCAATCTCTGTAATAGTTTTTGAAGAAAAGTTTTTGCCCAGTAAAAAAGGTTCACCGAAGTTAGATTCAGAAGAGCCAGATCGTATTTGAGTTAAAGCTTCATCTGCTAAAGTTTCTTCATTCTCATTTGAGCTAAAATAAATATGAGAAAAGGTTATCCTTTTACCTACAAAATATTTGTCTATATTTTTGTTATAGAAATTACTTACTTCTTCTTCTGATGGTAGAGACGAATCTGCTTCTTGCCTGAGAAAACCTATTTTCTGTGCAAGTCTTCTTTTTATAATTATGTCATTTTTATCAAGACCAAGTTTTATCGCTTCCCTGTAAAGTATCTCTTCATCAAGAAGCTGTTTAATAATACCGTCTACTTCTTGTAAGGTTGGTTCTCTACCAACTTGGTTGACCCAAGTTCCTATTAGAGAGTTAATTTCCGATTCAAAGATGGTGATTTTGTTATCACTCTCTTCGTTGAATGTTAAGTCAGCGATTAGAATTAATATGCCTAAAAGAAGAAAAATAAAGAGTCTTTTTGCCATATTTTATTGATTTAAAAGATAATAAAATTAATTACTTACAGATATATCTTATAAATAATTACCAAGTATCTATATTTGGTCTTTTCTTACCAGATCTAGATTTTGGTGGTAAAGATTTAAGAGCACTAGATATCCAATTTCTAGTATCTGCAGGATCTATCACATCATCGAGCTCAAAATAAGATGCCATATTAACTGCCCTTCCTCGATGGTAGCTGTCTGCAACCATCTCTTCGTAGGTTGCTATTCTTTTTTTCGGATCCTTAATAGCTTCAAGTTCTTTTCTGTAACCTAGCTTCACCGCACCTTCTAGCCCCATCCCACCGAATTCTCCTGTTGGCCAAGTCACAGTAAATAAAGGGCTGTTAAAACTTCCACCTGCCATGGCTTGGGCCCCAAGCCCGTATGCTTTCCTGATAATTACCGTCATTAAAGGAGTATCAATATTCGCTCCTACTACAAACATTCTGCTTGCATGTCTCACCAAGGCCGACTTTTCGCTTTCAGGTCCAACCATAATACCCGGACAATCTACAAGGGAAAGAATAGGTATATCAAAAGCATCACAAAGCTGCATAAATCTTGAACCTTTATCAGCCCCAGGGGAATCAATTGCGCCTGATAAATGTCCTGGGTTATTTGCTATTACGCCTACAGGCTTCCCTTCTATTCTAATAAATGAAGTAATAATACCTGGTGCCCAATCTTTTCTAATTTCTAGAACCGAATCTATATCAGCTATACCTTCGATAATATCTCTCATATCGTAATATCTAAGTCTATTCTCAGGAACAGTAAATCTTAGTTTTCTGGCATCTGGTTGTTTCCATTTTTTTATTGGTCCTTGGAAATAAGAAAGATATTTTTTTGCTACCTCAACGGCTTCTTCTTCATTCTTCACTGCAATGTCTACAACACCATTTGGAACTTGCACATCCATCGGCCCAACTTCGTCTGGAGTGAAGACTCCTAATCCTCCACCTTCAATCATAGCCGGTCCACCAACACCTATATTTGAATCTTCAGTTGCAATAATCACATCGCAACAGCCTAAAAGGACTGCATTACCTGCAAAGCATCTTCCTGTTGTTATTCCTATGACGGGTACTAGTCCTGAAAGTTGAGCAAAGTAAGTAAAAGCTAAGCAATCTAACCCAGCCACACCTGCTGTATCAGTATCTCCTGGTCTTCCACCCCCTCCTTCAGCGAATAAAATAGTAGGTAACTCATTTTTTTCAGCAATTTCAAACATTCGGTCTTTCTTTTGGTGGTTCATTTTTCCTTGAGTACCCGCAAGAACCATATAATCGTAAGACATTGCCATAACCCTAGAAGAACTCTCAGGAAATAAATCACCATTAACATGACCTAGACCACAAACCATGCCGTCACCGGTAGTATTTTTAATCAGGTCTTCTTCGCTTCTTCTTCGCCTTTGAGCAGCCATTACTACGGAGCCATATTCAAGGAAACTTCCTTCATCACATAGATGTTCAATATTTTCTCTTGCTGTTCTATGACCTGTTCCATATCTCTTCTTAACCGCTTCTGGGCGATTAATATCATGACTAGCTTCCTTTCTATCTAGTGCCTCTCTTAAGTCTGGCCTGATCCAGTCCAAATCAACTTCCTCATCTTCACTAGATGTTTGTTTTTCGACATCAGCACGACGAATTAGCATCAATGAATGTCCTTCAAAGACCGTATCTAAACTTGTAACTGATATATCTTCTACTACTCCACTGACTTGAGAAGTAATTTCATGTTCCATTTTCATGGCTTCCATAACTCCTAAAATTTTTCCTTCCCAGACACTATCCCCTACCTTGACATCAAATTTAACAATCATCCCTTGCATGGGAGCATTTACACTCTCGTAACCTTCTTTAATATCTTGCTGTTGAAGATCTAGAATATTTTCTGATTGATCAACGAATGCTCCTCCAGATTTGCCATGATCAAGAACTGCCAATGGATCAAGGTTCTCTATCTTTCCTCTCTTAGGCTGATCTTTAGGGATGCTTCTATTTATATCAGAAAGATCTGCATGGGTTTTTAAGTCAGTAAGGAGTGCGACGTTGTTTTCAAAAAAATTGGTGTGGACTTTATTATTTTTAAAATCTTGATTTACCAGAATATTCTTTAATAAATCTAAATTAGTAGGGACTCCAACGATTTTAAATTCACAGAGAGATCTATAGTTTCTCTTAATTGCTTGTTTAAAGTTATCTTCAGATGAATATGTGATTATTTTTGCAATTAATGAATCAAACAAAGGGTTTGTTTCATATCCGGCATAACCATAACTATCTGCTCTAACTCCCGGACCGGAAGGAAGATCAAATTTTTCAAAAATTCCTCCTCCAGGATTGGCGTTCCCTTTGGAATCAATGGTCTCCATATTGACTCTTGATTGAATCGCATATCCCTTAGGTTCGGGAACATTTTTTTGCTCTAACTTAATTTGTTTTAAGGTTTTGCCTGACGCGACTTGAATTTGTGCCTTTACAATATCCAAAGACAATACCGACTCAGTAACTGTATGTTCTACTTGTAATCTAGGATTACATTCAATAAATCTATAGTCATTTTTTTCAACATTGACTAAAAACTCTATAGTTGCCAAACCTTCATATTTTAATTTTTGAGTCAATGCCAGAGAGGCTTCAACCATCTTACTTTTTAATTCCAGATCGAGACTTGGACTAGGAGCTATTTCTATCAGTTTTTGATGTCGCCTTTGAATTGAGCATTCTCTTTCATGTAAATGACTTACTCCTCCTGTCCCGTCACCAATAATCTGAAATTCAATATGCCTATAGTTTTTTAGATACTCCTCTAGATACAAGTCAGGAGAGTCAAAAGATGCTTTGGCTTCTGAAGCGGCTCTATCAAAAGACTCTTTCAAGTCATCTATCTTAGAGACCACTCTCATACCTCTACCACCTCCTCCTGAGATAGCCTTAATGACAACTGATGAATTCTTTTTTAAAGACTTCATGAAGCTTTGAGCTTTTCTTATAGAGGTTTTTTCATGGGTACCTGCGATTACTGGAATATTTAAACTTGAAGCAAGTTCTTTTGCAGAAGTTTTATCTCCAAATATTTTTAAAGTTCTTTCGTTAGGTCCTATGAATTTAATCTTTGCTCTTTTGGCAGCAGAAGCGAACAAGGAATTCTCACTTAAAAAGCCATACCCTGGGTGAATAGCATCTGCCTTAGACTCTTTGGCTATTCTAATGATCTCTTTAATGTCGAGATAAGCTTGAGCTCCCTTTTCATCAATCTTATAAGCTTCGTCTACCTTTGAAAGGTGAAGAGAGTTGGCATCATCTTCTGAATAGATACCAACAGTTTTAAGACCTAAATCATTACAAGTTCGAGCAATACGAATTGCAATTTCACCCCTGTTGGCTATTAAGACTTTTTTCATGAACTTATTTCTAAAATTTAGAAACTAGTCTCTACCATAAGTCATATTTTTGCATTTCTGCTCTTCCCACAACCATGTGATGAACTTCATCGGGACCATCTGCAAATCTTAAATGTCTAATATCGGTATAAAGTCCTGCTAAAGGTGTCCATTGTGAAATACCAGCAGCTCCATGCATTTGAATAGCTTGGTCAATAATTTTACAAGCCTTCTCAGGAACCATTGCTTTTATTGCACTCACATAAACTCTAGCTTCTTTGTTGCCAAGAACATCCATTGCCTTAGCAGCTTGAAGTACCGCTAACCTCATAGCGTTTATTTCTATTCTTGCTCTTGAGATAATTTCTAAGTTACCGCCAAGTTTAGCAATAGGCTTACCGAAAGCTTCCCTTGTTCCAGCTCTCTTGACCATCAACTCGAGTGCTATCTCGGCCTTACCGATAGTCCTCATACAATGATGAATACGACCTGGTCCTAATCTAACTTGAGAGATTTCAAAACCCTTTCCTTCACCAAGTAAAATATTCTCCTTAGGCACTCTGACATTATCAAATTTAATATGCATGTGACCATGAGGAGCATGATCATGACCAAAAACTTGCATGCCTTCTAGTATCTGAACTCCAGGAGTGTCTTTAGGGACCAAAATCTGCGATTGTTGTTTTGAAGGATGAGCATCTGGACTAGTTTTGACCATCGTGATCATAATTTTACATCTTGGATCTCCGGCACCTGAGATGTAGAACTTTTCACCATTAATGACCCACTCGTCTCCATCAAGAACAGCACTAGTGCTTATATTTTTTGCATCTGAAGATGCTAGATTTGGCTCTGTCATTGCATAAGCTGATCTAATCTCTCCATTAAGAAGAGGTTCAAGCCATTGTTTCTTTTGTGCTTCAGTTCCTACCCTCTCTAATACTTCCATATTTCCAGTATCAGGTGCAGAACAATTCATACTCTCTGATGCTAATGCATATTTACCTATTTCACTTGCGACATAAGTGTAATCAAGATTAGTTAGACCATCACCAATATTTCCATCGGGATCAGGTAAAAAGAAATTCCACAAACCCAACTCTCTTGCCTTTTCTTTAGCACCTTCCATAAGTTCGGTTTGTCTTGGATGCCAAGACCATCTATCTTCTTTTTCATTTTGTAACGCAGAATACTCTTGCTGAATAGGCTTAATATTCTCTTCACAATGTTTTTTTACTAAATCCATCAATGGCTGAGTTTTCTCAGACATAGATAGTTCAAAAAGTTCGGGATCATTTTGTAACATGCTATTTCTCCTTTAATAACTAATTAATACGAATACCAAATTGGAGAGGACCAAGCCCTCTCTTGTATTGTTGGTTGTAAATCTTCTCTAGGTTTAGTTCCATTTTTAACTGCATCCCAAGTTGACCATCTGCAACTAGGATTCTCTAATACCCTTACATAATAGAAAGACTTAACGGACGAGTCAAAGGAATCATCCGTCCAAACTGTCTTTATCTCATTAGCGCCTCTATCTGAGCTAATTGAACAATCAGAAATATCAACTAAAGAATTATTATTGGGACATCTGTTGGTAGCAGGATCGGGTATTAAACCATCTGAGCAAGCTACATCTATGACTTCCTCATAAGGACGTCCAGTAGATTTTTCAACCCAACCTTTTATGATCTGAACTCTTTGCAATGGAGCGGCATTTTTATCTCGCATAGCCCAGATTAAGAAAGAAGGTGCTTTGCCCTCAGAAGCAGCTAAATCCTGACCCATAGGGACGCCTTTTTTGTAAGCCTCTTTAATGAGATCGGCTTTTGAAAGGATAGATGTATCTAAATCATAACCCCCAAAAAATCTTAGCTTGATTCTACTTCCAGATGTTGCATATGTTTCTTTTCTTCTAAAAGCATCAAATATTGAATCTCTTGTATTCTCTTCAGCCCATACAGCAGCAATCCCAGAAGCTCCCCATGTGTTAAAAATTGTATTATTGAAATTCCTATCACCAATCTTCTTGAAAGCTAGTTGTCTAATATCCTGACCTCCAGTTAACAATTCAACATCTTCATCAGATATAGGAACTGATCCTCGGCCAACGGCAGTACCATCAAAAATTCCAATTTTGGAATGGAAATCTGATTCATCATCTGAAATTGCACCGGTATGTGTGTCACTAGCTCCAACCATTCCAAATTTATAAGGGTTACCTCTTCCCTCCTCTTCCATACCTAAACCATCAAGATAAGCTTGTCTTACGTAACTGCCAAAAGGTCTGCTATAAGCTGAATTTCCAACTCTTTGCCACATAATTTCAAAGTCTGCCCATTCATCATTAGGAGATAATATTGGATGCGTTTCCGAAGTACCTTTTACTTGAGTCATTTCTACAAGTGGTTCATTTCGCATTCTGAATTCAGCATATTGTGTACTGATAGGAAGTCCTTCCCAATTTTCCATCTCAAACATTTGTCCGTTAGAACCATTAGAATTATGTGGAATAGCTATTGTATCTACCCCATTCTCTCGTAAATCATCCATCCAAGACCAAAGATTTTCTGGGTTTACAGACTTAAGTCTTGTAAAAGGTTCAACTGTAAACTTATTTCCTTTATAAATGACATTTCTATGTAAATTGGCATTCTCAAATGGAGGTGAACCTTCAAAACCACAGCCATTTCCAGTGAACAAACAACCCAGTGCCGATGCATCTTGGGTATTGGCTGATCTAGTGGTTGAAGAAGTAAATTCATATGCTACGAAAGTTGTAAAATTACCTGGATCGTTATGTCGCTGAGCACTTTGAATTACATCCTTCCATGCAGTTCGATGAACATCCATATCATATATGGTTGAGCCTCTAGCTGTATCCCCAGAGAAGTAGGCTACTGTTCTAGTCCAGATATTACTAAATTGAGCTATATTTCTGACATAGTTTTGAAAAAGTTGAGACCTCGCAGCTATAGATTCCTGATT
>TARA_B110000459_G_scaffold32078_1_pt1 | contig 22228 bp, 19 predicted proteins | sample TARA_B110000459 | Tara Oceans TARA_B110000459 (sample SAMEA4398296) | marine metagenome | biome: Polar Biome; feature: [SRF] surface water layer (ENVO:00010504); material: water (ENVO:00002006), including particulate matter (ENVO:01000060) such as... | depth 5 m | reverse complement strand
CTCGCACTCGCGCTTGTGGTCTTGCTCACGTTGTCTTTGGGCGTGCGCAGAAGAATTCCACGGAACTTGGATGGAATAAACAGGCATTTGAGGTTTGAACCCCATTGGTTTGTGCCTCAATACGTCTTTGCTAACAGCACACGGCGCTTGGTTGGTGCACCGCTCATGTGGCATGGTTGATCCTCTTCGTAACCATCGGTCGAATCGCCTAAGAATGCGAATCCAGTCACCCTTTCAATCGCTTCAGCGTGAGCATCGGTTCCATCAAATGGCATTTGGTAAATGTGTCCGTCTTTGACTTCACCATCTAACACGTATTCGCCATCGACGAGGTTGATTGCAGGGAGGGGTTGGACAACATCTTCCATGTGGGCATGGGAACGTTTTCTCAATTCAGTTGCAATTTCCTCCAGAACGGTGAGGCATGCTTCTTCGATGCCGTCGAGAGGGAGTGGTTCTTTTCCACCCGTGCGTCGGGCAGCGAAGGCCGTGCCTTGTTCGATGTCCCGTGGGCCAATGTCCAGTCGGAGCGGCACGCCCTTAATTTCCCAGTCGTAGTACTTCTGACCCGCTCGTATGTCCCTCGCGTCGACCTTAACCCTCAAGCCGTGTCGACGAAGTTTGGTTGCCACTTCTTCGGCGGCAGCCACCGTATCAACGTCTGAATTCTTCTTAATCATCGGGCAAACCACAACCTGGAACGGTGCAACTGCTGGCGGCATGATCAGTCCGTTTTCATCGCCGTGCATACCAACGACCGCTCCAAGCAACCGCTCAGACATTCCGTAGGTCGTTTGGTGGCAATGCTGTTGTTGCGCTTCGAGGTTTTCGTATGTGAGGTCAAACGCTTTGGCCCATTGGTCTTGGTAGTGGTGGCAGGATGCCACTTGGAGGGTGCGACCGTTTGGCATCACTGCATCGATGCCAATGGTGTACCAAGCGCCCGGAAACGTATCCCAAAGGGGTCGCTTCGCTTTAATGACCGGCAGACACAAGTCGTGCATGATGTTGTCAACGATTTCTAAATCCTGCTTGATTTGACGTGTTGCATCAGCTTCGTCGGCATGGGCGGTGTGGGCTTCAAAGAAATGAATTTCGCGAACCCTGATGAACGATCTGGTTTGCTTGGTTTCATACCGAAACGTGTTGACCATTTGGTAGACCTTCAATGGCAAGTCTTTGTGTGAACGCACCCAAAGAGGGAACATGGTGTACATGGCGGTCTCAGAAGTTGGGCGCAAGAACATTGGAATGTCCAGTTCATTATCGCCTGCATGCTTGACCCAGTAGACTTCCTTCTTGAATCCGCCTTCCTCTTCTTCATCTCGTAGGTCGTCTGGGTCGACGCCTTCTTCTCTGGCTCGTTTGAGTCGTGCGACAAGAGCGTTTTCTTTGTCGAGCAGGTTTTCTGGGATGAGCAACGGGAAATTGACCTCTTCGTGGTCGGTGCGTTCCATTTCATGGTGTGTGAGGGCATCGATGAGCTTCATCGTTTTCCAGCCATATGGCCGCCAAACATCCATGCCCTTAATCGGATAACGCTTGTCAACAAGTTCTGCGGCTTCAACCATGAATGGATACCACTCGTTGAAGTTCTCCTCTTTCGAAGGGATGCCTCGCTTGGCCTTACCTGGTCCTTGGCTCATGGTTGGCCTCGGCCATCACTGGCTCATCAAGATGACGCTTCTTCTCGGCCGCTTGATGTTGGTTGGCGCGCTTGAACATACGCGACAACAGCCGCTAGACACCATGCCGCTTCTAATATCAAGAACGCCCACTCGTCGATCAAATACGCACGCACACCAAGGAAACCAGATCCAACGGCCATCAGGGCAAGGTACAGCGTTTGCTTGCTGTGGAGAACGTTTCTAGTTTCCAACACAAAGGCCGCCAAAATAAACAACATACCGATGTAGGAAAGAACTTCGGTCCAAGCATCGATGGACATGTGCATCACTTGCGGCGGAGGACCACGAACAATGCAACACTTAGAACAACGACGGCCACGACGTCAGGGATGCCATACACCCCATCCTGCAAAGGCAACGACCAGCCAGCTCCGGTGCCCAAATTGTGAAGGTCCATCAAATTCATTCGGGTGTATCCATCAGACGGGCAGAGGTCGCCTTCGAGGCACCCTGATCCGAAGACGGATTGAAGCAAGCCAAACAGGTTTGTGATGACAAACAAAAGGCCTGCACCGATAACATAGGTCAATGGATTGGTTTTCGATTTGCCTTGAACAATTGGCTGAAGTGGGGGGAGTGTTCCAACTGGCATGCTACCATTCGGTGCCGCAGGTGCGATGTCGCCAATCACTTCAATCAACATATTAGTGGGCGTTCCGACCTCCGTTACAGCACCAGGTGTTGGTTCGGTCATGTCCCGCGCCTTCATTGGGCGTGAGGGGGCAATTTTGATGCCATAAAGTCGGTCAGCGAGGCTGATCAGAGCAGGATCCTCTGCAATGTCTTCAGGTGAAAGGTCCCCATCCAACAATTGCTTTAGCCGGTCGCGTGAAGAATCCATTCTATGCCCCCTGTAACTCAAGCGTAGAGGACTTCATTGAAGAATCCTCCTTCTGTGTCAACAAGCACCAAACAAGCGGTTCAGGCGTTTCCTGCCTTCTCAACTTCGGCCCAGTCCCGCATGAATCCTTCCAATCCCTTATCGGTCAGTGGATGAGTCATCAATTGACGGAAGGTCTTTGCAGGCATTGTGGCTGTGTGAGCGCCCATTTGTATGCATTGAAGCACATGAGTTGGGTGTCGAATCGATGCAGCGAGTACTTTTGTGTCAATGCTCGGATAATTGTGCCATGTTTCCATGATTTCGGCAATTAGATTCATGCCGTCGTGGCCGGTATCATCGATTCGTCCAATGAACGGGGAAACGTAGGTTGCACCAGCTTTGGCTGCCATCAATGCTTGTGAGGCAGAAAAAATGAGCGTGACGTTGGTATCAATGCCCGCTTCCGTGAGGATTTTTGTTGCAGCCAGCCCCTCAGGGGTGCATGGGATTTTGATGATGACGTTTTCCGGAAGTTCAGCCTTCAGTGCCAAACCCTGTTCCACCATTCCTTTTGTGTCCATGGCGGTAACCTCTGCAGAGATTGGTCCATCGCAAATGGATGCGATTTCCCGAACCACTTGCTTGAAATCTCTACCGCTTTTTTTGATCAACGAAGGGTTGGTGGTGACACCGTCGAGGATGCCCCAAGCTGCAATTTCTCGAATTTCATCTACGTCGGCGGTATCAAGGAAGAACTCCATGTTTGCTGGTTGTCCCAGTCACCCCATCAAGTATCCGCTGTGGAATCGATGCCTTTTCACTCGTATGTTGTGTACTTTGCAGAGGAGCCACGCACCAATTCAGCCGGGTACTTCTCTGCGTTAATTTCGAATTTATTGTTCATGATCTCAACAGGGTCAAACCCCATTACGCTGCACAATCGGAGGCAATACATCATCACATCCGCTGTTTCGTGTGCAATTTGCTCGGTCAGTTGCGGGTCAGCCTTGGCATCGGTCGTCGTGGGGTTGGACCATTGTACCGTTTCGCTCAATTCAGCAGCTTCTATGCTGATCGACGCAACCAAGTTCTTGATGCTGTGGAATTGATTCCAGTCGCGCTGTTCCACGAAAGCATCGAGTTTCGATGTGATTTTGGCAAGGGAATCATCGGCGTCCATGTGCCTTGTTAGGCTCAACCGCTAATTGTTCTTGGCCTGCTCACTTGCGCCCTATGGCTCGGCGAGCCGCCGCTGCGATGTGGGGTGCGGAGAGGCTCATGATCTCCAACATCTCATCGGCCTGACCGGATTCACCGAACCGATCAGGGACGCCGACCATTTCCAGCGGTGCAAACACGTTGGCAACGATGTGTTCAGCTACTGCGCTTCCAAGACCACCGATGACGTTGTGGTCCTCTGCGGTAACCAAAGCACCGCAGCGAGCGACAAGCGCATCAACCAATCCACCATCGAGGGGCTTCAAAGTGTGCATGTCGACCACGGATGCATTGATGCCTTCTGCAGCCAACATTTCCGCTGCTTTGAGCGATTCTGAGACCAAGACACCACAAGCAATGATTGCAACATCGTTTCCGGTTTGCAATTCGATCCCTTTGCCTATTTGAATCAAGCCTGGCGCAGCGTCATCGTACAAAACCGGGGTTTTGTTTCGTGCCGTGCGCATGTAGGAAGGTGAAGTTGTGTCTGCAAGTTGCATGGTCAAAGCACGGGTACTGACATCATCACATGGATGCATAACAACAACGTTTGGAAGGGTACGGAACACAGCCAAATCTTCAATCGATTGAGCCGATGAACCATCGGTACCTGTGTGGGTTCCGCCGTGGCTGCCACAAAGGTGAACCGCCAAGTTTGGACGAGCGATTCCATTGCGCATTTGCTCAAAAGCTCGTTCGGTGAATATAGCGAATGTGCTGGCGAATGGAATGTAGCCTGATGCTGCCATACCCGCTCCAACCAGGAGCATGTTCTGCTCACCAATACCACATGATACTGTTCGCTCTGGATGTGCTTTTCTAAAGTGGAGGGATTTGGTTGATTTGCCCAAATCCGCTTCAAGAACAACCACTTTTTCATTGTCCGCAAGGTCGAGCAAGGCTTGACCGTAGCCGTCACGGGTGGCCGCCATTCGCGTCATGCTTCCACCTCGCCCAGTTCGATCATTGCTTGTTTGAATTGGTCGTCGTTTGGTGCTGCGCCGTGGAATGCGGGGTTGTTTTCCATGTAGGAGATACCGCCACCTTTGATGGTGTGAGCGATTAAGATCGACGGGCCATTCGAATTTTCTTCTGCTTCCAAGAAATCGAGACCTTCCATGATTTCAGCCATGTTGTGACCGTCGATTTCCTTGACGTTCCATCCAAAGGCACGCCATTTTGCTGGGATGTCAAACATACGCATTTGCTCTTCACAAAAATCATCGTTCTGAATTCGGTTTCGGTCAAGGATCACCTTGAGGTTGCCCAATTCGTGATGGGCGGCAGCCATTGCTGCTTCCCAAACGCTTCCCTCTTGCATCTCACCGTCGCCAATCATGACGAAGGCACGTCGTTCGCTTTTGTCGAGCCGCGCTGCTAGTGCACAGCCCATACCGAAAGAGAGCCCCATGCCGAGTGAGCCTGCGGAAAAATCCACACCAGGGCACCATTTCATATCGACGTGGCCTTGACAAACACCACCTAATACACGGTATGACTTGAGGTCTTCATGGCTGATGAATCCCATTTCTGCAAGGATCGCATACATGCCCGGAGAAGCGTGACCTTTGGATAAGATGAATCGGTCTCGGTCGGCCCACTTAGGTTCGTCTGGACGAACCTTCATCCGGGTGGAATAAAGCGCTGCGAGAAGGTCAATTTCTGAAAGCGAACCACCTGGGTGGCCTGCCTGAGCGCGGTACACCATTTTTACAATTTCAACTCGACACTTGCGTGCGATTTCTTCAATTTCCTCGATGCTTGTGGACATGTGTTCCCCTGCCGTTTCTACGGCCCTCACGGACGCCCTTTGATGGTTGTGCATGCGAAGGACTGAGGATTCCACTCATTCTTTAGCGGGAGGAAGCAACGCTGTAATGAATTTATGATACACATCGTGGAGCACTGTAAACGCGTCACTCAGCAAGTTTCCACCCTTTGGCAGGGCTCGGGTCGCCAGCCAAATAAAGACGGCTACAAACCATCCAAAGAAGGCCAATGATAACAAATTATTGAGCGTCACAACACCGAAGATTTCCGGTAAGCGAATGTCCACCACAATGAGGACCGCGATGAAGACCCCGAGGATCGATTCACCAGCAATAAATCCGGCCCCAATGAGCACCCCTCTATTTTCTACTTCTTTTGCAGCCTTCTCCGCTTGTGGCGAAGGGCTTCCGGAAAGTGACCCATCAATTCGTAGATGAGCGGTTCGCAGTGCAAAGTACGAAATGATTCCACCCAGCATGATTGGGACGGAAAGCCCCAACGGGAGGTATATTCCAATGGCGACTGACATCACAGGCATTCGCAAGTAAATCAGGACAATCGCAATTAAGGCTCCCAAGGTTACCATTTGTAAGTTCAAATCGCCTCCAAAGGCTCCTTGGACGATAGCGCCGATGAGTTCAGCTTGGGGGGCAAATAAAGCGTTGCTGCAATCGTACTGGTCGGCAGCAGCAAGGCCTAAATTTGTGTTCGCACAGGCTGTTCTGGAAATTTGGAAAGCGTTGTGCAAGAGGGCAAGGGTCGGCCCTATGACGATGGCCCCCGTGATGACGCCGATGATTTCTGCGATTTGTTGTCGCCAAGGTGTTGCCCCAACCATGTGACCTGTCTTGAGATCCTGCATCACGTCTCCTGCGATGGCTGCAGAGGAAGCAACAATGGCAGCAATCAGCATTGTGGCAAGCATCAATTCTTCAGTTCCAAGGCCAAGCATAATGTCCCCCACAACCCAAACAAGAGCCACGGTGAACAACAGGGTCGCAATGGTCATTCCTGACACGGGCGAGTTGGACGATCCAACAACGCCAGCAATGTAGCCGGCGACTGCCGCAAAGAAAAAGGCCACAACGGCCAAAAAGAGTGCGCCAGCAAGCGCCAAAACCAGCGATCCAGTCGATTTCCAGTAGTACAACATAGTGAGCACAACCAGGACACCACAGAACATGATGACCTTGTCGAGGGGCAAATCAATTTCTGTTCGCAAGGGTTCTTCATCGCCATCCTCGCTCTTCTTCAAAGCCTTTGATAGACCAGTTGTGATTGTCTTTCGCATCGACCAAAGGGTGTACACTCCACCAACGACCATGGCTCCAACCCCGACGTACCGGATTTGTTCAGCCCAAATCCCATAGAACCCTTCAACCAAGGTTTCGGAATTCGGCCAGCCGTGAATGAGACCATACATAGGTACGAGCAAACCAAAGCCGATTACGCCACCGAGGAAAATGAATGAAGCGATTCGTACGCCAACAATGTACCCTACTGAAAGCAATGCTATCGACAAATCCATGCCTGCGTACAACCGAGTACCAAGGAAACCTACGGCTGATTCAACGGTATGGTGAGTGACTTCGAAACCCTTGACCATGAGGCCATAAATCGCCCCAATTCCCAGAGCGTACAGAATAGCAAGCGCCCCTTCGCCACCTTCTTCGCCAGCAACCAAGACCTCTCTGCACGCAACCCCTTCAGGGTAGGGGAGTGCTTCTTCAACAATAAACAGCCGTCGCAAGGCGATGGTGAACATGGTGCCGAGAAGGCCACCCAATGTAGCGATGATCAGTGTGTCCATCCATTGAATATCATCCCATAATCCTATGACGAGCAATGCTGGAACGGTGAAGATGATGCCTGCGGCAAGCGATTCACCCGCACTGGCCATTGTTTGGACTGCGTTGTTTTCTAGAATACTGACGTCGGAAAATAGGGATCGGAGAATAATCATTGACATAACTGCAGCAGGAATGCTGGCCGAAACGGTCATGCCTGCGTAGAGCCCGAGGTAGGCGTTCGCAGCGGTCATTAGAATCCCTAGAAGGACACCAACCACAATCACCCGCAAGGTCAATTCAGGTGGCGATTCGGAGGCCGGAATGTAGGGGTGATGTTCCGCGCTCATTGACTGCTCCAATGGGAACATGTTGTTCAAGACATCGATGAAGGCAAGTTGGAATGCCCACCATTATTATCATAAGTTAACCATAGAACGGAAGGAGGGGGAGTCCCCCCCATTGGGTGAGTAATCATGGAACGACAGCATTGGCACGACATTTCTCCAGAAGATACATTCGTAAAACTGGATACTAATACGGAAGGACTCAGCCAATCAGAGGTTGAACTACGAAGGGAAACCTATGGCGAGAACAAGCTCCAAGAGCCTGAGAAGACCCCTGCTTGGCTTCGTTTCCTCGGGCAATACAACGACCCCCTCAACTACCTCTTGATCGGTGCGGCACTTGTTGCGCTCTCCATCCACCCCGATCAGCCAGGGGATGCCATTTTCATCTTCTCCGTGTTGACGGCAAACGCCATTTTTGGTTTCTGGCAGGAAGGTCAGGCTGAACAGGCGATGGACTCCCTGAAGCAAATGGCAGTTTCAAGTTGCATCGTCGTCCGCGATGGCGTCGAACAGGAAGTACCCACACCGTTGCTCGTTCCGGGCGATATAGTGCGACTGGAAGAAGGACTCAATGTTCCTGCAGACGTTCGGATTGTAGAATCGTATCAATGTAAGGTGGATGAATCATCATTGACTGGGGAATCGGACAGGATCAAAAAGACAACTCCAGCATTGCCCTCTGAAGCGTTGCTTGCAGACCGCAACAACATGGCCTACATGGGGACAAGCATTGCCACAGGGCGAGCCGTAGGTATTGTCGTTAACACCGGAATGGAAACTCAACTTGGACGAATCGCAAGCGATATTGTCGGCTCGGTTTCCCCGAAAACCCCTCTTGAAAACAAATTGGAATCCTTGGGGAAGTTCCTCGGAGTCGTTGCGCTTGTCGTCGCTGTGTTGATGGTCGCCATCAAAATGATCATTGCTTACGGCGATGAAACTGCGAATTTGAAGGAAGTTGCCGTTGAGCAGTTCATCGTCGCTATTGCGATTTTCGTTGCGATTGTCCCAGAAGGCTTGCCGATCATTCTCGTGATTACGTTAGCGCTCGGTATGCGTAACATGGCACGTCACAAAGCCATTATTCGCAGAATGAAAGCGGTGGAAACCCTCGGTTCGACGACGGTCATTTGTTCTGATAAAACGGGCACTTTGACTAAAAACCAGATGACAGCGCGACAACTCACAACCACTGAAGGCACGTTCACGATTTCGGGTGAAGGATTCAAACCCCAAGGGGACCTATCGTACAATGGAAGTGTTGTGTCTGAATCAGAACTCTCGGGATATCAAAGCGATCTTGCGTTCAGGCTTTCCGCAGCCTGCCTCAGCCTTTGTCACAATTCACAAATATCCAAAGTCGATGGACAATGGCAGGCCCTCGGGGACCCAACCGACTCCGCATGCGCAGTTCTTGGTTGGAAAATCAACGGCAATGTACGAAAGTTTGCTCAGCGTCATTCTCGTCTGCATGAATTCTTCTTTGACACAACCCGCAAGCGGATGTCGGTCATTCACGATTATGAAGGTGAACGGTGGGTCTTTTCCAAGGGCGGCGCAGGTGGCTATGTCCCCCTTGTCGATTGGAAAATTGAAGATGGTCAAATTGTTCCAATCGAACAAAATGATTTTGATTTGGCATCTGTAGCCAACAAAGAAATGGCCGGGCAAGCCATGCGTGTGATTGCTTTATGCGCTCGCCGGCTGGAGGATGGAGAAGACATAGAAGACGTCACCACTGTTGAATCCAGTTTCATTTTCCTTGGCCTCGTAGGCATCATGGACCCCCCGCGTGCGGAAGTCAAGAACGCCATTGAAGTCTGTCAACGCGCTGGTATTCGAGTCAAAATGATCACTGGAGATCAACAGTACACCGCTGAGGCCATTGGTCGGGAACTCAACATCACCGAGGGCGGTATACCTCCGGTCAACGGGCATGCGCTGTCTGCATTTGATGATGAACAACTCAATGAGGCATCAAATCAGGCATCCATCTTTTCGCGAGTCACACCTGAACAGAAAATGAGGATTGTTTCTTCGTTGCAAAGTCAAGGTGAAATTGTTGCTATGACGGGCGATGGTGTCAACGATGCACCTGCTTTGTCAAGGGCTAACATTGGGATTGCGATGGGCATTGCAGGGACCGACGTGGCAAAGGATGCCGCAGATATGGTGCTCCAGGACGACAACTTCGCCAACATTGTTCACGCTGTTGAAGAGGGTCGAAAGATTTACCAAAACATACGAAATTTCGTGCGTTACCAAGTTTCGACGAACGTTGCAGCGGTAGCCTTGATCATTATTTCGACCTTCTTGTTTGGGTGGAATCTTCCGCTCACAGCAACACAAATTTTGGTGATTAACATTCTGATGGATGGCCCTCCTGCCGTTGCTTTAGGTGTTGAAAAGAACCACGGTGATGTAATGAATCAACCACCGAGGCCTGTTGATGAAGGCATGCCGAATTTCCGGGACATCACTCTAATTTTCTACCTCGGCGCCGTCATGGTGACGGGTACGCTGATCGTGTTTTTCCTCGCTGGTGGTGGCGTCGACACGTGCGAGCTCCATCCATTGCAAAATGCGAACGAGGCAGAGTTTGATGTGGCCTTGTGCACCGCAGGATTGCTCGCTAACGAAGGCGAGATCACCTCTGAGCAATCGGCTGCAATCGCTGCATCTGAGGAATACCATGCTAATTTATTCGATCATGCCCAAACCATGACCTTCTCGGTGTTCATCGTTTACCAATTGTTCAACGTCATGAACTGCAGAAGCAACAGGGAAAGCGCTTTCAAACTTGGAATCTTTTCGAACCAATGGATTAACTATGCCTTTTTGTTCTCTTTGGGGCTGTTGCTCTTCTTTGTCCAATTCGCGGAGCATACCATACCACTGACCTCGCTTCTTGTTGGAGACCTGATGTCAACCACGGTGTTGAGTGCAACTGATTGGGCAATTATCTTCTCTGTATCAGGGTCGGTATTTGTTATTGACGAATTCCGTAAATTTATCGTGAATTCCAAGTTTTTCACACCTGGACAATGAGATGCTTGTTGTCACGGTCGCAACCACATCTTCAAGAAGAATAATCGAGAGGAACATGCATGTCAGCGTGGACTTCCTCAAGGGTTGCCGCTGGGTCCAATCCCGATTGGCAACAACGCCTCACTGATTCGCTCGAGGCTTCAACCGGCTGGAGCAACGCTCTTCAGCCCCTTGTCCACCACATGATGGAGGGTTTGCCGTTGACCCTTGATGAAGGCATGGTGCTCTATGCTCATCCCAATTTGAATGAAGTTGGACGCCTCGCCCACATGGTTCGCGCAGCGCGGTTCGACGACAAGGCCTTCTTCAACAGCAACGTCCATGTCAATCAAACCAATGTCTGCGTTTTGGCGTGCAAGTTTTGCGCCTTCCGTCGCAGCAAAAAAGCCTCTGACGCCTACGCTCTTGACATTGATGCTTACTTGGAAGATTTGAGTCAATACGCCGATCATGTCGACGAAGTGCACTCCGTTGGCGGCCTCCACCCCGATTGGGGCGTCGAGCATTATGAAGACCTCTTTCGAGCCACGCGGAAAGCCTTTCCACACATTACCATCAAAGCCCTCACGGCTGTTGAAATCAAACACCTCTCCCAACTCTCCAATTTGACCTACACCAAGACCCTCACCAGATTAAAAGAAGCTGGTTTAGGTTCTTTGCCAGGTGGTGGAGCCGAAATCTTAGATGATGATGTACGGGCCATCATTTGCAACGGCAAAGAAAGTTCACAAGAATACCTCGACATCCACCGTGCAGCCCACGGTGTTGGTTTATCGACCAACTGCACAATGCTGTTCGGCACCATTGAAACTTTGGAACAACGCCTCCAACACATGATTTCTTTGCGTGACCTTGGCAGCGAAACCAGGGGATTCCAATGCTTTGTCCCCTATCCTTTCCTGCCCGATGACACACGACTTCCCGAAGCACAATTGGCCACTGGAAGTGAAATCCTGAGGACCATTGCCGTTTCCCGACTTATGTTGCATTCAATACCACATATCAAGGCATATAGGATGAACATTGGAGATGAATTGGCTGAGCTGGCGCTGCAATTCGGAGCAGATGACATCGATGGCACAGTCCAAAAAGAATCCATCATGCACCTTGCGGGATCGACAACACCCCTCGACCATGACCGTTACCAACTTTCACGTCTCATCAAAGACGCGGGCTGTATCCCCATTCAAAGGAACACAACCTACGAACGGTTTGAAACATATGTTGCCCCCGAACCAAAGCGAATAAAGCGGTTGAAGGTTGTCCAAGAATAGGTGTTCCTATGGTCGACGAGCAGTGGAAAAAAATCATTGGACGGGTCGCCTTTCTCAATTGCGATCCTTTGTTTCACGGTCTTAGTAAGGAGTGGAATGTTCTCCCAGCACCCCCCTCTTGGCTCACAGGCCACCTGTTGCGACGGGATTGCGTGTTAGCCCCGATCCCCGCAGCAGATTACGCCCGCAATGCTGATGAATTGGTGCTGGTACCAGAAATTGGCATTTGCAGTAAGGGTGAAGTTGGAAGTGTTCTGGTTTTTGGCTCCATGCCGATCAAACAAATGAAGAGTATAGCCTTACCAACCGATTCTCAAACTTCAGTTGCCTTGCTGAAGTACATACTCAATCAAGAGGGATTGGAACCAGAAACCATCCTCATGGGACCTGATCTTGATTCAATGCTCGAGGCATGTGACGGGGCCTTACTCATCGGAGATCGCGCTCTTGAGGGTGCGAAAGCATCCCCTGAAAATGTGCAAATGGACCTCGGCCAAGCATGGCTTCACCGAACATCAAAACCCATGGTGTTTGGCGTCTTTGCAGCACGAAGAGACACACCGATTGAGGATGTAAGGGCCGCACAAGAAGCGTTGCTTGAACGCCTAATGCAATTCGAAACCCAACCTTCACAACGTCAAGCGGTGATCGAATGGTCCATGTCAAGATCAGACCTCGATTACGAGCGACTGAACAGGTACTTTGGAGAAGTGTTCAACCGTCTTGATGGAGAACATAAGGAAGGACTGGAGCAATTCCTCGTCGATGCCTGTGGACTAACAGATGGCTCAACTTTCGCCTGGTGAGTCTTCATCGGGAATGTCGGAATGGGTCACAACACGACGAGTTTTGCGCTTCGGTGCTTCTTTGGTTACGACCTTCTTTTTGGAAACCGTTCGTTTCTTTGCTGGTGATTTTTGATCCAGTTGATCCAATCGCTGCCGCTTAACTGAAGTTATCGGGCCTTCCCTCTTTGCAGCAACACTTCTTTTTCTTCGCTGATTTTCAGTTGAATGGCCGTCTTCTGTCGGTGTTGCGTCGCCTCCTTTGCGGCGCGAGGGGGGCGAATTCCCGGTTGGAACCGTATTCTCGTTCGTTGAATGTTCCAATTCCAATTCTTCTGCTTCACCTTCAGGTTCAGCCACTTCCTTTTCAGCGACCTGTTCCTTCTTTGTATGAACTTCATCCTCATCCTCATCGAAGATGTTGAGGTCCAGGCCAAGTGTGTTCTTTGCGCGCAGCACGCCGAGAATCCCAACGCCAAGCAAGGCAAATATGGGCAACCACAATATTGGGTAGTTGGCGAACAGGTCGACTCCTTTTTCGGACAAGGTGAGGGGTGTCGTTTTCTTTTCTTGAAGGGTTAGTTCAAGGGGAGACTCTGTCGTCCACCAAGGGGACCATTGAACCGAATGAGCACCCTTGGATGAGAGGTCGACGTGGATTGGATGCATTTCCGCAAGATGAGCGAGCGATGCATCAGATGCACCGGGTTGGTCATCGAAGGTGACCACCAAGGGATAGGCCGGGGGTGAAGACAAATTGAACGTTATAACGAATTCGAAACCGATGAGGGTTTTGTAATCATTCTGCGCAGTGAGCGTCATTCCTTCACTCACCCTGCATTCAACTGACCCCCCAACCAATTGCCCCTCGGATAGAATGAGTGTCCCTCTCCATTGTTCTATCATTCGCTCTTGCTTGAGGTTGACACAAACCGATTCAGCGAATAAAGCCGTTTCAGATTTGCTTAATTGGGTGTCCTGGATCACTGAGGTTCTCGACATGTTTCGAATCATTGAAGACAACACGATATCGAGTTTAATTCGATCCACAATTACAATGTGGGATTCATTCATGTTGACGGTGAGGGTTCGGATATGCTCGGGGTCCGGTGAACGACTGCATTCTACATCGTCAAGCGTGCAATATGTGTCCCATTCATCAGAAATCGCATCGCCGTCATCATCCGAATCGAGCGTGTCTGGCACACCGTCTCCGTCCAAATCTGCGCCTGCCTCACCGTAACCATCCTGCAATTGATGTTGACCATAGACCGCCAAGTGAAGGGTGTTGGTGGCCACATACAACCGCTCGACCATACCAAATTGGTTTTCGACGAACGCCATGTCTAAGACCTGATGCGCCATATTTGTCGTGGCCAACACGTCAAAGGTTGACGCGTCAATTGTAACAACCCTCGGGGCACTCCCGGGTACGATTAGATGCAGGTGACTTCCATCGTTGGACCAAGACATTTTTCCGCCGGCTTCAAATTTAGCGTCTTGTAATGCTCCACCTGCAAAGGACATTGTGTTCACATTGCCAGCGATTGTCATTGAGGCAATTCTCGTTTCACTCGAATCAAATTCACATGAGATGACTTCATGATTTAGTTCCCACTTCTTTGCGGTAGCAGTCCCATCAACGTTCCACATCACCATGCGTCCCGAGCCATCGCCCGTCAGAAGGTGGGCACCGTTTTGAGAGAAGGATATGCATGTGACATCGGTGTTGTGTTCATTTGAGAGACTTCGTTCGACTTCCATGTCTGACACGCGGATTAAATCAACCCCATTGTTGCTGTTGGGCACAGCGAGAAGACCACCATCAGGGGACCATTCGATGTTGGTTGGTCGCGGATTGGCTGCCTGTTGCTTTGCGGTCATCGTCATGGAATCCATGTCAAACAATTGAATTGAATCAGTTTCGGTTTCTGAGCCCGTGACAGCGATGGCTAACATTGCTCCATCTGGTGAAAATTCGAGCGTTTGCACTGGTCGATTTAGTTCAACCGTAGTCAGCACTGTGAGGTTATCGAGCCACATCACCGTCATGTGATCGTCATACCCGCTGGCGAGGTAGATGGCCTCACCGTCAATGGCAACAGCGCTTGAACCGTCTGCTTCGGATACGGTCGTGGCGCCCTTGAAAGAAATATCAGATGAGGCTGCAGAAGCTAGAGTTGTGGTGATAAGCAGTGCTGTTAAGCACATAACTGCAAAACCCTTCACTTTCATGCAATCGCCCCCACAGGTGGCTATGTGACCTCCACCTCTACAAACAATCCGGTGCTGCAGAAGTACAGTGTTCTTCGGACAAGTGAACAAAATACATCGGTTGGTTCATCAAGGTCGCTCATGTCGAAAGGCCATGGTGGCACATTTACCTCTCGATGAAAACGGCAACAAAATTGTTCGAATTGGACACTCTCCTGATCCCGATGATGCCTTTATGTTTCACGCCATGACGACAGGAGCCTTCCCCACCCCTGGTTACAACTTCGTACATGAATTGCAAGACATTGAGACGCTTAACCACAGAGCAATGAATTGCGATTTGGAAGTTTCCGCTGTTTCAATCCATGCCTTTCCAGAAATTTCTGCCGATTATGCACTCATGAACTGTGGAGCCTCGATGGGTGAAGGATACGGGCCGATGGTGATTTCAATGCAAGGTGCAACCGAAAAAGAAGTTCGAAGTAACGTCATCGCTGTCCCCGGATTGAAAACCAGCGCTTACATGGGTCTGCGCTTGGCTTGGGGCGATTGCGAAGTTGCGGTCGTGCCCTTTGATGAAATCATACCAAGGGTGCTCGACGGAACCTACCTCAGCGGATTAATCATTCACGAAGGTCAGTTGACCTATGTCGACCACGATCTCCATGTTCACATTGACCTAGGCGTCTGGTGGAATGAACGAACCGACGGCTGGCCAATGCCACTTGGCGGAAACGTCGTTCGTCGAGACCTTGGTCAACAAGCCATGGAAGACATCACCATGTACACCAAGATGAGCATTGAGTACGCTCTCAAATCCCCAGCAGATGCGTTGGAGTTCGCCAAAAAATGGGGCCGAGGCATCGATGACGAAACCAACAAAGAATTTGTCGGAATGTACGTGAACGACCGCACCATCGATTACAAACCAGAAGGCCGTGCTTCAGTTCGCCGTTTTATCACCGAAGGTCAAGAACTCGGCCTAATTCAATCAGAATTCGATGCAGCAGCCATGGCGTTTATCGGTTCAGATGAATGATAGGATTGAATGTAAAGGACACGTATCATTGCCGAATGGGTGCAATTGATAGCAACGCCAAATCTTCTCAGAGGAATAAATCAAGGCTCAAGTTCAAAGACTCGACCCGACTCAACACAAACAAGGGGAACTCACATGCCACACGATCACATCACCCTCGCTCAAGCACCAAACGGAGAAATCGGTCCCCGTTGCGAAGAATGCGGCACCCGCCTCACGTTTGGCAGCGCCATGGTAGTTGGCAAATTCTACATGTGTTGGGATCATTACGTAGAGGCCACCGGCGCAGGCACTGCGACTTCCATCGGGGAAGCAGAAGACCGTTTCTGGATGGCCAGCGAGTGAGCATCCACGGTCTTCAAGAACCCTCGACTCCTCATCAGCGTTGAGGCGATTTCATTGGCAACAGGCTGGGCTCGTTTTGCACATCGTTTTGGTGCGTATTATCGCAGTTCCGAATTTTGGACACCACCAAGAATGAAGACTCGCGAATGGATGTTCATCCCATTCGGAGGAGCCCCCCCTATTCGTCACAAGGGATTCAGCGATATGCAGGGTGTTCGTCAGTTCCTATCCGACCGCGCCATGCATTCATGCTTCTATTCTACAGCGTATTGGGAACGGCCGTTTGAAATGAAAATGGCGGATAAAAATTGGCTTGGTGCCGATTTAATTTTCGATTTAGATGGCGACCATTTGCCGGGTGTAACAGACAAGGATTTTCCAGGGATGCTCGAAGTGATCCACGAACAAGCGTGGTCATTATGGAATGATTTTCTTGAGCCTGAATTTGGATTTGAAGAAAAATACCTCCAAGTGACCTTTTCCGGACACAGAGGATTTCACTTGCACTACAGGGACCCCGCATTGTTCCACCTTGACTCCGAAGCTCGTCGTGAGATGGTGTCTTACATACGAGGTGAAGGGGTGGATGTCAAGGGTGGCCTTGCTCGCTATCACGACCTTTCCAGTGAAGGATGGACCCGTCGAATTCGCGACGGCATGAGCGGCATGGTGACAAAACTCCAAGGCATCGCTACAAAAAATGACGGCTATAGGAAGGAACTCAAATCACTGCACGAGGGCTTAAAATCGCAATCTCAAAGAGAAGGCCGCAAAAGCACAAAAGGACAAGGCTCAATTGAACAACTTGCCTCAATTGTCAATCACCCCGATCGAGCCAAAAGGCTGAAAGATGGCAATTTCGGGGTTTTAGAAAAGCATCAATCCTTATTCCTGGACCTCCTAAAAACGGATACATCAGTGGTTTTAGGTTCTGCTGGCGAAACGGATGAAGTCGTAACCATTGACGTTCGAAGGCAAATTAGATGGCCCACTTCTTTGCACGGCAAATCTGGAATGCGCGTGTGTGAATTCCCGCTCTCAAGATTGGATCCTGATGGTTCCAACCCGTATTCACCCCTCCATGAGGCTCTAGCATTGAGCACCCAAGACATGCTTGAAGTGGAAATGACTGTGGATGATTCAATCGCTCAATTCGGCGATCAGGTTTTTGATCGTTCAGCGGGCGACCGTTTTCAAATTCATGAAGCAGGTGCCACATTCCTCGTGCTCAAAGGTTGGGCAAAAGTCATTGGTTAGGCTGAGTATGAACCGGTTCGAACTCACGCCCTCAAGACCTGTTCTTGAGGTAAGGTTCAAGACCGCGTTACCATCCAGCGGTTTAGAGGTGAACCGCATGGGTCTAAGAAAAGGCAAGAAAAACAAGGCTCCAATTGCGCCAGTACCAGGGCTTCCACTGCCGCCGTTGCCCGGTATGCCCCCAATGCCAGCGCCACCCGGAGCAGTCCCAGCACCGCTCCCAGCAGCACTGCCACCTGCGCCGGCGCCTTCCCCCGCTCTTCCTTTGCCCAGCGCACCCGCTCCAGCACCCGCTGCACCAAGTCAAGACCAAACTGTATGGGACACAGCAGCACCTGCCAAGCCTCAAGCAGACGACGCATACGGTGACCTATGGGCTAAACGCTCTGAGAAGCCGCTCCCGCAAATTTACGGCCACATCGACCGGATCTCATCGGCAGATGCTGGTTCTCTCCTCGACCGCTATGCCGACAGATTTGGCCATGCCCTTGACCGGGACATCATCGTTCTACGCAAGAAGGAACATGAAGACAAAGTATCTGAGGTCCGCGATGCACCCGTCGTCGAACTTCTCGAAACTGATTCGGATGCCGAAGACCTTTCATCCCAACTTTCCATTATTGAAGACGAACTTCGATCTTTAAAGCCCGAATACCAAGCCGCAAAGCAATCCGGTGACGCCCAGGTTTTGGCTGAATTGCGCCCCGTGCTTGAAGCCCTCATGGCAGAAAGAAAAACGCTGCAAGCCATGATCAGCGGAGAAGCTGGTGAACCTTCAACCGCAGAACCAGTTGGTGCGGAAGAACAAGAAGAAGATGACATGTTTGCAACCTTTGTTTCCATCGTCGACGAACTTCTAGGCTCAAATCTCTCAGCAGAAATTGTTGAAGCATTCGTTGCAAGCGAAGATTTCCCCGTATACGAAGCAGTGGGTAGCGACCCTCACAACGCCGATGAAGGCATGCGAGCCGCTTTCTTCGGCATCGTTGACAGCCAACTTGGCAACATGGATCAAGAAGACATTGACGCCTTTGTCTCTTCCGAAAATTTTGAGATTTACAGCGCCGTCGGCGCACAATACCAGTGAGTGTGAGCAGAATGGGATTACTAGACAAAGCAAGCGACGCAGGCACCAAACCAACAGCCAAAAAGGCCACACCCAAGGCAGTATCAATCGCTAAAGCAAAACCTGCTAAAGCAGTAAGAGCCGCAAAACCAGTCAAGGCTGCAAAGGCAGCAAAGGAACCCAAAGCAGCACGTGTACGCAAACCCATCATGAACAATTCCGGGCTCCCAGAGGGCTACGAAATCGCCACTAAGAATTCTCGATTGCTCGCATGGTTGATGAACTTCATTTGGAACTTCGGCGTCCTCTTTGGCGCCCTTTTCCTCTCCGTCATGGGATCCACTCCTACTATTCTGGCAGTGGGGGCACTCCTCATGCTGATCGTGAACCTCATCGTCATCCCAGTCATGACTGGACGAACATTAGGCAACTTCATTTCACGAACCCGGTACATTACATCAGCCGATGGGAAACCAAATTTCATTCACGGTTTGCTCGTCAATTCCGTTGGGCTCATGTCCCTCGTAGGTATCTCCCTTGTCATCTTCAACATGGGCCGAATTTTTGACGACGCAGGCAAGGTCCAACCCGTCAACGTCGCAATCCTCGTACTCGGAATCATCTTCGTTGCTGTGCGCATCATCGATGGACGGTTCAAGAAGAACAGCGACCAAAATCAAGGCCTCTATGACATGCTTTTTGGGGCTTTCTTGGTCAAGTACGTCCCACAAGAAGGAGAGGAACTCACAGGCCTCGCCGCCCGCCTCGAAGGCATGGCAAACTTTGGTGATTCGTTCACCGCCAAGCGAGAAGATTCCCGCCTCAAGAAGATCGAAAAGGCAGCAATCAAGGCCGAGGAAGATGCATCTGAAACCTCTGATAAGTCAGAGGATAAGAACCCAGAAGCCTCCAAACCAAAGGCCAAGAAAGCAAAGGCCAAGAAAGTCGAGTGAGCCTCCTGCTGGATTTGCATGGTTGACGAACGCTTCATCCGACCTTGTGCTTGGCTCGCTGCCACCATAGCACTCATTGCAGCGTGTATATTTTACACGTTGCCGGCCTCTATTACTGTTGCATTGGTTTTTTTTAGTGCGTACAACGCCCTTATCGAAATCTATGTTGGAATGAGCTTTCTAACCCCTGGAAAGAAGAAACCGCCCTTTGAGGCTGAAGGCTGGTCTCACCACGATTTGGTTTATGGGACGAATTCACTCCATGCGGTAGCGTTCAAACAAGAGGAATCAGCACCCCTTCTCATCGTTATCCACGGATGGCGGAGTTCATCTCGTTCAGTCGGTGACCGAGGGGCTTGGTTTGCAAATCGGGGATGGCATGTTCTTCTCATTGAATTGCCGAGTCACGGAGCATCAACGGAAATTGAATTCTGGACCGCATACAAATCAATGCAGGCCATCAAAGCCGTTTGCAGCAACTTGGACTCTGTATTTTCCAAAGAGGATGTCACCAAAGTCAGTTACTATGGCCACAGCATTGGCTGCTTCATTGGACTTCGTCTTGTTGCTGACCAAGAATTTGTTGCCCTTGAGCACCCAATGACGTCCCTCATCTTGGAATCACCTATGACCATGTACAGCCCGATCTTGGACGAGATCGCACTCAAATTAAAAATCCCAGCGATCCTCCTCGGCGTGTATCGAAAAAGACTGATTCGAAGGTTCAACGCATCCATTGGGGAGAAGGGATTATTTTCGTCAATCGATGAATTTGATTTGCCGCAATGGGGCTTACCCACCCTCCCAACCCTCTGCATTCAAGCCGACCCAGACAACCGATTAGGAATGGGACATTTTGACCTCCTCAACACGGCCTATGTTGACTCTGGTCAAGAAGACCTTCTTACGAGTCATCGACTGCCTGGCTTAACCCATGCTGGGGCAAAAATAAATGAAGAGCGCAATCAATTGATTGCTGCTTGGCTCGATGCTCAATCGTAATCATTCTTGCTCGCTTGCATCCGCTTGCTCGCGAGCGAGTTCTCTCATGTCATCAACTTCATCCAGTTCATCCACGATTTCTTCACCTAACAGCGTCTCCAAGACGTCTTCCATAGTGACAAGACCTGCCGTCCCACCGAATTCATCTCGTACGACGGCGAATTGCTGACGCTTGCCCAAAAACATCTCAAGCGCGGTATCAACTGAAGTCTCGGTGTCCAAAAACATCACGTCCTTCCTCAATTCTTCCATCGTAGTGTCCCATTCATCTCGGCTTGCAGCCATAAGCAACTGAGAGCGTATGACGATGCCGGAGATGTCATCAATCGTTTCTTCGAAGACCGGGATCCTCGAAACCCGAATGATGTTGTGTTCATCAAGAACTTCCTTGATGGTGTCCTTAAGGTTAAACGCGGTCATCACGACACGTGGTGTCATAATTTCAACCACCTTCATTTCGCCGAGTTTCAAAAGGTTGTGAATAACGGTTTCTTCATCTTTTTCGATGATGCCTTCTTCTTCGCCCAGGTCTGCAAGAGCTGCCACATCATCGCGAGTGAACAGTGCATCGTCCCCTTTTGGAAGGATTGACTTCAACATTTGAATGGGCCCAATAAAGACGGCCAACCCGACCGTAATCCAATGAAGAACATGCCCGGTTGGCTTAGCTAATTGCTTCCAGTATGCAGTGCCCAGAGTTTTTGGAATGATCTCAGACAGGAATAAAACAAGCAAAGTCAGGATCACAGATGCATAGGTCAGGTATTCGTGACCGAACACCTTGTCCACTTCTGCACCAACGCCTGCAGCACCCATTGTGTGTGCAATGGTGTTGAGGGTAAGAATGGCGGTCAGTGGTTTGACAGCATCGTCTGATTTTAGATTGGCCCAGATTTTTCCTTTCCGCGTTCCGTCCCGCTCCCACATAGCGATTTGTGTATGGGGTATCGATAGAACAACTGCCTCCAAAATGGAGCATAAAAATGAAACGCCAAGCGCCAATGTACCGTATAAAATGAGGATTGTGTAGTCCATGCTGTTTCAGAGGCTCCTAGGGTACCGCTAATTTGGCGTGGGACTCTTAGTTATTGAAAATGTTGGAGACCACTTCCTCTCTAACTCGCACGGATTGGGGGCATCGATAGGAAAACATGTCCTCTTTGAGCCTGATTTTATGATGATTTTAAAGACAGGCCGCACACCGAACAAAACAGATGACCTCCGAACATGTTCTCATTTGTGTTGCTTGGCCGTACGCAAACGGTCCACTTCACTTAGGCCACGTTGCGGGTTGTTACCTCCCCCCTGATATCCAAGCTCGATTTGAGCGAGCGCTTGGAAACCGCGTCTTGATGGTTTCCGGATCCGATGAGCATGGAACACCGATCACGGTTTCCGCAGAACAGAACGGAGTCAGCCCTCAGGATATTGTGGACACATACCACGCAATGAACAGCAAGGCTTTACTGAATTTGGGTTGTTCTTGGGAACCTCAAGTCGACCCACGGGGCGTGGAATACGGTGGGGCGCTGTTCAACAGAACAAGCGATCCACGGCATAAAAAAATGGTTCAAGATAATTTCACCTCACTCCTCAATGCAGGTTTATT
>TARA_B110000459_G_scaffold182880_1_pt1 | contig 22308 bp, 16 predicted proteins | sample TARA_B110000459 | Tara Oceans TARA_B110000459 (sample SAMEA4398296) | marine metagenome | biome: Polar Biome; feature: [SRF] surface water layer (ENVO:00010504); material: water (ENVO:00002006), including particulate matter (ENVO:01000060) such as... | depth 5 m | reverse complement strand
TTGGCCATTCCACCTTTTTCAACCAGCAATCCCATTAAAATAAAAAGTGGCAAAACGGATAAAGAGTATGATTGCCCTAAATCCATGACGAGACGGCCTAAGTTTGAGACGGAGGCTCTATATCCTGAGATTTCGCCAAACCCAATTACGCCAACTAAACCCATGGCTAAAGCTAATGGGAGCCGCAAAAATGCTAAAATTAAAATTGCGGCAAAGCCAATGAGAGAAATTGATAGTGGATCCATTAGTTAGCCTGTACTGATGCTTCGGCGCTTAAGCCTGGTTTTAAAACCACTAAGAGCAGTCGAAGTCCTATTAAAAGTGAAGTAAAAAATAACGATAAAGCTATAAAGGTTTCAACAACAAATCTTGGCGCAAAATCACTTGTTCCATAAGAAATAAATGACGGCATTAAAATATACTCGTAAGTGTCACCATCTTCCAAGGACCGCATGGCATAAAACATTGTTTTATCTGCAACTATCCAGAGACTATATGCAGAAACAGTTAAAAAGATGATACTTAAAATCCAGCCTAAATAACCTTTTTGAAATATTGGAAATAAATCCACGACAATGTGTTCATGTCGAAAAAACATTACCGGTAGGGACAAAAATATGACACCAGCCATACTTACTTGCACTATTTCGGATCCACCATAGAGCGGAGCATTTAAAAAATAACGCCCAACTACATCGATACAGGTGACCAGCACCATTCCAAATAATACCAATGCAGCTAAGCTTGAAATAAAACGACTAACCCAAAGGGCTAGCCGTTCTAATGTGTTTATAAATAAAATCATAGTTATTGATATAACCTTAATTTCCAGATTCTATGCCTACTTGCTCTATGAAGTAAGCAAGAGCCGCTGCACCATCAACACCTTTTGAAGTAACCTTTTCCAAAACGTCTGTAGTTACACCTGCGGTAGCATTTTTGTAGTAAGCTCGCTCGGCCTCACTTGCGATAGTCAATTCATGACCGGATGCTGCAGCTGCAGCTGCTCCAACACTATCAGCGTCGTCCCAGAACCAACCGACTGTCCGTGCTAAGTTCACGCCACGCATATCATCGACACAACCACGTTGTTTTGCGTCTAGGTCATTGTAAGTGTCGCTGTTCATAATTAGCCCAAATGCGGTCGTATACATACCATCTGGATTTTGTAGGGAGAATTTAGCGAGCTCTGCAATTTTAAACGCGTGCATTGTTTCGAATGGGAAGAAAACACCATCTGCTACACCGCCAGAAATTATCTCATAAACCTTAGGCGCTGGTGCACCTACGCCAGCAACTCCTAATGCTGTTCCGATGGCATTGGCAACGCCACCACCAATACGCATTTTAACACCTTCCAACTCTTTGTAGGAAGTAACTTTATTCACAGTATTAGCCATACCGGGTCCGTGAGTGTAATTTGCTAATATTTCAACACCTTTTGCTTCACCTGCAGACGCAAAAAATTTCTCATGCGTTTTTTGGAAAGCAACAGATTTTTGGCGAGCGTTTCCAGGTATGCCTGGCAATTCAGCAATCATAGTATTTACAAATTTTCCAGGTGTGTAGCCATATACGATCCAAGACATATCAGCGACACCATCACGAACTGTATCGTACATTGCTGGTGGTGGCGCCATGCCATATTCCACTTTCATACTTAAAGAACCACCTGTGCAACTTTGTAGTTGACTACTCATCCATGGAAATACGTTCTCGTTCATAGTGTGAAATGGAGCGGCCCAAGAGGCTACCGTTAAAACTTTTTCAGCTGACGCCGAAGTTGCTACAAACCCGATACTTGTTGCAATAGCTCCAAGGCTCATTATTAATTTACTGTACTTCATATTCATCCCCTCTACTGATGTTTACGATGTGAAAATCCACTCGCTTTTTTGTTACTGTCTGACAGACTGCACAATTAATGATGAATCGCTAGACTAAAATTTAAAAATTTGAATTAAAACTTAAACTTAACCTCAAACAGCTCATAAATTAATTAAATATTGGCACAATTTTTTGGTGTTTTTTGTAAAACTTTTTAAACTTCTCGTTTGAGGCGATGCTTTAGCGCAAGAATTCTGTCGCTAATTATTTGTCTAACATTACCGTCTCGCGGCATATCAGCCAGTTTAGTTAACAAAATATCTTGCGGCAATGCTCTGCGCTTCCAGGTTAGTTGCCTTAAAATTGTCTCAGCTGGTTCCGGCAAAACATCTGGAATTGGAAACTCATTCAAAGTGGCCCAAACCCCAGTCCATAAACGGCCAACCGTCCACGGGTTATAGCCCCCGCCGCCTAAGACCAACAGGCGCGGAGCCATGGTCTTTAACGCCGATACAGTTTGCCAGTGTGCATTATTTGATAGCGCCAGTCCAGACAGTGGGTCTTCCAAAACAGCGTCAGCACCGCATTGTAATACAATTGCCTGTGGCTGGTGATTTAGTACGGCAGGCAGAATTATTTCCTCAAGAACTGCGCGAAATTCGCTATCATTGGTGTCTTTTGGCAGGGGTATATTTAATGCGACTCCCTCTGCATGATCCTCTATTGCTCCACTAAACGGCCAACGTCGTTCCTCATGTGTTGAGACAAGTAGCATACCAGAAGCTCCTGTAAGAGCTGCTTCAACGCCGTCGCAGTGATGCGCATCGATATCTACATAGGCAATTCGCTCAAGGCCCTGACGAAACAGCGCTTTTATAGCCAATACTGGATCATTCAAGTAGCAAAACCCATTTGCCCGATCAGGCATACCATGGTGAGTTCCACCCCCAGGGTTATATACAATCCCACCTTCTTTTAGTAAATCTGTCGCTAACAGACTGCCTCCCACTGCGGTGGCTGGTCGTCGAAACATTTCAGGAAAGACAGGGTTTGAAATCGTGCCGATATTATATAACTCTCGCTCCTTATCTGAAACTTGTCCTGACGCCTCAGCAGCCTGAAGCGCTGCAAGATACTGCGGCGTATGGAATACTTCTAATGCCGCCAGTTTAGCGCGTGGACTGCGACGATACTGTGCCTCAGGCAACCAACCAAGTGCATTACATAAGTCGATTACGGTGGGAACCCTTGGAATGGACAGTGGATGATTGGCGCCATAACTTGATCCTCGGTAGATCTCAGATCCAATGAATAGTGGTTTAGAAATTTGTTCCAATTCATGCCTGACAATAATAAGTATAAATGGAGCAAAGGGTAGGGATGGCACGCCTCATATCTTTTACTGGGAAGTCTCCAAATTTAATCATTTTGTGTAGTAAAATAATTTCAAGGTGAAAGTCTGTGTCAAAAATCTGTATGGGTCCGTCTGAAAACATATTTGTGAATTCTCCTCAGCTCTTACTGCCCTTCATATCCGAACTCGTTGATCCATGGCGTAACCTGTTCAAGATACTTGCCTAAGTATTTTTCGTACTTCAGCCATCTATATTTTGCACTTTTATAGATTGGCTGAACAACTTGAGAATAACTAGGTGTGTTGATTTTTCCTCTTTTAATTGCTGTATCTTGGTAGTCTTTCATTTGAGGTTCCCAGTCTAAATCTAAGAACTGTAGAAGTGCTGTGGTTTCTTCCGCCAGGTTTTCTAATAAATCTTCGTATCTTATAAGGTGAACGTTCAATTTATAGTCAGTCCAGGCTTTTTTAAATGTTTCCATACCAAGGCAATATAGATCTACTGTTTGATCCAAATCAGTCATCACCGCCATTGCAGGATTAAGTGCAAAGTTTTGCATCCAGCAGCTTAAAATTGTGTCCATTGGATGCCGTAACGCCAATATAAATTTGGCCTTAGGGTAAAGGTGATTAATCAATGGAGCCTTAACTAGGTTCAGTGGCAGTTTATCAATACAAACTGAATTGGAATTCACTTTGCTAAGATGTTTGTTTAATTCCGCACGATAAGCTTTTCTTGCTCCAGAAAGAAGTGCAGGTGGCAATAATTGATTTACAATATCTGTATGGTTATTTTTATATATGAATGTCTGTGCGACCTTTGTAGTGGGCTTTTCTTCGACTACCTCAATGCAAGAGTGTGATCTTAATATTGTATCCAGCAAAGTTGTACCTGATCTTGGAAAGCCGACAAGAAACGCAGGATCAGAATTTGGCTCGGGAGTTTTGTAATCTGGAAATATGGGAGCTGGCCTGGAGTTAAGTTTTGCCAACTGGCTTCTTATTTCTTGAAGATAATTTTTAGGATTACATTGCTCAAACTCACTTGACTTTTTAGCCAGAGAATTCATCTCCTCGAAGCTTTTGTATGCTTTATCAAAATCTTTTAGTGCTTCAAAGCACTTTGCTTCTAAGTTTAGGCATTCTTTTTTAAGGTTGTCAGTAATTAAATCAAAATTTATGGCGTTGATAATATCTGTAGTTTTTTCATATTCTTTATTGCGCCATAGTAACTTTGCTCGTTGAAATTGAAGTTCAGGTGGCAATATTTTGCAGGCATTAAAAGCCTTTTTCAGCCAAAGGTCCAGTTGCTCAAGCTTATTCCAGCCTTCTAATGCTCTTGCTCCATTTGACCAAGCTGCAGAATAATCAGGCTTTATATCTAATGTCTTTTTGTATGCGCCTATTGCCTCTTCTAGCTTGCCTTGTGCTTCGAGAGTTGACGCCATGTTGAAATAGGCGTCTGCGTAGTCAGGCTTGATGGATATAGCTTTATTATAGGATATTACGGCCTCTTCTAGCTTGCCTTGTTTTTCAAGAGTTGTGGCCATGTTATAGTGGGCATCAGCGTAATCAGGTTTGATCGCTATTGCCTTTTTGTAAGCTTTTAAAGCCTCTTCTAGTTTGCCCTGTTTCTCAAGAGTTACGGCCATATTGTTGTAAGCGTCTACATAATTAGGATTTAGTGATATTACCTTATTGAAATTTTTAACGGCCTCTTCTAAGTTTCCTTTTTCCCTTAAAGCAAAGCCTAAGTTGTAGTAGGCATCCACATAATTGGGCTCGATGGTTATCGCCTTTTTGTATGAAGTTATTGCGTCAGTATGTTGTCCCAATCCTGCATGAGCAGCGCCAGATATATTAAAAAGAGTGACTGATTTAGGAAACTGTTTAAGTAAATGAAAAGTGGTGTCTAAAACTTGTTGGAACTGTCCCTGGCTGTAGAGTTGAACTAAAAGGTTTAGTTGATCTTGCGGTACACCTTGCACGATGGTTTGTTTGCTATTTGATCTTCCTGATAAGGCTTTAAGCCCATCTCTGGCTTTTTTGTTCTTTGGAAATTTAGCCAGAATGTCCAGATATATCGCCATAGCGTCATTGGAAGAGCCCTCTTTTAATTTTTTCTTGGCAAGCCTCTGTGCTTGCTCAAGTGCAAGAGAGCTCAGAATGTTGGAGTGACCCTCTGTTGCATCATTGTTCATAAGGAATTCCGTACAAATTTTTCTGGTTATTAGCTACCATAATAACTCCAATAATCAAATTCTTGAAGGATCTGTTTATAGGTTTTTGGCAAGGACTAAATTTGGCCATTATAATTTGTCAGATCTACAAAACTATTCATAATTAATTTCTAATTATATTGAGTTAATTGGAGTTTTAATAGTTTCCACGCGTGTAATTATTGGGATAGGTGAGCGATATCCATTTTTGGATTTTTGGATGTTTATCCACTGCTAGGCATAGTTTTCTTATTTTAGGAAAACCGCTCAGTAGGTCAGTGGGCATGCCGTCCAAAATTCCAGAGCTCAGCCAACCGAGTAATCGCCAGATGGCTACATCAGCGATACTAATGTTAGATGTAACCAGCCATTCTGAATCACTGGATATATTTTTTTCAAGCATAGATAATTTTCGTTTTAATGGTCCCGTGGCTAAATCTCTGCGGGCTTTTCTTTTCTTTTCTTCGTCTGTTTTGTTGGGTGTATTATCGATCATAACAGTTAAATCAGTTGCAAAATCTATAAAGTCATCAATTTTTGCGGCGTTAACGTCATCATGTGTCGGATAAAGCCCGCTCAGTTTTCCGCAAAACCTTGCAATAGCTCCGGTTTGTGCAATGGAAACGTCATCGACCACCAGACAGGGAATCTGGTGAAAGGGTAGCACAGTCCCGTCACTTAGTGTTCCAGTTTCTTTAGCTGTAGAAAAATCTTCTCGTTTTATTCTCACGTCATCAAATTTTATGTCACCCATAAACAGAGCTATTCTTCCGACCTCTGCCCTCCAAAAGGGCGTATCGACGTAAATAAATTTTAGTTTCATAAAGTCCGCCCAATTTTCTATTAATTTCGCTAATGGTTATGTTATTTTTAAACTAAATTCCAGTGGATAGAATTTATAACTTTTTACCAGAAAGAGTTTATACAAGAGCAACAACTGCTCGGCTAACGATCAATTTGGCCGGGTGAATTTTATCAATCTACCAGATGGACCATCCTCCAATACCCAAATAGCACCGTTAGGTCCGAGCTCTACTTCCCGTATTCTTTGGTTCCAACTAAAGCGTTCCTCTTCAAAAGGTTTGCCTGCCTGAAAGTTAATTCGAACCAAGGCTCTACTTTTCAATCCCCCAATGAATGCATGATCTGCCCATTGAGGAAATTCATTACCTTTATAAAACATTAAACCTGACGGAGCCACTGTAGGCACCCAAGCCAGCTGTGGCGCTGTGAACTCGGGTTTCTCACTATGAGCAGGGATGCTCTTTCCACTATAATGGTTGCCCTCTGATACTAGAGGCCATCCATAATTATTTCCTGACTTTATCAAATTCAACTCGTCGCCATGGCGGGGACCCATTTCATGCGCCCAAAGGTCTCCAGTGTTGGAAAATGCTATTCCCAGTGAATTTCGATGGCCAAGCGTCCAAAAGGTCTTTGCAAGTGCGCCACTATTTTGGAATGGGTTATCTGCCGGAATGCTACCATCGTCATTCAGACGAATTATTTTGCCTAGCGCACTGTTCATACTTTGCGCAGGACTTTGCTTCTGGCGGTCACCAGAAGTTATGAAAATTTTTCCTGCATGCTCTGAATTTTTTAATCCAAATGTTATTCTATGCGAGAAATGCCCCTTGCCAGATTCTGCGGGGGACTGATCCCAAATGGTCTCTATGTTTCTAAGAATGGGCTTATCTAAAATGTCTAAATTGGCACGCATGATAGTTGCAAATCGCGTTTTCCCGTTATCTTTTGATGTAATATAGGAAATATAAACTAATTTGTTTGTATCATAATTCGGATGTTTGACGACATCTCCTAACCCTCCTTGGCCACCTTCGAAAACTGATGGGACCCCTAACACCTCAGACTTCTTACCTTTAGAGTTTAATATCCACAGTTTGCCTGCCTTCGTCGTCACCAATAGGTTTTCTTTGTCAATAAATGACATAGCCCATGGGTTTTGAAATTTAGAAATAACTTCCCCTTGGATCTTTCCGCCAGCACTCCCAGTAATCAGGCTGTTTGAATAAGTTTTTGTGGCTAAGCCAAATAGAATTATCAGAATTATTGCGCGCATCTAGTTTCCAAGTGTTCAATTTAACTCAGTTTGTGCACTATGGAATAAAAATTTAAAAGTATCATTCCTGAGCTTTTAAGAAATTTTGTTCAGCAAGTTTGAAGCCATATTATTTTCTCAACATTTTCAAAACCAAAATCGTCTTGACACATTTCTTTATTTAATTACCGTGATTAAGATAATAAGTTAGGTGTTTCAATGTTGCCAAAGAAAAGTCAAAACGTAGATAGCATGCGAAATTTCAATCGCGCTAGTGTTATGAAACTAATACTTGAAAACCGTGGTATTGACCGTAGCCAACTTGCAAATGAAACGGGTTTGACCAATGCGGCTATGACACGCATCGTACAAGAACTTATAAATGTCGACCTGGTAAAGGAAACCGGCAGCCTAAAAGTGCAACAGGGCCGTGGCAGACGAAGCACGGGATTGGAAATTAATACTAAGGGCGGATATGTTCTGGGCCTCAGTATTTTGGCGTCCAACACCAGTGTAGCCTTGACCGATATTTCGGGAGCTGAAATCGCTAGTGTTTCTGTTCAGCCATCTAATTTGAGCGATGCGAAGTGTACATTAGACGAAATTTCAGCCGCTGCGTTTGAAATGATTGATGATCATAAAATTCGACGTGATCAAGTGCTTACAGCTGGAGTTGCTATTGCGGGCTATTTGGATGTTAACGGTCCCTTATGGCTGCACTCCCCTTATCTACGCTGGCCTCCGTTTGATGTTCGTAAAAGTCTTGAAAACCGCCTTTGCATGCCCATCACCGTTGAAAACGTTAACCGTTGTGTTGCAGTTGCTGAAACTCGTATTGGCTGTTGCGCAGGTATGAGTGATATTTTCTTGGTAAGAGTGGGTCTTGGTTTGGGCGTTGCTACGATATCTAATGGTAAAATACTGCGTGGCCATAATAATACAGCCGGACAGATAGGGCACTTCCCGGCCGGCCAAGATGGCGCAATGTGTTCATGTGGCAAATCTGACTGTATTACAATGGTTGCCTCTGGTTGGGCAATTTTGGAGCAACTGGGTTTAAGAAATGCAACTGTCGACGGCGTTTTGGGTATTGAAGATCAAGATGACAAGCTCCGCAGAGTTCTTGAAAAATCATTAATAAACATAGAAATGAAGCAGGTGGTCCAAGCTGCAGGTAGCGCGCTTGGTATTCACTGTGTGGCGATGTTGCGGGCAATCGATCCACAGCGCATTTTGTTGACAGGACCCGTTGGTCGTAGCCCTATATTTGGCAAAGCATTCTGCGAACAACTTACGGAAAGTGGTGTTACAACCAAAGTCATAACGGCTAATGAACAGTCAATTTTTTCGCCTGCCATCGCTGCTTCAGCACTCAGTTTAGCCGAAAATATCTATTCTCCAACTTTCAACATACAAAAATTGCTAATTCAAAAATCAAATAACGAAACTATGCCAGAAAATTTTGGAGAGTTCGTCTAACTTGGGTAGGAATGCCAAGTCGCATGTAAGCAAACGCTTTTTGTTTCATACAAGTAAGACAATTAGTGATACTTTAAAACATGATCTTTTGATAAAGTAACTTGACACCTTTTTTTATTTAATTACCGTGATTAATATAATAATATTATTTATATGGGAGAGTAAAATAATGAATTTTAAAAAATATATGATAGTTGTGTCGGCCCTCATGGGATGGGCGTTTTCTTTAACGGCTGTCAATGCTGCTGATACAAAGCTTTCAATTGGCTCCTGTCCGATAGGCTGTACTGCCTATACATGGTCGGCCGGCATAGCAGACGTTATAAATAAAAACGTGGATGGGGTCTCTTTGACCGCAGAAGAAACAAAAGGTTATGTTGCAAATATAAAATTGCTGCAAAATAAAGAACTAGAAATTTCAATGGCGACTACACTCTCATCATTTCAAGCATATGCTGCAACTGGTCCATATAAAGGAACAGAAAAGGGAAAAATACTAAGCTGGATGGGTATCGCCCCAGTAGCTATGCACATCATTACTCTTGAGGGTAGCGGTATAAACACTATGGCAGACCTAAAAGGAAAGCGGGTCGGCATGGGGCAACCTGGTGGAGTGTCTATGCTCGACGCGGATGCTATGATGGATACCCTTGGATTAAGTGAGGGCACAGATTTTAAAGCCTTCAGGGTGAAATTAGGCGCCATGGCAAATGCCCTTGCTGATGGAAATATCGATGCTGCAATTTGGAATGGAAGCTTTCCTTTACCCCCAGTCAAAAAGTTGATTGCGTCTAGAAAAGTTAAATTAATACCTATTCCGGATGCGTTCTTTGCGAAACATCAGGCTAAATATCCTCCATACGCAAGGCTGTCTATTCCAGGTGGAACATATAATGGAATTGATAATGATACTCCATCTTTTAGCTTAGCGAATGGAATGGTGATTTCCAAAGACGTTCCAGCTGACCTTGTTTATGCTATGACCAAAGCTATCTTCGAAAATTTAGGTAACTTGAAAGCAGTTCACCCTGCATTTGGGAAAGTATCAAAAGCAACAATTCTGAACGGATTTGGCGCGCCGCTTCACCCAGGAGCCTTAAAGTACTACCGAGAAATTGGAGTTCCTGGCATAGAAGAATTTGTAACAAGAACAGCAAACTAGGTAACTTTTTCATATGAGATGCTGTGACGGCATCTCATATGGATAAGTATAATTATTTTTAGAAATTAGTTATAGATGGCAAATTAAATTTTTTGCTCAGCCTGTCTTTTTGCCTGAATTGACTTGTGAATGTTAGGTCACGCTAAAGAGGCAAGCGCTATGGCACTGAAACTAAAGCTCCAAAAAGATATTCTTTATTGATACGGTTGAACTTCAAAGGGCTCGTCAACAATAATCACAGGATAATTTAAAAACTTTTAGAAAGACGATATGAAACCTTTTGTTGATAACATCTTAAATTGCCCCCCAATTTGGCTGGTACGGATCAGTGCTGCCATTTTGCTGTCAGCATTTAGCATTTATACCGCATTTTGGGGCGTTTTCCCCGATATGATTCAAAGGTCTTTTCATATTGGGATGATACTTTTTCTAGTATACCTTTACCCGCTTGAAAAAATGTCATTTGGCGAGTTAATAAAGTCAGCTCGAGGATATATGTTTATATCCGTCGCTATTTTAAGCTTAATGGTAATGGTCTACCAAATAATCTTTTTTGATGAGATCAACGACCGGTATGGGGATCTTACAAATTATGAATTCTATCTAGGGCTTGTTGCTACTTTTCTTCTGTTAGATGCAACCAGAAGAACCATTGGATGGCCGATAACTATATTGGCAATAGTTTTTTTAACCTATGCGCTCTTGGGTAATTTTTTACCGGGAGAAGCCGGGCATAGGGGGTATAGCTTAACTAGAGTGGTGTCACATTTATATCTAGGTGGCAGTGGAATATTTGGAACCCCCCTTGGGGTTACAGCCACATTTGTGATTTTGATAGTGTTATTTGGAGCAGTTCTTGAAAGCTCTGGAGCTGGAAAAGTCTTAATGGACATTGCAAACTCTTTAACTGGAAGGTCTCGGGGTGGCCCTGCAAAAGCTGCGGTCGTTGGCTCCAGTCTAATGGGAATGATTTCTGGAACGGCCGTAGCTAATGTTTTAACTACGGGGACCATCTCGATACCATTAATGAAACGAACAGGTTATCGATCTGAGACGGCTGGCGCTATTGAAGCTGTTGCTTCTACTGGTGGACAACTGATGCCGCCCGTAATGGGTGCCGCTGCTTTTTTAATGTCTGATATGACGGGTATTTCTTATTTTGAAATAGCCAAAGCCGCGCTTCTTCCCGCAATCCTTTATTACATAGTTCTTTTTTCAGTTGTTCATCTAGAGTCCATTAAAAGAAATATCCCTATTCTAGGCACCAAAGATATTCCGTCGCTATCGAAAACTTTTGTAAAAGGTGGGCACTTACTTCTCTCGTTGCCAGTATTTATTTATATGATGTTAAATGGATACTCAGTAATGTATTGTTCGGTTTGTGCGTTGATGATGGCTGTGGCTGTCAGTTATGTTCGTCGCTCAACTTGGCTGACATTAAGCAAGATAATTAAATCAATCGAAAATGGAGTTGATGCAGTAATTCCTGTAGCCACGGCTTGTGCATGTGCCGGCATAATAATTGGAATTATTACATTAACCGGTTTGGGTTTAAAATTTTCGTCGTTAGTGATTTCTCTTTCTGGTGGAAACCTCTTTTTTGCTTTAGTTTTGACTATGATCTCATGTTTGATTTTGGGGATGGGACTACCGACGGCTGCTGCTTATATTCTTGTAGCCACGCTTGCAGCACCCGCACTCGAACAGCTGGGTATCCACAAACTCGCTGCTCATTTATTTGTTTTTTATTCTGCGATGCTTTCATCAATTACACCACCAGTTGCACTAGCGGCCTATGCGGCTTCAGGCCTTGCGAACGCTAATCCTTTCAAGATAGCGCTGGTTTCTTGTCAATTTGGGTGTTCAGCGTTTATCATACCATACTTTTTTGCATTCAATCCTGTTTTAATAGGTATTGATGCCTCAATCTCGATGATCGTGGTAACTTCTGTTTCAGCCATAATTGGTTCGTTGTGCCTGTCATTTTGCATCCAAGGATGGCTAGTTTCTAAGTTATTACTCATTGAAAGATTAGGTTACATTATCGTTACTTTCTGTCTGTTGAGCGCTTCTATATCGACAGATATTGTTGGATATTTATTACTCGTAATATTGGGTGCATTCCATTACTTTTTACGAACTAATAAAAGGGGTGCAGCTTGACGTTAGAGTTCATTTTATTTGGTATACTTAAACTTAACGCGTTGGGTGGTTTATCCGCAAAGCTTCAACATTTTAATACCCAAAAACCTTAAATGGATATTTTAAGAAAATAGGATTTATTGATGCCTCGTCCAAACATCCTCGTCATTCAGGCTGATCAGATGACCGCCCTTTGCTTATCAGCTTATGGTAAGCCATATGCTATAACGCCTAATATCGACAAAATTGCTGAGAATGGCACTACCTTCACAAATAGTTATTGTAACAACCCAGTTTGTGGACCGTCGCGCGCGTCAATGATGACTGGGCGGTTGCCGTCAGATGTTGGCGTTTTTGATAATGGCGCAGAGTTTTTGCCCTCTGAGCCAACATTTGCTCACTACCTTCGCAAACTTGGGTATAAGACAACCCTTGCAGGAAAAATGCACTTTGTAGGGTCAGATCAACTTCACGGCTTTGAAGAACGGTTAACAACAGATATTTACCCGTCAGATTTTGCTTGGACTGCTGACTGGGAGCAAACTGATGAGCCTTACGCTCCATCAGTTATGAGCCTTTTAAGCGTTGTTGAGGCAGGCCATTGTGAGCGCAATCTACAGATTGACTATGATGAGGAGGTCTTTAGCGCAGCCAAGAAAGAGATGTTTGACCATGCTCGATCTAAAGATGACCGCCCGTTTATGCTGCATGTTTCGTTTACCCAACCTCATAACCCGTTTGTTGCGGGACGAAAGTATTGGGACATTTATGAAGGTGTAGATATCCCTGAACCAGAAGTTGCCTATATCGATTACGAAGAGCGAGATCCGTGGTCACAGCGATATTATATGACGATCCGTCAGGACGAATTTGATATTACCGCTGATCAGCTTCAAACTGCTAGGCGAGCCTATTTTGCAATGGTTAGTCATTTGGACGAGCTGGTTGGAGGCTTGATGAGCACACTGAAAAGTATTGGTCAACTTGAAAATACCTATATATTTATTACGTCTGACCATGGTGAGATGCTGGGCGAGCGGGGAATGTGGTATAAATTTAATCCCTATGAAGCATCAATTAGGGTGCCTCTGATTGCGCAGGGGCCAAAATTTAAAGCTGGGCATCGTGAAGAGTCTCTCGCGTCATTGGTGGACCTTTTACCCACCTTTGTAGACATCGCAAGTGGTGGAAAATTTGCTGACTACGCTGCGCCTTATGATGGACGAAGTCTCTTTAAGTTACCTAAGCGTAGAAGTGATCAGGACAAAATATTTATAGAATTTAATGGTGAAGGGCTCTATGCGCCAGCCTTTATAATGATCAGTGGCAGCTTAAAGCTCGTGCACAGTCGAACAGATCCAAAGATGCTATTTGATTTAACAAAAGACCCACTTGAATTAATGAATTTAGCTAATGAGCCCGACTATCAATCCCAAATGCAGAAAATGTTTGCTGAGATGCAGCTGCGCTGGAACGAGGATGATCTAGATCAACGAATTAGAGGTTCGCAACGTAAACGAATTTTTGTGCAAGACGCGATGAAACACGGACGTTTCCCATCCTGGGATTATGCTCCACATTATGATCCCGCCAAGGTTTATGTACGCGGTGGGAATGACCCAAGCACCACAGCAACAAAGCAGCGTGGCCGATTTCCTTATGTTGCGGTTACACCTCCTCAGCACCCTCGGCATAAAAAAAATTAAGGACCAAAGTTGTATATATTTCATGCTATTAAGCCAAAAAATAATATTAATGGTTTGTTTTCCAATAAAATAAATTGGGTAAGTAAGATATGAAGACTGTTTTTGTTTTACTAGATTCTCTTAACCGGAATGCAATGGAAAGCTATGGTTCAACCGAAGTGCATACACCCAATTTTGCACGTTTTTCTCAACGTGCTGTCACGTTTGACAACCACTATGTTGGCAGCCTGCCGTGCATACCAGCACGCCGGGACTTGCACACTGGTAGGATTAATTTCTTACACCGTAGTTGGGGCCCCTTGGAGCCCTTTGATGACTCATTTCCAGAGCTTTTGAAACAATCGGGCACTTACTCTCACATAGCTACAGATCATCATCATTACTTTGCTGATGGCGGCGCTACCTATCATCAACGCTATTCTTCTTGGGATCTTGTACGCGGGCAAGCAATTGACCGCTGGAAGGCACATGTAGATCCTGACCTTGGGGCCTTGAAGCAAGATTTTCACCCGTTGCAACACCACCGCGCCAATTACATGATCAACCGATCATATGTTACTGACGAACTAGAATATTGTGGTCCTCAAGTATTTGGACTGGCGCAAGAGTTTCTTAAACAGAATTATAAGGACGATAATTGGCTTTTACAGCTAGAGTGCTTTGATCCGCATGAACCCTTTCACGCTCCACCAAGGTTTCGGGAGATGTATCCAACGGACTACGACGGACCAATTCTTGATTGGCCGATTTACAAACGTGTAACAGAGACGCCTGAGGAGATTGCAGAAATACGGGCTAATTATGCTGCTTTGACCACGATGTGTGATGAATATTTTGGCAAGCTGTTAGATTTCTTTGATGAAAATGACATGTGGAAAGACACCTGTTTGGTGTTAACAACCGATCATGGGTTTTTACTAGGTGAGCATGACTGGTGGTCCAAAAATCGAATGCCGGTTTACGATGAAATTGCTCATATTCCATTAATGATTTATCATCCAGAATTTAGTAATCAGGGGGGCACAAGGCGTAAAGCATTAACGCAGTCAATTGATATTATGCCAACTTTGCTTGACCTACATGACAAAGAAATTCCAGAAGATGTTCTGGGTAAGTCGTTATTGCCATTATTAGAACATGATCATGATATCCGAGAAGCAGTAATCTTTGGTTACTTTGGCGCTGCCTGCAATATTACAGATGGGCGATATGTTTATTATCGTTATCCTGAAAGACTGACGGCAGATGGCCTTTATGAATACACACTTATGCCAACGCGTATGACATCACGTTTCTCAATCAAAGAATTGGCCGATGCAACCCTTGCCAATCCGTTCAATTTTTCCAAAGGGGTTCCGCTGCTCAAACTCAAACCACGTACAAATGAAGTGGGCGATACAATCGAAGTTCAGGGTATGAATTTTGAGGACACTCAGACCCGTCTGTATGATTTATGGGCTGACCCTAAACAAACTTCACCAATAAATGATCCCAAAGTAGAGGCTCGATTAGTCGCTACAATGATTGATTTAATGCATGAGGCTGATGCGCCGGCAGAACTATTTGATCGTTTCGATTTAACCCATAACGAGGCTTTTGATGTCTGATATAATTTCACCAAACCTTTCCAGTGTTGATCTGTCGCTTACGATCAAAAAAGCTGTGCCCATAATCATGCGGGTCCCTTGCCCCGTTCCTGTACAAACTTCATTTGGAACGATGTTTGACCGCCCTGCTGTGTTTCTAGAATTGGAGGACCAGAGTGGACACAAAGGTTTAGGGGAGGTCTGGTGTAACTTTCCGGCATGTGGCGCAGAGCATCGCGCGCTTCTGCTAGAAACAGCTATCTTGCCGTCGTTATTCGGTGCTACTTTTGCCGACCCCAATCAATGTTTTAAGTCACTTGAAAAAAAATTTGAACGATTAGCGATTCAAGCTGGTGAAAAAGGACCCATTGCTCAATGTATCGCGGGTATTGACGTGGCAATGTGGGATTTGGTAGCCCGACGTGCTGGTTTGCCACTATTCCGTCTCTTAGGTGGTACAGATGCGACCATTTCGACTTATGCAAGTGGGATTAATCCGGCTAACGCTTCCGACATAGTTGATAAGTGCCGTACCGAAGGCCATAATGCCTTTAAGTTAAAAATAGGTTTCGACCGTCAGAGTGATTTTAAAAATATTGAAGAAATTAGCTCAAACCTAAAACCAGATGAAAAATTTATGGTTGATGCTAACCAGGCATGGACAGTAGACGAAGCGTCCGAACTTCTCCCAAAGTTGGCTGAATTTTCACTGGGATGGCTCGAAGAACCTATCATGGCTGACCGACCATCTGAGGAATGGTTGACGTTATCCTCATCTTCATTGGTTCCTTTAGCGGCAGGTGAGAATATTGTGAACGGGCGGGATTTTGATGTTGAGATTTCCAGATCAATTTTGGATGTGATCCAACCAGATCTTTGCAAATGGGGTGGAATCAGTGGTGTTCTGCCAATGGCGCATAGGATCATTAAATCAGGTAAACGTTATTGTCCGCATTATTTGGGTGGAGGCATTGGTTTGGCCGCTTCAGCGCATTTGCTCGCTGCTATTGGTGGAGATGGCCTGCTTGAAATTGATTCAAACGAGAATTCATTGCGTGATGACTTATTTCTAATCCCAATCTCAAAGGGCAAATTAACTCTGCCCGACACTCCTGGCCTTGGGGTGGCAGATAACTTCACTGCTTTATCGGACTTAGTCATTGGTAAAGAGGCTACAAAATGAGTTTACCAGAATTTGATTATATAATTGTAGGCTCTGGCTCTGCTGGATCGGTAGTAGCAAACCGCTTGTCCGCAGATCCAGATTGTAAAGTCTTAGTTTTGGAGGCCGGTGGTCAAGATCGAAATCTTTGGTTAAAGCTTCCAGTCGGTTATTTTAAAACGATCTATGACCCTAAGTTTTCCCGTATTTTTAAAACGGAACCGTCTGAAGGCGATGGGCATCGAGGTATTGTTTGGCCTAGAGGGCGGATCGTTGGCGGTTCTAGCTCCATTAATGGCTTAGTTTATATACGTGGGCAGCATGAAGATTTTGAGGACTGGAAATCTTTGGGGGCAGATGGTTGGTCTTACGAAGAAGTACTACCACATTTTCGGAAATTAGAACGTTTTGACGGTGGTGATGATAAATATCACGGCCGCAGTGGCGACCTTCCAGTATCACGACTGCGCAACGATAATGCTGCTTGTGAAGCATGGATCGAAGCGGCTGAGCAAGCTGGTTTGCCAGCTAATGACGATTTTAATGGAAAAACTACGTATGGCGTAGGTGCCTATCACTTGAGTATTGGAAAACGGCTCCGCGCTAGTGCGGCGGCGGCTTTCTTACGTCCTGCGTTGAACCGACCAAATCTCAAGCTGATTACTAATGCGCTTGTATCGCGGGTTGAATTCGAAAAGGGGCGAGCTGTAGGCGTTACATGGACGACTAATGGCAAAACTTATGGAGCTAAAGCCAATCGTGAAGTTATCTTATGCGCTGGCTCCATACAATCCCCACAAATTTTGCAGTTATCTGGAATTGGTCCAGCTCCTATTCTAAAGGAACAAGGCATCCCAATAGTTGTAGAGTCTCTAGAGGTGGGGGAGAATCTTCAAGATCACTATCAAATCCGTTTACTGTTGAAGTTAACCCAGAAAATTTCTTTGAATGACGACGTACGAAACCCAATTAAATTGGCAAAAATGGGATTGGATTGGCTAGTGAACGGAAGGGGTCCTTTAACAGTAGGCGCTGGCCAAGTTGGTGGTGGAGGCTGCACCAAGTTTGCAACATCTGGCCGTCCAGATATTCAATTTAACGTCATGCCTCTGTCTGTAGATAAACCTGGTACCCCCTTACACCGTTACTCAGGTTTCACTGCATCGTTCTGGCAGTGTCACCCGGAAAGCCGTGGTTCGGTTCATATTCAATCCCCAGATCATACTATTCAGCCCCGAATTAATCCAAATTACCTATCAAAAAAGTTAGATCAAAATGTAATGGTTTCTGGCATTAGGTTATTACGTAAAATCCATGAACAACCAGCCTTCCGTCCACTTTGGAACGAAGAAAATGTCATTGGTGATGAAAGGCAAACTGATTTAGAAATCTTACAAGCAATCCGTGAAATGGGTGGAACAGTATTTCATCCAGTTGGCACCTGTCGAATGGGCAGTGATAGTAGCTCTGTTTTGGACCCACAACTACGTGTTCGTGGAGTCAAGGGGCTCCGAGTTATTGACGCGTCTGTTATGCCAAAAATTACATCAGCAAATACTAACGCTGCAACTTTGATGGTTGGTGAAAAAGGATCCAGTATGATCCTGAAAGAAACAAATTTACGGAACTCGACTACAGATGAGGAAATTTTGTAATGGCTGACATAACGCGACCTAACATTGTCCTAATAATGGCTGATCAATTAGCAGCTCATGCACTTAGCCTTTATGGGAACACAGTTTGCCGGACGCCCAATCTGGAAAGACTTGCAGCTCAAGGCACTATTTTTGAGAATTGTTATTCAAATAACCCCCTCTGCGTGCCAAGTCGTGCATCAATGGTCAGTGGGCAGTTAACGCCAGATATTGGTGTTTACGATAATGCCAACGAATTACCCAGTTCAGTGCCTACGATGGCACATTATTTACGCCATGCTGGTTATTGGACTGAACTTTGTGGAAAAATGCATTTTATTGGACCAGATCAGGAGCATGGCTTCAACCAACGTTCTGTCACAGACGTTTATCCGGCAAATTATCAATGGATAGCAGACTGGCAGGCTGGCCCCGCGTTCGTGCCTTCAGGTACTGCCCTCAATGGTGTGGTTGAAGCTGGACCGTGCATACGAACGATGCAAGAAGATTACGACGATGAGGTTGAGCACACAGCTCTTCAAAGCCTTTACGATCGAGCCCGTGAAATAGAAGATCAACCCTTTTTCCAAATTATTTCATTCACCAGTCCGCATACACCTTTTACTGTGAGCCAAGAATATTGGGACAGGTATGAGGAGAATGACATAGACGAGCCTGCAGTTGGTGAACTTCCATTTGAAGAACTTGATTATCATTCTAAAGCTTTGTTTTTTGCACATGGCCGCCATCGTCACCGGGTTACAAAAAAACATCTGATGGCAGCTCGGCAGGCCTATTATGGGATGATTTCGTACATTGATGATAAGGTTGGACACATTCTGGATACTCTAGAAAAAACTGGCCTACGAGACAATACGGCGGTGTTTTTTGTGTCTGATCATGGAGAGATGTTGGGTGAGCGTGGTATGTGGTTCAAACAGACGTTCTGGGAATGGTCTTCTCACGTTCCGTTTATTGCCTCAATCCCGGGTATTGCTGGGGGTGAACGTTGCGACAAGGTAGTATCACTATTAGATTTATTACCAACCTTTCTCGACCTCGCAGGTAAAGAGCAAGCCTCCCTAGCGGGTAAAAGTGTATTGTCACTCATGAATGGAAGCCTGGACGATTGGCCTGACACTGCAATTAGTGATTACTTAGCAATTGGTCCCTGCGTGCCTTGTCGTATGGTGAGAAAAGGAAAATTTAAATTCATTTATACGCATGGCCACCCAGCGCAGTTGTTTAATTTAGATGCTGACCCCAAAGAGCTAAAAAATTTAGCAAAAAGTTTAGAATTTTCGGATGTACTCGCCGAGTTACACTTAATTGCATTTAAGAATTGGGATCCAGATGAAATAAGTAGGCAAGTACAAAAAAGTCAGGAACAGCGAAAAGTTATAAAAACTACACCAGGAGCAGCACCAAAATGGGATTTTGTCGCTAGAATAGGCGATCAAGCACGATTTGTACGTGAGCAAGGTGTCGACTCTACCAAGGGTCGCTTACGTTTGCCCAGAGTAATGGAAGTTCCTGCAGACTGGCCATCACTTGATCAAAAAACAGTTACTGAGTTGATTAAAGGAACCCGAAATTTGAACGAATTCTTGAAGTAATATTTCAGAAATATTTATTAAAATTATCTTTTCATTGTGAGAAACGCAAAAACACCAAAGGAAGTAAAATGTCTGTTGAAATCAAAAACCCTGCGAATCCATCTGAATCTGTGGGAACTTTTATAACGAATTCTCCGGAAGAAGTTCCTGGTATGATGGCTGTGGCTCGGAACGCCCAAAAAAAGTGGGCACGTGTACCGCAACCTGAACGCGGTAAGATTGTTGACGCGTTTATCAACGGCCTAGAGGAGCGCTTTGAGGATATTGCCACCTCTATCACCCGTGAAATGGGTAAGATTATTGGTGAATCACGTGGTGAAGTGGGCAAAGCCATTGGTGAAGGCCGTGCTACCACTCAACGCGCATCTGCCCCAATCGGTGAAGTCCTTCCTTCTCAAAAGCCCGATGCGATCACTTATTCTACTCGTCGTCCCCGCGGTGTAATTCTTGGGATTAACCCATGGAACTTTCCATTTAGTACGCCAATGCGAAAAACTATTCCCGCATTAGTTTATGGCAATGCAATGGTGCTAAAGCCGTCAATCAGTACGCCGGGTGCTGCGTTCATTATGCAGGAGGTAGCCAACGCAACTTTGCCCAAGGGGCTATTTCAGATCGCCTATGGCTCTGGAACTTTAGGTAGTGTTCTAACAGCGTCAAAGGGTGTTGACGCAATCAGTTTTACTGGATCTGTTGGCATTGGCCGAATTGTAGCGCAGGCTGCTGCCGCAAATCTTGTTGAAATTAGTTTAGAATTGGGTGGTAAAAACCCTGCGATACTGAACGATGCTAGCAACCTAGAGGCCGTAATCGATCAGATTTATATGGCAGCTTTTGCCGTCTGTGGCCAACGCTGTACGGCCGTAAGTCGGGTCATAGTCCGCCGCGAACTTGAAAAAAAAGTGGTCGATGGTTTAGCTAACCGAGCAAATGCAGCTCGGGTGGGAGACGGAATGGATAGTTCAAGCACAATTGGTCCACTTATGGGGGAAAAGGCACGAGATGATGTGTCAGGTTTTGTAGAGCGTGCTCGCGCTGCTGGTGCCAATGTTGCTGCTGGTGGTAATAAGATCGAACAAAACAAAGGGTATTTTTATGCGCCTACTATTCTAAGCAACGTTAGGCCAGATATGGAAGTTGCTCGCGACGAAGTCTTTGGCCCAGTTTTGGCTGTTATACCATATGATACAGCTGATGAAGCATTAGAGATTTGCAATAACGTTGAATTTGGGCTCTCAGCTTGCCTGTATTCTGAACAAACTCCACTTGTTGATAGGTTCGTTGCGGAAGCTGAAAGCGGAATGCTTCACGTCAATTGTGGAAGCTTTCCTGAGGATCACGCACCATTTGTTGGAGTTAAAAACTCGTCTTTGGGTGTTGGCGGTTCAAATGGGCCCTCGACCCTACAATTTTATACCCAAGAACATACTGTCTTTCGAAAAGGGCAAGTGTGATAGCTGGATGTGAAAGTTTAAATTTGGATCTTAAAAAAAGAAAAAAGAATGTCTGAAAACAAAACGTTGATATTTAGTTTTGCTATTATTGCAGACACCCATATCATGCCTGCTGGAGTTTCGGATACGGCGCCATATGCGGTCCTGAATAAAGCAAATCAAAGGATAAAGAGGGTTATAGAGGATCTTAAGTTCCATGATCCTGAATTTGTAATCCACCTTGGTGATATGGTCCGACCATTTCCCGCATTACCAAATTATGATGAAGTCTGCAGGCTTGCCCTAAGTATTTTTGAGGATATTCCTTTCCCGGTTCATTATCTGCCAGGCAATCACGATATTGGTGATAAACATATAGCTAGTGCTCCGGCACCGCAGGTTTCTGACGCCTTTCTTAGCAAGTATAAAAAACACTTTGGTGATACATTTGGTGCCTTTTCTCATCAGGGTATTCAGTTTGTTACACTGAATGCTTCCGTATTAAATAGTGGGTTGTCAGAAGAGTCAGATCAATGGGCGTGGTTAGAACAGTTTACAAAAGACCATGCTGGCAAACGAAGTTTTGTATTTATTCACTACCCTCCCTACCTAACGTTTCGTGATGAACAACCTCATTATGATAATATTGATGAACCAGGTCGAAGTCATCTCCTAGATTTGTTGCGTGGCCTCTCCGTTGAAGGGATTTTTGCGGGCCATGTGCATCACTTTTTTTATAATCGCGATGGTCAGACTGATATGTACTGTTTACCTTCGACAGCTTTTACGCGGCATGACTTCAGTGAACTTTTTTCAATAGAACCTGGCGCAGAATTTGGTCGAGACGATGCAAAAAAACTTGGTTATGCTGTTGTGGACGTTTTTGCGGAAAGTCATGCGGTTCGCTTAATTCATGTTGAAGACAAATC
>TARA_B110000459_G_scaffold62699_1_pt1 | contig 22344 bp, 20 predicted proteins | sample TARA_B110000459 | Tara Oceans TARA_B110000459 (sample SAMEA4398296) | marine metagenome | biome: Polar Biome; feature: [SRF] surface water layer (ENVO:00010504); material: water (ENVO:00002006), including particulate matter (ENVO:01000060) such as... | depth 5 m | reverse complement strand
TGTTTGGTCTAACGCTGAGATACCACTAGGAGTAGTCACTGGAAACAATACCGTGAAGTCATCCGTTTTTTTCACGTTCAAAACCCCAGCTAAGAACTCAGAAAAGTCGAAGTGGTATTTAAATTGTGAAGCCGGGAAGATGTCGAACATACATTTTAATTTCAGCACCTTCACAAAGGGGTCGATCACTAGAATCTTTTCTCAAGATTGGGATATGGGCCTCACCATTTCTATTGAAGCTTTTAAAGGACATGAAACCATGTTAGGAATTGGCGTGGTTCATGGCATTATTCGCAACTACGACGAGTTACTTATCCCTTAAATGAGAATCATGACTATTTCTAAAATATACATTTTACTCACGGCGGCTCTCACAACCCTCCTACTTCCTTCTTTTTCAGCCCAAACAATACAGTCCCCCACTTGGTTTACACCGCTAGAAGACGAAGCGTTAAGAGCCAGGGAAATTGCTGACTCGCTCGGTGTATTAACACCTAGCATCCAACCATTGCCAGATCACGCCGGATACATACACGGAAGTGGCCACGATGGAGTCTCAGGAAAAAGTCTTGAGATGTTTAGTGGGTTAAATGTAGATGGAGAGTATAGACTTATCCAAGGAGATGATCCTGGTAGTGCAACGATTATAGGGTTAAGGGCATTTGGCGATTTGAATGAACGCTTTCACTATGAAATATCTGCTGAAAGATGGAAATTACCAGTCGCACAGAGTTTATTTGATGATGCTGTAAAATGGGGTTATTTTGATGGCATTGGCAGAGTTACCGGATCTAACCCCGGATCAAATTCATCGAGAGCCATTCAAGTTGATAGACTGACTTTTAGAACATCTATGAAACTTACTGAGTCAATTGAATTTTCTTTAGGTCATGGCCAACATCACTGGGGACCAGGCACCCGATCACTTTACATAGACAGATCAATGGCTCCAGCTAGTTATGCCAGGCTATATATCGATGTTGGAGTGATTCATTACACCCACTTACTTTTAAGAACTATTCATCCTAGAGAAAACAATGACACCACAGATATAGGATGGATAGCAGCACATATGGTGGATGTAAATCTAGGCACTGGATTAACAGGCTCTCTATTTGGAGGGGTAAAGTGGCGGGATAAGCAGGATGGTATAAATCACAGAATTGAACCTTCATATCTCGTTCCACTCGTATTATTCAGACCCACCGAATTCAGCCTAGGATCACCTGACAACGTCCTAATGGGTGCCCAACTTGTGTATCGTGGAAAAGGCAGGTCTAGTGGAAATATAAAAACAGCTTATACCCAGATTTTATTTGATGAATTTAAGTTTGACAATCTAGTCATTGGAAACTGGTGGGCAAATAAATGGGGGGTTCTTACAGGCGGCTCACTTGCATCTAGAAGTGGGAAGTGGAGGGCTTCTGTTGAGGCCTCAGCAGTAAGACCTTTCACATACTCTCACGGGTCTGAAATCCAAACCTGGACCCACGCTCACAAACCCATTAGTGCACCACTAGGGTCAAATTATGCAAACATCATATGTCGAATAAGGTGGAACTTGTTGGAAGACTATATCGTAAGACTTTCTTTTGAACGAGTCTATAGAGGACTCGATTCTGAAGGTGGCTTCTCTACAGGTTCAGACGTTTTCAGAAGTTACCAAGAAAGAGATCCAGAAAACCAATACGACAACTTTTTCTTTCAAGGTGTGGAATCTAACATGCAACGGATTTCAATAGACATATCAAGGCCTACAGGAGAGAAGTTTAACATCGGAGGAGTTGAATTATTCGCTAGAGCGTCAATGAGAGTTGAATCACATTTTATGGATGGTGGTGAAGTTGCTCCAGAAATTGATGCATGGAATGCATTTCGTATTCAAGCTGGAATAAGAAGTTCACGTGTATTAGAGGGACGCGACTGGTGATTCTTGATGTAATTTCGCACTTCGAAGTAAGCACAGAAAATGACTAGTGAAAAGACACCCTCTTTTTTAAAGGATATAGCAACATTATTTAAGGTACGCCTTGGATTTTTCGTTGTTTTATCAGCCATATTAGGTTGGTTTATGGGCGTTGAAACCATCAACCTGACATCCATCATGCTCCTTGCGACAGGTGGATATCTTCTTACAGGAGCTTCTAACGGTTTAAACCAAATCATAGAGCGCGACACAGATGCCATAATGTCGCGAACAAAAAATCGCCCACTCCCCACGGGACGCATGAGCGTTAAAACAGCACTCTTTCTTAGTATATCAGCTGGAATAGTGGGTATAGGTTGCCTAGGAGCCTTAAACTACATTGCGGCTATACTTGGTGTGATTGCTCTTGTGCTATATGCTTTCTTCTATACTCCATTAAAGTCACGAACACCTTTATGCGTTTTTGTTGGAGCAATTCCAGGTGCCCTCCCACCTATGATAGGATATGTAGCTGCTACCGGAGAGTTTGGAATAGAACCAGGAACTTTGTTTGCAGTTCAGTTTATGTGGCAATTCCCTCATTTTTGGGCTATCGCGTGGCTTGCTCACGAAGATTACGCGAAGGTTGGTTATAAAATGCTTCCCTTTAATTCAGGGCTATCTAACAGAACTGCTTCCACAATTCTATTGTACACATTATTCTGCATTCCCACGAGCCTATTACCATGGGCCCTTCCCGCTGGCAATCCAATGGTAGGAAACGTTGCTCTTATAGTAGCAATTGCTACTGGATTAGGATTCACATGGTATGCATGGAAACTTTCGCTTTCTCTTGATAGAGCAGATGCTCGTAAACTTATGTTTGCAAGCTTTATCTACCTCCCTTTAGTCCAAATTATTTACGTCCTAGATAAAGCCGCTATTTAACTGCGAAAAAAGATAAACCATGGAAAAAAATCCATTACAAGAAGTTGACCCGATAATCAGAGACAGGTCAAAACTCATGATTATGTACTTCATTCTCTTTTCGGTAACGATGTTATTCGGGGGACTAATAAGTGCATACATCGTAAGTAGCTCTGGACAGTACTGGGTTCATGTTACAGCGCCCACGACTTTATTGATTAGCAATCTTCTAATGATATTGTCATCCGTGACTCTAGTAGTTTCAATAAAATCCATGAAGAGTGGTCATGTGTCGAAGTCAAAGAACATGCTGCTCTTAACTTTAGCTTTAGGAGTGTCTTTCACATTCACACAGGTATCTGGATGGAACACCCTTGCTGATAAAGGTGCTGGTTGGGGAACAGAAGCTAACGATGAAGGTTTAATTGCATATTCATGGAATCGCATAAATGATCTCATGAAAAGTGATGCTGTCTATGGTGAGGATTATGACGTTAGAATGAACGGTGCTGCACTGCTTTACAACAACGATTCTAAAGAACTTTATGCACCTAACGACCCTCTTATGGTCAAGCCTATTACTTCTAAGGTGATCCATTTGACTAATTCTAGTGGAAGTTATTTGTGGGTTTTAATTATGATTCACTTGCTTCACTTAACATTTGGACTCATGTATCTACTTGCCAATATATACAGAGTGAATAAAGGTCAAATAACTCCTGAAAACCTGATAAGCCTTAGGGTACTAGGGCTTTACTGGCACTTTTTAGGTGGACTTTGGTTACTTCTTTTTACTGTCATTTTTCTTCTATAAAACAGACGTATTGTAACCTTATAGTTAGTTAGAATGATTCTTGATAAGCCGCTTAATGATGCTTGTTAAAAACTAGGTCTTTCGTTAAGGTTTCATTTATTAAATTTGCCCAACAAATTCGCAACCTTTTGCAGCATGTCAGGACATTCTAACGATAACGTTTCATCTAAAGAACTTTGGGGAGGAGGACGCTCTCCTTACGGCATTTCCTACGGGAAAATGTATATGTGGTTCTTCCTAGTATCAGATGCTTTAACTTTTGGTGGACTTCTATCAGCTTACGGATTTGCTCGTGCATCAAGCGAAAGTGAATGGCCGATTGGAGAGCAAGTCTTCAGAGCACTACCTGGACTAGAGGGCCAATATCCACTTATTTATGTGGCTCTTATGACCTTTATACTCATCGTGTCTTCAGTAACTATGGTTCTTGCCGTTGAAGCAGGACACAGAAATGATAAACGTGGAGTAATACGCTGGATGCTTGCAACTGTTATAGGAGGTATTTTCTTTCTAGGATCTCAAGCGTGGGAGTGGTCTCACTTCATCCACGGTGGTGGAGGGTCTTTCTTACTTGCGAAAGAGGTTACGATTACAGCTGATAACGGAGATATTTATACTCTACCAATGGGTGAGCCCATCTTTATGGATCATCACTTCGGAGAACTAGCTGAAGGATACGCCGATGGGAATGAACATATTGAGCTTCATAATGACCATGGTCATGTGAAACTTATTGAGTACGGTGAGCACACACATGAAGCTGAACTTCACTCATTAACTATTCACAAATACATTTCTGATGAACAGCAAGTGAGTGGTTCTAATGTAATTAAACTCTGGGAGGCTCGTTCTAACTCGTTCCAATTTGGAGCTAACATGCATGAGAATGAGTATGCTATTCAACAGAGCTATGCTAATTTCTTCTTCTTTATCACTGGATTTCACGGATTTCACGTTTTCTCTGGAGTCGTCATTAACATCATTATTTTCCTAATGGCACTTAACGGTGTTTTTGAAAGACGTGGGCACTACGAGATGGTAGAGAAAGTTGGTTTATACTGGCACTTTATTGACCTTGTTTGGGTTTTTGTATTTACTTTCTTCTACCTTATTTGATAGCACTGAAACATGGAACGCGACGATTTAATTGTAAACGATAGCTACTCTTTAAATGCTACTCACAGTGAGGAAGCAGGAATTAAGATACGTAAGAAGATACTTTTTGTCACTGTACTTTTAACTGCTATTACAGCTGTAGAAGTTGCAATGGGTATTGTTTTTAAAAGAGGTGACACTTTCACTTGGCAAACTATTAAGTGGACTTTTGTTGCTCTTACACTTGTTAAAGCTGGTTACATTGTAATGAGCTTTATGCACCTCGGTGAAGAAAAGGGGGTCATGAAAAAAAGCATCCTTGTACCCTATATATTATTCTTAATTTACTTAGTGTATATTTTAGTGACTGAAGGCTTTGGCCACCTCTTCAATCACACTAATTTCTACTAATTTCCACTCATTTCTACTAAAGAAAGTATAGGAATAACTAATGCTTAGACGATTTGCTCTAATATTTCTTCTAGGTGGAATACCTTTATTTGGAATTGTGGTTCTGGGTATTCTGGGAAACCACAAGTTTAACACTCTTCCTTATTTTACGGAGCAAGGTCAGATTGACTCATTATCACCCGAGGCACTTCAAGTCACAGACTTTGAGTTAACTAACCATTTAGGTAAGCCTTTTGGGTCTAGTAATCTTAAAGGCACTGTATGGATTGCCGCGTTTTTTGGCACTGATGTCGAGCATGTGGGAGTAATGACAAGGCAACTTCTTTGGCCTAACTTTAGATACCGAGATAAAAAAGGGATATCTATTGTATGCTTCACGTTAAATCCTGAACATGACACGCCTGAAGTATTAGAAGAGTATGTCAATATTAACACGCGATATAACAGCGTTGAAGGTAAATGGCAATTCTTAACAGGTGAAAAGTCTGAAATAGATAGAATTATTCGCGAAGATTTTAAGATTGAGCGAGACCCAGATGAACCTCAAAACATTGCAACTTTATGGCTTGTTGATGCAAGGGGTTATCTGAGAGGGGTCTATCACGCTGCATCTGAAGATGCACTCAGGGATGCAACTGAGGATATCGCTTTGTTAAAAAAGGAGATGGATATTGCTGAGCATGCAGCAAATAAGCGAGCTGAAGAGTTAGAAAAGCACCCTCTTGCTCCTCTCCCTATACTAGGACCTGAAGGACACACAATTCCACCTTTTGCATTTACCAGTATCGATTCCGTTGAAATTTCTCATAGAAGCGTCGAAGGTAAAGTTAAAGTTGTGGATTATTTTTTCACTAACTGCCCTACAATTTGCCCTCTTTTAAGCTCACAATTATCCAGAACCCAATCTATTCTTAGGAAAAGAAATGTGAGTCATGACGACGTTATGATTCTTAGCCACACTGTAGATCCAGATAGGGACACTCCTGAGAAACTGGGAGAATATGCAGAACGCATGGATGCAGACACTTCAGGCTGGAAGTTTCTGACTGGAAATAAAGAGGATTTGTATGACCAGGCTCGGTTTGGATATTACCTGACTGCTATGCCTAGTGATACTGCTGCTGGTGGTTTTTTTCACTCTGATACATTTGTGTTAGTAGATAGACAAAATAGAATAAGAGGATATTATGATGGCACATCAACATCCGAAGTAAATGATATGATTTCTCATATCTTTCAACTTTTAGAATCTGAGACGTCTCAGTAATGTGTTTATTATTAATCTGAAATTATACAAACCATGAAGATCTCAGACTCTAAACTAAAGATCATTGTAGCAGTTGTAAGTGTATTAATCCCTACAGTTGTTACATTACTAGCTTACCTTCCACCTCTAGATATTACACCTGAAACTGCAAAAAAATTATACCTTCTTCCTAAGTTGAATGCATTTATTAATGGTACAGCCTTTTTTGCGCTTTTAGGAGCTTGGGCAGCAATAAGGGCTGGTAAAGTAGCACTCCACAAGAAGCTAACTTCTACCGCTGTAATTTTAAGTGTATTGTTTCTCCTGAGCTATATCACTTTTCACTTTACAACTGCTTCAACTCATTATTGCGGTAGTGATGACCTGAAAATGGTTTACTTTTTCATTCTTATTACCCACATTATTCTTTCTGCGATTATAGTGCCTCTTGTCATGTTTACATATGCTAGAGGTTTCATGATGCAAGTTGAAAAACATAAAAGACTAGCACATATAACTTGGCCTTTATGGCTTTATGTCACTGCAACGGGTGTGATCGTTTATCTTATGATAAGTCCCTGTTACCCAGTTTAAATGAAAAGGAATAAGCACATATTATTATTGATTCTATTTGTCATATTTATTTCAGAGATTTCTGTAGGCCAATGCGTTATGTGTAAAGCCGTAGGGGAAGAAAGTGCAAACCAAGGTGGGATAGGCTCTGGTTTAAATAAAGGTATATTTTTTCTAATGTCCATTCCATATATAATATTCGGAATTGCAGGGACTTTACTTTGGAAACATTTTAACAAAGAGGGGGAATAACCATTTCCCACGCGAAAGTTCGATTGATTAAATTTGTAGGGAATCTTTCTACAAACATCATGAACCGTAAACTCTCGGCAATCTTCCTCACAATAGGCTTCCTATCCTATTCTTCACTTTATTTAGCCCAAACCCCTTGGACTCTACAAAAGTGTATTAATCACGCATTTGAGCACAACATCCAAATAAAACAAAGTGCACTTGGAAACGAAAGTGCGGATATTGTGATGCTCAGTGCTAAAGGATCATTCCTACCATCAATGAATGCTTCAGGTTCTCATGGATACAGCATCGGAAGGAATATCGACCCATTTACAAATGCTTTTGCTACGGATGCTATTCAATCTAACAGTTTCAGTTTAAGTTCTGGAATAACACTTTACAACGGGTTTCGAAATCATTTGAATCTCAAGAGGGCAGAAATCGGTTTAGAGCTCGCAAATACAAATCTTCAACGTACTCAAAACGATCTAATACTTTTAATTTCTAGTGCATATCTCAATGTTCTATTTCAAGAGGAATTTATTAATCTCGCTAGGATTAATCTAAAGGCTACTAAAAGACAAGTCGATAGAATGAATAAACTCGTTCAAGCTGGAGCAGCTGCCGAATCTAACCTGCTTGACGTAAAAGCTCAAGAAGCTGCAGATTACGCTTCGCTTATTTCAAGTGAAAATTCAGGATCACTTGCAAAACTCAACCTCACTCAACTTCTTCAACTTTCATCAGAAGAAGCAGTTTCTTTCGAAATAGTAATCCCATCTGAATCTGAACTTAAATCTCCAACCCTCCCACCTTCGGCGTCTTCAGCTATCGACCATGCGCTTCGCACTTTTCCAGAAATGCGTGCAGCATCTCTTAAGCTAGATGATGCTCACCTCAATCTAGACATTGCAAAAAAATTATACCACCCACGTTTATTTGCCTCATATAATTTCGGATCAGGTTACTCAGCGAATAGAAAGATTCCAGTTGGTGAACCAACATATGAAATGGCTGAATTTGGTCAATCAGAGGATGGAACTGCACTTTACTATTCAGCGATAACAGCTGACGGTACTCAGGTAACACCTCTTTTTCCTAATTACGCGAATTATGAAGCGATCTCTTTCAGCGATCAGCTCACTATAAACATAAACCAAAGCGTTTTCTTCTCTCTAAGTATTCCTGTTTTCAATGGTTTTTCTACTCGTGCCAGTGTACAGCAAGCCGAAGTAGGAGTCCTTCAAACAAAATACACACAGGAATCAACTGAGCAGGCTCTTACTCAAAGTATTGAAAGTGCATGGGCGGATGCTTTTGCAGCTCAAAAAAACCTATTAGCTCAAGAGGCTGCACTTGCTTCTGCTAAACTTGCCTTTGCTAATACTGAGTTACAATTCGAATCTGGAGCTATCTCAGCATTAGATTACGCAGATTCAAGAACAAGATTAGACAACGCTAGAGTGAATATGCTACGTACGAGATACGACCTTGTTTTCAAATCGAAGATTCTAGATTTTTATCAAGGAAAAGCAATTACTCTTTAATCATCGAGAATAACATACATCATGACTAAGAAACGGTTATTTATTATTCTTGGATCACTTATTCTGGCACTTGTAATTGCCGCATTCATTTGGGGAGGGAAGCAAGAACTACCAGAGGTGAAAACCATTATAGCTCAGATTGAAGATGTAGTAGAAAGAGTTAGCGCATCTGGGAAAATTCAACCCGAACTTGAAGTTAGTGTCAGCGCAGAAGTAAGTGGGCAGTTAATCGAACTACCTGTAAAAGAAGGTGATGTGGTTGCTGAGGGAGATCTTCTAGCGGTTATTAATCCTGATCTATATAATTCAGCTCTTAATAGAGCTCAGGCTGCTGTGAATACAACCCTCTCAAATTTATCTTCAGCAAAAGCCATGTTAGCGTCAAGTGAATCTGGATATTTTGTTGCTGAACAAGCATGGGAGAGAAACCGTATTTTATTTGATAGTGGTGTTGTTTCTCAAGCGGAATTCCATCAATCAGAGTCTGCCTTTAACGCTGCCAAGGCTAGCCTTGTAAGCTCTGAAGAAAGTGTTAAAAGTGCTGAATATTCTATCCTAAGCGCAAAAGCATCTTTACAGGAAGCCTTAGATAATCTTTCTAGAACAACTCTGAGAGCACCACAAGCAGGAATAGTAACCGCATTAGTAAAAGAGATAGGAGAAAGTGTACAAGGGAATGGGTTTGTTGCAGGAGAAGTTGTAATGAAAATAAGCAACCTCAGTCTGATGGAAGTCGATATTGAGGTGAATGAAAGTGACATTGTAAGAGTAACAATAGGAAATGATGCTGAGATTGAAGTGGATGCTTATTTGGATGAGACTTTTAAAGGGAAGGTTAGTGAAATTGGTAATACTGCACTAAATGCTGCTGCAAATGGATTTAATCTAGATCAAGTGACTAATTTTTCTGTCAAAGTTAGAATTAGTCCTGACAGCTACGAGAACCTTCTAATAGACTCCTCATCAACACAATCACCTTTCAGACCAGGAATGAGTGCCACCGTCGATCTATTAACCCGAAGTGTTAACGACGTTGTGGCAATACCCATTCAATGTGTTACCACTCGTAAATCCGAAGATGAAGATGTTGCTGAATTAGGGGTGTTTTTGATGGGAGAAGGGGGTGAGGTAGTTTGGTCTAAAGTTGAAACAGGAATTCAAGACAACTTTAATATCGAAATATATTCAGGATTGAAAGAGGGAGATGTAGTGGTGAGTGGTCCCTATGATATGGTTTCCAGAAAACTAGAAAACGGTGACAGAGTGGAAGTTAATGTAGAAGATTTGGATTGATGGCGGTAATTCTTCATATAGAAACCACCACGCATCAATGTGCTGTTTCTCTTTCGAAAGACAGAGAAGTTCTGGCATCCAGATTTATTAGAGAAGATGGTTATAGCCACGCTGAAAAACTTCAACCTTTTATAGATGAGGTCTTTAAGGAATCTGAGGTAATGCGAAGTGAACTCTCAGCTGTAAGTGTTTCAGGTGGGCCAGGATCATATACAGGGTTAAGGATAGGTGTAGCTTCGGCAAAAGGCATTTGCCATGCATTGGGAATACCATTAATTTCGGTGGACACTCTGACTGTTTTAGCTATACAAGCTAGAGAAAAGCACCCTGGTTTTAATTCGTATGTAACCATGATCGACGCTCGAAGGATGGAAGTTTATTCACGAACGTTTGACCAGAGCCTTAAGAATTATAGCGAAATAGAGGCGTTAATTGTAGATGAGGCAAGGCCGTTCCCATGGGATGGGATAGATAACATTTGTTTTACTGGAGATGGGGCTTTAAAATGTGCTGGCTTACTTAAAGGAAAAGGAAATAAGTTTTTTGAAGATTGGCCTACAGCAGATTCTGCAATAGATTTAGCAACTAATAAGTATAATAATACTGATTTTGAAGATCTAGCACTTTATGAACCTACTTACCTTAAAGCTTTCGTTGCTGGGAAAGCAAAAGATCCCTTTGGTTTAAGAAAATGATGAGCATATATAGACTACCACTTATAATAATCGGAGCTTTTTTTCTTATTCAATCCTCATGTGATCAGAATAATCAAAACATCCCTTATGTGCCTGTTAATTTTGATATTAATGTAAATCTTCCTGCGTACACGTCCCTTAATTATCCCGGGGAACATCTTATAGTACAGGGAGGATCTAAGGGAATTATCATTTACAGGTACACCATGGATGAATTTGTGGTGCTCGATAGACATTCCACATATGATGTAACACTCGGATGTAAAGTCTCAGTAGGGACAGATGGAATCACACTTTTTGATGAAAACGACTGCTCTGCATCTAAATGGATTATACTTGATGGGTCAGTAATGCAAGGGCCAGCAACTGTACCTCTTCATAGATATAGAACTAGCTGGAACCCCCCAATACTTCACGTTTACAATTAGGAACGGACCTCGTTTAGTAACGGTACTGGTCAGATTTGTAAGGACCTTCTACAGGAACACCTATGTAATCAGCTTGCTCTTGAGAAAGTACCTCTAGAACAACTCCTACTTTAGATAAGTGTAGACGAGCTACTTTCTCGTCTAAGTTTTTTGGAAGGGTATAAACTTTGTTGTCGTAATTGTCAGCTCTTTCCCAAAGCTCTAATTGAGCGAGTACTTGATTCGTAAATGAATTACTCATAACGAAACTTGGGTGGCCAGTAGCACAACCGAGATTTACTAAACGTCCTTCAGCAAGTAAGATAATATCCTTTCCGTTTAATGTGTATTGATCTACTTGTGGCTTGATTTCATCTTTAGAAGCTCCATGATTACTATTGAGCCACGCCATATCAATTTCATTGTCGAAATGACCGATGTTACAAACGATCGCTTTATCCTTCATAGCCTCAAAGTGTGCTCCTGTGATAATATCCTTATTACCAGTAGCTGTAACTACAATGTCAGCTTCCGAACATGCTGCAAGCATAGGCTTCACTTCGAATCCTTCCATAGCGGCTTGGAGTGCGCAAATTGGATCGATTTCAGAAACAATTACTCTACATCCAGCGTTTCTAAGTGACTCTGCAGAACCTTTTCCAACATCTCCAAATCCAGCAACTGCAGCAATTTTACCTGCCATCATTACATCAGTCGCACGACGAATAGCATCAACCAAAGACTCTCTACAACCGTATTTATTATCGAATTTTGATTTCGTAACAGAGTCATTAATATTTATAGCTGGCATAGTTAAAGTGCCATTCTTTTGTCTATCATGAAGTCTGAGTACACCAGTTGTAGTCTCTTCTGAAATACCCTTTATGCCACTTGCAATTTCAGGGAATCTATCTAGAACCATATTGGTTAGATCTCCACCATCATCTAAAATTAGATTGAGAGGTTTACGATCTTCACCGAAGAATAATGTTTGTTCTATGCACCAATCAAATTCTTCTTCTGTAAGTCCTTTCCAAGCATAAACAGGTACTCCAACAGCAGCAATTGCAGCGGCAGCATGATCCTGTGTAGAGAAGATATTGCATGAAGACCAAGTAACATCAGCTCCTAACTCAACAAGAGTTTCTATGAGAACAGCAGTTTGAATAGTCATGTGAAGGCATCCTGCGATGCGAGCCCCTTTTAGCGGCTTAGCATCTCCAAACTCCTTACGTAAAGCCATAAGTCCAGGCATCTCCGCCTCAGCTAGACTAATTTCTTTTCTCCCCCAATCAGCGAGAGTGATATCCTTCACTTTATATGGAAGGAAGGTTGTACTATTAAATGAATTCATGGCGCAAATTTACGAAACGAATTGCTATCTAAGACTTAACTTTGCTTGATGGGAATAGTCTTAGCAATAAAGTGGGTTAATATTGCTACTAAAACTAGCAAAGAGAGACTACGTAAAATATCAAAGCACTACCCTCACAGAGATGTAAGTAATCTTTCAGTTGTACGTATTGCTGAACATGAGGCGGTTATTTGTTGTTTACAAGAAATACTGGGAGGAGGGGATTGGTGGATAGAACACGAACTTAACGGAGCTCCTTTTTTATATAAAAATGGCATAAATTGTGAAATCGCAATTTCGATAAGTCACGCGATTGAAAATAATACTGTCGCTTATGCAGCCGTTATTTTAGGTGATTCTGATATAGGTAACAATTCTAGGATAGGTGTAGACTTAGTAATTAAAGGTGACAAGAGAATAGAACGAATTTCTCAAAGAGTGATGAGGCAAGAGGAAATAGACAGCGGGAGATTGGAAGAGGTTTGGGCTTGTAAAGAAGCAATGTTCAAAGCGTTAGGGCCAGGCCTTGACTTCATTCAAGATTTAGAGGTAAACTTTATCTCAGAGGATTTAATAAGTGGTAATGACAGAAAGTGGAGAGTGATCAACCAAGACAATGTGGTTGTTGTTTACGGACCTGTGCAAGTTTAATTATAGGTTTTATTCTAGGCTTCCTTCTCTGTTTTCCTCAAAACATAGTTAAACGAATATCTTTAACGCAACAAGGGAACCCCGTAGGATTCCCTTGTTGAAAATAATAAGTTAGAACTATTGCTAATTCAGGTTGCAGTTTTCTTAAAACTACTACCTCTCTATACCTTTGTGGCGACGCTCAGTAGAAACACTGAGTTTTGCGCGGCCTTTGCGACGACGTGCGTTTAATACGTTACGACCGTTTGAGGAAGCCATACGTTTACGGAATCCGTGCTTGTTACGGCGCTTACGAACTGAAGGTTGAAATGTTCTTTTCATCTTATTACTTATTTTCCCCTTTATAGAGGAGGGCAAAGATAGTAAACTCTTTCTTTACTCACAACCCTTTTTTTGAGACTAAATTTGCAGTCTATGAAGAGCGAAAATACAACGACTACCGAAAAGAAGAAAAAGAAGCGACTTAGAATGTCTGATCTTCGAGGATTTAAACAAATGTCACCCTACTTAAAGCCTCACAGGATGGGTTTTGCGGTGGGGATTTTATTGATTATGATTTCAAGCATCCTCACGCTTTTCGTAACTAGACTTTGGGGACAGCTAGGAGGAGTGGGCATTATGGGGGGAAGTGAAAACATATCCGCAAGTGATCTTGAAACAGGCTTTTTAGCAAACTTTAATTTTAACAACTTAGAATCTATAGGAACTACAATTGCTGTGGTTCTTGTAATTCAAGCAACCTTAAGCTTTTTACGTGTTTACCTTTTCGCAAATATGACGGAAAAGATGATGCTCACTATGAGGCGTGATGCATTTGAGGCGGTGGTAAGTATGCCCATGAAATTCTATCACGATAAAAGAGTGGGTGATGTGAATAGTCGTATCTCAGCAGACATAACTTCCATTCAAGATACTTTCACCACAACATTAGCTGAGCTTATACGCCAATCTATCATGCTCGTAGGTGGTATTGCCGCACTCGCATATTTTTCAGTCGATCTAACTTTAATGATGCTTATGACTCTCCCAGTAGTTGTACTCGTAGCAATCGTTTTCGGTAAGTTTATTAAACGTCTATCAAAAGAAACTCAAGACGAAATAGCTGCTTCAAATGTCATTGTCCAAGAAGTTTTAACGGGAATAGTTAATGTAAAAGCATTTGCAAACGAGTGGTATGAACGCGGTAGATATACAGGAAGCATTAGCTCAGTAAGAGCGCTTGCTATGAAAGGTGCTATGGGTCGAGGTGCTTTCGCCAGCTTTATAATTCTATTTATTTTCGGAGCAATCACATTGGTGATATTTAAAGGAGCAGCACTGATGCAGTCTGGAGATTTAGCGTCTGAACACTTTTTCACCTTCCTACTCATGACGGGTCTCGTTGCAGGAAGTGTAGGTGGGTTGGCTAATCTTTTCGGGGTAGTCCAAAAGGGTCTCGGAGCTGTCGAATCTTTAATGGATCTACTTAATGAAAAACGTGAACTAGAAAAGCTCACAGAAGATGTGCCCATATACGATTTACGAAAGACTGTTGCGTTCGATAACGTGAATTTTCATTACGAATCTAGAAAAGATCTTACTATACTTTCAGACCTCACATTAGAAATGAAAACAGGCGAACAAGTCGCGCTTGTAGGACCAAGTGGAGCAGGTAAGTCAACCATCGCTTCACTCCTATTGAGATTTGAAGCACCCGTTTCAGGTTCTATTACAATTGATGGGAAGAATTTAACTGATATGGATTTGCGTGGATTTCGCAAACGCATAGGATATGTTCCTCAAGAGGTTATTTTGTTTGGTGATGACATTAGAACAAACATCGCATACGGTAAACTCGATGCAACTGATTCTGAAATCAGGGACGCCGCAAAACAAGCTAACGCACTTGAGTTTATTGAATCATTTCCAGAAGGGTTCAGCACTCTTGTAGGTGAAAGAGGTATTCAGCTCTCAGGAGGCCAAAGGCAGCGTATTGCAATCGCTCGCGCCATTTTACGAGACCCTGATATATTAATTCTAGATGAGGCTACATCAGCTTTAGATAGTGTGTCTGAAACAGCCGTCCAAGCGGCACTAGAACAACTGATGAAAGGTAGAAGTACCCTCATTATAGCTCATAGACTCAGCACAATTCAGAATGCACACAGGATAGTAGTTATAGTTGAAGGGTCTGTTGCAGAGAGTGGAACTCATGCAGAACTCATAGAAAACAAAGGCCCTTATTACAGACAAATTCAATCCCAGGATTTCAAGTAACTTGCACTCATGGCAAAACGCGCTCTCATAACTGGAATTACAGGTCAAGATGGTTCATATTTAGCTGAACTTTTACTCGAAAAAGGGTATGAAGTCCATGGTATTAAGCGCCGCTCTTCTTCTTTTAACACAAGCCGTATTGATCATTTATATCAGGATCCTCACGAGGAAAACGTTTGTCTAAAACTCCATTATGGAGATATGACTGATGCTACGAATCTCATTCGTATTGTACAAGAGGTTCAGCCAGATGAGATTTACAATCTTGCAGCCCAAAGCCACGTTCAAGTCAGCTTTGAAACTGCAGAATACACAGCTAACGTAGATTCACTCGGCACTTTAAGACTCCTAGAAGCAATTAGAATTCTCGGTCTCGAAAAAACATGTCGTTTTTATCAAGCAAGTACATCAGAGCTTTTCGGGAAGGTGGAAGAAACTCCTCAAAGTGAGACGACAGCATTCTACCCAAGATCTCCGTATGGAGTAGCCAAGCTTTATGCATTTTGGATAGTAAAGAATTATAGAGAAGCATATGGGATACATGCCTCAAATGGAATTCTATTCAATCATGAAAGCCCTGTAAGAGGTGAAACCTTTGTGACACGAAAAATCACTCGGGCTGCTGCAAGAATTTTTGAAGGACTTGAGTCATGTCTTTACTTGGGCAACTTAAACGCTCGAAGAGATTGGGGGCATGCCCGTGATTTTGTTGAGGGCATGTGGAGGATGTTACAACAAGATTCTCCTGACGATTATGTCCTAGCTACTGGAACTCAGATTTCAGTTAGAGCGTTTACTGAGAAGGCCTTTTCTGAAACAGGGGTTACTTTAATTTGGAAAGGAGAAGGCCCTGAAGAACGTGGAATATGTTCTGAATCAGGTTTAGATCTTGTTAAAATAGACCCTAGATATTACAGACCAGCCGAAGTTGACACTCTTGTAGGTGATGCTTCAAAAGCCTTAGTGAAATTAGGTTGGAAGGCTACTACTCCGTGGCAAGATCTATGCGCTGAAATGGTCAAAGCCGACCTAGCAGAAGCAAAACGCGAAAGCCATCTAGCTAAAGCAGGGCTTTAATTGATAAGCGAGTCAACAATTACTCCTCCATTAAAGGCGCTCTCAAAGCGCCCATAAGTCTATTCACTTCAACATAAGCTGAGCGCCATTGAAGAAGTGAGCTAAGTTCATTCACTCTCGCTCTTTGTAGCGCTATTTCGAGAGCTCGATAGTCGAGTGCATTTATAACACCATTTTTGTAAGAACTCTCGGCTATATCTAAAGAGATAGAAGCATTTTCAGAAGCCTTAACACTAAGGTTATACACCGACTCTCCGAGTGTGTTTCTATCGTAGGCATTTCTAGATATTGCTGCCGCTTGATATCTGACATTATCAGAATCAATAGCTGCGATATCTGCTTGGATTTGAGCAATAGAAATAGCACGACGAGTGGCACCACCATTAAACAGGTTAAAGTTCATAGTTAAAAGGGCGGAAGTGTTAGTGGAACGTCCAGAAACATTATCCTCACCAGCAGAAAACTTGGAGATTGCATCTGAGAAGGAGGCGTTGAATCCTAAGACTGGATAAAGAAATGATTGGGCTTGTTTCACTCCTTGACGAGCAATGTTTTCAGAAATAATAGCATTTTGAACACTTGTATTGTCGAGAAGAACAGCTATCCTAACATCCAGGTGAGATGGTAATGCTGGTGGTGGTGTAAGCTCATCTGTGAGCGTCCACATGTGACTTTCAACATCGCCCATTAAGAGATTAAGATTGCGGACTGATGACTTTAAAGCGACCCCCTGTTGTAGCCAAGAAGTACTGTCAGCAAGTATTGCATTTTCAAATTGTAATCTATCAAAAGTGCCTGCAATACCATAGGATTCATTTAATTTGATTTCGTTAAGGCGTTGGCGGCTTAATGACATTGACTCGGCTAGGACACTTAAGAGCTCCGTTTGGAGGAGGACGCTATGATAGGCTCTATCAACAGCTTCAACTGTTTGCTCTATAATAAGTGTGGCCTGTCCTTCAGATTGAGACTCGATGAGAGCGAGACGTGATTTAGAAGCGAACATTCCCATTCCGTTAAATAATGTCCAATTAAAATTCACTCCAGTGCTTATACCGTCTGATTCGAATTTATCCTGGATGAACGAAGTGGGATTTTGAGTTTGGTCTGAAACTGCAGAGGAACCACTGACAGAAGTAGAAAGGTTAGGAAGAGCACCCGCAGCACCCCAACTATTATTTATCGCTGAAGCCTGAGTTTGCAAATTCACCATACGAATACCGTAATTCGATTGTAAAGCCCGGTGTATCGCATCATCAAGACTTAAGGGTGCGCTAGTGGTTACCTGAGCCTGAGCAAGATTAAGTGAAAAAAGTATCACTAAAAATGATAACAAGCGGGCAATATTCTTGTTTAATTGTAGGAGGTTTTTCATTTTTCTTCTTGATTGCCTGACAATAATTCAGATTCGAGAATAGAAGCATGATGTTTCTCACGGATAGCTGGTTCAGCATCATTAGATGATAGCCATCTTCCATCTGAAATCCATATCCAACTTCTGTGTAGAGGGTTGATCCACTGTAAGTAAATTGGAAGAAGAATAAGAATAATCACTGTGACAAAAAGGAGTCCGAAGGCGACTGAAATTGCCATTGGAATTAAGAATTGGGCTTGAAAACTCTTATTGAGCATGAGAGGAGCGAGTCCGGCAACTGTAGTCACAGAAGTGAGGATGATGGGTCGGAATCGAGTCATCCCTGATTCCCAAATAGCCTCATGAACAGTCATTCCTTCTTTTAAAAAACCGTTATAAGCAGCTACAAAGACAAGGGCATCATTTACTAGAATTCCTATTAAAGCAAGCATTCCGAGAACTGAGAATAAACTCAGCTGGGCGTCAAGCAACCAGTGTCCTATACTTATTCCCACTAGACCAAATGGAATAAGTGCGAATACAGCCATTCCTTGGAGTGGGGATCTAAAAGTAAGTACTATCACGAAGAACATGAGAGCAAAAATTAATGGCATAATCTTACCAATCGATTTCTGAGACTTAGCGACCTCTCTGTTTTGGCCTTCATAACTAACACGAACTGTGGGGTATCTAGATAAAATCGATGGGATTATCACTTCTTTCAACTCAGCATTTATGTCAGATGCACTTGCTTTAGGACTTGCTAAATCAGCTGAAACCTGAACTTCACGCATTCCATACAGTCTTTTTATGGCGGTTACTCCCCTTTCAATATTTATCTCACATACTTCTGTAAAAGGGATCTCATCGCCAGATACTGTTCTGAGTTTAAAATTCTCTAGGGAACCTATAGAAGCTCTGTCTCTTTCGTCAAGTCGAACCCAAACACGAACTTCATCACGTCCACGCTGTAATCTTTGGACTTCGAAACCGTAGAAAGCTTGGCGAATTTGGGCTAAAAGCTCTCCTTCATTAAAACCCAATTGATAAGCCCTAGGAAGAAGTGTTACACTGATTTCCTTAAGTCCTGCCTGATTACTGTCTGTAATATCCTTAATGTCATCTCGCTTAGCCATTTCAGCTTTCAACTCAATCGTTGCAGCTTCAAGAGTCTCAAGGTTGTTTCCTAACAGTGAAACTGAAATCGCTCGCCCGAATGGAGAAAAAGCTGCAAAACTGAGGTTTTCAGCTCCATAAACAACCCCAACCTTCTCCCTTATTCTAGAGATAATATCCGTGCTGAGCACACCTCGGTTTTCACCGTCTAAAAGTTGAATGTTAAGAGAACCAACATGAGCAGCAGGGCCCACCTTTTTATCTATGGCAATTATTGTCTCAAAGCCATCGGTTCGATCTGAATTAAATTCATCATTTACTTCCCAAACAGCTTCTTCAATTCTATCTAACTGCTCAAGGGTAATCCCATCCCTGGTACCAGCTTGCATTGCAAGATTTACATTCAGGAAATCGCCTTCTATAAATGGGAAGAATGTGGTTCTAACAAAGCCGCCACCTATAAGACCGGGAACGGTAATTAGAAAAATCGAAACGATAACACTGAAGGCAATCCAAGGACGACGTAGTGTAAACTTTAACAAAGGAGCATAGTATTTGTCGCGAAAACCGTTGAGAATTTTTCGCATGCCACGTTCAAGTTTGTTTGGCTTAAACTCTCGCCTTAAAGCCTTTGAATTACCTACGTGTGCGGGAAGTATAAACGCTCCTTCTATAAGAGAGAACACAAGGGTTAATATAATTACGACAGCCATATCTTGGAAGATGTCTCCAAGTTGACCTTCAATATAAAAGAAGGCAGAGAAGGCTATTACTGTTGTGACAATGGCAGAGAAAACCGCTGGAAGGACCTCCATGGTCCCTTCAACTGTAGCCTCTAGTCTAGAATAACCTTTCTCGTATTTCCTGTAAATATTTTCAGCTATTACAATTCCATCATCCACAAGAATTCCTATGACTAGTATCATACCGAAAAGGCTTACAACATTGATAGTTATACCTGCCATATCAGCAAAAATGAACATCCCTGCAAAAGAAACGGGGATGGCAAGTGCCACCCAAAAAGCAAGTCTTAAATTCAAGAAAAGCGCTAGGAAAAGTAAAACCAAAAGAAAGCCTACCACACCATTATTCACAAGTAAATCAATGCGCTGATTTAACACTACAGATTGGTCTCTGACTATATCTAGCTTTAAATCACCACCTCTCTCATTATAAGACTCTATGTATGCTCTAACGTAATCCGTTACATCTAGTATCGATTCTGAATTAAGGCTTTTAACTGTTATAGAAACTGAAGGTTCTCCATTAAACCAGTTCCTTGACGGATCATTGTCAGCCCATCTGTCAGAAACATGAGCCAAATCTGAAAGCCTTATTATCCTTCCATCTTTATCTGCTCTTATTACAATATCACCTAGTTCCGTAGCTGTATACTCCTTGTATTTTCCTCGAATTATAAGCTCTTCTTTGTTGCTTTTTATTCTCCCTCCAGTAGTTTCAATGTTAGTGTTTCTAACGGCCTGAGCGACTTGAGCTATACTGATACCAAGTTCACTTAAACGATTTTCTCTAACTGCGATTTCTATTTCTTCTTCAGGAAATCCAGAGAGGTTAATTTGAGAAATCTTGTTAGAAGCCCTAAGATCCAATTCTATTTTTCTTGCCTCAGACTTTAAAAGATGTAAATCTGGTGTTCCTGTGACGGCAAAAATAATAGCGATGTTTACAGCCTCTTTTTTAAAAATGATAGGAGGCTCCATTCCTACTGGGAAAGAAGATATTTTATCTACCGCGTTTTTTACATCTTGAAGGGCTTGGTCTGTCCTATTCGCAGACTTTATCTCTACCACTATACTACCTGCATTTTCTGTACAAGTAGAGGTTACTAGCTCAACATTTGCTATACCCTGAAGATTTTCTTCAATTTTCGCAACGATACCCTCTTCAATTTCCTCTGGAGAAGCTCCAGGATAAACGACTTGAATTGAAATGATTTTTGTTTCTACTTCAGGGAAGAAATTAGATCGAAGGCTTGACATACCTACAACACCTGCAATTAATATGGCAAGCATCAATAAATCACCAACAATGTGATGCTGAACGAAAAATCTAATAATATTTCTCATGACTATTTCGCGATATCACCTGTAGTCACCTCCATTCCAACATAAGCGCCCGCAGAAGGCTCACTCAAAATCAGGGTTCCATCAGGAATTCCAGAAACTATTAAAGTATTCATCGACCTGAATTCACTACTTGTCGGCACTTTCGACAACTTACCATTATTTACATAGAAAATAGAGCCCTCAGAATCAAATAGATTTAAAGGCAATTCAATTACATTTTTAATTTCATTTCCTGAAATAAAACCTGATAAATACATACCATCTCTCATCTCACCATCTGAAACTTCGCTGACTTTACAATATACTGTAGCAGATAGAGTAGCAGAGTTCACGTTTCCAGAAATTCTATCCACTTGCCCTTCAGCTAACGTTTCACCATTATCATCCGTGAAAACAACCTCGGATCCTATTTTTAAAGATTTTAAATATCGTTCATGAACGGCTGTCTTCACTTCGTAAACACTAGTACCCACAAAGAGTCCGATAGGTTGTCCAGCTCTAACTAAAGATCCTGGTTTCACAAAAGCCTTGGCTACAAAACCATCGAATGGAGCTTGAATAATAAACTTTGACAATCTATCCTCTGCCGCTTTGATTGTGTGAAAACTAGCCTCAACCCCTCGATTCACAACAAAGTATCCTTCTCTATCACTCATAGCTTCAGGTAAATCAGGGAGTGTCTTTGCGACATCTATACTCGCTACATATTTATCCCAAACCTCAGATCTTCCAGGAAAATCTATCTTAATGGTAGCAAGCATACCAGTAACAAGCCTAACAAATTGCGATCTAGATCCTTTAACATTTGCGAGTGATTCGGAATCATCTAGACTTAATATGACATCCCCTTTCAAATAAGTCATACCCTCACGATATTCAATCCCTCCTAACTTAAGTACACCGTTTACTTCTGCAAAAAGTTCAATTTTATTCCAAGCCTCTACCCTACCTTCCACAGGAATCATTGGAATGACAACCGAATTCGCGACAACCTGAGATAATACTGGACGCGCTAGAATTTCCGGAAGGCTGATCGTGGGTGATTCCTTCATCCCTATCAAACCATTCATCATCATTATACCTAACACAAGTATAACAGCTCCTAAAAGGAATCTTAAAACTTTTTGAACTAGTGGTGACATTTAATACTCTATTTAAATTTTTAGAGTGCAAATATCGTTCACTTAAAATGTATCTAGGTCAATAGGACGCATAACTCCAAACCATTTTAGGATTTTTTGTTTACCTATTTCTGGTACATCTATGTGAATGATATAAACTCCACCTGCGATAGGTACGTT
>TARA_B110000459_G_C16625947_1_pt1 | contig 22372 bp, 20 predicted proteins | sample TARA_B110000459 | Tara Oceans TARA_B110000459 (sample SAMEA4398296) | marine metagenome | biome: Polar Biome; feature: [SRF] surface water layer (ENVO:00010504); material: water (ENVO:00002006), including particulate matter (ENVO:01000060) such as... | depth 5 m | reverse complement strand
TATAGCCTTACAAGAGCCCTTTCTATAGCCAAGAAATGCTCTGACAATGGAGTAGATGTTGATGAGATTTCAAACAAAATCTTGGACTTCGCTTCCATGAATATGGAATTTCCTGATTCATTGATTAACTTACTAAGGTGTATGGCGATTCAAAATGATGTACTCGAACGCTCTGTAAATCAGTGTAGGCCTAACCTTTTCGCCAATCAAGTATTGAACCTTGCAACGAGTTTCAATGGTTTTTACCGTGACTGCAAGATTTTTTATGAGGGACAAGTTAATGAATTATATTTACAGGTATCTCAATTAGCCTCTAAATTCCTAAAAACCGGGATGGAAGGCTTAGGGATTACGCCTTTGGAAAGAATGTAATCACTCTGTGTCTGATCTAAACCAGCCATCAGGTAATTGCATTGGGTCATAAACATTGGAATCTTTGACCTTACGAACAATCTCAAGTTTCATCGATTCCATCCCTACTCCTTCGATTGCAGACATGGTGACTCTGTCATTTTCATCAAAGAGTAGAGGTAAATCGGGTTCGCCCTCGCTACCGTCTTCAATCCATTCCAGTTCCGAGTTCCTAACCAAATCCCAATCCGCAGGCTTAGGCTGCATTAGGTCTGCCTTTGACGAAACTACCATTAGTTCTGTACCGGGAAGAAGTACCTTTACATCCTCCAGTAAATTCATTTGTTCTTCAATCGAAGTACCACAATCCTGACTCTCATCGACCAAGAATAGTACCAATGACCCTAGATTTTCAAGTGCTGAAATAGCTTGTAATTCAATGTCATTCCTCTTTTCCATCGGTCTATCCAGCAGACCAGGTGTATCGACTAGTTGATACTGTAATCGGCGATGGATGAAGTGACCAACGTGGATTTGTTTAGTCGTGAATGGATAATGATTAACCTCCATTTTACCTGAACTTAGTGCTGAGATAAAAGCGGATTTACCTACATTCGGAGCACCACATACCACTACACATGGTAGAACTTGGTCAATTGTTGGAAGACGCTTGAGTACTTCTCTTGAATTATTCAACCATTGAAGGGACGGGCCTACTCTTCTCATTATTGATGAAATACGACCATATGCCTCTCTACGTGCATTATGCATCAACTCTGTTTGACTAGTCCGAATGATTTTTTTCGCATTTTGTCCAGAGATATTTACGACTTGCTTTGAACCCCATTGCAACATTGATAGGTGATGTCTATAATCATCACATCCAACACATGCATCTATCATCGATACATCGAATTTAGGCGATTGGTCTAGAGACGGCCAAGTATTGACAGTATCTAGAAGAGTTGTAGAAATAATATCTGCTGCAGTTTGAACCATACGGTTCATCTGTTTCCTAACTCTAAAGATTCTATCGGAGTCATCTACTCTATCTGCAGCCTTCCGCGCACGGGAGAAGGCTTTGTCAAGAACTTCGTCCTCTAAAAGAACAGTTGGGAGGGTACGCCATGATACTTTCATACTGTTCCCTATTAGTGTCCAAACGACTGCACTTCAAGAAGACTTTGTAAAGATTCACTCGATATAATGAAAAACTCATTATTTAGGAGCGAGGTTCAAGTAGGCTCGCCCTATGGTCAAACCATGGCGAAGAAGAAGAATGCGGTCAAGCTACCTAAATGGGCATTACCAATATGGGAAGACATGGGTTCACCTAATCTATCAGATGTAGACGGAGTCAATAGTGGAGATTTGTTAGAAAGGAGACATGGGCTTCGTAAGGACGATTTAATCGAAGTTCAACTCGATGCTCGTGCTTTCACTGATGGAGAGGAAACATGGATCCGAGGGAGGCTTCTATCTTCTGGAAAGTCTAGTGTTGAAATTCTTTGTGAAGAAGGAAAGAACAACTACATTGCAAGAGATGTAATCGTAAAGATTGTTCTGATTGCTCATACAAGACCAGCATATATCGATGATAAAGAATTACTAGCATTCGAAAGAGAAGATATGAAAAGACGTTCAAATCTTCATGAAAAAGTAGAAAAAGAGAGCAAGGGCTCTGACGACACTCACTTGTGGGGTTGATTTTTTGTCCATTGACAAAGAATGGAATTTAATTGAGCAACATCATTACCAACGGACGTTCAAATTTCCAGACTTTCTAACAGCTCTAGACTTTGTCAATCGTGCATCTAATGTTTGTGAAGAGATTGACCATCACGCTGAATTCGTTCTAAGTTGGGGCGAGGTAGTAGTTAGGGTTTGGAGTCATGACATCGATGGTATTTCCTCTAGAGACTTGCTCTTCTGTAATTCTATAGATAAAATGATTGAGCAGGGTTGAGGGTTTGAAATGCCTACTGACCCAAAAGGACGTATAGAACCTGGTTATGACACCCATATATTCGTATGTGGTCATGAGCGTAATGAAAGTGCTTCAAGACCTAGTTGTGCCAAAAGAAATAGTTTAGACCTCATGAGGCAACTAAAACTATTGGTTAAAGCAAGCGACATGAAAAATATTAGAGTACAAAAATCAGGTTGCCTAGACTTTTGTGAATTTGGAACAACATGTGTTGTCTATCCAGAAGGAACTTGGTATTCCTTAGAAGATTCTGAGGCGGTTGAAGAGTTATTCAGATGTCTAAAAGAAGGGAAAATATCTAAAAAGCATCTTCTGAAAATAAATTCATAGTTTAACTGGCCTTGTTGCACCGCAAGCTTGGCACTTCAGCAAGGTAGTTCTATCTTCTCTCACGAATGCTGTATCTGGTGATTTACATTGGGTGCATTTGATGTATGAATTAACATAGTTGGCGATTGTCTTCTTAATCCTCTTAGGAGGGATTCTTCCTTTGAATCTAGCACGAGGTCCATCTCTTGAACCAGAAGTTCCTAAATCATTGAGTATGTACTGATATACATGGTTTTCATCTCTATCCATCATAGATACAACATCGTTGAAATTACGAAAAATAGTATTGGAACCCTCAATTAGTATCTGAGGTTCGGGAAGCCTCCATCTAGATCTTGTAGAGATATTATCCGGAATATTTTTACGGGCGCGGTCGAGAAGTGTCTCGTAATCAAAGTCTCCCATGGTTAGCGCTTGTATCATTCATTCTTGAAGGCTTTGGGATTAATTATACTTGATTAATACTATATTTGATGAAAGGTTTGATGTGTGGAAATAGTCTCGACAGTTTTGAGAGACATGGTATCAAGTATCGAAGAACTTCGAATCACCGCCGGAAATTTACGTAAGGAAGGCTTGAATAGTCAACAAATTGCTGATGAATTATCTCTTTCCCAAGACACAATATCTTGGCTTCTTGCCGGCAATCAACAAAGTGAAGAACGACCGACTGATGTTAGAATTGGTTGGAGAACAATAGGAGTCAGGCCGAATCGTATCGCTGCGGTAGGAACAATAATGGCCGATGTTGCTGATGAAGAACTTGGATTTGATGAAATAGACACAGTTATTGGGATTTCTATAAATGGAATTTCTTTTGCCCATGAAGTCGCAAGTAACTTAGATTGTGAATTTACAGTATATAGAACGACGGATGGAGGCGATGGTTCAGGGTCATTATCAAGTAAATATGGTCAAGTTTCTGGAAAAAAAGTAGTCATAGTTGATGATGTCTTGTCTACTGGTCAAACAGTGACCAAGACTATCAATTCGATAAGAAATGCTGGTGGAGAAGTTGGATTAGTTATCGTTCTAGTCAACAAGACTATGAGAAATGAAATCGAAGGCGTACCACTTAGAGGCGTAATTCGCGCCGTTTCAGTTTGAGGTGGAAAAATGCATTGGGCAGACGTCACAGCCCAGGCCTTAGCACACAAGGGCAATAAGCATATTATTTCTACTGGAATTACGCCAAGTGGAGAATTTCATATTGGGCATCTCAGGGAAATTCTAACTGGAGATATGATTTCAAGAGCAGCAAAAAATGCTGGGCTTGATGTTGATTTCATATTCATCGTAGATGATGCTGACCCATTGAGAAAGGTCTATCCTTTTTTGGATGAAGAATATTCACAATTTATCGGCCATCAAATTGGTTCTATCCCCGCACCTGACCAGCAAGGTAAGCCCGATTTTGAGAAGTTTAGTAAAGATGGTTTGAGTTATGCTGATTACTTCCTCAACCCTTTCTTAGATGCTTTAAGGACAATTGGAGTAGTTCCTAGAATTATCAAGAATATGAACTCGTATCGCACAGGTGAGTTCAATGAAGTATCCAAAATAGCATGTGATAAAGCACAAGAAATAAGAGAAATTATCGAACGTGTATCCACTAGAGAATTATCTAAAGACTGGTTCCCATGGAGTCCTTTAGACTCTAAAGGCTCTCTGGAAGGAGTCGTTGTAACTGGATATGAGTATCCATTAGTTCATTGGAAAGACTCTCATGGAGTCGAAGGTAGTTCAGATATTACCAAAGGAGAAGGTAAACTTCCTTGGCGTATTGATTGGCCAGCAAAATGGGCTTGGATAGGAGTTACGTGTGAAGCATTTGGGAAAGATCATGGAGCAGCGGGTGGATCATATGCAACTGGAAGAGAAATCTGTCAACTTTTTGGGCAACAACCGCCCCAGCCATTGACTTATGAGTGGATTAGTCTGAAAGGGAAAGGAGCAATGTCTTCTTCATCTGGTAATACAATAGGGCCTATCGAAGCATTAGAATTGGTGCCTCCTGAAATCCTTCGTTTACTAATCGCTCAATCAAAACCTAACAAAGCAATTGAGTTTGATACAGGTATGAGCCTCGTAAACCTAGCTGATGAGTATGAAAGGCTTCTATCTCGTGATTTTGACAAAGAACTTGTTGAAGAAGAACTTTCCCGGAGAAAAAGAGTTCAGATTGAGGATGCGATTGGTGCATTAAGCATGTCTAAGGTATCTCAAGACTCAACGTTTGAGTCTTCTAATGTACCATTTAGGCATCTTTGCCTACTTGCGCAAACTAAAACCTCTGATGAAATGGTATGGAAAAGTCTAGGTTATTCTAATGAACAAAAGCCACCTCACTCCTTAGTTGATAGATTGAATAAAATGAAGTTGTGGATAAAATCTAAACATCTTCCTGAAGAGATGAGAATTTCTATAGTAGATAATCCTACTTCCGAGACCTTTACTGAATTTGGTAATGATGAAATTAAAGTATTAATTGTACTCAAAAAAGAACTAGAAAGCTGTGAATGGAATATAGAAGAAATAGGTAATGCTATTCCAAATTCTGCAAAGTCAGTAGACTTATCTGCTAAAATCGCTTATTTTGTAGCCTATAATTCTCTAATGGGGCGTTCAAGAGGTCCAAGACTAGCACCAATTCTAGCAGAAATCGATAGAGAGAGGATAATAAAAATTCTTGAAAAATGTTTGACTGTGATAAATTCTTAACGTTCAAACATTGAGATATTGGGTAATATATTCCGCACTATTGAAAAGTGAAACGGTATCATCTATATTCATGGCGGGAGTTTATTGTCCAACCTGTGAGGCAGATGTAGAACCTGCTGCAAAGTTTTGTCTTTCATGTGGACACGACTTAACTGGACAAGGCCCAATTACTTCTACAGGCCATGATTTGAATCAATTAAGAGACGTCATCAGACTTCGAGACGACCTTTCAATGGCTGAAAAATTCGATATGATTGCCAAAATCGAAGAAGGTGCAAATCCAATAAAACTTGGAATTGCAGCACCTGCAGAAGGTGAGCATTATGACATTGGTGATGCTTTTTCATCAGAAGAACTAGAAGTTAATTCGACTCAAGTAAACATAAATCGGGACTGGGGTAATTCACCTGCTGCAAATGCTGCTGTTAGAGCGGTTGTGAGAGGAACTAATGCTTGGGATTTAATTCAAGAAGGAAAATTAGACTTGAATGAGGGACTCTTTAGAGAAGCAATGGATACTGGGATGGAAGCATCCACTCACATTCACGACGTTGCTAGTGGAGAACATGAAGGTATAGATCCTGAAGCGATGAGGGCAATTCCTGTTCTAAAACCTCCTAAGAGAAGTTTCTGTCCAAAATGTGGCTCTGACATACATGCTAACACAATGCTGCAATGGCGAAAATGGAGAGATTCTGCTGGAGAAGTAGTTTCAATGCAATTAGAAGCATCCATGGAAACATCATTGATTCAGGTAGCATCCCACTACATCAACGTAATGCAAGCATTACAAGATGAGCGTGATGATGCTTATTCTAAGTTAGGAAAAGTCGATGCTACAGTAATGGAAGAGAAAATTCGTGAAAAACTCGAAAAGAGTATAAGAAAAGAATTAGAAAAGGAAATCCGTTCTGAACTCGAAGAGGAGTTTCAGAATAAAACTGTTTCAACTGCTGCTAAGAAGGGCACCGAATCTAAGAAAGAGACTAAGTCAGTTACTGACAAAAAGAAAACTGAGAAAAAGAAAGCTACACCTAAGAAATCAGGCGGTATGTTTGGACCTAAGAAGGTCAAGAAAACCTATGATGGGGAAAAGGGTGGAAAGCCAGATTGGTTCTTGAAAGATGCATTGGACACTGTATACGACCCACATGGAACTGGTAAGCCAATAAAAGGTGCAACTATTCTTGCCCGTTCTTCTGAAGGAAACGTTAGAGTCAGAGACGTTGTTAGAATTTACTCAAAAGATGGTGAATCTGGTATTAGTGAATTAGCTTGGACTAGTCCTTTAACAAAATACATCATAGACGCTTACGATGCTTGCTGATCAGTAGTTTACCTTGAGCCTTCTTGGTTCAACTATTCCTTTCTGCTGTGCTCTAATTGCTGCAACTTCCATATCTGCACCTCTAATGGTTGTAACAAACGGGATATTAAGTTCAACTGCCAGCCTCCTCATCATATTACCATCACGAACAGCACCACCGGAAATTGTTGGAACGTTCACTATGAAGGAGACCTTTCCTTGTCGCATCAAATCTAATGCGTCTGGATGCTTAGATTCTCTTATTCTATATGCGACTTCGACAGGTATTTGATTCTCTCTAAGATAGTCCGCGGTACCAGGGGTGGCGTAAAGATTGAAGCCCATCTCTACTAACTTTAAAGCAGAATTCAAAAGGTTATTTTTATCTTGATCTCTAACCGTGAGATAGGCTCCACCTGCCTTAGCAACAGGAACCTCAGTTGCTAATCTTGCCTTTAGATATGCAACATCAGCTGAAATATCTGACCCAAATACTTCACCGGTCGATTTCATTTCAGGACCAGGTGCAGGGTCGAGGCCGCGTAGTTTTATGAAAGGGAATACTGGGGCTTTTACACATATTTGCCCAGAGGTTCTAATCGGTATTTCTTGTTTTGAAAGAGGAATTCCAATGGTTATATTTGCTGCAATTCTGGCAAGAGGAAGTCCAGTAGACTTCGCTACAAATGGAACTGTTCTTGAAGACCGAGGGTTCACTTCAAGGACATATAAGTCATCACCTTGGATGGCAAACTGAATATTGAAGCAACCTTTGATTTTGAGACCTAATCCTATAGCCTCAGTTTGCTTTCGAACTAGTTCAAGAATGTGCTCAGGAACATTTTGCGTCGGAATAAAACATGTGGAATCACCTGAATGAATACCTGCTTCCTCTAAATGCTCCATAATTGCGCCAACAAGAACTTCTTTGCCATCACACGCTGCATCCACATCTAATTCGGTGGCATGCCCAAGGTATTCGTCTACAAGAAGTGGTTTATCAGGGGCTAGATAAGCCTCCTTTAGATAAGCATCTAGTTGTTCTTGATTAGAAAGTATCTCCATTCCTCTTCCACCAAGAACATATGATGGCCTAATCAAAACAGGGAAACCTATTTCTTCAACTGCATTTCTAACATCATCAGAACTTGTTCCTGTAGTTCCTCGAGGCATTTTCAATCCTGCTCTGTGAGCAAATTTCTCGAACCTTTCCCTATCACTTGCTTCATCAATAGCGTCACAGGAAGTTCCTGCGATTTCTAAATTCAGCCCTAACTTTTCCAAATCCGGTAATCTTTTTTCAAGAGGTTGAGAAAGATTAATCGCTGTTTGCCCACCGAATTGTAACAGAATCGAATGGGCATTCTCTCTAAGTAATACTTCTGAAACATACTCCAGAGTTAAAGGTTCAAAGTAAAGCCTATCAGAAGTATCAAAATCAGTAGAAACGGTTTCAGGGTTATTATTTATTAGAATTGCATCTTTCCCTGCATCTCTAATTGCTTTAACTGCGTGAACACATCCATAATCAAATTCTATTCCTTGACCTATTCTTATAGGGCCGCTACCTATAGTCACATATCGTTTCTTTGTCCTAGTTTCTAAATCTGGTATGTAATCAATTTTATTTGAGCCATTAGGCTCATATGTAGAGTAATAATAAGGAGTTTTAGCAGCAAATTCAGCAGCACAAGAGTCAACCATACTATATTTCGGGTGTAGTTTTAACGAATGTCTGCGAGCCATAACAGTCGATTCGTCCCGACCTCTAGGCAGAGATTTATACCCTGTTGCAGGGAATGAATTCAAAGCATCAGCAATATGTGAATCACTGAAACCAAAAGATTTCCATCTCCTTAGAGTTCCTAAATCAATATCGGATGGATTACAAGCCATAGAAACAATCTCATTCTCCATCTTAGCTATATTTTCAAATCGATATAAGAACCATCTAGTAATTCTTGTTATTTCATGAACTCGTTCTACACTCCATCCACGTCTAAAGGCTTCAATCAAAGCACCCATTCTTCTATCTGTGGCAATCTTACACCAATCAACTAGTACCGAATCAGGTAATGGCTCATAGGCTCTTTCTTGCATCCCTTCCCCTTCAGATTCATCCGCTCTAGTCAAAGGTCTTGGATGTGGACAGCCTTGTTCCAAAGAGGCCCATGCCTTCAAGAAGGCTTCCTCAAAATTACGACCAATTGCCATAACTTCACCAGTAGACTTCATGGAGGTCCCAAGAGTTCTATCTGCAGTTCTAAATTTATCAAAAGGCCATCTAGGGATTTTGACTACACAATAGTCAAGAGTTGGTTCAAATGCAGCAGTAGTACCTTCACCTGTGATTGGGTTAGGTAATTCATCGAGAGTATAACCTACAGCAATCTTAGCCGCCATCCTGGCTATTGGATATCCTGTCGCCTTGCTTGCAAGGGCAGAAGAACGTGAAACTCTAGGATTTACTTCTATTACCCTAATTTCTCCTGTCGATTGATTAAAGGCAAATTGAACGTTACAACCACCCTTGATATTCAATGCACGGATCAAACTTAATGCTTGGTCTCTTAATATCTGGTGGTCGCTATCAGAAAAAGATTGCAGAGGAGCAACTACCGTAGATTCTCCGGTATGAACACCCATAGGGTCAATATTCTCCATAGTACAAACAATTGTGGCATTATCAGCCTCATCTCTCATAACTTCATATTCTAATTCTTGCCAACCTAGAATTGACTCTTCGATTAGTACTTGACTAATTCTTGAATTTCTTAGACCCAAGGTTGCAATTTCTACTAATTCTCCTAAATCCCATGCAGTTCCACCACCTAAACCACCTAAGGTAAAGGCTGGTCTAATAAGCAACGGCCAACTATTTATTTTATGAGCAGCAGAAATCACTTCATCCATCGTGTTGCAAGCAATCGCTTCAGAGATTGGTAGGTTGATTGATTCACAGACCTTGTTAAATAAATCTCTGTCTTCTGCTTTATCGATTGCATCTAAATCAGAACCTATCAATTCAACTCCAAGTTCTTCTAAAACACCTTGATGGGCTAATTCACTGGCGATATTCAATGCGGTTTGACCACCCATTCCTGCTAATATTGCACATGGCCTCTCAATCTCTAAAATTCTCTTGACCGAGGAAGATAGTAACGGCTCAATATAGACTTTATCAGCCATTTCTGGGTCATTTTGAATCGTTGCAGGGTTTGAATTTACTAAAATAACTTCATAGCCATCTTCTCTTAATGCTCTTACTGCTTGACTACCGGAAAAGTCAAACTCAGCAGCCTGGCCAATTTTTATTGGTCCACTCCCTAAAACTAAAATAGTTTTCAAATCATCTCTACGAGGCATTATCAAATCACTCCTAGGTGTTCATCTACTGTTTGTCTAAATCTAAGGAATAAGTTCTCTGCATCATGCGGACCAGGGCATGCTTCAGGGTGAAATTGAACGGTAAACGAGGGACTTCCTATTACGTCTAAGCCCTCAACCGTTCGGTCATTTGCATTGATGTATCTGACTTCGACCTCTGCACCATGAAGGTTTTCTTGGGGTGGGGAAGTTGCACCTGATGGATGTGCAGCTAACATTCCTGAATCAGGATCTGCGACTGCAAAGCCATGATTTTGACTTGTTATCAGTACCTTTCCTGTCTTCAAATCAATTACTGGTTGGTTAGCACCTCTATGGCCATATCGCATTTTATAGGTACTGAGTCCAGAAGCCAAACCCATCAATTGATGCCCCAGACAAATCCCCATAACCGGAATATTAGATTTTACTGCTAATGCTAAAGTTTGACGAGCAATCATTGCTTTACCTGGATGAGCGGGGTCGCCTGGACCATTGGAACAGAACAATGCATCAACATGATATTTAGTCACCAGCATTTGGAAATCGACATCTGGAGGGCACCATATGACCTCGAAGGATTTACACAAACTTCGTAGAATATTATACTTAATTCCACAGTCAAGGGCTGCTAATCGTGGCTTTTGAATTCCAAAGTCATCTAGTGAACCAGAATTCAAAACAACCGGCTCATCTATTGAAACTAGTTCTACTAAATCATCTAAATCTGGTGATTGTAAAACTTTCAACCTCTCCGCTAGGGCTGATTCTTCAGAGATTGGACCAAATACGCAGAGAACTGTTCCTAATTCACGAACTCTTCTAGTAATTGCTCTTGTATCAAGCCCTTCGATTCCTGGGACATTATGAAGTCTAAGTAAATCATTTACCGTGCCGATAGAATTACGGTGATCAGGTTGAGTCATAGCATGACGAACTATCACACCACGCGGCCAAACAGAAGCCGACTCAGAACAACTATGATGTATACCATAATTACCAATCAATGGATATGTAAAAGTTAAAACTTGTCCTGCAAATGATGGGTCTGTCAAAGACTCTTGATAACCCATCATACCGGTAGTGAAAACAAGCTCTCCTTCACCTATTTTTTTAGCACCAAAAAGTTCGCCTTCATACCTACCTCCATCAGCGGTTAGTAGTATACCAACTCCACTTGCAGACGGGGGTAATTCATCGCCTCGAGAAAGACCATCAGCAGCGTCTTGGAATGTTGGATAATTCCTCGAATGTCTATTCTCAGCACCAGGACAGAAACTTCCGTCTTGTAACTGGGGCGTTGACATCGCAGATGGTCAAAAACGGACTCCCATAATGATTGGGTTTGCTGGGTGGATAATAAGTAACTTTAATAAAATCAGATGCGGCGAAAAAATACCACTTAGCATACTTAGTAAGTAAAAAATTACTAAATTTACTTATCTAAATCAATCACTTTCTTACCTTGAGCCGAAGGCTCGATAATTAGCCGGGCATCTTCGAACTTACGGTCGATAGTATTTCCACCATACCAAGAATCTAGAAATAATCCTAAAGCAGCCACTTCAGAGTGAGGTTGATTACCTACTGAAATATTATACTGACTAAGTTTGAATACATCACCTGGAACTTTGGCACCTCCAACGATAACAACAAGTGGCCTATCTCTACGGATTTTCGGTATCGCTTCCCTAAATGGCTCACCATACATGGTTAGATGCACTGCCACACCGGGTAATCCATCACCTGCATCTTCTTCAACGAATTTTCTCAACCATCCCATAGGGCTTTTTACATATTCACATTCAAGTCCTTTACCGAATCTTACATCAACCGATTCTAGATTATCAAACATATCTTTGTCTTCATCACCTGCAAGTAGAAACCTATCTGCACCTAAGGCACGACTAACAAGCGCTAGATGTGTAGTGATTCTAGGATCTCTACCTCTACGGTATCCCAGGCGAAGAACGTCAACTCTCTCACCAGGCATGATACTGCTAAAAATCAATCCTTCATCAAAGGTATGTTTCATTAAGCTTCATTAGAAGTTTCTGAAGACTTGATAGAATCATTACTTGGAGTTATTTCTATTCCATTAGAATCACAGAACCTTTTCAACCAAACTAGAAGTGATGCATCGACTAATAGGTGGGCGCACCATGAGACACCTGCCCAAAGAATTCCAAGGCGTAGACTTCTCCATAATCCATCCATTAATTCATATTGTTCGGTTAGTAATCCTATAGCTAAAGGTTCAATGACATATAGTCCGCACATAATTAGCATAGCACCTGAAATCAAAGAAGGTAGTAACTTACCTAACTCCCTACTCAAATCGCTCAATAGAGATGACATAAGTCCAAGACCGATGACTGCTAATGCTACTTGTGAGAAATCTAAATCAAAAAAGGTAGATAGCCCTGAGTTAAGGTCATCACTAGCTGAGTCTACTGCTAACCACCAGAATACTAAGATTATAGTCATTAATCCCCCGCTGTAATATGATTTGTTGGCAATCATTCCAAATATTGAAGAATTATCTTCTGGTTTTAATCTAACAATCAGCCGATTTGCTAATTCAAGATTCGATTCAGATACAGAATTATTGGAATCAAAACCCCCCGATTCTTGAATCAAGGATTGCTGAGGTTCCTCCGGCATAACGACACCTTTACAGTCACAACTTATCAAATCTCTCGCTTTCGCGTGTATCATGGGCGACAACTTAGCACCCCCACAAAATACCCGCCAACATGTTTATTCAAGCATTCATAGAATTAAAAACAAACCATGTATAATCATGGGAATTCTAAATGTGACCCCTGATTCTTTCCATGGAGAAAGTAGGAGGTTCGAATTAGAAGACGCTGTGAAAAGAGGTCTTGAAATATGGGATAATGGCGCAACATGGCTCGACATAGGTGGAGAATCTACTAGGCCAGGGGCTGAACCTGTAGATACTGAAGAAGAGTTGAGAAGAGTCATACCGGTAATTCAATCGCTTAAAACAATGAGGCCAGACGGGCTTATCTCAATCGATACAAGAAGGGCAAAAGTCGCATTGAAAGCCATTAATGCAGGTGCTGAAATGATAAATGATATTTCAGGATTAAACGACCCGGAAATGATGGATGTAGTGCTTGATACTGGTTGTGCAATTTGTATCATGCACATGCAAGGGGAACCCAAAAAAATGCAAGAAAGTCCTGATTATCAAGACTGTGTTAAAGAAGTTAGTACATTCTTATTCGATAAAGCACAGAAACTGATAGATAGAGGGCACCCTGAAGAACTGATAATTATCGACCCAGGAATCGGTTTTGGTAAATTATTACAGCATAATATCGATTTAATGAAAGATATTAGTGTACTTACAAGTTCCAAATATTCTACCCTTTTAGGTGTCTCGCGTAAATCGATGATAGGGCAAATAACTGGCAAAGTCGAAACAGATGATAGACTCCCTGGTACATTAGCAACCTCGGCTTTCGCCTTCTATAACCAAATCGATATAATTAGAGTTCACGATGTAGATGAGAATCTCGATTTATTGAAGGTACTCAATCAATTAAATTAATCAGATGCCACCGATCAAACCAGCAGCAGCAACCCAAGCACCAGCCATGCTACCGACATTGGTCAAAGCGGTGACAAGTAATACCCTTCCAGCCTTATTAGACCAAAAGAGACTAAACTTATCTAATTTTAAGAAATTTTGTAAATCTTCTGTAGTTGGTTCTACGACCTTCATTTGAACATATCCTGCAAACCACCCTGCCGCTAAAGTAGGGTTCAATGAAGTGATAGGCGAGGCTAATGCAGCAGTTAAAATTGCTAGAATATGACCTCGAGCCAGTATGCAACCTATTGCTGCAAAAACAGCATTAGCCAATGTCCAAACTGTAAATAATTCTACTAAATCGACTCCCTCGCCAGTTGTTAAAAAGTAAGCCATCAGACCCATGACTAAAGCTGGAATCATCCAAGGAATAGTTTTGGAGAGTAGTGTTCTCTTAGGTATTTCTTCTAAAAGTGAAATATTATTTTGGTCAAATTCAAGTTTTTCTTTCAAGTTTTTTTCTAACCCTGTAAGATGACCAGCACCTACGACAGCTAATATTTTCTTATCTGAATCAATTGATAATATCTTTTCGGCAAGATAAGAATCTCTTTCATCGATCAGCACCGTACCTGCACCAGGAGAAAATTCCCTTAGTTCTTCCATCATCGAAGAAAGTAAGTCTTGATTTCCTAGTAATTCTTCCAAGTCTGGGTTTTCTTCATCCTCATCATCACCTAAAAGGGAATAAAGAATTCTAAACTTCTCCATGAACCTCATTTTCTTCCATGCTCTTCTCAAAGTCACTTGTATATCTCTATCAATTAACTTAACTTCCAAGTTCCTCTCATTAGCAACTTCTACTGCAGCCATCAATTCAGCACCGGGTTGTTCGCCTTCATCCATACCAAGTTTACGTTGCTCTGATGCCAACATAGACTGTAAAAGAACTAATGGGGCTTTTCCTTCTTTGATAACTTTCAATAAACCTTCTTTATCCAATCTTCGGTCACTGATTAAAGAGTCATATCTCGATTGACATAATTCCACCGCAACAACGTCTGGTTTGAATTCCTCAATCTGGAATTTAACGGCTTCAACACTCGCCTTAGCAACGTGGGCAGTACCCAATATTCTCAAATTAGGAGAGATATCCACGTACGGTGATAAAGACATGATTAGTCATCCTCTGAAAATGGTAAAAGTGATTTGAATTGATTGGTTATTTCCTCTATCGCTTGCATACTAGCCTGTTCTAAATCATCTGGAACTTCATCCAATATTACATCGAAGGGAATCTGCCCTCCTGCTAATTCTCTATGGCCTCCTGCAAGTCCATTCTTCCAATGTGAAGATAGAATCTTTCCAATGTGAATATCGCTTCTTTTAGTTCTAGCAGAGATTATTACTTTACCTCTTCTAACTCCGAAGACTACCACCGTATCTATTCCTTCAGTTGGAAGAAGGAAGTCAGCAATTTGCGCTAATGAATCTCTATTAGGCATATTCATCAGCGGAGCTAAAAGATTTTTACCATGTTCTATCCTATTATTTAGGGCCTTAGAAAAGGATTCTAAGGTCTCTTGAGAGCGTGGTGGCATTTCTATAGAACGCATTAAATCTCTATCGACAAAAGCATTTAGCCAAGATAAAGCCCTAATATCAACGGCATTGAAATCTCTCGTAAATCCAAGAGTATCTGTCTTAATTCCAAAGGCAAGTGCTGTGGCTATTTTAGTATCTAATTGATGATTTAGGCTCATTAGTAAACTCGTGATTAATGATGAAGTAGAAGAAAATTCGGAGCGTACTAGAACGACATCCGCTGCTACAGTATCTTCGACGGTGTGGTGGTCTATCACAATATTTGGGATACAGCCTACTGGGAGAATATTATTCGCTCCAGGTTTATGAAAATCAACCGTTATGATCACTTGTGAATCATTGATTATATCTGAAACTTCCCAATCAAGAATCAATCGACGTATCGGTATTTCCAATAATTTAACCATCGCCCTATTTTGCTGATGTTCTATCAGTCCTCCATGAAGAATACTACCTTCCAATCCAATATTTTCCACTAACTCTAACATTGCCAATCCGGATGCCAAGGCATCAGGGTCAGGGTTATCATGACAGAAAATAGCCACCTTACTACCTTTAGGTATGGCCTTTAGATAAGTTTCAACTACTGAAGCGCTAGCCCTTCTTTCCCATGAACGTATTCTATCTTGCATAGCAGCAAAGGATATGTCATCGATACTTACTAGATCAATACCGTCACCTTCTAGAGGTACTGTTGTCAATATTGGAGTTTCTGGCCACTTCGTTTTGATCTCCTTAAGCGAATCAATGTCCAATAAAATATTATCATCCAAATATAGAATCGCTGTAGGAATATGTTCTATTTGAGGAATTGAAGATAATTCAATTGGTGAGGGGAGTGCTATTATTTCACAATCTTCCAGTGGCTCCTCTATAGGTAGCGTTTGCGCTAAGCCTACAAGTACGCATCTATGCCTTTTAGCACACCATTTAGACAGTCTAACTGCTAAATTATTGGAGCCAAAAATCAAAAACATTTAATCCCTCAGCCAAAACTATTTGTCAATAGGTTTTGAATTTGATGTATTGTTCAAGAAAAACTTAATTTTACTGTTTCTCTCTCAACGCCGTGGACTTCGAATAAGTCTCTTCTCTGAGATCCCTTCATGCTGGCGACAAATGTCACAGGAATCATCTGAATCTGTTTGTTAAAACTGGTTGTTGTTTGATTATACATTTCTCTTCTATCTGCTACTTGATTTTCTATTGAAACAAGTTCTTTTTGAAGATTCAAGAAGTTAGCGTTTGCTTTCAGTTCAGGATATGCTTCTGCAACTGCATTTATTTTTGGAAGCATTCCACTCATCATTGATTCAGCAGCACTAACACCTTTAACGTCTTTATTTTGAAGTGCACCAGCAGCTGCTTGTCGTGCCTTAGCAAACTCCATGAATAAGTCATTTTCGTGCTTAGCATAGCCTTTTACGATCTCCTCAAGGTTAGGTAACATATCATATCTCTGCTTTAGCAATACATCGATATTAGCCCAAGATTGATTTACATTCTCTTCTAGAGAAACCAATCTATTCCAAGTAGAAAAGAACCAAATTATGAAAAATAGAAACAAAACTCCTACAATCAAACCTATCACTAACATGCTATCCATGTAATACCCTATGAGCATTACCTTAAGATAGTTACCAAACAAAAAAATTACGATAAGAACAAATGTGTAGTCTTACAGGAGTAAAACAAGCCAAAGAGTGGTTTGGTAATTATTCTTGGGTTTGGTGATTGGATGTTAATCGAAAACCTACTCGTTATTTTCGGTGTAATGATTATTGCATTCATATTTGCCCCTATTGGGCTTGGAGGGGGGATGTTATTTGTTCCATTACTTCACTATGTCTCAGGTTGGCCAATAGACGGTAAACTTCTTGCAGTATCATTAATGCTTACTGGAGTTGTCAGTTGGGGAAGTGGATTGGCTCATAGAAAAGAGAACCTAGTAAATGATGATATGATTGGAATTTCGTTATGGGGGGCGGTACCAGGTGCTATGATTGGAGTTCTGATTATTCAATTATTAGATACAGACTTAGATACTATTTTCAAAGGTTTAAGCTTAATTTTAATTTCCATAGCATTGGCCAAGTATGCGTTTTCCCGTAAGGCCATCAAAGTAAACGACAATAATATTCGGGAAAATATACCTGGACTTGTACTTGGTTCGGGTTTTGGTGGATTACTTTCAAGCGTCTTAGCAATAGGAGCAGGTGCTATTTATGTGCCCTCTCTACAAGCCTTTGGGAAACTAAGGACTCGAATTTCTATTGGTTCTAGTCTTAATATCATGATGATAGTTGTACCAATTTCCGTGTTTTCTCACCTACTAATTCTTACAGAAGTTCAAAAAGAGGACTTATTTGAACAAATAGTATTCATTTTTTCTTTGTTAATTATCACTTTCTTAGGATCTAAATTCGGTGCTCAGTTCGGGATAAAAAACATACCAGAGAATCGTATTTTACAGATATTTATAGGTATATTAATCATTGTTTGGATTAGATATGTATTAGATATTCTTGTATAATTCTTACATCATGTGGATAGATACCACAATATAAGTACCAGTATGGAAAACTATGTTTGAATCACATGAATTTGGGTTGGAGCGATAGAGTTTTACGACTTGTTTCAGGCTTGGGTTTAGTAACACTAGATTACTTTGCCAGTGCAAACTGGGAACTGATTCTTTTGGGGCTTGGTGCTTGGGGAGTTTTAACTTCAACATTTGGATATTGCCCTTTCTATAGAATCATGGGGTACAACTCGTGCCCGACTGACTTCTCTGAATCTGTAGAAGTTAAACCGATTCAATGACCATAGCAATGCCTTGTCCACCGCCGATACAGGCTGTAGCAACTCCATACTTACTACCTGACCTCTTTAATTCATGAGCAAGGGTAAGAACAAGTCTTGTCCCAGTTGCTGCTAAAGGATGACCTAGTCCTACGGCTCCTCCATTAACATTAACTTTGGAGACATCTAGTTCTAAATCTTTGATACAAGCAACAGCCTGCCCTGCGAATGCTTCATTTATTTCCCATCTGTCTATATCATCAATGCTTAATCCTGCTTTTTCAAGAGCCAATCTAGATGATGGAACTGGACCATAAGCCATTATTGCTGGTTCAAGTCCTACTATTCCCCAAGAAATAATCTTGGCCAGTGGAGTATCTCCATCTTTCTTAGCACGGCTAGCAGATTTCACTACAACTGCTGCTGCACCATCTACAACACCTGAGGCATTACCTGCAGTGACCAAACTCTCTGGACCAAATGCAGTTCTTAGTTCTGAAAGCGATTCTTTTGTACATCCTGGTACTACGTGGTCTTCATCTTGGAAACCAATACCTTCTACTTCAACTATTTCTTGCTCCCAAATTCCATTTTGAATTGAATTATTTGTTCTGTGATGGGAGAGGGCTGCAAACTCATCCGTTTCTTCTCTAGTTACTCCTTTGCGCTTACAAATTTCATCTGAAGTTTGGGCCATGAAAGAACCACACATACCGTCTAAGAGGTTGGTGAAAAGGTAATCTTCCATGTCTTTTTCTAGAACCACGCCTTCTTTTGGAGGTCTAGCTAACCTATAGGTATCCCTCATTCCACGGAGTACATGAGGTGCTTGGGAAAGATTCTCCATTCCCCCTGCAACTACTGTTTCTGCTTCTTCTAGCATAATCATTTGTGCAGCGGTTACAATCGCTTGAACACCACTACCACATATTCTAGATAGAGTTAACATTGGTACTTCTTGTGGAATACCTGCCCCTAGACCTGCATGTCTTGCACCAAATATTGCTTGGTCACAAGTCTGCAGAGCATATCCCATTACTACATGGTCGACATCGGTTGCATTTGTATTAGTTTTTTCAAGAGCACCTTTAATTGCAATTTGTCCTAATTTGAGTGCACTAACATCTTTCAAAAGTCCACCGGGCTGACCATCGCCTCGTTTACCACCTTGCCATTCACAAAACGGTGTGCGTGCGCCTCCAACAATTACTACATCTTCCATGATTGGCCCAATGTAAACAGGGTATTGAACTTCATGCAAGACCGAGCATAGAGATTCCACCAATAATTAGAATCATTGGTAGCATAACAAGTTCCAGGCCTGAGCGAGATCTACCGAGATTTGATAATTCTGAACCTCTTTGGATAGTTACCTTTGTACCTGGTAAATCTTCATCTCCAAATACTTCAATAATACTATTTTGTAAAGTACCATCGAGACCTTCTCCTTCTATTTGGTCTCTAGGTCTTGGTTTGACATTACATATCATGTAGGCCGGATTACCTAGCTTTAACCCATATAGAGTCCATCTATGCTTCTTGACTTTAGCACCTCGAAGGAAACCAGCGATTGCTTGTGACATTAGTTGCTTTCCGAGTGTTTGTGCAAAAGCCCCATCCCATCGCTTTATGTATTGACCCCACTCCTTTCTCTTGAAAGAATTTGTATTTACTTTAATTCCACCTGTACCGTCATGAAGAATAAATGGACAACCGCCCGAGTCTGAACGTACTGTCACCCAATTACACTCTTCTCTTGTACCTTCATCAGTTTTCACAGTTCTACACTGGTACTGTTCATAAGTCCAACTAAAAGCGGCCATATTAGTCATAACCATATTCGTATTACCATCAACTACAACTGTTAAAACACCTTCCGGCGAAGGTCTTACCTGACCTACGAATTCATTGACACCAACTGCTGCAGAACGAATTAAAGAAGTTGGAGTATCAATCATCTGATTAATCATTTTAGACTTGAAGTATCCAATCAATGCTAAAATTAAACCAAGTAAGATTAGCCCAATTATAACATACATCCCTGTATTATCATTTTCTCCTTCAATACCAGAAACTATGCTCCACAATCCAACGATCGTTAAAATTGCAGAAATACCTCCAAATAAGCCAAATAAACTGAATGATGCAGGTATTGGAGTACCTACTTTTGATGGGTGTTCAGCAATAGCAGAACCATCAGCATGTGGACCATATCTATCTTGCTCATTCCAAGTCGCTGGCCCAGGTGCCGGTAAAATCCAATCGCTTGGGTCATTTGTTGGTACATATGTTGATTGTTGTAACCACCAATTATCCATTGTTAGGCCGCTTGCTTCAGCTTTGGCTTCAAGTTCAGCTGGGTCTATCGCTTGCATTCTAACCTTGTGTAGGTCTCCTTCATGCGAACCGGGAGTACAAAATGCTAAACACAGAAAACCAATGGCGCCCATCAAAATTGCTGATCGGTTTTCATCTCCACTTACAAGGCCCAAAAATAGACCAGATATAGCGATTATAGCACTTATAACCCAAGCAAACCAACCCCAGAAAGTATAGGGGAATACTGCTTTAAAACTTCCACCATGAAGATTCAATTCATTAATCATGATATTGCCATAGGGTACCGACAATAAAGTTTGGCTTCAAAATAATTTAGAATCATCAAGACCATTATTGGCAACCATTAGAGGTATTGCCACAATTAATCCGCAAACTGCCACGCATGCTGCTTGGATACCTACAACTAATGCTGTTACTGTTGAACCCTCAAGACCAAATTCACTATACATATCTTGTGTACTATCAGAAAAAGACATAATAATTTGAAGTAAAAATCCAACTAATAAGCCAATAAGAACCAAATATACACCCTTTCTTTGATAATTAACCATCCAATATCCACCGATGACTGAAGTAGCAGTCGCCACAAGTCCTGATAAGAGAAGTAAAATAACGTCAATTGTAGTATATCCTGTATCTTCCATAAATTTAGAATCCGTGAACCCAACGACACTCAATAATAGTGAAATCAAATTGAATGCCCCATAAACGATCAATAAAATACCGATTACTTTCGAAGAACTTGATGGTGGTTGAAGCATAATAATTTGACCATTAAAATTATCTCCTCCCAGCGATACTGTACCATCAATAGATGGTTCTACAGATTTATGTTCAGGCTCAACGCCACTCCAAGGGTCTGGTTGCATAGATATTGCTCAATGACCAAAGCACTTCAAGACTCGTATTTTTTGTTTAATTATAAATGGAGGTTTTCAAGAAGGAAGAGCGTTTGCATCAAATGAGGCGGGTCTATGACTGACATATTGGTGGTTTTCAAAAAAAACTTCGAATCTGTACATGATAATAGCCTAGATACTGTCAAAGAAGTTCTAAATGAACTACAAAAATCAAGAGAAATACGAATAGAAATACGGGCTAGAGAGCAAGTTCGAAGAGCAGATTTCATCGGAAGAGACCTAGTGATTGTCTTGGGTGGAGATGGGACATTGACTAGTATCTCACACAACATTGACGCCAATACACCGGTAATGGGCGTCAATTCTCACCCAATCAACCAAGACCCTGATGGTAGTTATGGTTTTTACATGGATAGTGATATCGAAACCTTTTCTGGTGATATAGAATTAGCGTTAAATGGAAAAGCAATAATAAATGATATTCCAAGATTACAGGCAATAATAGATTCCACTTCAGGTAATCGATTTACTACTGACCCAGCAATGAATGACTTACTAATTGCAAATACCCACCAATACGCTCCTAGTAAGTATCACCTGAGAAGAGGCGACAAAAAGTGTCGACAACAGAGTAGTGGATTACTATTCTCTACATGGCTAGGCCAGGGTGCTTGGCTAAACCATACAATAGATTCTGATACAATGAATCAACTACAATCCAGAATTAAAGAAGGTGATTGGAGTGACCATTATTTCTTCGTAGCTAGAGACATACCGCATAAACAGAGATCTGGAGAACCTTGGTCTTGGATAGATTGGACTGCTGAAGCAACAATACTAACCTCAGATATGCATAGGGGTTATGTTGTACCTGATGGCTGGGATGAGGTTCACTTTAACAGAGGCGCTACAATCACTGTAAATACTGATGCTCCTAGACTTTCATTACTAACTTTTAGAAATACGTTATCTGAAAAGTTAGAACAAATAAGTTCTAATCAATAGTTTAAAAACTTTACTTGGTGTAAAAAGTAAAGCGCTAAATGAATAAAAAAAGGGGTGGAGACTGGAGCCCAAAAGGACTCCAGCCTCCGATTTCTTAGGAGGTGATCCATCTGCAGGTTCCCCTACAGATACCTTGT
>TARA_B110000459_G_scaffold17745_1_pt1 | contig 22380 bp, 25 predicted proteins | sample TARA_B110000459 | Tara Oceans TARA_B110000459 (sample SAMEA4398296) | marine metagenome | biome: Polar Biome; feature: [SRF] surface water layer (ENVO:00010504); material: water (ENVO:00002006), including particulate matter (ENVO:01000060) such as... | depth 5 m | reverse complement strand
AATGTCTTTTGGCATTTTAGCTACTAATTCAGCAAACATTTCATCTGTAGCATCCTCATAAGGTGCTTGCTGGTATACATGATCGCTATACGGTAGCAATGAAACTCCTGAACACATATCAAAGTTTTTCCAAATCCATTGTGCTACTTCTAAAAACTCATCATCTGTATAGTAGATAGTAATACTTGGCTTGTGCTCACACCAGAAATTCTGATATGCTTTCCATAATTCAAGCTGTTGCATAGCACCTACTTGATTCACTGTTACACTTGTAGTTGGAGCTTTCACAGGAAAACTAAAGACTACAGAAGATTCACTCATTACATCGTTTTCTACTGGAAATCCTTTGTCTGCCATGTAAACTGCCAAGGGATCTTTTTTGTCGCTACGAACCCTACGAATATACTGGCGAGAAAAACGGGGATGAATACCACTAGCACTATCAACCAACTGAGACACAGTACCGCTAGGCTTAACGCAAGTAATAGCCACAGACTGATTAACCCCAAGTTTCTCAGACCATTCTTTATTTGTTTCAATACTAACATCTCTCATCTCCGTGAGCCACTTTTCCAAATCCGGCCCAGTTTTACTCAATAGCCAATGATCCATAATTCCTGTCATGCTTACACCAAGCAATGCTTCTTCTTCAGTATTGCGCTTCCAACGCACCCGCAGATACCTAAAGTCAGTAAGAGTGGATTGTAAAGAGCCAATAATTGTTGCAATTCGTGTTTTCTTCTTTAGCTGTTCTAGTGTATCATCTTCTCGTACTACTACTTCAGAAAGATTACAAAACTGATTGCTTCTTAGTATGATCTCACTACAAGGATTTGTTCCAAACTCGTGATCTACGTCTCGTCGACCGTTTCTTGCTGCCATTTTTTGTGCTGCTACACGACTAAAGATACCTCGCTCTCCTGCCTTGCTTTCATACATACTTTGCATCTCGGCAAGGTATGCTTCAAAGTCGGGCTTATCAGTATAGGCTACAGAGTTATTAGCAAGACGACGGTGTCCATCATTTTCCCACCATGCACCAGACTTCGCTTTTGCCATACGTTGATCAGAAAGATTCGATAAACTTATCAAAGCCGAACGCCTTACTCCGCCCACAACTACAATATCTGCAATTTTACAAACAACATCGTGACACTCAATACTTGTTAGCTTACGACCAGATGCTTTCTTAAACACCCCCACAGTAAAGTTAAACAAATCGATTAAAGGCTCTGGCCCTGAAGCTCGACCGCCAAACGTTTTGAGTCGTGCTCCCGCAGGACGTACTTTACGCATATCCCACTTTGGAATTTTACCTGCGTATAACATAGCAATAAGTTCACGATAAGCACTTGCCCAGCCCATCTTAGAGTCTGCAACTACAATTGTAGTGTCCGTATGAAACATGCCTTCGTTTACTACTGGCAAATGTGTAATAAAGTTACGTTCTACACTAAAGCCTACTCCAGTGCCGCACATAAGAACATACATTAGCTCGTCAAAAGCTCGCGGATGATCGATATGTAAGTAGCTACAGTTAAATCCTGCTACGTTGTCTCGCTTTAAGGCTTCCCCAGCCGTCATCATGCACCGCATTGATGGCATAACTTCGAGGTTGTAGATAGCGTTGTATATTTCTTGTGTCTCCTGAGAACCTTCTGTTAATTGCTCTCTTTCGACAAAAAAATCTATATACCGCTGCACTGTCTCTGCCCATGTCTCTCTCCTGCCTTCTGATTCTAGCCATCTCGCGTAACGGCTTTTATGTATAAATTGTTGATACTGATCCATTTAACTTAATCTCCTGTCGATTTCTGAGCAATTCTTGCTCCCTATTGCGTCTTCACAATATGTTAGTAAGTCCATTAATTCATAGTTTCTTAATATTCTGTCTGGATTATTATTAATTTCTTGTAAGTACTTAAACTTTCCTTCTATGGGTACACTATCGTATATATTATAGGCACTTTCATATTCTTGGAGAAGTATTGCAGCTCGTTTAGGCCCTATACCTGCATATCCAGGTACATTGTCTCCTTTATCTCCTGTTAAACACTTAAAGCACGCATACTGTTCCCTAGGAACATCGTAGTGCTCGCCCCAATTTTCCATAGTTACTTCTTTTCTTGTCACGTAGGAGAAACGCATTACACCATCTTGTATTAATAAGTCCCAGTCTCGATCACTAGAAATTAATACAATGTCTCCTAAATTAAATGCCTCTTTCTTTTTTACAATGTAAGCCGCAAGATCATCTGCTTCTGTTTCATCAAATCTAATTACTGGATGTAACTTACTTAGTACATTTAAGCATCGTTCATACTCTACAAAAAACTCTTTGAAAGCTAAAGCCTCTTCTTCTGTTTGTTCTGCGTATTTATCTTTTCGATTTTGCTTATAAGAAGGTAATATTACTTTTCTATACTTAGAAGAGCCTTGGTCGGCTGTTATTATAATATTACTACAGTTATAAGAATTGGCGAAAGATAAAACTGTCTGCACATAATCTTCTATAAAGTTTAGTTTTGCTTGATGCTTCCAACGAAAAGCTAAATTAAGAGCATCTACTATTAAGGTGTTATTGTTTTTTGGTTTTTCTATAAGTTTATTAAAGTTAAAAGTCATCTATAAATCCCATATCTTTTTCAAGTATTAACCAAGGTTCTGCTAGTGATACATATGCTTTTATGACACTAATGTACATATAATCTATTTGTAATGGCTGGTATTCAGATACTACAAATACAGGTGAACGGTCGTATTTAAAAAACAATAAAGGCTCTTGTTCTCCTCCTATTGCCTGTATACATAATTTTTTCCACCACCTAACTAAATTGTTTGTTTTTATTTGAGTGAATATTCTATCACTTAAAGGCGAGTCTTTGTAGTTTTTTACTTCAATACAATACTTGTTTTTTGCGTGTGGTACATATAAATCACCTTTTAAATACTCCAATGCTCCCGATGCGGGAACTCTCTCAAACTTAAGTCCTGTGTGCACTCTTAGCATGTCTCTTACTAAGTATTCTCCTCTTGCTCCCTTTGCTCTTGAATCTACCATTATTTATCCAATATCTCTGCTATTGTATGCCCTAGATTTAAAAACCAATTCATATCTCTGCCCCGCGTAACTTCCGCCGCAGTTCCTAAACGAATACCGCTTGTTTCAACAAAACTTCGGGGATCATTCGGTACTCCATTTTTATTTACAGTAATTCCATTCTTTTCTAATAGATCTGCGGCTTCTCGTCCACTAATTTCTTTATCACTTAAATCTACAAGAACAATATGACTGTCTGTTCCTCCAGTAGCAATATTATATCCACCCATTTTAAGCCCAAGGGCAAGTAATTTAGCACTACTTTTTACTTTTATAATATAATCCTTAAACTCTTGAGTATTTGCTTCTGCAAAGCATTGTGCTTTTGCGGCAATAATATTCATAAGAGGTCCGCCTTGTGTGCCAGGAAATATAGCACTATTTATTTTCTTTGTTAGCGCAGGATTGTTCCAAAGTATCATGCCGCCACGCGGACCACGAAGTGTCTTATGTGTTGTACTCGTCACGACGTCAGCATAAGGAAAAGGGTTTGTGTATTGTCCTGCAGCAATAAGTCCGCTGTAGTGTGCTATATCGCATACTAGATATGCTTGTACTTCTGCTGCAATATCTCTAAATATATCCCACTCAATCTCTCTAGGATATGCGCTTGCTCCTGCAACAATAACTTCAGGAACATATTTTTTAGCAAGCATTCGTACTTGGTCATAATCAATCCAACCATCGTCGTTTACCCCGTAAGTATGTGATTTATAATACTTTCCGCTATGCGTAGGAGGTGCTCCATGACTAAGGTGTCCACCACTTGCAAGATCCATGCCAAGAATTGTATCTCCTGGCTGCATCAGTGCTTGATAGACTGCTGTATTTGCATTGACCCCGCTGTGAGGCTGTACATTTGCAAACTTACATCCATATAGATTTTTTACTTCTTCTATTGCAAGAGTTTCTATTTCGTCCATGTATTCACAGCCATTATAGTATCTCTTGCCGGGATAACCTTCTGCATATTTATTTGTAAACACACTACCACAAAGCTCGCGAACAGCATCACTCGCAAAGTTTTCGCTTGCGATAAGCTCTATTGTATCTTGCTGTCTTTCTGTTTCTTTTCTAAGTATTGTTAATATGTTTCCATTCATTCTAGGCCACTCACTTTTCCTTTCCTAACTACTTCGATCTTTTCTAGAAGAGGATGTGTCCATCCGTGTGAAACTATATAAGTATTTAAGTCGTCTTCTTGAAGTAATACTTCCACTATTTTCTCTCTTCCAGATTCATCGAGTACGTTAATTACTTCATCAAGAAATAATATATTTATTTTATTTTTAGAAATACTTGCCATTAACTTTCTTATTGCTAATAAAGTAGCGGTGTTTACCCTAGCAAGCTCCCCAGAACTGAGAGCAAGAATATCCACAATATTACCATTGTCAGTGATCTCGACATTAAGCTTATCATTATTAATAACAAACTGTAAAGTAAAACGACCATCAGATAGTTCCCCTAAGTATGTATTAGATAGTACTTCTAGCTCTTTTACTAAACTTTCTATCTTGTATGCAATGAGTCCATTAGTACTAAAAGATTTTTTTAATAGTTCTAGATCATTTTCTTTTTTTGATGATATTGCTATCTCTTTATCAAGTATAGCTTTCTCATTAAGAAAGTCTTTTGTTTGTTCTTGTATAACTTGTATTCTTGTGTTTATTTTTGTGCGCTGTTCGTTTTGTCCGGCGATGCTAAGTATTTGTGCTTTTCTTGATCGAATACTATCACGAAGGTCTGATATGCGGCTTTCAAGGCTGTCTTTGTCCAAAAGAGTGGTTGGCAAATCACTAACCAAATTTCTATACAGCTCTTCCCACTCTTTAATAGCATCTTGTGTTTTTTTAAATTTTGCATTCTCAGATTTAGCGGATTCGATTCTTTCCCGAAGATCATTAATTTTCTCCTTTGTTTCCATGATTACTTTTTCTTCTTTAGCTATCATGGTTTCTTTAAAATTGATGCTTACTCTTTGTCCACAGGCAAGGCACTCTTGTCCTAGTCCTATTCTTTTTTTAAGTGATTTAGTAGAGGCATCTAAAACTGATTTGAAAGAGCCATACTCATACACTAAAGGATCGTAATTTATAAACTCTCCTTGGTTTTTCTGCAAGGAAGTAATATCAATTTTTTGTAGCATTTTTCTATACTGATTATTTTGTAGAATTTTTTTATTTTTTTCTGAAATATTTTCAAGTTCTACTGTTAAAGACCTTAAAGTCTTTTCGTCTTCCGATGTGTCAATTTCTAAATCTAGCATTGGAAGTATGTTGGTATCTTCTAAAATATTATTTTTTAACCACTTATTTACAGAAGCCATCGAGGTTGTAGCAGTATTACTATTTATACAAGAATCTCTATGTGCTTCTTTGAATACTTCAAATAAATCAACATATTTCTCTAGCTGCAATAAATCAATTAAAAATTTCTTACGATTAGCGTCTGTCGCAGTAAGAAATTGTAGACTTGCATTTGTGTTTTGATAAACTAACTGAGAGAAAGTTTTAAAGTCTATCCCTAAAACTTCTTGTATTGCTTTATAAGTATTTGTTGCGGTATGGCTCGATATATCCTCTCCGTCTTTAGTAAAAACTACCTTTGCATTAGTTTTCCTAACGACAGATATATTGTAAGAAGAGGAGTCTTTACGAAACGATAAAGATATACTATAGCCATTATTCATATATCTGTTTGCAATTTCTGCTTTTTTAATTCCTTTTGAGTTTTTATTGTATAATACTTCTTCTACTATTAAGGGTATTGAAGATTTTCCTGTTCCATTAGTTCCTATGATTTGAGTGAGAGTATCTGAGTCTAAGTCTAACTCGTTATTCTCTCCGTAACTAAAACAGTTACTCCATGTCAGTTTTTGAAGTGTAATCATTGAATAGTCCTACTATTTCAGGTATGTTCTCTTCGTTTACACATAATACATACTTTAGATACTCTACTAGCTCATCAGCTATTGACATATCTTTACTTAGTATTAAGGCAGCTTCTGTGTTTTTCTTTACTACTTTTTTATCTAATAAGTCGGAGTTTTGTATGTCTGCTAAGCCCTGTATGTCTCCTTCTATCTCATATATAGTATGATGAAAAGGAGTAGCAACCATTTCATTTGGGTCTGTTACTGTTTTTCTTATCAATTGAGGAATATTAAATTTATGCCATGTCCAGTCCCACCCTTCTGGATTAATTACCATATATCCTGTATCTACTTCAGTACGATGAAAGGATGTAGTCATAGGACTTCCAGGGTAAACAATGTTACGTTGAGAGTTACTATGTGCATGAAGGTCTCCAGCAAAGACTACAGGAAAATCTTCAAACAAATCTAAATCTACTTCTGGTTTAACGTGAGGAGGTATTTCTCCTCTTACATGAGTGAATAAAGGCATATTAGTATCAAAATGGTCTATACTACCTTTTCTATGTAAATCTGCATATGGAAGTATTCCATACCCTAAATCATAGTCAATATAAGAAATATCTACTATATTAATTAGAGGATTGATATCTCTTGAGACTTGTTTAAGTTGTGTAAAGAATGTTTTATTTTTACGAGTTGCTTCATGATTTCCATCAAAGATAATAGTTGGAATCTTTACTGATCTTATAAAAGTAAAGTAAAGTTGTAGCTCCTCCATACTAGGGATACGATCAAATAGATCGCCCCCTATAATGTGCATATTACATGACTCTTCAAGAGCATATATCTCTTGAAAAAGCATTGTATAACGATTAATAGCAAAAGAAACTGGGACGTTCTTCTGTCCCAGTTTGATGTGCCAGTCGGCGGTAAATAAAATCACGAGAATTCAGGTACTAAATCTTCATCTAGCTCTGTGGTTTGAATTCCACGAATTTTATCTAAAAGCTCTTTTTGAGCGTCTGGGGTAGGACGAGTCATGACATCATCCATAGACTTTAGATCAGCAACTAGTGTTAGCTCGTCTTCGTTTAAAGCACGATGCTTACATTTCAGTACTTGAAGCTGATACTCAACATTATAAGCTAAGGGGCCGGTTTTTACTCGCTTAAATTTAACGTCCCAACCTGTCTTAACATCAGTGGGGTCTCCTAAATCTTCTGCGGCAGTAATAATTTGTTCCCATAATTTTTTCTTGAGATTTACTACCTTCACTTCACCATTGGTGATACACTGTGTAGCGTAGCTCCAGCCACACTTTAAATCAGGGTAGAATTCACGTACCCAGTCTCTTTCTTTATTGGTAAAACGCTCTGCGTTACGATCAAAAGAAAGGCATTCGAAAGGTATATCTTTCTCGTTTTCACCTTTAACCCAATATACATATCGAGCCAAGATATCTCCTACAAGACGAAACTCCATGTCTCCGTCACGATATTGAAAGCTGTTGATTGAGGATTTTTGAGCAGATCCTTTCTGCTTATTAAATGAAATAGCCATTAGTGTATAGTCTCCTGAGGAACTTCTTCATATAGAAAAGTTATTGAAGTATCATCTATATGTAGTAGTCTGTTATCTATTATAGTATCTATTCCTACAGGGCAAGCCTGTAGATCTAGTGTTTTTTTGCCCATTGAAAAGTAATCTGACAAAGGACGTAGTGCAGCGAGTGCATAATATATTGCTAACTCTTTTTGAGTATACCTATACGAGTTCTGCAAAACCTTATCTGCATGAAGCAAAAAATCTTGTCCCACAAATTGAAACGGTGTATATCCATACATAGGATCATATTTATTTTTGGGGAGTTCAACTTTTATAATCATACGCATAAGTAGGTTACACTTATTAATGTTACCGTTTGCATGGTTATAAATCTTTTTCCAGTCGTAAAGTATCATATATTATACCTAAATTTTACATTTTTGTCAAGAAGTATTTTTTAAATGTACTTCATATCCCAACCCTGTTTGAGATAGAACCCGGCACGATTGCCGGCTTGTTTTTTAGCTGTGTTTCCTTTCAAATGTATATCTATTACAACAGGGTTGAGTTTTCCTTCTTTCTTTCTTATAACTCTTCCGATAAGTTGAGTTAGTAGAGGTTCATTATTAACAGGAGTTCCTAGTATAAGGCAACTTAGTGTGTCTACAGAAATGCCTTCAGAGAATATCGATTGTGTGCCATAAAGCACGTTTTTATCTCCATAAAGTATTTTATCTACTAGCGGGCCTCTTTCTTGATGTGGTATATCTCCCGTTACGCAGATGGCACTATCTCCAGTAAGTATAGCGCAGTTCTTTAAAAACTGAACTCTATCACTTACCACCAATACTTTATGCCCTCTTGCGGCGTAGGCCGCTGCCAGCATGGATATAGTATGAATATATTCTTCGTCGTTTGTTAGAGCAGTTACTCTATTTGCCCACGGAGTCCTTGCCCCATCTTGAAACCTTATACCAGAGGATACTATGTGAATACTAGGAACCATATAGTTTTCTTTTGGTGGTTGAAATACTTTGTTTCCAAAGTAATCTCGAAACACTACATGTTTACCGTCTTTTCTTTCTATAGTACCTGATAGACCTATTTTATACCTGCAATAGTTACTATCAATAATACGATTAAAGGTGGGACTACTAACATGGTGCATTTCATCAAGAATGATTGTTCCAAAAACTTTATGTAATTTCTTAAGATTGCGATAAAGAGTTTGAGTATTTCCAATAACAATAGGCCCAGAAACGTCCCAATTACCACTCCCAATAATACTAGCATTAATTCCAAAAACTTTTTCTACCTCCCTTGCCCATTGATCTCTAAGTGCGACCGTATGGGTTACTACTAGTGTTTTCTGACCTAGTTTTGCTGCAATCGCTAATCCTGTAAAAGTTTTACCCCAACTAACCCATGCATTAATAATTGCATTATCTTCAATTTCATCCCAAACATCCTGTTGAGAGCGTCTTAAATCAAATTTAAACTCTGGAAAGTCTACAGGAATACTTATACGTTTGTCAACTATCTCGTAGTTTTTTGGAATTAAATCTTTTCTTCCAATCGGTATAGATATTAAACCCTCACGAACAACTCCCATGTTGCATATTACTTGAGGAGGATCTTTAGGATTATAACTAGGAATTAAGTACGTGAGTTCTTTGTCTATAGAGTTTTGTAGCTCTGTAGACGCTTCCATGTAAATACGATTACTTAGTACGGCTTTCATCTATTTCTGTCTTTGCAATTATGTAAGATTTAACAAAGTCACTACGGACAATGTCCTCAATTCCAAACTCTATAAAATCAAATAGTTGCATACGCTTAAGAATGGCAAAAAAATCGTTCATACCATTACCTTTTAAATCAGACTGACGAAAGTCTCCTGAAAATATAACTCTACAATTTTCTCCCACTCTGGTAATAATTGAGTCTAGTTCGTGAAAGCTCATGTTCTGGCATTCATCTATTACAATTGTAGCGTTTCTTAATGTAATTCCTCGAATAAAGGAAGTAGTCATAAACTCTACAAGATTTTTAGTTTTAAGTATTTGATAGGCGTCTCCACGTCCAAAAACGTCTACTGCAATATCTTTATAGGGTTCTTCGTATACAGAAGCTTTTTCTTTCTCGTTGCCTGGAAGAAATCCAATATCTCTCGTAGGTACTGCACTACGAATAATTACTAGCTTATGGTAAGTGCCTTTTGCCATATCATCAAAAGCTAAATAACAAGATACAAAGGTTTTGCCAGTTCCTGCAACCCCATGAAGAATTAAATTTTTCTCCGACTCGAATGCTCTAACTTGATTCCGTGTAAGAGGCTCTATCTCTTGGACTTCTAGTCCTGATCCGTGTATACTTCTTTTGTATTTTCCCATGTCCTTCCTTTATAGTTTTCTACGTGTAGTCTTGAGACAGGTTTCTGAATATTCGTAAAGTCTCCATGGTAGGTGTTCATTATAAAAAAGTACTCCTGCGTAGTGCATAGAAGCATCAGGAGGTCTTGGTATTGTGAACGAGTTTTTATACTTATGTACATAAATCATGCAACACTTAGTTTTTTTAACAACTTTAGATATTTTAAGATACTTTAAAGAAAACCATTTAGTTTTTTCATATATAAAAGGTACTCCATTACTATCTATAAATGTATGTTGTTTACACTTTGCCATAGCTATTAAAGTGTCGGCTTGATGTTTTAATGGGTATAATCCTCTCAAAGGAGTCTGAAGCCTACGAACTCCTAGACTCTCTCCGATTTGATTTAAGTCATCTACTATCTGACCTTCTATCCTTAGCAGACCGTCTTCTCTGCTCCAGTTATTAGAGGGCAGAACAAAAACAGGAAACTTTATACTGCTTTCATTTTTATACGAGATCACCATATATTTTCTCAAATTTACCCATAGAATAGTCATCCCCTATTTCAAAGTCGCAACCAACAGGCGCTCCTGGAATAATCAACCCTCTACTTTTTTGTACAAAGTGTTGTAGGTCTTTTACATAAGAATCTACTTCATCAATAGGAACCTCTGCTAGAATTGAGTCATGTACTAAAGCGAAGATTCTAGCCTTGGAACCGTTTTTCTTTATATGCTTATTCATATCTATAGCGCCCAATAAGTTAATATCAGAAGCGGTAGACTGCACCAGAAAATTAAGACCAGACCTAACACTATGGCTCTTGAGCGCTTTGTCTGTAGATGTAACATTTGGTAGTCTCCTTTTACGACCAAAAAAACTATAAATAAAACCATTGGAAGAGATAAACTGTTTATTTACTTCAATCCAGTGTTTTAGCTTATGAAACTCTTTAAAGTATTCTTTGATTACTTTAGCAGCTTCTTTCTGGGAAAAAGGTACTCCTCCTGATTTTGTAACTTCCTCACTAATCTTTCCAGGACCTGCACCATAAATAATTCCAAAAGTAACAGCTTTAGCAGCCTGTCTCTTTGTAGTATATAGTTCTGCAACGTCTTCAGCAGCACAGGGAAGATTAAACACCCGCTTAGCTACGTTGGAGTGAAAATTACCTCCTTCACGAAAAATATCCATAAGAGCTTGATCTTTTGCAAGTACGGCAGCAACATATACTTCTGCTGTAGTTAAATCCATTGCTACAATTTTGTATCCAGCTTTTGCTTTTATACACCCCTTAACAATAGGATTGTCTCTAGGAAGTTGTTGCATGTTAAGTTTACCACTAGAAGACAGCCTACCACTTGTAGTACCATGTAGATTGAAGTTAGTACGAAGTCTGTCGTCTTTGTCTAGCTGAGGTATAATTTTGTCCAAGTAAGTGTTCTTAATCTTGGATCTCTGCCGAAGATTAAGAATATGTTTAGGTATGTCAGACTGAGTGCTTAGTTCTGATAACACTTCAGCGTTTGTAGAATCTGCTCCAGTACCTGTTTTAATTCCAGTAGGATTTAGTCCCATATAATCAAACAATAAACTTCTAAGCTGGACAGTGCTATTTGGGTTAAAGGGCTTGGCATTTATTTCCTCAAACCTTTTAATACCTTCAAAGTTATTAAGCTCTATTGTAGCTTTATCTATTTCTTCCTGCATAAGACCTTGTGCTTTAACAAGTCTTTGAGGGTCGAACGGAACTCCATTGTCCTGTACGTCCATCAAGAATCTGCATCCGGGTATTAGGATGTGATCGTATACTTGTTTTAGTTTTGGACTTTCTTTTATTTTAACTACTTCATCAAAAACTAATAGAGTAACTACTGCATCCATTGCAGCATAAGTTTTCATTATATCAAAAGGAATAGTATCCCAAGTGAAAGTATTTCTTAAAGTGCCTGTACGTTTACAGTAGTCGGCTATCCACTCGTACTGCTCTTTCTCATAGTCTCCGTAGGGAGTATATTTCATTGCTAACTGCTTTAGTCCGTGTGTGCCAGGATTTTCGTCAACTAAATAGTGTAGTAGCATTGTATCTTCAAAACGTGGAAAAGTCCAATTGAAGTGATACTTAAAGAAAGGAATATCAAACTTTGCATTGTGAAAAACTACTGTTGTTTGGTTAAAAAGAGTCTGTAGTAAAGCTTCTGTTCTTTCGTCAAAACAATCAGTCTCTATATAAACTCCATAACCCCTCTCATAAGATAAAGAAATCCCAAGCACATGACCATTTCTTGGATAAAGTCCGGTTGTTTCGGAGTCAAGGCCAATCTCTTTGGGTCTAGAATTAATGCAACGACATATCCACTCATTTGCAATCTCCGTGTCTTGTATACCTATAGCTTGTTCAGGTTCTATACTAGGATCTTCTAGTTCTCCTGTAATGTATGCTATAACATTGCTTAAGGAACTTTCCCATATAGGTTTTATTTCTGGTTTGAAACCTAGGGCTGCGGGATTAATTATAGGCAAGAATTTTTTATGAAGCAGCTTGCCTGAATACTCAGTAATTGAATTTATCTTTGTATAGCACTTTAAGGCATCGCTACCTACTAGTATTACCCAGTCGTAATCATCTGGGTTGAAGTCTATATCTACATCTCGTTTTAATACTTTGGATATAGTAGGATCAGAACATAGCTGAAACTGATCAAAGTCAATTCCAGCAAAATATTTTTTAAAATTTGTTCTACTTTTTTTCGTCTCTATTAATGCGACGTTGGGCATGTGATCTTTCCTTCTTATTAAGAATAAAGTTTAATTGCTAATTTTTGTACTTGATTTATAGTTAAGGCTCCTGGGTCGGTATTTTTAAAACAAACGTTTCGTGTTGTAAGGTCTACTGATTCACATAGTTCTTTTATTCTCTCAGCAGCTTCTTGTCCTGCAACATCTCCATCCATAAATATATCAATCTGGGTAGCTCCCATCATGCGGAAAACCTGTAACTTCTCTTCGTTCATATTTTTTATGCCAAAACAGCATACTGCATTGTGAATACCTTTATCATGTAGATTTAGTACATCAAATATACCTTCTACTAGCATTATACACCCATTCTTTGGTACTACCTGTGGAAATATAGGTAGTTGTGCACCTGGAGGGCTTATCATATACTTTGGTATTCCGTCCCCTGTATGCCTGCCTACAAATGCTGTGATCTTACCGGAGAAGTCCTTTATAGGAAAGTTCACTCTGGAAGCGAACTCACTAGAAACATTGTTAAATGCTTCAAACTTTTTGTATGTAGCATTAGTTATATTGCGCCACGTTCCTTCATATCTAGTACTATTCTCCGGAAAAACCAAACCGCTACTTTCTGCCATCTTTTGTCTAATATTATTTTTTAGGCGCTCTCTGCGTAATTGTAAATGGTTTGGTTTTTCCCCAAAATAGGTAAAAATATTTCCTGAAAACTTACAGGCAGGACAACTAAAAATACCCAGTGTACGATCAATTCGCATACTGGGATTAGAGTCATCATGATCAGGATCTAAACATTTAACAACTAGATCCTTTCCTTTGTGTATATAGGAGATTCCTTTCTTTATTAATATGTCTTCTACGTTCATCGACCTATATCTTTTATATTTTCTGAACTAATTACTTGGTATGCTCCTTTATTGTATGCTGGAGCAATAGTATGTGCACTACTTACATAATGCTCTTTTAGTGCTGTTTCTTCTGGTTGAGGCTGCCCTAAAGGTGCTGAAGGATACTCTTTAGTTTCTCTCCAATTTACTTCTGTTGTAACCTGTGGCTCCTTTCCTAAACTCCAATAATATGTGCTTCGTCTCATGCGTCGTGACTTACTTCCCATTTTTCTCCCACTCGTTGTGTAGTTCATACTACCTTGAACAATCATATCTTTGTTCCCTAAGTTAATGTTTGGAAATACACCAAAGCCTCGGGACTCAAACCCGCTTGGTTTAAAGGATGTGCCTCACTCTAGTGTATTTCCAAACATTAATTATTTATTTATAAGAGAGTATTATACATAAAAACAGGCACAAAGTCAAGAACTATTTTTATATATCATATATGTCTTCACCAGTACTCATAGATGAATCATCTTTTTGTTGAGGAGTCATACACGACCCAGGACCTATCTTTAGACTTTCCCAGTTCATGTCTGAAGTAAAGGATTTCTCTGCGGCATTTCTCATTTTAACACAGTTTAAAGTTATGCATTGATCTTCCTGATCCCAAGGCTCCAAAGTAAAGGCAGCATCTGCTGCATCGAGTATGCCTTTTGCGAAGCGGGCTTCGCCACTTGCATCGGTTTGATAAGGAGTAAATACTGCCGTTTCATACTCTTGTGCCATAGCTTTTAATGCTTTACTAACTTCTATTTGTTCAGACCAATCATACTGACCAGCTCTAGTGGGAGCAGAATTTCTTTTTACTTGATTAATATAATCTACTATTACCATGCCTACATTCCCTGTTTTGGTTTTCTTGTCTAGCTCTGCTTTTATTTTAGACAAAGTTAGAGTAGGATCATATATAACGTCGATATGATTGTCTGGCTTTATAACATCATTTACTTTCAAATCCTTATGAAGATCGTCAAAACTACGTGTCTCTTTATACTTTTCTAGCTTTTCTTTGCCGTTTTGGAATCTGTTTGCCCACCAGGTTGCAATCTGTTCCCATTCTATATTATTTAGATTCTTTGTTCGTATTCTTGAAAACGATATACCTGTAGCAATAGCACAACAACGCTGAAGAATTGACCGACTATCCATTTCAATAGTAAAGTATAAGGCAGTCTTGCCAGCATCATATACATTGTTAGCTAAATTCGCACAGATTATAGACTTACCGGCACCTCTCTTTCCTCCAACCATAACCAAGTCTCTAGGAGAGAACATTATCTCTGAATCATATTCAGTATTCAATCCTAGTGCAATATACTTGTTTATGTCGTCATCGGACTCGTGCAGAGTTATGCTTTGCATACTCTCAGAAGGAGGTTGTAAGTCTACTTTATTTTCAACATCAAGAACAATATCGTGTAAAACAGATAAGGACTGCTCTGCGTTTTCAAAAGCAACAGAATGATCTACATACTTTTCTAAAGAGTACAGTATTTCTTTTTGTGTGTATTCGTTTTTAAGATATTCAAGAAGTAGTTTGCTGTCTACATCTACTTCTATCTTATCTATAGCATACAGTTTTTCTTTAGTAGCACTGTCTCTAATACCATACTGAAGGTCTTCCATACTAGGAAGTCTGTGAAAGTCTTCACAGTGTTTATCTATTGCTGTATATAAACTATGATATTCTGGTGAAAGATAATGCTTGTGCGTCAAGGTCCAAGTTTCGAAGTCTTGGAGAGAAAGGACTTGCTTTATTAACGCACTGGAAATATTCAACTATTAGGGTTCCTACAGAAAACATTGGGCAGACTGTACAAGCTCTGCCCATAAGACTACTGAATACTCAGTAGGGATAAAAGACTAGCCAGCAGCTTTTGCGCTTTTTGCAGCACCGTCATAGTCAGCAGCGGTAAGGCCACGACGAGTTAGCATAGTTTTTACGCCGCGAGTAGTTTTGCCAATCTGCTCTGCAATAGCTTCAACAGTCATAGAAGAAACATCAGAAATGTCTGCCAGAGGGTCAGATGCAGCGCTAGACTTAGTGTGCTCTTGGCGTGGAATAGCATCAATGGCACCAGAACGAAGAAGGCTAAGGGCCTTGCCTCGTACAGAGTTCACTGAACGACCCATTTCATCTGCGATAGCCTCAACAAAAGCACCATCATTTACCATAGTAACGAAGGTAGTTTCTTCATCGGCGGTATAGGTTCGGACAGGAGCTACGACGGGAGCAGGAGCTACGTGGCCGGTCAGTTCCATAGACAGAATCTTTCCTTGGATAGACTTAGCTGAAAAGTGTCCATCTTGGAAGTTCTCAGCAATTTGAGCATAAGTATAATCGCCTGAGTTTTCAGTTACAAAAGCTTCGAGAGTAGCTTCTTGCTCTTCTGAGTAAGCTCGGACTGTACTTGAAGAGGCAAGCTCTACGTCATAGCCCATTTTTCGCAGCTTGCTAGAAATGGAACGGGTGGTTGTGTCCATAGTTTCTGCGGCCTCGATAACAGTTGCCTGTGATACAGGGCTTTCGTCTCCGACAAAGTTAGTGAGCTGGTCGGTACGCTCATCGGTCCACTTAGGTAAAGTAGCCATAATTTATTCTCCAATAAAATGTGAAAGATTTGTTATTATAGTAACACCAGATTCGCGAGCCTTCTTGACTTTCGCAGATTCTATGCCACTTTCATTGACAAGAATCGTTACATCTTTAGTTACAGTTGATTTAACTTCATAGCCAAGATCGTTCAATACTGTAGTTGCTTGCGCTTTAGTTTTATAGCTGCTCAACTTTCCAGTAATACAAACTACACCTTGGGTAGAAGCTCTGGGTTTTACTTTTACGAACTTAAAGTCATGAGGTAACTTTGCTAAGCTATCTCTTTCATGCAGAATATAGTCACACAAACTTGTAGAGCTTTTTGGGCCGAGTCCTGCCTGTGCACAAGTATCGTACCAAATATCTTCTAAACTGATACAAACCTGTGCTAACTTGTTTGTGGCTGTCTGTCCGATAAGAGGAATACCAAAGGCGGGGAGAAGTCGGTTGAGGGGTGCATCGTGTGAATTCAGTAATTCTGCAAAAAGTTTTTCTGCCAAGCGTTCCGATCCAAGTAACTCTGCTATCATGTCCTCTTCTAGGTAATACAATTCGTGTATCTCTGTGATTCCTAATTTTTTGACTGTAGCAGGTCCGAGACCTTTGATCTTGAGAGTTTTTGCAAAGTGCTCAATCTTTTTTGTGGACTGTGCAGAGCACAGAGTATTACGACAATACAGAACACTGTTTATGCTTTCTAAGGAATAACTACAGCTAGGGCACTGATCTGGAGCGATGATATCAAGCATAAAGTTTCTCTGAAATTGAATGTATATTATACGGAAAAATAGCTAACTTGTCAAGAACTATTTTTATGAAACACGTCCTACAATTCTGGGTATAACTTGTCAAGAACTATTTTTCCGTATATTATGCCCAGAATTGAATGTATATTATACGGAAAAACAGTTAACTTGTCAAGAACTATTTTTATGAAACACGTCCTACAATTCTGGGTATAATTTCTCCACTCCTAATAACTTCTACCATACATCCAATTTGGAGGTCTAGAGAGCGAATGTAGTCAATGTTGTGTAAGGTAGCTCGTGACACTACTGCTCCTCCTATCTCTACGGGTTCGAGTATAGCAACAGGACTAACTACACCGCTTTTGCCAACTTGCCACTTAACATCAAGTAGTTTTGTTACTTCAGGAGCTTTTTGCTCTTTGAGAGCGAATGCTCCGTGAGGATGTTTGGAAGTATAACCCAGCAATTTAAACTGGTTATTACAGTCCAGACGATATACTGTACCATCTGTAGGATAGTTTGTAGAATCGAATGAATCAACTGTATTAACACCTTGTTGTTTTAGCTTAGTCATGCCGTGTTGCCAAGAATCTGTCAAGAACGGAAAGATGTCATAGGCTACGAAAGTTAAGTCTCTCTTAGAAAATTCTTCTATGTCCTTGAGGTTCAGCGCACCCGCAGCGTAGTTACGAGAATTTGGAATTAATATATCAGCTACGACTTCTCCTGTGATTTGGCGAACACCAGGTACGTTAATATATGTAGGCACTAACCATTTCATTTTGTCAGTAATATCTCTACCTTCAATGCCGTCTCCACGAGTAAGTGCAAGGTGTAGCTCTCCATTTACATATAGAAGAGATACAGCAGCACCGTCGAGTTTTGGGCTTTTGTTACAGTCTGGTAAATGAAGAGGAGAGTTGTCTATATCAAACACTTTCTGTAGAGAGTACATTCTATAGGCGTGAGGAATTGCATCTGTAACTTTATATCCTACAGATGTATAATTGAATTTATCCGACAGAAAATCAAACTCTTCGTCTGACATAGTAGGGGTGCCTTCGTAGTAAGACTTACAGGCATCGTCTAGTAGCTGTTTCATCGCATAACCTTTTTATATTTTATAAGAGTATTATACGTTAGTTTAAGCTCTATGTCAAGAACTATTATACAAGTCGTTAATAATATCTTGGAAGTGTTCGTGTATTATTTCTTTGCTTTCAGCTAAAGATAAAATTTCTACTAAGCCAAGAAACAGCTCCCTTGAATTATTAAGATCCAAAGACATTGCTATGCCTTCAGAGGAGGGTTGCCATTCTTCGTCAAAATCTAAATAATACTTTCTGAGGTGTAGGTATTCAACCCCACGAAAAGTATTAACTGTCAATCTGACTTGATGGTTTTTTGCTTCGTCGTAGTGTATAATTCTACTGTATTCTTCTGGGGCCGTGTGCAGGTCCATGCTACTCTCCTCTAGTGTTCTTTAGAATGGCAGCCAGAGGCATAACTGTAGTTACTTTTGAAGGTTTTAAAATACGATAAGAGTCCGTATCCCAACAAAAAAATAACAAAGTATCTTTGTCTTCTTTAGTTCTTGTCTTTTTATTTTGAATATACGGGGTAGTGAAATCCAGGGTACACACGTTGTATTTTAACTTTTTAGAGTTCTCGCTTCTATAAGTTATAATTGCATCGCCGTAACTTTCGACTAGTTTTCTGAGTTCTTCTTTTTTCACGATAGGTCCTTAGTAGTTTAGAAGTTTTTACTTCATGCTCTAAGATACGGACGCAAAAAATGAGGAGGGGCTTGCGACCCCACCCTCATTACCTAGCTCGCGACTAGGGTTTCTTATAGTATATTTTTAGTTACTCGCTCTCTGACGCCGGAGTCAAAAGAGTAGTAAAGTACATTGCAGCTTTGCCTGTCAACTTGCCTAGAATTTCTTCGTCGACAGTACCGCCCATGTCTGTAATAGCGGCAGTTAAGCCTTCGATAGCGGCTGCTTTTGAGACACGAGTGCCTGCTGTACCGCCGCCGCTACCACCTGTAGCTGCTTTGGCGGGAGTCTTTTTTACATAAACACCTGCCTTGGTGAGGATCATACGAACACCGTTAGGTGACTCATCCAACTCCTCTGCGATTTCTTTTACAACTTCCATACTAGTTTCTGGAGTTGGGGCTGCGTCTGTGTACATTTCTACTGCTTGTGCTTTGCTTTCATCTGTCCAAGCCATTTTTCGTTTCCTTTGTTTTTTAGTTGATTTATTACCAGGGCAGTCGCCCAAGTGGTCTAATTGTTGCTGATAAAATCGTTCGCCCATGTGTTCTCCTACAGGAAAAGGAATTACATTATCGGGTAAAAGTTTCTTTAAGAACTCTGAATCGGGGGTGAATACTATTTCCATAGGTTATGTACTTCCTGTCGAGGCAGAAGTAGAAGTAGAAGGGTTACTAGCATTTGTATCCAGAGTTGTGGGTGTTTGTAGTGTTGCGGAGGAGATTGAGGAACAACCAGTCAAAACAGTGGCGGGAGCACAGCTAGCAAGTAGCAACATTGCTAAGAATGATTTTTTCATTGGTTATTCCTCAATCTTTGAAATACTATTATACCGACTTTTAAGATTTGTGTCAAGATATATTTTTTAAATCTATACCATATTCAGAAAGGTGTTTTAATTTGCCAAGATCATAAGCAAGACTATCGGCGTAAAAGCCTGCTCCAGCACTGTCAAAATCATCAACACGTTGGTGTACATAAATGCTATAGCACTCTGAACCATATTTTTTATTGTAATCGACATACTTTAATCCTTTTTTACTGTTGCAGTATTCTGTATCATATACGGCTTTAACAGTTGCAGAACTGTGGTATTTTGCTGACCAGACGGTTTCTCCAACGGCAAATTCATCTGATACACAGGCGTCGGGTAATACTGCATGGGTTGAGCGCTCAAACTCGTTAGACCCCCTTCTTGGTACACCAACTCGTCCGACAATATTGCGGATAAAACCAACTGATCTAAACATTCGTTTCGCCGTATCGGTAATGGGATCTCCTCGTAGTTCAGCTTGAATTGCTTCAGTGATCTCGCTATCCGTTGGAAGAGTCCCCCGAAGTGATTGCTTTCGTCGTCTTCTATAATCCTTATTGTCATTATGTTCCTCGATTATTCTTGTCAGTCTCTGCGTACTGTATGCGATCCTTAAAAGGTGGCAAGCTTCTTTTTTCGTTATAGGTTTCTGGGTTGTGCCATCCTCGTCCTGTGACGTAGGTGGATTTAGAAGTTTGATCACTTTCGCTACATTCGTTTCGCTCAAGTCCTCGTAGTCTTTCTTCTTCACTCGTCTCTTCAAGTTCAATCTCCAATTTAAATAGTAAACAACAAATGGCGTGGGCTAGGTGTGATAGATGTGTCTCTTTGTCGAGTCTCTCTTTATCCATGTGTGCAAAGACATGACGAAGAGACGCTCCTGTATATCTGTTCTGTAAATCTTCTAGCTTTCTCCAGTTTTCTGGGGCATACTTTTCTGCTCCAAAAGCTAATACTTTTGCTACTTCTATTATTGCATTTGGTGGCAGTAAGTCCATTCTCGGCTTTCCGCCATCATATTTCTTACCTTCTTCCATTAATAACTCCTTCTGTTCTATATAGCTTTTCTTCGACACTGATTCTTCACAAGTATGTACTTCATCAAACCATGCCTGTTCATAGGTAAGAGTCTGATAGCACTTACCACATCTCTTCATCATTAGAAACGTATATCTCTTTTCCACTTTACTCTATCAAGAACTTTCTGTCTTTCTTCATCTCCATAAGTTTCCCACATACTTATCTCTTCATAAGTACGCTCACATCCCATACAAACAGGAGGATCTTTAAATGGATCATATGTACAAGTACCAATACATGGACTAGGAATCACAGCGTCTCTCCACAGTGCGGGCATTTTACGTCGTTTTCGTCTTTCATTTCTCGAATTAATTTTCTCAAGCTTTTCGCGTTCTTTATCTGAGATTTCATCCACTCTACTCTCCGCTCTGACTTTGCTACTTCTAGTTCTTTCTGCAAAGCCACTTTTTGCCTCTGGAGTTTTTCCTCAAACACTCCCAGAAATGCTGTCGTCTTGATTTTGTTCATGTACGAACTCCTTAATCATAGGAAAAACAGGGTTAATAGCATAAGCACAAGCTCTAGCAACTTCCATGTGTTCTTTTTGTGTGCCTGGTGTTGTTCGTAAATCAATGTAGTGCATCCAAGAACGTACTGTTCCATTCATATACATACGACTCTTTGTGTTGCCTTCGGGTAGCACAGCACGGGCTTGTTCTTTCGCAATCCCTGAATCTATCGCCCATTTATAAGCCGCTTCCGCAGAATCCATTACCCGCTTCTGATGATTAATCCACTGTCCCTGTAAAATAGCATGGCCGTCCATCTCTGGATCAAGTTCAATACTGTTCTGACGGTTTGTTTGATCTTGTATTCTTGCGTCTCTTAGCTCAAAAGGATAACCCATTTCGCCTGGATCTGCGTATCGCTGGCTAAACTCCTGAAAGGAGAAGCTGCGATGACGTAGGATTTGACGAGCAATATCACGAGTAGTGTGGATCTCTAAGCATATAGACTGCATCTCGAAAGGAGACCAATGTTTATGCTTGATAAGATATCGTAGTAATCGCTCGTTTGTTTCTGTATTGTTTTGATTGCTGGGATTGGAAACTCTCGCCATATATGCAATCTGATCTACTATATTCTCGAATATATGATCTTGTGGAGTTATTAGTTTTACATTCATTTGGCTGTGATCCTTTTGTCATAGTCAGCATAGTCTTCGTTCCACCAAGGCGGCTTCTCTCTATACTTCCAACTCGCAAAGGTAGCCTTGTCGAGGTGATAATAGTCGCGGTAGGACTGTATAGGATTAGCATAGTCTTTTAGTTCTTCAGGCATCGCGAGTCCGAATTCCGTGAAACCGAGTCGGGGTAGATGTTGTGGCTCTGGTAGCTTGTTAACCACTCCCACAATCGATTTATGATCTTTCGCATAGCGGTAACGATATTCTTCATTGAGGGCATTTCCATAGCAGTGTGTCCATTCGTGGTTTTCCAACGACGATCTTGCCCATATAGTACAAGGGTGATTGTACATCATAGGCAGGTATGGAGTTAGAGGGCGTTCCTCTGGTGGAAGGTGTTTGATTTCTTTCTTGAGTGCATTGAGTTTATCTCGTTCCTCTTTATTCAATGCACGAGGTATAAAGCCGAGATGAACGTCAATCCAGATAGTAGTACACAGTATCTGGGCGACTTCTAGTGGCATCTTTACAATGTGTTTATCTACATGATACTCGGCACATTTGTCAAGGTCTTGGTCTAGGTAAAACAGGTTCATTTATAACTCGCTTATATAAGTTCCAAGTAAGTTTATGTCTCTAGTACTGAGTGCTTGCGCCTGTCCCCACATTATCATAGATTTACGACCGC
>TARA_B110000459_G_scaffold33484_1_pt1 | contig 22933 bp, 23 predicted proteins | sample TARA_B110000459 | Tara Oceans TARA_B110000459 (sample SAMEA4398296) | marine metagenome | biome: Polar Biome; feature: [SRF] surface water layer (ENVO:00010504); material: water (ENVO:00002006), including particulate matter (ENVO:01000060) such as... | depth 5 m | reverse complement strand
ATTGCCAACGGTTCAATTGTCGACGAGGGTCCATTGATGGGGCTTGTCTCAAGCGTTGTTCGAAGCCTTGAGTTCCCGTATGGAGAAGGAAACGATACGGCTTTATTTTCCGAATCTCAAGTGGTGGAGCGCATCCTTTCGCCCTCGATCATCACCGCAGAAAACAACTCGGCACCAATTCTTGTTGAACTTGGCTTTGTTGAGGGATTGATCATCGGTGAAGGTGGCAGCACTGGAACCTTGGTGGCTCACGTCACAGATGCCGAATTCAACATCCAATCTGTCTTGGTTGATTTGACCCCCCTTGGTGGCGAGGTCGTCATGCTGAACGATCGCGGATTGAACGGTGATGCTGTGATTGGGGATGACCGATACACTGCACTCCACATTGTCAAAGGCCTGGAGGTTGGTAACGTCACGCTCAACGTCACGGCAACCGATTGGTTCGGAACCGTCACAGAGGGACAGGGCACCGTTGAAGTGGTGAACCAAGGGCCAAGATTAACTTCAGTTGACATGCTGCCCGACCGAGGTCCACGTGGAACAACCGTGATCATCAACGCACAAGCCTACGATGGACACGGCGTGGATTCTGTTCAAATTGACATGCGCGATCAAGGCGGCCTTCTTGTCAACCTGACGGCAACAAACGGCATTTGGGCAGGGAACTTCTCTGTACCAGAAACCATCGCTCCCGGCGAGCATAACCTCAACTTCATCCTCACCGACGCGCTTGGTCGAAAGAACACCGCAACAGCTTGGCACGGAACAACCGCCAACGCAACCCTTGTCGGACTGTATGGCCCGCATTACCTTCCAGATGATGCGATGAGGCCAGTCACAATTCTTGTCTTTAACACCCCGCCATCGATGGTGGCTCCAAGCTCCATCGCCATCGAAAAAGGCAACGCAGCGACAACTGAACTGCTGGAAGTGGAGATTTACGACACCGATGGCATAGCGGTCGCTCAAGCGAACCTTGGTGTCTTCACGCCACTGGGAACACGAACCGTATGGGTCGCCATGAACGATGAAGGGCGCAACGGTGATCGAATCGCAGGCGATGGCGTTTACACCGTGGAAATGAGCGTTCGTGGAAGCATCCCCCTCGGAACCCATGAGGTGCTCGTCCAATCCTCGGATTCGTACGGTGAAGCCACAGGATACACCTCGATTGCTGTGACCTTATCGGAAGCTGATTCACCCATCCTCAACCCCAATGGTGAATTCCTAACAACAGGCGTTTTGCTTGGTATTTTGGCCTTGTTTGGCGTTGGAGTGGCTGCAATCGTAATCCTCTCGATTCGAAACGGACCAAAGCGTGGAGAGGGCGAAGATATGTTCGGCCTTCAGTAAGCATCCTTGTTGGCCGATAACCGTTTATACCCCTGCTCAGTGGACGAGTTACCTCTGCGAGCGTAGTGTAGTGGTTATCACCCCACGTTGCCAACGTGGGAACCCGGGTTCGAGTCCCGGCGCTCGCACCAACGATAGACTGCAAGCCTTTTTCTCGTAATACCGCACCCTTAGACGGCCGTTAAAGCAGATTCAAACGCCGTTGAATCTCATCTGCGGTGGACTCATAGAGGCTCAGAGGACCACCGACTGGATCTTCAAGACCCCAATCTTGATCGATTTTCATTGCTGGACACTGAACGCCACAGCCCATTGAAATCACCATGTCGTACCCTTCAGCACTGAAAGCGTTGACGTTTTTTGGTTGCATGCCTTCAGTTGAAATGTTACGCCTTTCGAGCACCGTCACGGCATGAGGTGCGATCGATCCAGATGGATGCGTACCAGCGGAATCGGCTTGGTAGCCCATGGCTTTTGCCAATCCTTCCGCCATCTGAGAACGGCACGAGTTTCCGACGCAAACAAACAACAGGCGCATGGATTATACACCACTTCGAGGGTAATTAAAGCAACCTCCATAGTCTAAAGGAAGCGTTCTCAAAGCATGGCGCCCTCACCGCGTCATGAGCGATGCCACTGCGGTCCGAAATGGACTCGTTTTCGCCGCAGTCATGTACGCTTTTTTGTTTGTAAGCCACATCGTTGCAGCGGCAAACGATTGGGATCTTCTGTTTCGCCTCGTTGCTTCGACCATCACAGTTCAAACGTTTTTTGTTGGCACCTCAATCGCCGCTCTTGGGCGTGCAGGGTCATTGGAATCCAAGATGCTGGCTCATCGTCTTGGGTATGGCTTCAGTCTCCCATTAAGCGCTGGACTGGCCTACGCTTACGCTAACCAATCCTTCGATGTGGGCTTGACGCTTGCCTTTCTCGGTGTCGCCACGCTCACTCACGGATTCGCCATTTGGAGATTAAATCGGATGATGGATGAAAAGGTGGATTGAAGTAGGCCCTTTCAGTCCTATCGCCATGTCCGATTCCCCGGTCACCAAACACGGCGCTGATGCTGGCGAGCCGCCGGCTGACGCCTCCCCTCAAGAACAGAAGCAAATGGAACAGGCCTACGCTCAAATGAAGCGAAAGATGTCCATCGCAGAAATTGGAAGGAAAATCAAACACAAGGTCATGGTCCTGTCCGGGAAGGGCGGTGTTGGGAAGTCAACCGTTTCCACAGGCCTTGCGCTTGCTTTAGCGCAACAAGGCCTCAAAGTTGGCATCCTAGACATCGACATCACCGGCCCAAATGTCCCAAAAATGATGGGTCTTGACGGACGACGTCTTCACGTTGAATCTGGGCGAATCCATCCGGCACAAGGGCACCTTGGCGTCAAGGTCATTTCAATGGCGTTCTTGTTGGACAACGAAGACACACCTGTTGTGTGGCGCGGTCCGATTAAACTCGGTGCCATCCAACAATTCATCGGCGACGTCGAATGGGGTGATTTGGACTATTTGATCATCGACTTCCCACCAGGCACCTCTGATGAACCGCTTACTGTGGCACAATCTTTGCCTGATATTGACGGCATGGTCATCGTCACCACCCCCCAAGATGTTGCTTTGCTGGACAGCAGAAAATCAATCACGTTCTCGGAATCCCTCAAGGTGCCCGTGCTCGGTGTGGTTGAGAACATGAGCGGCTACACCATCAACGGAAAAGCCCCCGCCAACAGCGAAGTGCAAATCGCAGGACCAGCAGGAAAAACCCTCAAAACAACATCCGATGCCGAAGGGAACTTTGCCATCACCATTGATATCTTCAAACAAGGTGGAGGGAAATCCACCGCAGAGGAGTTTGGTGTGCCTTTCCTTGGTGCTCTTCCATTCGACCCCGGATTCGTCCGAGGCGGCGATGATGGTGTCCATCGCATTGTCAGCGAACCTGAAGGCCCGTCTGCAATCGCATTTGCAGCAGTTGTGGCTGCGCTTCAAGACCAAATCGTCGATTCTGACGGACCTGGTCTGGAAATCATTTGAGGTGATTTCATGACTGAAGAAATGCCAAACCTCGCCCGCATTGAACGGAGGGATGTTGACGTGGTCCTCACCTACGATGGTGCAGCTGAGTTCACCGTGACCTATGATGACCTGCGTCACGCATGCCCTTGTGCAAAGTGCTCACCAATGCGCAACGAAGACGAAACGAGTAAAACCCTTCGACGCCAAGTGGAAGCCCTTCCTAAGGAAAAACCTCAGGTGAGGACGGTTGGAAACTATGCTTTGGGCTTTGAGTGGACAACAGGGTGTTCAAGCGGCATTTACCGATTTGAGCGGATCTGGGATTTGGCAAACCGCAGGGACCCCGACAATGGACGGCCTTATGTCCACGGCGCTTGGTGATTCCAACAACCTGCGTTTCTTGGCGTTTGCCGACGACGGTTTGATGAGGTTCAGGCAACCCCATAGGGGTTGGAGGTTAACAGTTGGACGGCATTTACCTGACATGGATGGTGAGCGCATTGACGCTTGGCGTGCTGTTGTTGCCGGCGTTCAAGCAACCATGGATGACCATCACGCTTCCAACCTTCATCGATTTTTTCCGTCGGTATTGGATTCACATTGTGATTGTGTTTTTGATTTACAATTCTAAGGACTTTCTCGACCAACTCGATCGGATCATCATGGCCAATACAGGCCTTGACATGACGCCGTGGATTTTCGCAGTTGAAGGCACCCTTGCCTATGATGTGCAAGTTGCTTTCAAATCGACCTGGTTAACGGTTGCCTTGACCCACTTCTACGTTGCAGGATTCATGTTCATTTGTTATGTTTCAATCTTTTACTTCGCATTCTTTGACGACCGTTGGATTGCTGACCGAATGACCCTTTCAATCGCCTGGGTGTATATTTTAGCGATTCCGTTTTACTTGTTTTTCAATGTGAGAGTGACAGGTGATTACATTCCTGGCATGGAAACATTGGCGTATGATTTAACGCCAGAAATCGCCGACTGGTTCCGGCGGATTGACCCGTTTACCAACGGCTTTCCTTCCCTTCACATCGGCATTCCCTTTGCCGTGTGGTTGTGCTTGACTCGTTTTGATGAAGACCGCAGATGGAACCGGTACCGATGGCTCGTCTTTGTGTACATCGCCATTACCGCTTTTGCCATCATTTACCTTGGGATCCACTGGTTCATTGACATCATCGGCGGGGTGCTTATTGCAAGCCTAGCCGTTACGTTAGCCGGTCGCACCTCAAATGGGTGGTGGAGTATTTTCGATGAGCGGACAATCAATTCTCGCATTGTCACTGTTCTAACAAATCCAAAAAAGGCCTTTGGCATCGCTTACAACCGGTTTGGAGATCAAGTCAAGCGGTTTAGAGATCCAACGAGCAGGGAAACTGGAACCATCGTTTTGGCCATCTTCATTGTGTTGTTCGCCGTAATCACATGGGAACTGAGCCATCAAAGTCTGCCTGCTGGCGGCGTTGAAGCTCCTCAAGATGTGGCTGCTGCCGATGGCTGGATGGTGACAATTGACAACAAAACCACTGGCGCAGTGTTGCTTGTGCATGATTTGAGCAACCTAGAGCAAGAGCCAATCGAAGTGCTCAATGGAAGCGTTGAATTGGATTCACCCTTCGATGTCAACAACGGTATTTTGGTGGTTGCCAATGACACTTCCCTCATTGCTTTCGATCTCAAAAACCCGTCGGCGGAAAATGGCTATGCTATTATTTCCAGCCAAACACTCGAGCAACCTGAGCGATTGTTGCTGACTTCTTCTGGCTCCAACAATTACATCGTGATGCTCTCCGAAGGGCGATTGCAAGCGATGAGCCTCGGAGGCACGACCATAGAACTCGGACTGGCCGATCGCACAATCCTTCACGCACAGGTCTCAAACCTTGAGTTGGCCTTGGTGTATGAAGACACCCCCACGACCGTGCATTTTGCCCGGATTGGTTCGCTTGGTTCAATCGCCATCAAGGACATCAACGCAAGCGCTCCTGTAGAGCAAGACGAGGTTTTGAGCGAATGGGGCACGCCCGTGAACATGTCAAACGCTACAATCACGAACATGGTCTTCGATGAACAGTTTTTGGCAGCGACCGTCAACGTTTCGGCTACAGATCGCCTTGTGGTCTACAACCGAAGCAGCGACGCACAATGGTTGGCAAGCGATGCAAAGTATCCGGTCAGTGACCCTTCGCTCAACAACGGTATTCTCGCATGGTCCATCCGCGATCACCTCGATCCAACGAACCCTCAAGCCAAATACATGGATGGGGAGATTCAATTCCTGAACCTAACTGAGAACCAAACCATGTTGCTCACATCGGATGAACTTCACCAGTTTGGCCCAAAGGTGTTGACCGATCACCTGGTCTACTTCGAAGAGGATGAAATGGGGCTTGTCACCGTTCGCATCCACAGTTGGACACCTGAACTGACGGTCTATTCAAACATCATCATGCAACTTGGTCTGCTGTCGGCGTTCCTGTTGGCTTTCGTTTACGCCTACCAGAGGCATTCAGAACGAACGTTGGAACAACTTCGAAACGAAGAAGAGTGAATCACTTTTTGATGCTCAACATTCGTTCAAGGGCCCAAAGAGAACCCGTTTGAATCGATTCGGGCACCTTGATGGCGTTGGGCACTTCACCATCCACGATGCGTTCGAGAACATCCATCAGGTAAGCGGGGTGGATCATGTACATGGTCGAACACGGGCAGATTTCTTCATCCAAGCATTCGATGTGCTTGTCCGGATGCTCTTGAGCCAAGCGTGCAACCATGTTGATTTCGGTTCCAACGGCAATACGAGCACCTGGCTCTTGCTGTTGAACGAAGTTTCGAATGTATTGTGTGGAGCCGTTTGCGTCGCTTACATCAACGGTCTCTTTTGGGCATTCAGGATGCACCACAACAATGCCTTCTGGTTCGCGCGCTCTGAAGGCTTCAATCTGTTCAACAGTGAAGCGCTTGTGCACCGAACAGAACCCGTGCCATAGAATGATACGACTGCCTTCCACCTCACCCATAGCGCCGATGCCAGGCGTCCAAGTCGGCATCAAGGATACATCAATGCCCATAGCGGAACCCGTGTTGCGTCCAAGGTGTTGGTCCGGGAAAAACAGGACTGAGCCGTTGACGCCTGCTCGGTCAAACGCCCATTGAAGGGCACCGGAGGCGTTGGTGGAGGTGCAAACAATACCGCCATGACGCCCAACGAAATCCTTGAGGTCTGCGCTGCTGTTCATGTAGGTCACTGGAACCAGATAAGAGTCCCCTTCGTCAGCAAGCGCCACAGGATCGGGGCGGTCAATAGGGTCCTTCAGGCCGGACTGTTCAAGGATATTTTTCCATGCCACTTCGACTTCACCCAAGGTTGCCATGTCCGCCATAGAGCATCCTGCTCGAAGGTTTGGAAGAATGACGTGCTGCTCATCTGTTGTGAGAATGTCGGCAGACTCAGCCATGAAATGAACACCGCAAAACACGATGTATTTCGCCTTGGATTCTGCTGCCATTTGGCTAAGCATAAACGAATCGCCCAAGAAATCAGCGTGCATAACAATGCTGTCGCGCTGATAGTGATGGCCTAGAATAAGCAGATCTTCACCAAGTTGAGCCTTGAGTTCTTCAATCCTGTCGGCAATGGCTTGCTCTTCGGTTGAGAGTGTGGTGTCCATGAAGTCCACGGAACACATTGGGAGGGACACGGTCATGGTGACTCATATATCCCAAAGCGTGACCCTTATTGAATCAATCCACATCTAAAGATTTGATAAACCAGCGCCTTGAGCACCCTACATGGTCTTCCAAGAGGGTGAGCGTTTGCACCTCGGTGCAGAGGCTGAAGTCTGGTCGGGTGACTGGATGGGGCGTGCAGCCGTTCGAAAGCAGCGGCGCCCAAGAGCGTGGCGTCATCCTGATTTGGACCATCGATTGGGCCACCGGCGAATGATGAGTGAAGCGCGCCTTATGGTGCGGATGCACCGAGCAGGGTTACCGGTTCCAGCGTTGTTTGATCTCGATGTCGAGGCTGGCATCATGGTCATGGAACGGATGCCGGGGCGTCCACTGATCGAAGTGCTACGCGATGCCTCAATGGACGAGGAATTCATTCAGAAGGCCCTTGAAAGCACAGGCTCGGCGATTCGCAATGTGCATCGACTTGCCATCACCCATGGAGATTTGTCAACAAACAACGTCTTGGTTGACAAAAAGGGCAACGCTACATTGATTGATTTTGGACTCGCAGTTATTGATTATGAAGTGGAAAGGTTTGGAATCGACCTCCATGTCATCGACGAAATCCTTGGCGCTTCACACCCCGACATCACCGATGCAATCCATCATTTGATCAACGGGTACGAGGCAGAGGAACAACGACAAGGTGCACCGATCGATCAAACCGGTGGGGCAGTTCCTACAGCCACTGAAGTGCTAAAACGCCTTGAGAATGTACGCACACGAGTGCGTTATCATGGATGATTATTCCATCAACAAGCGAAGTTCTTCCACACTGCGCAACTCGGCGAGGTAGATTTGTTCGATGGCGTCTTTGAGGTCTTGATCGTCTGCTTCTTCCAACTGAATCATCACATCACCGTACACAGCTGCCGCTTGGGTCTCAGTTTCGAGGGAAAATTGAAGCATTTCAGAATACTCTGTAGTGTGAATGATTGGATGAGGCGCCCGCTCTGTCACAGGGATTCCTTGCAACTTGACAATCGATTGGCGCACAATGTTGGCGTGGGCCAAGGACTCTGTTGCTTCTGAGTCAAACATAGGACCAAGTTGCAAACGGTGAATGCCTCGCACGTTGGCAGCATAATGAGCGTACATGTTGATGGCTCTCAATTCCCATCCAAGGGCTTCGTTTAGTTTTGCGATTAATGTAGCGTGCAGCATGGTATCATCTCTTAGGGGTTACGAAACATTTCACTTGCTTCTGCCCCTCAGTGGGCCTTCGAGATTGCAATACATAAACCCATGCTGTTGGCCAAAATTAGCTCAAAGCCAGATTGCTTCACCGAGTTTCCAACCAATTAAAGCGAGCAATGGGCACAGAATCATCGTTAAACCGATGTAAGAAAGGGCAACCGTTGAATCGCCCTGGTCAAACAAGGTGACCGTTTCGACTGAAAAAGTCGACATGGTGGTGAATGCACCGAGCACGCCGGTGGCTAATAGAAGAGCGAGGTTGGTCGAAATGAGGTGCTGTGCAACGCTGACCGTGAGAACTCCAAGCAGCAAAGATCCGATGAGGTTCACGCCCAAGGTGGCGTACGGGAATCCGTCATGAGCCACCCATTCCCCAATCAAATACCTCAAGGCAGCACCGACTGCTCCACCAACGGCAACGATCAGAATCTGTTGAAGCATGACCTTTGCTTTCAGCCATGGCTAACAAAACTGCCGGAAAGAGGCGCATGAAGTCAGTCACTTGAGGGGGATATCTCAAAACCGATACCACCTCGGAGGGGTATGGGACGAACCGTGTGGTTTCTGACAGGCAACCAAGGGAAAATCAAGGAAGCAGCCCACCATCTCCAGCCGTTGGGGTATGATGTCAAGCAACTCATGGTCCCGGAAGGGACTGTGGTCGAACCGCAAGCGGATGGACTCACAGAAGTGGCAATGGCTAAAATTCAGCAAGCCGTTCCTTTCCTAGAGCATCCTGATGACCTTTTGATGGTGGAAGACGCCGGACTGTTTGTTGACGCTTTGGATGGATTCCCTGGCGTGTATGCGGCTTACGCACTCAACACAATTGGATGCTCAGGCATCTTGCGGCTGCTTGACCACTTAGGTTCCGAAGACCCTGTTCAATCCGCTAAACTGCGTCGAGCTTCGTTCCAAGCGGTGGCTGTAATGTGGCACAAAGGCGAGGTCTTCATCGGCAACGGAACCTGTCCGGGCTGGATCGCATCTGAAATCACCGAAGGAGAAGGATTTGGATTTGACCCTATTTTTGTTCCATCTGACTTGGATGAAGACAACCAACCTCTCCCTGCCGGCACTTACGGTGCGGTGAGCACCCACGGCACAACCTTTGGCGGGATTTCGCTTGAGGAAAAGCAAACCTTCAGCCACCGTTCAAGGGCGCTTGAAGACTTACTGCGTCAGTTGCCATCAGCATGATAAGTTGAGGCAGATTGGAGTTGGTGAGGCACATGCTATTTCTACGGAGGATGTCGGGAGTTTACGCTCTCACCGCCACTGCGATTTACATTGCGTTTGCAAGTTCATTGAAGGATGAAGTTGCTTGGAGCCTCATCGGTTCAATCATTCTTGGTTGCTTGATTTTCATAGGCTCTTCTGATGCTTCAAAGCCAAAGCGAACCCGACAAGCGCCACCAGCGGAGATGCAAACCATCGAAGAGGCAGAACCGGAACAGGAAGATTCTGGCCTCGACATACCCGACGCCGTCAATCAGAATAATTTGGATGGCGCAACGCTCAGGGAACGCAAACTTGCTAAAATTCAAGCAGCTGAAGCCGAGAAGGCAGCAGCGTTGGCCGCAATGGCTTCAACAGAAGGAGAATCAGAAGAGGAACTCGTCGAAGTGACCCTCGAGATGGAAGATGTTCACGTCGCCGGCGAATTTGTGGTCGAAGTTTCCGCTGAATCGGTCGAAGATGCCGACATCGAAGCGACGGTTAAGCAACGACGGATCGACCATGACGTCGTACGAGAGCGCATCGAAAAGCGGCGCCGGGGCCAACTTGCAGAGATTCGAGCCTCAACCGCTAAACTCTGGGAAGATCAAACCGCTGGCGAAGACGTCGTAGCTCTACTTCAAACACCGGGCCACGGCCACAGTGTCCTTGTTGAGCCAGAAAACCCAGAACCAGGCCATATTTACGGTGCAACCTTCATCAGAATTGATGAATCTCGCATTCTCAAGTTGCGGACACCTCTTGACAGCGGCTTTGAGCAAGTCAAAAAGGAAGAAGTTCCAACCCTTCCAGTGCTGCTGGACCCAGATGGTAAGCCTCTTCCACCGCTTCCAGCGCTTGGTGGAGAACTGCCACCTTTGCCTCTACCACCGGCAAGCGGTGCTTTGGCGGCATTGAAGGATGAAATGAACGCTTGAGCCGCCCAATGGCCTGCTCAAGATTCAAGAGCGGTGAAGGGTAGACCTTCTTGATGGGTGAACAGCAAACGTTGACCTCGGGCCAAAAATGGACCCATTCAACAGCATTGCTTGGGCTGTGCTTGGTCGCCATTGCACCCTCGATTTCCACCATTACTGGGTTTATTTTTCAGGCAGGCATGATTGCTGTCTTTGTGTTCATTTTCACTAAGTTGTGGATTTTTGGCCTCCCGGCTTTCTGGCACCTCAAGGTCGAAGGGAAACCTGCATCGTGGTCGAAACCAGCCCAAGGCGGTTGGTTGGTATCGTTGGGCCTTGGTCTAGGCATGATGGTCTTCATCATTGGTGCCTACCTTCTGTTGGGCGACCTGATGATCGATAAAACGACAATGACCGAACTTATCGAGCCTGTTGGTTTGACCACTGCTTCAACACTGGCCGGTGCGATTTTCTTCTGGGTCTTCGTGAATTCTGTCCTAGAAGAATACGTCTACAGGTGGTTTATCACATCGAAAATTGAAGAAATCTTGGGCGGCAAATGGCGAGCTATATTCCTCTCTGCGGGCGTGTTTACCGTCCACCACACCATCGCATTGATGATGTTTATCAGCCCTCTTGGTACTTTCATAGCTTCGCTTGGCGTGTTCATAGGTGGCGCTATTTTTTCATGGATTTACCTGCAATACCGAAGTATTTGGGTCGCATGGGTCGCTCACGCCTGCGCTGATGTGGCTGTGTTTGGCATCGCTTGGCACCTCATCATAGGTTTTTGAGTGTCAAATAACCCTGATATTTCTCGATTAAAGGGACATCCCCTTTGGGCGTTTAAATACTGTGGATGTGTAATTATAATGCACGAATGTGTGAATCCCCGGTGCCTAGCCATGTATCAATGAACCCAACCAGCCCCTGAAAAACGAATCAGAATGCCTTGAGGCATTTTGTTCAGGCGTTGAATGCCGAAAGTGCATTCAGCGAGAAAAGGCAATTGGAGGATAAAAGATACATGAACAAGAAACGAAAAGGCATCAAGCGAATACACAACGGGATCGACCGCCACACAGGCAGACGAGTTTCTCCGAGACGTACCGCTTACGAACCCAGCGATGGGAATAAAAAAGGGAAAACCAACCGTGAAAACCTCTCACAAGCAGACCGTGAAGCATTTGACAAGAATGAAGAACGCAAGCAGAAGCGGCGTGAACTGGCGAACTTAGCACGCCAAGAATGGCTTGCGGAGCGCAGTCAGAAGCCGGAACCATGCTGTGATTGTGAAGAGGCCCGAGACGCAAAGAACATTTGGCTGCTCGAACAACTGAAAGCAGTGAATTGTGATACCGTCGTTGACGAACTCACTGGCGTCAAGGTGAGCCGGATCATACCTCGGAGTTTTGAAAACCGAGAGGCTGTGAGAAAGCACATGCACCACTTTGCACCGTTTGCAAAGAAAAACGGTTTCACTCGCCACTGGCGATAAGTTGGACCCCTGAGGCGCAATGCGCCAACCACCTCGAGAGAGGGAGCCGGGAACTTGGGGGCTTCGGCCCCCTTGTTCCCCCCACACATAACCCCGATTATTCATGCATCCATTCTGGCGATGTGCGATTCAAAAACGCATCAACTCCAATTTCCTTATCCTTCGAATCAAACAAGGAAGCGAAAGCTTCTGCTTCGATTGCCACGCCTTCAGTGAGCCCGGCATCCAACGCAGCCCGAACCGTTGCTTTTCCAACGCGCAATGTGTTTGATGATTTATTTCCAATCATGCGCGCCATTGACATTGTGGTTTCAAGCAGATCTTCTGGCTCGCATACCTTGTTGGCCAAGCCAATGCGATGAGCTTCCGCTGCATCGACCATTTCACCGGTGAAAATCATCTCCATTGTCTTTCCATAACCGATGAGGTTGGCAAGCCGTTGCGTGGCACCATAGCCCGGAATCAGACCGAGGTTGATTTCAGGCGTTCCAAAACGGGAGCGCGTAGAGGCGATGCGTATGTCGCATGAGCAGGCAACTTCACAGCCGCCGCCCAAAGCAAATCCGTCAACCATGGCAATGGTGGGTTTGCTCAAATTCCACAACGCTTCTACGGCGTTATCTGCAAACATCACTCGAATGTCATCGCTTTTTTTGCCGACAAATTCAGTGATATCCGCTCCGGCCACAAAGGCATTTGGTTTTGCACGCTTACCCTCTGGCGGTGTGTTCGGCTGGGCACCCGTCATCACAACGACCCGTACATGAGGCGTTGATTCCACCCACGCCACCATGCTCTTGATCGCCGCCATGACTTCGGCGTTCAAGGCGTTGAGTTTATCGGGCCGGTTGATGGTGACTAGAGCGATTGAACCAACATCTTGTTCCGAATCTATGGGGTGCTCTTCGATTGACATCACGTCGCTTCCTGGGGCGCTCATGGCCTTGGCACGGCACCGCGGTTCATCATTCCACCGACCCAAGAAACAGGACTGTTCATCAACTGAAAACCAAGAATACAAAGACCACGACCGCCTGCTCTGTGCATGGTTGAATCACAAGCGCCCCTCGTCATGGCAAAAGACATGGCCAAAAAGTACGGTGATTTCATCGCCCTTCATCCGTTGAACGTCGAAGTTCACGCGGGTGAATTTTTCGGCGTGTTTGGGCCAAACGGTGCAGGTAAATCGACGTTTATCAAACTTCTAACAGGCCAACTGAGGCCCAGCAAAGGACAAATTGAGGTGCTCGGCGTCAACGCTGTAGCCGATCCTCAAAAAGTCAAAGCAAACATCGGGATCGTCCCCGAATCTGAATCACCGCCTTCTTTTCTTACCCCCACCGAATTCCTTGAATTTGTGGCGAGGTTGCGCAGGGTCGATGACATTGAAGGCAAGGTTGAACACTGGCTTGAATGGTTTGGTCTCGATGAAAAAAGAGACACGATGTGCAAGGACCTGTCAAAGGGGCAGCGGCAGAAGGTCATGCTCGCAGCCGCCTTCATTCACAAACCAAAACTCCTGTTTTTAGACGAACCTTTCGCCAACCTCGACCCGATTTATCAGCGTAAATGCCGTCAGTGGCTGCTCGATCATGTCAAAGAAGGGGGAACGATTTTCCTCTGTTCTCACGTCCTTGAAATGGCAGAACGAATGTGCAACCGAATGGCGATCATCAACGATGGAAAGGTGCTTGCCGCTGGTACCGTGAAAGGACTCAAGAAAAACCAAAACGAAACGCTTGAAGATGTGTTCATTCGACTCGTCGGGCGTTCGATTGAAGACGTTGAAGCCCAAGACATTGACGCAGAAAAGGATGGAGCATCTGAGGAGGAATGAACGTGCCTGGAGCGAGCATTGTTTCCCGCGATTGGAACGATGTGGCCGAAGGCAAAGACGCTGCTTACGCCCCAATGGGCACCTCATCTCAAGGCCAAACGCTCCACGAACCTTTGCGTGGGTGGAATTCCTTTTCTGCCACCTTCCGAGTGATGTTCAAAGAGGAAGGGCGCAAAAGCATTGAATTTGCTAAGAAGCGTCAAATTATTTTGTTTCCTTTGCTGCTTACCCTGATCACCGCTTTGACCACGGTTGGCCTTCAATTCCTAGTGGGTGATTCTTCGGCTCAAGTCAGTGACATTGACCAAAAGACATTCAGTTGGGGCGAATTGAGGTTTGCGCTCCACCTCCCCCTTTTGATGTTCAGCTTGGGCATGGGGACCTTTGCCTTCATCGGCCATGATGCAATCGTGCATCGTTCGGGCACCAAAAATTACCTCTTAGCAGCACCAGCCCTCCAGCCTTTACCAAACTCCGTCGCCCACTTTGCCTACTTCATCAAAGATTTGAGTTTCTATGTCATGCTGATTTTGACACCTGTGATCGCAGGCATGGCCCTCGGCATAGCGCTCGAGGCAGCAGAAGGGGTCAACACCCCGCTTGAATGGTCGAGCCTTCCATGGACGTGGTTAGCGATGATCATCACGCTTGGCCAAGGGCTTGCCCTGGCCTTTTTGGGCTCATCATTGTGGATGAGGGGCCGCCCTTACACCATCATCGGTCCGATGGTGATCGTTGCTTTTGGCGTCATCATAGGGTTGGGCCAAGTGAGCCTTGATGGCGTTCTTTGGGGGCTTTATGTCCAATCAAATCAGAGCGTTCCAGTGGCGAGTGCAGCCCTTGGTGGCTGCATCCTCATTGGCCTTGCAGCAAGCGCTTTAATCGTTGATGATTTTGATGTATCTGTGGTTCAGAGGAAGGAAATGTTTGTTCCAATTTACAACAGGTTAGGCTTCCTTGGTGACGGTGAAATCCGCTTGATTGTAGCAAAGGAATTTGTCGATTTGTTCCGGTCTGGTTCAATCAAGAAAATGACCGTATCTTATGCAGTTCCTCTCGTCGTGCTGCTCGGAATGGCATGGCTTGTCGATTTCGCAGAAGCCCCAATCCCAATCAATTTACTCTCGTATGCCCCGTTCCTTGGCTTCTTTGGATTCAATTTCTATTCTTGGCTCACCATCTTGGATTCACCGGAATTCATGAACGGCTTGCCGCTGCGAGTGCCGCAATTGATCAGGGCGAAAGTCATCGTTTACTTCTTGGCGACGTCATGGATTTCATTGATTTTCATCGTCCTTATGGCGTGGCAACTCGACGAATGGCCCTCGTTGCCAACCAGCATCATTGTGATGTTTGCCAATTCCATCTACATTGTAGCCCTCACCGCCTTTTTGATGGGGTTGCGCCCGAACAAAGCAATCTTTGACGCATCGATTATGATCTGGTTCTGGATTGGCACCGTGCTGCCGTTGCTTGGTTTATTCCTGCTCTCCTTCACACAAGGTGATGTGTCCTTGTATGGCAATTGGTGGGAGCGGGCGAGCCAAGACGGTCTTGCCGCCACCGCAACAATGTACGACCAGACAATGGTCGAGCAAGGTTACAAAGGCATGCTTGTAATTTCCGTAGGCCTGCTGTTCGCTTCGGCCTTGTTGTGGAAACTCATGGACCGACGCTGGGGCAAGGCTGAATTCTCCAATTGAGCCGTAAGTCGCACGTTCGTTGAGGTATCTTGATGAGCGTCGGGCAGCGCCGAACCAACATGGGTCGGGTCGTCGCTGTTTGCGGAATGCCGGGTTCTGGCAAAGGTGAATTCGCTGCTGTCATCGCCCAACAAGGCGTCCCTGTTCTATCGATGGGCGACATGGTAAGGGCTGAAGTCCGGCGCCAAGCGCTGGAAGAAACGCCAGGAATCTTCGGCGAAATCGCAGCCCAACTTCGCGCTGAACACGGTGAAGATGTGTTGGCCGTTCGGCTGGCAGATGCCGTCGACGCGTTGCTCGTGGAACATTCCATCGTCCTCATCGAAGGCATGCGTGGTACCGCAGAACGAACGGTGTTCCACGGGCGATGGAGCGATGCTTTTGCTTCGCTTGCTGTCGATGCATCACAAGATGTACGATTCATGCGCATCCAACACCGAGGCCGATCCGAAGACGGGGACAGGGATGCATTTGAAGTTCGAGATGCTCGAGAAATTGGCTGGGGTTTGGATCAAATCATCAAAGAAGCCGACCACCTGATCGATAACAATCAAGATTTGGAATCCTTCCGAGCGGCATGTCAAAATTGGTACCTCGATTTTGAGGCTTAATTCCACGATGTTTCACCCCGTTTTGGAGATGTTCATGGCACCTCACATTCGGTACGCAGGACGGCGGTTTTAGGGGCATTGTTCACCCAAGTGTTATAGTCGGCCACAACTTGTGAGAAATTGCTTCGGCAAGGGGTGTGCGCATGGCGAGAAAAAACAACAAAGGAGGTGGCAAGCGACAGCGAGCCCAACAACGCGCTCAGTACGACGAATTGGACAAGTATCCCGTCCTTCCACCGCACGCCTTCGCCCGCATTGTCCGTGACAAGCAGACGCTCAACATCATTTACCAAATCATCGAGCCCCCGATGACCAAAAAAGAACAAGAGCAGCGTGACGAAATCTTGGATATTTTTATCCGCTCCCTCACCGCAAACATCGAAGAAATCGATGCAAATCCGGAGGCTTACATTCGCACGGCCATGGACAAGGTCATCAAGGCATACGGCATGAAGATCAACAAAAAATCCAAGTCGAAGATTTTCTACTACCTCAAGCGCGACCTGATTGGTTACGGTGAAATGGACGTGTTGATGAACGACATCAACGTTGAAGATATTTCCCTCGACGGGACAAACGTCCCTATTTTTGCATACCACAGGAAGTTCGAATCTGTAGAAACTACTTGTGTTTGGAAAACAGATCACGAACTCGAATCTTATGTGATTAAACTCGCCCAACGTTGTGGAAAGCACATTTCAGTTGCAAGCCCATTGCTGGATGCAACGCTGATGGACGGTTCCAGAATTGTCATGAAACTCGGCAGAGAAGTTTCAACCCGGGGTTCTGCATTCTGTATCCGACGGTTCAAGGACGATCCGTTCTCACCTGCCGATATCGTGGCGTTCAGAACAATGTCATCCCTGATGGTGGCCTACCTCTGGATTGCGTTCCAAAATGAAGTCCCAATGCTCTTCGTCGGAGGTACTGCTTCTGGAAAGACAACAACACTCAACGCCATGTGTATTTTCATCCCATGGCAGATGAAGATTGTATCAATCGAGTCCACCCGTGAAGTCAACATCCCTCAACCAAACTGGGTCCCTGGTCTAACTCGACAAGGCTTTGGTGGAGAATCCACAGACGGTGTCATCGGGGAGTTCGAGTTGCTCAAAGCAGCGTTGCGTGAGCGCCCAGAATACATTATTGTCGGTGAAATCCGTGGTGCGGAAGCCTATGTGTTGTTCCAAGCCATGGCAACAGGCCACTGCGCTTACTCAACGGTTCACGCAGATTCGGTAGCGTCCCTTGTTCACCGGCTGGAAAACAAGCCAATTGACATCCCGCGCGTTCTGCTCCCTGCATTGGAAGCATGCCTCATTCAGATTCAGACCCGTATCAATGGAAAGCGTGTTCGCCGAACAAAGCAACTTGTGGAAATTGTCGGAATTGACCCGAACTCATTGGAGATCATCACCAACGAAGTGTTCCGCTGGGACGTGACCTCAGATGATTTCATCTTCAGCGGCAAGTCCTACGTTCTCGAGAAAATCATGGTCAAAATCAACTTTTCACAAGACGACATGCGCCGTGAGTTACGAACACGCAAGCGAATTCTTGAGTGGATGGTTTTGAACGACATTCGCAAGGCCGACCAAGTGTCACAAATCGTTACTGAATACTACGTGCGACCAACCGAAATTCTCGCACGAGTTGACGGTTTGCGTTGAAACGAAACAAGGAAGTGAGCAGCAATGGACCTGACCACATGGCAAAGGATTTGCAACAGAATCCTAGGTCGCGTTGTCAAAAAGCGAGCTCGAGCCGACAAAGCCCTCTCTGACAACCTCGTCAAAGGCTCCATGAAAATGATGCCTGAGGTTTACTTGGCGACTGCAATCATGACCACGATTGCCATCACTTTGTTGTGCTGGGGCTTTGTGTCACTGTTTTTCATTCCCGACATCGGGATCATTGCCTATTGGGAATCAATTCAAGATCCCGCAACCCTCGATTACTGCTTCGAATGGGAATATTGGAATCAAGACCTCATCGATCCAACTCGCCCAGGCAACGGTTGCGACGAATTTGCCTACCAAGTGTTCCCGTCCGGAGCCAAGGGAATGATCATAGCATTTGGTGGATTCATCATCCCCTATGGTGCGTTCAAGTACAACAAAAATGGGGCAAAGCGAGAAGCTACACGTCGTGGCGCCATGATTGAGAAGTACCTTCCATACGCTGCATCGTACACCGCTGCAATGTCCGCCGCAAACGCAACACCTTCGAAGATTTTCAGATCGCTTGCCATGAACAAAGAAATTTATGGCGACGTAGCGGATGACGCTGCACTCGTTTATCGTGACGTCACGTTGCTGGGTTACGACTTGATCACTGCAATGAAAATGAGCGTCGACCGTGCTGCTTCAGTTTGGTTGACTGAATTTTTCCAGGGCATGGTCGGAACACTCACTGCAGGAGGGCAGCTCAAACTGTTCTTCCTCAACCGTGCCGAGCATTACATGCGAGAGAACCGAACCCGAATGCAAATGTTCCTCGAATCAATCGCTCTTCTTGCGGAGTCTTACATTGTCGTCGCAGTAGCAATGCCCCTGTTTTTAATCGTCATGCTGGTCATCATGTTCTGGGTATCTGGCAGCGGCGCTCAAATGTCAGAAGGCATGCTGTATGGCATTGTACTGGGCTTTGTCCCAATGATTCACATCGCCTACGCCATTCTGGTTTGGACGAGCAGCAAGGAACAAGATATGTGAGGAGGTGAAAGGTATGGCGCGCAAAAAGAAGAACAAGATTGTTGTTGAATTGGATTTGCCCAAAGACGACACGACCTTGACAAAACTCTACGCCATCTTGTTTGTTTCTATCCTTCTTGGGTTGTCCACGGCCATCGTGTGGTCCACCAACTCTGGGTTCATTCCAACCACCAACGGGGAACCAATGTTCACCAACGTCTATTGTGGTGCCACAGCGAAGGACAGCATGGGCAACAGCATGGGAGCACAGTTCCAAACCAATCAGAAACCGTCCTATGCCGCCAACGAATCCTGCGCCCTGTTGCATGACAAGCCAGATGTGGTCACGTGGACTGATGAAGAATGGACTTCTGTTTCCAAGCGTGGAAAGAACTTCGACGTCCCCGGCATAGATTCCTCGCAAACGGGCGGTGTAGGCGTCCCCCAGCCCCTGTGGGCAAACTGCAGCGTGAGTGCGGACATTCCAACTGAATACACCATCGCTATTCGATCGCAGGCTGGAGTGATCATCGACTACCACAACGGCACAACCGATAACGACAACAACCCCGATAACGATGGGTGCGGGCTCACCATCGCTAATATTCCAGCTGACACGCGGTATGAATTCCTCGTCTATTCAAACGAAGAAGGGAAGTTCCTTTCCAAGGTGACCTTCGACGTGACCGTCCACTACTATGACGGCATTCCCGCCAACATGAATAACAAATCATTCTGGATTGGCCCTGAAGTTTCCCTTGGCCCAATCGATATCCACCCCTTTATCTTCCTCAACTTCTTTGGAATGACATGGTTCTTCTTCCTCTACCCTGCTTCCTACTACTGGGAACGGGTCGAGAACGCCCAAAACGCAGTCGAAGAGAAGTTCCCAGATTTCCTTCGTGACCTTGCTGAATACTGGAAGGGAGGTCTAGCGATGACGGTAGCGGTACAGACGTTGGCAACCTCTGAATACGGGGCACTGAATGACGAAGTCAAAAAAATGTCAGACCAACTCAGCTGGGGTATCAAATTCAGTGACGTGATTAAGCAATTCGCTGATCGTGTTGGAACACCGCTTGTCCAGCGGGCGATTGCACTGATTGCTGAAGCGGACCGTGCAGGTGGAAAGATTTCCGATATTCTCGTTACTGCAGCCAACGACTCTCGAGAATTGAAGTTCTTAGAAGGCGAGCGGCGACGGGCTATTGGGTCTTACATTGCGGTTATTTGGACCTCCTACTTCGTTTTCCTTGGCGTGATTGTCACGCTCGCTGTTGTCTTTATTCCTGCTATTGCGGGCTCGAACTCGGGCGGTGAAGACGGCGGAGACAGCGGTGGACAAACGATTGGAAACATGACCATTCGAAACATCGATCCTCTGTTTTTCCTGACTGTATTTTACTACGGCGTTACGATGCAGGCTGTCGGTAACGGGACCATGGCAGGTTTGATGTCAACCGGTCGATTCTCCACCGGATTCAAGCACTCAGGCATGATGATTCTCGTGTCCCTCTTCGTCTTCAACTTCCTCGCATTCACTCCAAACCTCATCGGAATCACAGAGGTTCCAGGGCTGAATCCATCTTCGGGTGCGTTTGTGCCCTCGGGATTGTACTTCGGTGGTTGAATGAAGCACGATGAAGAAGCTCAAGTCCACATCCTTGAGATGTTGACCTTGTTTTGGTTGTTCTTTATGTCGGCCACATTCCTGATTCGAGTTCACGTGCCCGATGCCCCTTCGGTGGCTCACGATGCTTCGCTTGAGATTGCAGGAGATGATGCGGTGCGTTATGCACTGGGCCTCGAAGCCGAAGTTCAAGGCGAGAACAGGCTTGAAGAAGTGCTCAACAACGGTGAACTCGATGCGGCTTGCACCATGCTCCAAGACAGCATCGCTGTTGGCAAAGAAGCAAATTGTTGGCTGGCGCAAAACAGCGGCGTAGCAACACCTTACGGCCGCACCGGTACGCCTGCTGGCGGCACCGTAACGGTTCACCACTTGGTTGTGGTCAATGCCGATGCTTGGACCGTCACCCTCGATGTCTGGGCCCGTGGAGGTGCTGCTTGATGCGAACCTCTAAACTCAATCAATCCAACGATAGAGACGCTGCTCAGATGCTGTTGGCAACGGGTGTTGTTCTCTTGATGTCCCTGCTGTCCATGGCCATTTTTGGCGTTAAGGTTGCAGGCCTCACCTTGCCTCACGACACCGCTGCCGATGGGGTCATCATCACGGCGCAAGAGGTGACCAATGGCTTGCCTGAACTCACCGAAGCGAGAACTCAGCTCTGGATCGATGGTGGTCTCGAACCGCTCGTGGCAGCGCAAACCGCTATGGAAGGCATTCACAATGACATGCTGCACCATGGTGAGATTCGCGGCATAGAGGTCAAGATGATTGACATCAACATTTCAGAAGTCGACAGCACCACGCTGAGCGTCACGGGCGAATTGGGCGTTTCGGATGGCGATGCAATGCTGAGCATTCTCATCAGTTTCACGATCACACACGCCTGATCAGCGTGTTTGGTGGTCGTTCCATGCGACATCCATCAAATGCTTGATTCGGTCCGTATCGCTCTTGACCATGGACAAATCAACAATGGGCCAAGAGGCAATCTTGGCTCGGTCCATCAAGCCGCCTTGAATGGCTCGAATTCGAGGGAACGCTGCAAGATAGCGGTCGGCTCGACGAAACGAATGGGCATCTCGGGTCCGAAGCATGGTCTTGTGGCGCTCTTCTTCACTGACCGCCATCACCAAACCAACAGCGATGCCGCCGGCTTCTCGCCAACTGCGCAAGAGGCGTTCACTCGGGTTGATGTGCACGCCTTCAATCAGCAAGTCAATGCCTTCACGCCGAGCGCGGTCGATGGTCGCTACGATTCCACCCTCTACAGCTTGGCACGTATCGAGCCAGTCGATGACTGGCTCGCCTGATTCGCCTCGGGAAAAAGAAGAACGATGAAGGCTTGCAACGCTGCGTTCTTCATCACACGCTCGCATGATTTCGCGAATCGCATCAGTGGACAAAAGACGAGCAAAACCTGAATCCGCTGCAAGTTGAACCGAAGCGGTGGACTTGCCAGTTCCTGTGGCTCCAGCGATGACAAGGAGCCGTGGAGCACGGTCAGCAAGGGTGCGAGCAGCGTCTTGGCCCAATCCAATCTTACGAGCCATGAGGTTGTGTGGGGATGATGCCTTGATGAGTCTTTGCGCCTTGCTTTGCTCACTCACAGGGATTTGGACCAACTCTAAGCCAACCGAATGCCTTTGAGGGGACGGCGCTTGGCGTTGAACATGAGCGCAGAACAAATGTGGATCGCCGGCGAATGGTGCGATGCTGAAGATGGAGCAACAGCCGATATTCTCAACCCTGCAACAAGCGAAGTTATGGCGACCACGCCCAAGGCAACATTGAACGATGTCAACCGATGTGTGGATGCATCTCGTGCTGCATTCAACGACGCTTCGTGGAAAGCCATGGATCCGGCCCAACGTGGCCGAATCCTCAACAAGATGGCTCAAGCAACTTATGCCAACGCCAAGGCGCTGGCTGTCATCGAATCCAACAACAACGGCAAAACATTCCGAGAAGCATTGTCTGAAATCCGCTATGGCGCTTGGACCCTCGAATACTTCGCTGGCCTTTCAGATAAGGTCGAAGGAAAAACCATCCCGGTTCCGGGCAATCGACTGAACTACACTCTGCGCCAACCGCTCGGTGTGACCGTTCACATCATTCCATGGAACTTCCCACTTCAACTCGCTCTGCGCTCAATCGCTCCTGCACTCGCTGCTGGATGCACCGTAATTGCAAAGCCAGCCTCTTGGACCCCACTTTCGCTCATCGCATGGGCCAAGGCCATGGAGGAAGCTGAAGTCGGCCTCCCTACGGGTGTGCTCCAAGTGATCACAGGGTCTGGCGGACTGATTGGTGATGCACTTGCTGGCCACAACGGCGTTGATGGCGTTGTCTTGACGGGCGGCGTACCAACTGGCCAAGCGGTTATGGCAAAGGCAAGCGAAAACCTCACTCCTGTCACGCTTGAACTCGGTGGCAAGGGGGCAAACATCATCTTCCCAGATGCAAACCTTCGTTATGCAGCCAAAGCCATTTGCTTTGGAATCTTCATGAA
>TARA_B110000459_G_scaffold202431_1_pt1 | contig 22955 bp, 16 predicted proteins | sample TARA_B110000459 | Tara Oceans TARA_B110000459 (sample SAMEA4398296) | marine metagenome | biome: Polar Biome; feature: [SRF] surface water layer (ENVO:00010504); material: water (ENVO:00002006), including particulate matter (ENVO:01000060) such as... | depth 5 m | reverse complement strand
ATTTATAGGTTGGACTAGCCACCCCACAACTCTGCCGGAAAAGACAAGTTCAGCTTTATCCCGGTTTAATTTTAATGTTGATTGTCTTTGCACTCTATCCACAAGAGCTTCAGAAATACTCAGAGCAGATGACGCAGAAACGAGTGGATGTATCGCTTCAAAAGCAGAGACGCTAAATGCCTCAGCTCCAGATGTTGAAGCACCGTATGGAGAATACACCCCACAGCTATTAAAAACAGCAAAAACCATTGTGGAAATAATGAATGTTAAACGTTTCATTAAACTCATTTCAGCGAATATTCTTTGATTTTTCTGTATAAAGTTCTTTCAGAAATCCCCAGCTCCTCAGCAGCGTCTTTGCGTCTGTTATTGTACTTATCAAGAGCTTTTTTAATCAATTCCCTTTCTGAGTCAATGAGGGATAAGCTTGGCTCTAATTCATTTAAAGAATTCACTTTGTTTAAACTCTCCGAGGAATCTCCTCCTGAAAACACTACAGGAAAGCTGCTTGTATTCTCCCGAGAATTTTCTTGATCATTAAACATTCTTTTCACAAGAATTTCGTCCTCTACACTAAGAGCTCCTCCATTTTTTATCATACCAAACACCAATTCCTTCAAATTATTCAAATCCCCCTTCATCTCAAAAAGGACTTTGTATAACATTTCCCTCTCATTTCTTCCCGAATCACTTTCTTCAAAACCATCACTTCCGGCAGTAACTTTCACTGGCAACCTAGACCTTGAGGTCTCTGGCAAATATCCTAGCAAAGTATCTGAGTTAATTCTTCTCTCTGTTTCTAAAACAGACATCTGCTCAGTAATATGCTTTAACTGCCTTACATTACCAGGCCATGGATAATGCTCGATAATTTCTATTGCACCTGGCGACAATGAAAGTGGGGGCATTCTATTAGCCTCGCTAAAATCAGTAGTGAATTTTCTGAAAAGAAGATGGATGTCAGAAGATCTATCTCTAAGCGGAGGCATGTGAATTGGGACTTGATTTAAACGATAATACAAATCTTCACGAAATTTCCCCTTTTGAAAAGCATCCACGAAATCAACATTTGTAGCTGCTACAACTCTCACATCAGTCTTCTCTGTCTTTGAAGAACCTACTTTCATAAACTCCCCAGTTTCAAGGATACGCAGCAATCTGACCTGCGTGGTTAGGGGGAGCTCTGCCACTTCATCTAAAAATATCGTTCCGCCATTTGCCTCCTCAAAATATCCTCTTCGAGACTCTGTAGCACCTGTAAAGGCTCCTTTAATATGCCCGAAAAGCTCTGAGTCAATTGTACCCTCTGGTATCGCACCACAGTTAACGACCACATATTTTCCATGCTTACGCTTACTAAATTGATGCACAATCTTAGGCATAATTTCCTTACCCGTACCGCTTTCCCCTAGAATAAGAACTGACAAATCTGTTGGGGCAACTTGCGCTGCGATATGCAAAGCTCTATCTAGAGCTTCATTCATACCTATTACACCAAACCTTTGTTTTATCGTTCCTACATTCATTTTACTTTATCAAAATTAAGCATCGGCTTTATCAGAAGTAACCTCCCCTTTTAAAGTAGCACTAGTACATTCTAAAGCCCTAACATTTACATAATCACACAAGCTTAAGTCTCCTTTGTCAAATACCATAACAATGTTATGTGTATTCCTTCCAAAAAACTTCTCAGTGCTTTTCTTACTCACCCCTTCAACCAATACTCGATACACTTTACCAACCATTTCCTTTGTAAGTTCTCCAGCATAAGATCGTTGATGTTTTATAACTTCAGATAATCTTGCGCTTTTAACTTCCTCTGGAACATCATCCTCATACTTTCTTTCAGCAAGTGTTCTAGGTCTTTCACTATATTTAAAATTATAAGCCATCACAAAGCCCACATCTTTTAAAAGAGACATTGTCTCCTGATGCTCTTGCTCTGTTTCGCCACAAAAACCAGTAATAATATCAGTTGACAATGCGCAATTTGGAATTATTCTCTTAATTGCTGCAATTCTATCTAGATACCATTCTCTAGTATAGCCTCTATTCATCCTCTTCAACATAGAACTTGAACCAGCTTGAACGGGAAGATGAATGTACTTACAAAGGTTTTCGTGTCGTGAAATAGTATGAAGAACATCGTCAGTCATGTCCTTGGGGTGACTTGTCGAGAATCTAACTCTTAGATCTGTATTAACAACAGCAACCATTTCTAAAAGCTCAGCAAATCTTACAACTGGCTTTTCCGGATCTTTAATCTTGCCCTTGATATCTAGATTCCATTTGTATGAATCTACGTTTTGGCCTAAAAGAGTAACCTCTCTATACCCCTGATTGAACAAATCATGAGCTTCTGCGACAATACTCTTAGGCTCACGACTACGCTCACGACCTCTAGTAAAAGGGACAACACAAAACGAACACATGTTATCGCAACCTCTCATTATACTTATGAAAGCTGTTACACCCGCAGTGTCAAGCCTGACTGGATTTATTTCTGCGTATGTTTCTTCTCTGGAAAGGAGAACATTAACGGCTTTCTGACCACCATTAACTTGCTTTACAAGAGATGGTAAATCACGGTAAGCATCAGGTCCTACAACTAAATCAACTAATTTTTCTTGTTCTAATAAATCCTCTTTTAAACGCTCAGCCATGCAGCCTAACATACCTACGACAAGTCGCCTGTTTTTACGCTTATATCTCTTGAATTCTTTAAGTCTGTTACGGACTCTCTCTTCAGCCTTTTCGCGAATAGAGCAAGTGTTAACCAGGATCAAATCCGCTTCTGTCTCATCTTTCGTTGTGGAGTATCCAGCACCGTTCATTATCGAGGCGATGATTTCAGAATCACTGAAATTCATTGCACAACCATAACTTTCCAAAAACATCTTCAAACCAGTCTTAGGTGAAGATGGCTTTTCAATGTGAATTGCTTCACCTTGTCTAGACTCATCAATATTTCTATCTCCTTCTCTCATCAACGTATTTTGTGCAAATGTAGTGCGTTATCGAAGGCGTGACAAATTGTCACCCCTAAAGGGGTATCTATTTTTGAGTGAAAAGTTATTGGTAAGAAGGTGTGAAATAAACAAAAAGTTATTTTATTTGCAAACCAAAACCATTTCTTATGCCTAAAAATCTTGTTATAGTCGAGTCACCTGCAAAGGCAAAAACAATTGAGGGTTACCTCGGGAAAGACTTCGTGGTGAAATCTAGCTTTGGTCATATTCGAGATTTAGCTAAAGGAGATGCAGCTATAGATAAAGAAAACAACTTCACTCCTAAATACGAAGTGAGTGATGATAAAAAGAAAGTCATTGCTGAATTAAAAAAGGCAATGAAGGGGACTGAAATGGTTTGGCTAGCGACTGATGAAGACCGCGAAGGAGAAGCTATTTCTTGGCATTTGGTGGAAGCTTTGAAGCTGAAGCCAGAAAATACAAAGCGCATCGTTTTTCATGAAATAACCAAGCCTGCGATATTAAAAGCTATTGAAAACCCTCGAACTGTTGACATCGATTTGGTTAATGCTCAACAGGCCAGAAGAATACTTGATAGAATTGTTGGATTTGATCTGAGTCCGGTTTTATGGAAAAAAATTAAGCCTGGTCTTAGCGCTGGAAGAGTTCAAAGTGTGGGTGTAAAAATTATTGTAGAAAGAGAACGTGAAATTGACGCTCACATTTCTTCATCAAAATTTAGAGTAGTTGGAGACTTTAAAACACGTGAAGAAAAAAACTTAAAAGCTGAGTGTAAAACTCGATTTAAAACAGAAGAGGAAGCCGAAGCCTTTTTATCTGACTGTGTTTCTAGCACGCACTCCATCAAGTCATTAGAAACAAAGCCTGCGAAGAAAAAACCCACTTCCCCTTTTACAACATCAACACTTCAGCAAGAAGCTTCGAGAAAGCTTGGATTCTCAGTATCTCGAACAATGAGTGTTGCTCAAAAGCTTTACGAAGCTGGTCGAATCACCTACATGCGTACCGATTCGGTAACCCTAAGCAATCTTGCTCTCGATGGTGCTGCTGAAGCAATCACTGCAGCATATGGAGATGAGTATTGTGAGCGAAGAACTTTTGCTAATAAATCTAAAGGCGCTCAAGAAGCTCACGAGGCTATTAGACCTACTGACTTTTCTGTAAGCACACACAAGGGCAAAGCAGAGGAGCAGAAATTATACGCTTTAATTTGGAAGCGAGCTATTGCATCACAAATGTCTGATGCTAGACTTGAAAAAACCACTGTTACCATTGACATCAGTAAAAGCGCAGAGCTTTTCGTAGCACGTGGAGAGGTTATCACATTCGAAGGTTTCTTAAAGGTTTATTTAGAAGGAAACGATGACGAGAATGATGAAGATTCAAAAGGGATTCTTCCTGCAATGAGAAATGGAGAAGAGATGGCTAGGGTCAGTATTATTGCTACTCAAAAATTTGTAAATCATCCACCGAGATACACCGAGGCTAGCTTAGTTAAAAGACTAGAAGAACTCGGAGTAGGAAGACCTTCTACTTACGCTTCTACAATCAGCGTAATCCAACGCCGAGGATATGTTGAGATGCCTGAACGCGAAGGCACACCTAGAAACTACCGCGTTCTTCAACTTAACGGCACTGAACTTTCAAATAGTACAGAGACTGAAAATACAGGAGCAGAGCGAAATAAACTTGCTCCAACAGACATTGGAATTGTCGTAAATGACTTTCTTATTAAACACTTTAGTACCATTGTAGATTACAATTTCACTGCTGACGTTGAAACTCAGTTTGATGTTATTGCAGAAGGTCAAAAAGATTGGCAAAAGATGATAGGCGAGTTTTACAAGCCGTTTAAATCTTTAGTCGAAGAAGCGTTAGAAAGTGAGAGAGAGTCCGGAGAGCGAGTTCTTGGGACAGATCCAACTACGGGTAAGCAAGTCTTAGTTAGAATAGGTCGTTTTGGGCCCATGGCTCAGTTAGGTTTAGCAGATGATGATGATAAGAAGTTTTCATCACTTCGCCCTGGCCAAACACTACGTTCAATAACAATCGAAGATGCACTAATGCTTTTCAAACTCCCCCGTAAACTAGGAGAATACGAGGGTAAAGTTGTTTCCACTTCAATTGGTAGATTTGGTCCATATGTTGCTCATCACAGTAAATTCGTTTCTATTAAAAAAGACACTGATGATGATCCATACACCATAGAACTCGAAAGAGCAATTGAGCTTATTGAAGAAAAAAGAGCCGCAGATGAAGCGGCGTTATTAAAAGTTTTTACAGAAGATGAAACTGTTAGAATTATTAATGGACGTTGGGGGCCCTTTATTAAAGCTGGTAAAAAGAACGTTAAAATCCCCAAGGGAGAGGACCACGAAGGGATTGACTGGGCTCGTGCTCAGGAGCTTATAGTTGAGCACGATAACAAACCAACAAATAAAAAAAGAGCTCCTAAAAACAAGAAGTAACAATTGAGTGTGAATTGATTGTTATATACCATTGTTTTAGCATTCTCTTGTGTGCTTAAACTTGTGACAAATTGCATCATTAATTTGTTACACTGACTTTTAAGCATGAGCGACAGAATATATGACATACTACAACCAGTTGATCAACCTGTGTTTGGCAATGCCGAAGGCTCTGCTAGAATAGCTGACCGTATCGAAATACATCGCTTTGATCACAAACCATCGATAGAAGGATGTAGAGTCGCAATTTTTGGAGTAAATGAGGGGCGAAACAGTGGCGATAACGAGGGTTGCTCTGCAGCTCCTGATGCAATTAGAGATTGGTTTTACAGACTTACACCTCCAACCAGGTGGGCACCAACTATAGATTTAGGTGATATAAGAGCTGGATTAGATTATTCTGACACTGAGCAAGCAGTTAGTGAGCTAATCTCAGAATTAATACAAATGGGAATTGTACCCATAGTATTAGGTGGTGGACAAGACTTAACTTACTCTATTTACTCAGCATTAGAGTCTGTTGGAAGACCTGTGAATGTTGTGACAGTTGATTCAAGATTAGATTTCGGGGGAGATCCTGAATTATACACTTCTAGAAACTTCATGAACAGAATTGTGTTGCATGAGCCTAATTTTCTGTTTGATTATGTGAACATCGGACATCAGGGATATCTTACTGACCCTGACACTTTAGAATTATTAGAAAGACTTCAGTTTGAGTCTATTAGATTAGGAACAGCCCACACTAACCCGAAACTCATTGAACCTACTTTAAGAGACGCAGACCTGGCTTCATTTGATTTATCTTCTATTAGAGCCTCTGACCATCCTGCATCTACCCACGCTGGCCCAAATGGATTTTCAGCTTCACAAATTTGCCAATTAGCTAGATATGCTGGACTCAGTGATAAAATGATGGCAATAGGTGTTTTTGGACATAACCCAGACTTAGATGACAGAGGGAGGGGAGCTCAGCTTGGCGCTCAAGTATTATGGCATTTAATTGATGGAATATTTAGCCAAACAGGAGATTATCCCAAGTGTAATTCTGATGAATACACTAAGTATTTAGTAGACCTGCAAGGAAAAGATCACGAAGTAGCATTCTACAAATCGTCGAGGAGCGACAGATGGTGGATGGATGTTCCAATCCCTACTTCAAAGAAAAATAACAAAGATCACCACCACCTAGTACCTTGCTCATATGAGGATTATGAAGAAGCTGCTGGAGGAGAGTTACCGGACCGATGGTGGAGAACCTATCAAAAACTTGCGTGATGAAACCCGAAAAATTACGTATCTTGGCACACTCGGTGAACGCCGAAACCTGTGAAAATTTTGAAAACCAACGAGTTAACATGATTCGTAACTATATTACTGTACTTATATTCGTCGTGTTTGCCTCATCTTTGAGTGCACAACAGGACCCACAGTTCACGCAATGGTACATGGATCACGCCATGTCTAATATTGCTGCAGCTGGTCAGTCTGAACTAACAAACATCAATGGTTTTTACCGAAACCAATGGAACGGACTTGACAGATCGCCCGTAACATCACTTTTAAATGCTGATGGAAAAATTGGATTTATTCCTGGATCATTTGGCGTTCAGTTCTACCAAGATGAACTTGGTTATGAAAGCAACACTATGATGAAACTCGGATATGCTTATACATTATCACCATTTTCTAGTGGTACAACAATGAGCTTTGGGTTATCTGCAAGTTATTTCAGCAAGTCTTTTCGAACTGAATGGAACTCAATTGACCCGTGGGAGAATGACAATGCGATACCACAGAATGATAATACATCTTCTGCAGTTGACTTTGATTTGGGTATTTATATATCTAAGCCTAAATCTTATTATGCTGGTCTTTCAATGACACACATCGCGGAAACTGAATTTTCAGAAATGAGTATCACTCCAAGCAGACACTTTTACGCTATGGGTGGGTACAACTATCCTATAGATGGTGACGCTCTGGTCTTGAGAACTAATCTTCTTGCTAAATCTGATTTTAACGCTTCAGCAATTGACCTTAATGTAAACGTTTTATATAGTGAAATGCTTTGGGCTGGTGTTTCTTGGAGACCTGGTGATGCTATTGCACCCATTGCTGGATTCCAATACAGAAAGATAGACAAGGAAGCTACTAGTTATAAAGAACAGTTATTTCGAGTTGGATATTCATTCGACGTTACTACTTCTGAATTACAGTCGTTTTCTTCTGGTTCTCACGAAGTTTTCCTCTCATACAGTTTTAAATTTGAGTCGACTCCTATACTAAACAGGTACGCTAACCCAAGGAACTTATAATAAAAGAAACCTTAGATGCGTTTTATGCGTACTTAATTACTACAAACAACTAGAATTTACTATATGAATAAGTTTCTTCTGATACTCATGATTCCAGCTCTGCTTGCTGGATGCTATATGGGACCACAAGGTGAACTAGTAGGTGTTCATCCTCGAGAATACTGGGATCAAGCTAACCCATACGGTATGAATTACATTCATTTCGGTTCCTTCACTATGGGGCCAAGTGATCAAGATGTGCCATACGCTCTTAACACTCGAGCTAAAACGGTTACTATTCCACCTTTTTATATGGATGTTCATGAGATATCTAATAATGAGTATCGTCAGTTTGTCAATTATGTGAAAGATTCTTTATTTCTTAATACTTTAGCTGAAAATGATGATGAGCGTTACTTCTACTCTGAAAATGAAGCAGGAATAGAGTTAGATAGATTTATTGATAAGGGATATGTACTCAATTGGGAAGAACCTATTGATTGGACAGACGAAGATATATTTGAGGTTTTATATGACGAGTATTACCTTCAGGGTTCTGATAGATTCTACAACAGAAAAGAAATTGACACTCGAAAGCTTAACTATAGATATTACTGGTTTAACCTTGCGAAAGCTTCTAATAAGGACTCTAGAGATGAGGAATATGGAGAGGTTAATGAGTTAAACCAACTGCACTCAGTTCAGCGTTACTCCGACAGATCTCAATTTGTCATAGAGGAAACTATCAATGTTTATCCTGATACATTAGTTTGGGTTCATGATTACACCTATTCTTATAACGAGCCGCTTGCAGAACATTACTTTTGGCACCCTGCTTATGACGACTATCCAGTTGTTGGAGTAACATGGGGACAAGCAGTTGCTTTTAATGCTTGGAGAACTCAGATTATGAATGAGTGGAAACAGAAAGAAGGGCAGACATATATTCAAAAATTCCGTCTTCCTTCTGAAGCAGAATGGGAGTATGCTGCACGTGGTGGAAGGGATTTAGCTCCATACCCATGGGGGGGGCCGTACATTCGAAATGAACAGGGATGTGTTTTAGCTAATTTCAAACCGATGCGTGGTGACTATGTTGAGGACGCAAATGCATATACTGCTCCTGTTGAATCATACAGCCCTAACGACTACGGCCTTTACAACATGGCTGGTAACGTTGCTGAGTGGACTAATACCGCATTTGATGAAACCGTATATGATTTCGCATTCGACTTAGCGCCTGATTACATTTACCATGCTAAGATAGATGACTCAGCTGCGTTACATAGAAAAGTTACACGTGGCGGTTCTTGGAAAGACATTGGTTATTACTGTCAAACAGGAACGCGTTCATTTGAATACAGCGATACCGCAAAAGCTTTTATAGGCTTCAGATCTGTAATGTCTTACTTAGGACGTGGTAAATCTGGACCTAAAGAAGAGTGGAATTAATCCACAAATAAAAAATAATACCTAAAACCTTAGTTTAAAGAGAAGGCCTCTACAACTAATTATTACTAAACAAAAAAAGAAGATGAAACCAGGATCAAAAAGTTGGAAGAACCTAATGTCAAAGCTCTATGGAATTGGAGCGTCAGTTGTGATTATTGGAGCGTTATTTAAAATTCAACACTGGGAGTATGCATCTGAAATGCTTATCGCAGGACTTGGAACTGAAGCTTTGATTTTCTTTTTCTCTGCTTTTGAGCCATTGCCAATTGCTGATCCAGACTGGACACTTGTTTATCCAGAACTAGCTACGGGTGAAGATTCAAAAACTGCCGTTCAAGAATTAGATTCACTTCTAACAGACGCTAACATCGATGAAACTCTTCTTAAGAATTTAGGAGATGGGATGAGAAATCTTGGTGATCAAGCATCAAAAATGAGTTCTATGGCCGATGCTGCTGGTGCAACTCAGGAGTTTAGTGACTCTCTAGTTAAAGCCTCGAATAGAGTTGATCAAATGGCTGACACTTATGAAGGTGTCTCTGCTTCATTAACTGGTCTTGTTGGCGCTCAAGAATCATCTGCTAATGCAGGTGAAGGTTTAGAACGCATGAATAACAACCTCAACTCTTTGAATACAATGTATGAAATGCAGCTACAGCAGCTGAATGAAAACAAAGAGTTATATGCAGGTATGGGAGAGCTCGTTAAGACTCTTAACGATAGTGTTGAAGACACTAAAGCATACAAGGAACACATTGCTGCACTGGCAAATAATCTAGCGTCATTAAATACAGTTTACGGTAATATGCTCAATGCTATGGGCAATCGTAGTTAATTCTACCTGAATTTTAATTTAATAAATCATGTCAGGAGGAAAAGAAACACCAAGGCAGAAAATGATAGGGATGATGTACCTCGTCCTAACTGCTTTACTCGCATTGAACATTTCTAAGGAAGTACTTAATGGTTTCGTGAAAGTTGAAAATAGTCTTAGAGCAACACAAGAGACATTATCAGCTAAAGTTCGCGACACTTATACTGCTTTAGAACTAAAGTATAATAGTAATCAAGAAAAAGTAGGTCCATTCTACGATAAGGCTCAAGATATTGTACAGAAATCTGAATCACTTATTTCTTACATTACTAAACTTAAGGCTAGATGCCTTGCATCGTCTGAAGGAGACTTTGTTGAACAGGAAGCGCTTGATTTCGAAAAATATTACGGAAAAGATGAACTAGGTAATGATACTGTTTTGAATCTAAAATATATTTCAAAAAAGGATGAATTTCAATCTTTGACGTCATATATGATGGGATCTGAGCCTCAGAGACCTAAAGAAGGTGAGTGGACAGCTAACGGATTAAAACTTGCAATTATCGCTTACCGTGAATATCTCACAAATATCGTGGTAACTGATATTGACGGTAACAGCAGAACTCTACCAGAAAGCACTCTTAAATCACTCAATGAACGTTTTTCATTTGAAAATGAAATGGAAGATGGAAAAGAGGTGTTATGGGAAGCTGCTAATTTTTATGATGTACCACTTGCAGCGGCTATTCCATTGATGTCAAAAATGATCATCGATGTTCAAGATGCTGAGGAGGATGCACTTTCATGGTTATTAGGAGGAATAGAAGCTAAGAGCTTGAAATTCTCAGAGGTTATGCCTTTGACAATACCTCAGACTAATTATGTGTTACGAGGTGATTCAGTTAGGGCAACTATTTTATTAGCTGCATTCGATAGAACTCGTGTACCAGAAGTTTACATCGACACTAAGAAGTGGGATGGAAAAGATTCAACTGTTCTTGATTATGAAGGACTAGGACTTTCTCCACTACCTGTAGATGAAAAAGGTCAAGGTTTACTTTCATTACCTACTAAAGGATTAAGCCTAGGTGAATACAGTTATAAAGGATTAATTCGTTATCAGGGTCCTGCAGGCGATATGCAATCACAACCTTTCGTCACACCTGTTGTTACTATAGCTGAAGCTGCTTTGGTAGTATCTCCAACGAAGATGAACGTTTTTTATCGTGGAGTTCCTAATCCCGTTGAGGTTAGTGTTCCAGGAGTACCTAGTGATAAACTACAGGTATCTATTTCTAGTGGACATAAAATTAAAAGACAGGCTGATGGAACATACATTGTTGAACCATCAAGTTCTTCATCGAATAAAAAAGCAATTATTTCTGTTAAAGGTGAAATGCCTGATGGAAGTATGAGTAATCTTGGTACTGCTGAATTTAGGGTTAAGCGTATTCCTGATCCAATACCATTTTGGGCTGGAAAAAAACCATCTGATAGAACAATTACAAAAAATGAAGTTATTTCGTTTGCTCCACTTGCGGGAAAAATGGATAATTTCGATTTTGATGTACAGGTGAGAGTAAAGAGTTTTACTATAAGACTTAGTAAGGATGGAACATTTAAAGAACTTAACTCTCCTAATAACAGGATAACTACAGATATGAAAGCCCTATTAAATAGGGTGAAAAGAGGTAACACTATTTACTTTGAAGATATCATCGTAGGTATGCCGGACGGTACTGAACGAAGAGTTTCATCGTTGAAACTTAAAATAACAAGCTAAATTTTGAACTAATGAGTAAATTATTCAAGTATACATTACTAGCTATCGCATGTATTGCTTTCAATTTTGAGAGCAGTGCTCAAGTCCAAAACGTTCTTGATGGTGCTTATGTCAAAGAAACAAATCTAACAAAACGAGTTGTTCCTTATCCATATTTACGTGAGGCTGATGTAATGTACTTCCGTCGTATTTGGCAAGAAATGGACTTAAAGCAAAAGATTAATCATCCATATTACTATCCTATTGACCCTATCGAAGATAGAAGTAATCTTTTTGATGTTATTCGTGATGGTTTACTTATTGAAGGTTCATTAATAGCATATAGTACAGGAGCTATTGGTGATGAGGACGAATTTACTATCCCACTTTCTGCTGATAGCATTAGATCAATCTTGAATCCTATTGAGCGAATTGATGAGTGGGATGAGTTTGGAGAAAAAATTGGATTTAAAGAGGTTGTCACTCCTATTGAATCTGATAAAATCACAAGATATCGTATAAAAGAGGATTGGATTTGGGATAGACAGCGCAGCGAACGATATGTTAGAATAATCGGAATTGCGCCAATGATTGAAGACTATGACAGAGATGGTGAAAGCATGGGATTTGCACCTTTATTTTGGTTATACTACCCAGAATGTAGGTATGTCTTTGCTAATGCAGATGTGTTTAATCTTTTTAATGATGCTCAGCGTAGAACATATGAGGATTTATTCCAGAAGCGCTACTTCTCAAGCTATATCGTTAAGGAGTCAAATGTGTATGATAGATCAGTTGGCGAATATGCTAGAGGTATGGATGCGTTAGCTGAGTCAGAGCGAATCAAAGAGGAATTGTTCATACTTGAACATGATCTTTGGCATTACTAAATAAAATTTAGATATTTCCTTAAAGCGGGAGGCCTTTTGGCTTCCCGCTTTTTTTTACGATCTTTGTAAAAGCATGTTAACAGTTACACAACTTGGAGTTCACTTCGGTGACAGAACCCTATTTGAAGGGCTTAATCTATTCATCGGTAAACGTGAACGGATTGGTCTAGTAGGGCGTAATGGAGCTGGGAAATCCACTCTTATGTATATCCTTGCGGGAATCAACGCTCCATCAGAGGGTACAGTTAGTTATCCAAATGATTACAGGATAGGATATCTGCCTCAGGAGATGGATCACAATGAGTCTTCAACTGTGTTTGAAGAAGCGGCTAGTGCATTTGCTGAAATCAAACAACTAGAGAAGCGTATAGAAGAGATTACTGATGAAATTTCTTCTAGATTAGATTATGAGAGTGATTCATACGCCAATCTGATTGATGAGTTGACTGAGGCTAATCAAAGATTAGACATTATTGGTGCAGGTAATTTAGAAGAGAAAATTCAAAGAATACTTCAAGGACTTGGATTTAAAGCTGATGATTTTAAGAGGAAGATGAGTGAATTTAGTGGTGGGTGGAAGATGAGAGTCGAATTAGCTAAGCTCCTTCTAACAAATCCTAATCTCCTGTTATTAGATGAGCCTACAAATCACCTAGATATTGAGAGTATTGAGTGGCTTGAAGGCTTTTTAAAAGAATATCCTGGTGCAATTCTTTTGATTTCACACGATAGAATGTTTCTAGATAATTTAACTGCTAGAACGGTAGAAATAAGTCCATTTAGGTTGTATGATTTTAAGGCACCTTATTCTAAATATCAAGTTTGGCGTGAAGAAGAAAGAGATAGACAAGTACAAGCTCAAAAAAATCAGAAGAAATATGTTGAGGAGACTCAAATACTGATTAATAAATTTAGAGCTAAGAAAAATAAAGCTGCTTTTGCTCAGTCATTGATTAAGAAGCTTGATAAGCTAGAGCGTGTAGAGGTTGACTCCGCAGATAACGCTAAAATAAAATTTCGTTTCCCTCCTGCACCTAGAACTGGTAAAGTGATTTTTGAAGGTAAAGGCATGGCTAAGTCCTTTGGTGATCTCGAGGTATTTAAAGAATTAGATTTTATTATGGCTAGGCATGATAAAGTTGCGTTTGTTGGGAAAAATGGAGCTGGGAAAACCACATTAACTAGAATACTATTAGGGCTAGAGGCTTACGATGGGGAATTGATTAATGGTCATAACGTTGACATAGGATATTACGCACAAAATCAAGCTGAAGAGCTAGAGGGGAAGATTACCGTACTAGAAACGCTTGAAGCTGAAATGACAGTAGATAGTAATGTGAATTTAAGGTCCATGTTAGGTTCATTTCTGTTTTCAGGAGAAGATGTAGATAAAAAGGTAAGTGTGCTAAGTGGTGGTGAGAAAGCACGATTAGCACTTTGTAAACTTCTATTGCATCCTTATAATGTTCTTATACTTGACGAGCCTACTAATCACCTAGATCTAAAGTCTAAAGCCGTACTAAAAGACGCTTTAGATAATTTTGACGGATCAATGATCGTAGTATCTCATGATAGAGATTTTCTATCTAGTCTCACTCAATTTGTTTACGAAGTGACTCCAACAGGTTTAAAGCAATACATAGGGGACATTAAAACATTTTTACATGCGAAGCATGCAGAAAGTATTGGTGCTTATGAGTCTTCTAAAACTGGAGAAAGAGTATTAGGGAAAGGGAAACAGAGCGGCGCTAACAAAGGTGGAGGCACAGAAAACAATGACTCTGACAATAAGATTGATTACAAGAAGAAAAAAGATCTTGAAAAGTCAATTAAGAAGGTTAGTAAAAAAGTTAATAGGTTAGAGAAACTAGTTTCTGAAGCAGAGACGGAATTAGAAAATAAAAACAAAGAAATTTCCGAATTAGCCTCTGAAGACCGCAAAGCCATGACAGATTTATCATACGAATTTGAGGAAATACAAAAACGTCATGATAAATTACTTTCTGACTGGGAGGTTGCTTTAATAGAATTAGAAGAGCAAGAATCTCAACTTAAAGATTAATGTTACTTAGCGATACCTTCTAAGTATACTTTCCATTTTTCAAAGACATCTTTAAAATCCTCAGGTAGATCGGACTCAAAAGAAACAAATTTATTTGTCTTAGGATGAGTGAAACCTAATGTTTTTGCGTGTAGTGCTTGGCGAGGAAGAATATTGAAACAGTTTCTTAAAAAAGAATTGTATTTACCTCCGGGAGAACCTTTAACAGCTACATTACCACCATATCTAGGATCACCAAATAATGGATGTCCTATATGTTGTAAATGGACGCGAATCTGGTGAGTACGTCCCGTTTCAAGCTTGCATTCAATCAATGTCACAGGTCCTAAGCGTTCAAGAACTCTGTAGTGAGTCACAGCATGCTTTCCTTCATCTCCATCTGGAAAAACAGCTTGAACAGTTCTATTACTTCTAGATCTGCCTACGTGGCCTTCAATGGTACCATCCTCTGACACATCTCCCCAAACAAGAGCTTGATACCTTCTTTCTACTGTACGTTCAAAGAATTGTTCACTTAACTCGGTAAGAGATCTTTCAGTTTTACCTAAAACCATTAAACCAGTAGTATCCTTATCTAATCTATGAACGAGCCCAGGACGAGGTGTTGGAGAGCCTTCAACTGAAGGTAGATTTTGAAGATGGTGTAATATTCCATTTACAAGTGTTCCTGTATGATTCCCATGACCTGGATGAACCACCAAGTCAGTCCTCTTATTTAATACAATGACAGTATCATCTTCATAGATGATATTCAAGTCCATTTCTTCTGCGACTAGTTCAAAATCATAAACAGGTTGGGGAAGTTCAACTGTAATAACTTGATCAGGACGAACCTTAAAATTAGATTTCACAGGCTTACCATCAACTCTTACATAGCCAGAAGTAGACGCCATTTGGAGCTTATTGCGAGAGATATTCGCAATTCTGCTCATGAGGAATTTATCTATTCTCAGAGGTTGTTGTCCTGGATCTGCAACAATTCTATGATGCTCAAAAAGCTCCTCAGATTCATTTAAGATCTCGTCTATATTGATGTCGTCACTCATTAGTGGGGTAAAATTACTAAACGTTTTACTGAAATTAAAGAACTAGTAGCGCTACTCATTTTTACAAAATAAACGCCAGGTGATAAATCAGATACGTTAAATTTAACGACACCTGCAACATGAACGCTTCCTTCTCTAACAGTGTTTCCATTTATTGAAAACATAGACCAAACAAGGGCTTCACGCGCTTCAAATGAAACATCTAAAGCAGTAGGATTAGGATAAAGGTTAGATGTAATCTCAGTATTAGGAAATTCAGAAACGCCTTCAACACTAACTGTAGCATCTTTGCCTGCTCTTAGAACTGGATGAATCATTACAGAACCTTGAATTTCAGATACCTGCCAACTAGCTCCAGCTCCTAATTTATAATGCAAATTCCCTGCATTAGAATTGGTGTTTTTATCTAAACCTATATTAAGACGTTCAACATTTTGTTGAATAAAGCCAACGTGAATTATGCCACTAACAGGAATAGGGTTATCACAAGCATAATAAACAAACTTATCATGACCATCAGTAAAATACTGAGGAGAGTGAAATTGATACATAATATCAATAGCGTCACCAGGAAAACCTGCATCATCATCCCAAACTTTAATTACAAAAGTCTCAAGTACAGCATTATCATAATATGGTGTAAAGTGAATTTTTATACCATCTAAAGTATCTGGTATCGCAAGAGGATAACGGACAGCTAACTGCCCACCAACAGATTCTAGAGCATAAGCTTTTTCAGCTGTACCATCATCATAAGCATAATAATTATCGAAGACTTGAGTAAATCCAATACTATCATTATCAAATGATGCTATTTGATTAGTATAGTAGCCTACCTCATCTTCCCATAGTGAAACATTAAAAACAGCAGTTGTATCTGAAATGTTGGGATCAAATATTACAGATGCCGTCCCACCCGTATCATCAAGCAAATTAGCTAAATATTCTGTAGAAAATGGGCCAACTGAAACACTCACATTTTGAATAAATTCATTCTCATACGCTATAGTATCACCCTCATTAATCTGAACTTTTATGCCTGTGTTTTCTTGATTGTTAGCGCTCGTTCCGAAGTTTATATGATCTACGTGTAAGGTGTCTCGCATATGAAATTCAGGATTATCCGTATAATGAATCCAAGGCATGGCAGAGAAATTCCTAAGTAAAGTATATGCTGGGTATAAGAATGCTAATTCTTCTTGTGGGTTTCCAGTTTCACCATTTGATGCAACAAAAACGTAATCAATGTGCCACAAATCTGCATTTCCTTCTAAAGTTCCATAATTACGAAACCTAAATTGAAAGGAATTATGTAGATGTATGCCATCTTGGATAGGTACGACTACTTGAATAAACTCATCCGTGACAATAGTATCATTCGTCCAAACTCTCGTCCAAATATCACCTTCAGCTCCTATAGACTTAAACTCGACTATAAGACTATCCTCTCCTAAATCAGGTGAATTACCTAATCCTCCACCTTGAAACCAAAAAGATAAATTGATCTCATCGCCAGCTGTCAAAGAACCCAGTAATATTTTTCGAGAGGTAAGAGTATCTGCCCAACCGTGAGGATCATTACTACTAAAAGCATAAGGATACCCTCCCGCATCTAAACCATCAAGTGTAGCTACACCAATTGTAGGAGGATTTATTGCAAATGTTGATGTTCTTCTAACTGGACTGGAGTCCCATCTAACTAACTCGGGTCTGTCAAAACCTGATTCTTCAAAAGAACTAGGCCATGCAAAATCATCTAAAAAAGGAAGTCCCATTGGTGCGCTACCTCCTCCCCTTGTATTAGTATCATAATCTATATTACCGTTATCATTTGTATAAACAAACATCAAATCGCGCTCTACCTCTTGAGACAAAATACTATTGGTTAAAAACAGCATAAACGATGTAGCAAACAAACAAAACACTGGGAAGTTTCTAGTCATAATTAGTGTCCTTTTCAGTTTTTAAGAATTACATCAATTGAGGTTCCTGCTTTAACTCTACCCTTTGATGACGAGGGGAACTGGCGAATTACTCTAGCATTAATTGAATCTGAACTGGTAATAACAGAGTCTGAATATTCTACATATCCTAATGAGAGTGACGCTTGAGTAAGTCGCGATTTGGTCTCATATAATGATAATCCTATTAAATAGGGAGTTCTAACTTTAACCTGTGACCCCTTCCCTATGACTAGAACAATCTTAGATCCTCTGTTTCTTCTATCGTCAGGTTTTAAAGAAAAACCTTGATGTTCAACCCTTACAACTTTTCCGTTAAGGATAATATTAGGCTCCTCACTTACTTCGACATTAAAACCTTTACGATCTAATATGTTTTCTGCTAATCTAGCATCTTGGCCTTCATAAACGGTAATGGATTCAGAAGGAGGTGTTATTCTAAACGTAGTTAAGTAAACTGGCCTACCGCTCTTTACTAGACTTCCTTCTTTAGGAGATTGTTCTAGTATAGACCCAGGTATAGCAGTAGCACTATATACTGAATCTAGATGGATGGATTCAAGTTCTAAATCTGATAGCAATGACTTTGCCGAGTCTAACGATAAGTTTAGAAGGTTAGGCAAACACCGTTCTGACCAAGGCCTGCTATTTAATTGTAAGGAAAGCATACTCCCACTAATTAGCACCACCCAAGCAACTCCTACACTAATAATAATGAGAAGAAATGATTTACTAAAAAGGAAGTTCTTTAAGTTCATACTTTATAGATGAGTTCTAAAGGTCTAAGGCTTCTTCAAAGCCATTATCATAATATGCACGTAGCTCTGAACAAAATCCAACTTGTTCTTCATCTACAACAATCTTGCCTTTAGTAACGTGTCCTAATAAAATCGCACCAACCTTATTTGAATCACAAATGTCTAAGAAATCGTCTTGATCGTCTTCGACTATAGTGACAATAATCCGTCCTTGTGCTTCCCCGAAAAGGAAACCGTCTATTCTAAGTTCATCATCAGAAACGATATCAAAGCCAAGCATGTTGGGCATAGACATTTCTAACAGAGTAGTGAAAAGACCTCCATCACTTATGTCATGAGCGGCAGTAACTAAGCTCTTTGAAATAAGGTCACGAATACAAACATGAAGAGCTTCTTCGTGTTCTAAGTTGAATTTAGGAGCTGGTGATTGCTTAACCCCAACAATATTTGCAAGATACTCTGATGAATTAATACAATCCGACATCTCACCTAAATGAAAAATAAGCTCACCTTTTTTCTTGAAATCAAGTGACATGTGCTTATCTCTATCTTCAATAATCCCCACCATCCCAATTGTAGGAGTAGGAAATACTGATGTAGCGGTACCGTCTTCGTTTACTGTTTGGTTATAAAAACTAACGTTACCACCAGTAACTGGAGTATTGAATTTCAAACAAGCTCTACTCATACCATTAATCGCGCCCACAAACTGCCAATAAACTTCTGTGTTATAAGGATTTCCAAAATTCAAACAGTTCGTAATAGCAGAAGGGGTTGCGCCTGTACAGCTAATATTTCGAGCAGCTTCTGAAACGGCTATAGCAGTTCCTACTTCTGGATCAGCTTGTACATATCTAGCATTACAATCAACCGTTAATGCGAGTCCTTTTTTTGATCCTCTAACTGAAACAACTCCAGCATCAGAAGGTCTGTTGGTTGTTCTGTTGATCGTTCCTACCATACTGTCGTATTGTTCCCAAACCCATTTCTTTGAGGCTATGTTAGGAAGGCAAATGATATCAGTTGCGATCTCAAGTGCTTTTTTAAGTGTTGGAACTTCAACTGAAGCAGGATCGAAAGCCTGAGATTCCGCAAACCATGAAGGTTCAGTATATTCACGATCATAGACCGGCGCGCCTCCACCTAAAACCAAAGTGGAAGCAGGAACCTGTGCAACAATTTCATCTTTAACAAAGAAATTAATTGTATTGCCTTCAGTAACCACTCCAATAGGGACAGCGTGTAAATCCCACTTTTTGAAAATATCTTCAACAATTTTTTCTTTACCAGGCGCAACAACTACTAACATACGCTCTTGAGATTCTGACAATAAAATCTCAAAAGGCTCCATATCAGCTTGACGAAGAGGAACTCTATCAAGATGAATGTCCATCCCTACATCACCTGCTGCACTCATTTCTGATGTAGAACAAGTGATTCCAGCAGCTCCCATATCCTGCATTCCGATAATTGCATCTGTTTTTGCGAGTTCAAGAGATGCTTCCATTAAGAGTTTTTCTTGGAATGGATCACCAACTTGAACAGAAGGTAAATCATCTGCAGAATCAGCAGTAATGTCTTTAGATGCAAATGAAGCACCTTGAATTCCGTCTTTTCCAGTATCAGACCCAACTATATATACTGCATTACCTGGACCTTTAGCTGTAGCTGAAATTATTTCTTTAGAATCTAGAAGACCTACAGACATAGCGTTAACAAGTGGATTCACTTGATAACAAGGGTCAAAAAAGACCTCGCCTCCTACAACAGGAATTCCAAAACTATTTCCGTAATCTCCGATACCTTTAACAACGCCCTCCAGCAACCACTTAGTACGTGGATGTTCTGGATCACCGAACCTAAGACTATTTAACTGCGCAATCGGCCTAGCTCCCATTGTAAAAATATCACGATTAATTCCGCCCACACCAGTCGCAGCACCTTGATACGGTTCAATTGCAGAAGGGTGATTGTGACTCTCTATCTTAAAGGCACAACCAATCCCGTCACCCAAATCAATGATTCCAGCATTTTCCTCTCCAGCTTTCACAAGCATTTGGTCGCCGTCTTTCGGGAGAGTCTTAAGCCACTTAATAGAATTTTTATATGAACAGTGCTCACTCCACATCACAGAGTATATACACATCTCCGTGAAGTTAGGAATTCGTCCGAGTATTGTTTCGATAGATGCAAACTCATCTTGGGTGAGACCCATCTCCAGAGCTTGTGTAAGAGTAGCAGTAGCAGTTGAGGCGGTAGTAGTGGGCATATAATCCGGGGTAAAAAGCGTTTCAATTGAAGGTGTAAAGGTAGCAACCTAACGGCAATTTATGCACAAGATTTGGACATTCATGAGGTAACTTTCGCACATGAGAGCAGTCATTCAAAGGGTGAGCAGGTCCAGTGTCAAAGTGAATGGTAACACAATAGGCCAAACTTCACATGGACTATTGATTTTACTAGGAATAGAAACTGTTGATGTCCGTTCAGATGTTGAATGGTTAGCCAGAAAAATAATCGGTTTAAGGATATTTTCTGATGCAGAAGGGAAGATGAATTTAAATCTAGAAGCTGCTGAGGGTGAATTGTTAGTAATATCACAATTCACTTTGCACTCTTCCACTAAAAAAGGTACTAGACCCTCTTTCATTAAAGCAGCTAGACCTGAAAAAGCAATCCCTCTCTACGAAGCATTTATTAAAGAGTGTGAGAAGCGAATAGGGAAAGATGTTGCTAGAGGAGAGTTTGGAGCTGACATGGAAGTAGAGCTCGTAAATGATGGCCCCGTCACTATAGTGATAGACTCTCAAAACAAAGAGTAAGTTATCTTGGAATTGAACAGATAGGAATAGGAGTCATTTTATGCTTATTCGCTTTATTTAATCTCGAATAAATATCATATACCACTAAACTCCTACCGGTGAGTGTGTCTGGATCACCATTGTTTTCGAAGAAACTCATAGCAATTTCGAGTTCTGGATAAGTTGCACCAATTTGATCTTCATCATTACGGTCATCACCCCAAAGCCCATCTGTAGGTGCTGCATCTAAAATACTCTGCGGCACACCTATTGCTGCCCCTATAAGATAAACTTCACTTTTAACAAGATCGGCAATTGGACTAAGATCAACGCCACCATCCCCATATTTTGTGAAAAACCCCACCCCAAAGTCCTCAATTTTATTTCCAGTCCCCACAACTAGACCAGATCTCTGGGCAGCTAAAGCGTACAGAGTTGTCATCCTTAATCTAGCTCGTGTATTTGCTAAAGCAAGACCCCCTGATTTATCTTCTGTTTGGGGTAAAGCTGATTTTGTGGCCTCATAAACCTCAGTAAGTGGAACTGTGAGTTTTTCATAATTGTCAAACCTTCTCTCAAGTGATTTACAAAGCTCAATAGACCTAGACACTTCAGATGATGCTTGATGAATAGGCATGTCCACGATATACACAGGTCTACCTGTCATAAGACACAGGGTAGCAGTAACTGCTGAATCTATACCTCCACTCACTCCCACCACAAAACCATTTGTATTGGCTGACTCAGCATAATTAAGAAGCCAGTCAGATATATACTCAGCTATTTTAAGGCCACTAAATGATGGGGAGGTTGGTGACATTGTTAAAATAAAATACCAACTGACAATTCAAGAAATCTATCATTACCCTTCATCACTCCATTAATTGGCGATCCATTTATTACTTCAGGAACTCCATTATCAACTTTGATCAACTCAACACCGTTATGGATATTGCTAAAGGCAGCATTATAATTAAGCCCAACAGTTAAAGCGGTTGAACCTGTTAGATTTCTTTCTATCCCTCCCCCTACAATAAGTGCCGCTCTAAATAATTTCACTTCTTCATTGACATCAACTCCCTCGTTAATCACCCAACCATTTGACGTTACACTTATCCAGTCATCACCATCAAACTCCCAACTCAAATGCCTCCCCTCTGTAGCAAGTGACTTGACATTCATTCCTAAACCTAGACCAAACTTGCTGAAAATTTTCGCGTAACCTATCTCCTTAGTTCGCATTTTAAATGTAAAAGGCAACTCAACATATTGAAGGTTATACGTCCTATCTACATCTAGCACTTCACTGATATCATCAGGATTCATAACTAAATAAGTGAGTTTAGAACCTGTATTGAAAATATGCACTCCGAAGCCTAAAGCATAATTTTCTGAAAATAAAACATCCGCAATAAATTCATACCCAAAATTTAATTTCGCCCCCCCAGCAGTGTGGTCATAGTCTGTAGAGACCATCCATGAAGCGTTTGGAGTTACAGCAAGGCCCAATCTAAAATCTTGTGCTGAAGCTTGATTAGAAAAAAGCAAGGCTGAAATTGCAATAAAACCTACAAATATTGAGGTTGACATAAAAGAAGTTTGACTGTTACGCATAAGTGTGCTCATCTTTGCAGTTGTAAAAGTAAAATTAAAC
>TARA_B110000459_G_scaffold202336_1_pt1 | contig 23270 bp, 10 predicted proteins | sample TARA_B110000459 | Tara Oceans TARA_B110000459 (sample SAMEA4398296) | marine metagenome | biome: Polar Biome; feature: [SRF] surface water layer (ENVO:00010504); material: water (ENVO:00002006), including particulate matter (ENVO:01000060) such as... | depth 5 m | reverse complement strand
AGAGACGGCGGCGGTGGCGGTGACCGCAGAGACGGTGGCCGAGGAAACTTCGATAGAGGTTCTCGAGAAGGAAGAGATTCTGGCCGTGGAGAGCGAAGAGAATTCTCTAATCGGGATGATAGTAGAACAAAGCCGGAAGAGAATAATTTCCGTAAGTCAAGGGGTAAAAGAGCAGGACATGCCCATAATAATGCCCCAAAGCCAATTGTTCCTCGTAAATTTAATCGAAATAGTGATGATTAAATGATTCCCTCATAGAGCGGTACATATGAGCGCAGAAGAACATTACCTAAATGCTATCGAAGCATTGGAATTGGGCGATAGAGAGACTGCACAAAAAGAAGCTAAGGCTGCAACTAAAATCGACCCTGAACATGTCGAAGCCTGGCAACTATACTCTGATGTTACCCTGCCTCTTCCGGGAGAGCCTGTCTCTCTAATAGACGCCTCCAAATCACTATCAGCGGTAAGAAAAGTGGTCGAATTAGAACCAACTCGCATAGATATGTGGGTAAGGGGAGGAAGACTTCTAGCCGATGAGTTAGGACTTCTAACCGATGCACTACAATGGTGGCAAGATGTACGGCACTATGCTCCAAATGAAGTCACTCCATTAATTGAGCAAGCTACAATTCTTGCTGATATGGGACTATATGAAGAATCAAGACAACGACTTGAGACGATTATTGACGAGAACATGGATGTTGCTACTACTCAATATGGCCGTATTCATCAGTTACTAGGACTTGTTAGAGCTGCAGCAAGTCAAGATGCTGCAATTCACTTCAAGCCGTGGGAAAAACGCCATGCTGGATGGTCAGCGATCGAAACAAAAATGAAGAAGCAACCTGCATCTGAAACTTTTATTTTTATGTTGACCACTGTACCGATTCTTTTTGCTGTTATTCTTCTGTCAAATGCCTTAGCAGGTCAAGGATGGGGTGCCTTTTGTCTAACTTCATTAGTTATTTTTGCCACCGTATTATTCGGTATGCGAATTGCCAAAAACCTATTCCGTTCAGTAAATAGGCCGGCTTTTAATCTTCTTAGAGCAATGAATTTTGAGTCTTCAACCGGCTTTTCAGTTATTCCCGAACATGTTAGAACCTCTGTTCTATGTATGTACATAATGCAGAGAAAACCCCTTGCTTGGCAAGAACGTATGTTGATGATAATAGAAGAGAAAAATAAAATTCCTAAAAACTGGCAACTAACAATGCCTGACTTTGAATCACACTACGACGATCTTGGATATATCGAAGAAGAGGAAGAAGAAAATTCTGCTTCCAAATTCTGGGAAGAAGAATAACTTCATGTTCCAGCAGTATAATCACTGAGATAGGCAACTTGGTCTGTTGTTAATACGTCAATCTTGAAACCAAGAGTTGCCAGTTTGGTCTTTGCCAATCCTTGGTCTTGTTCTAGAGATATATCATAAACAACTGGTCCAAGTGACTCTCCTTCTTCAGCAAGGCGACATAGTGCAAGATATTGATTAGCAAATGACATATCCATTACCTCTGAAGGGTGCCCCTCAGCTGCTGCTAAATTGACAAGTCTTCCATCTGCTAAGATGAAAATTCTACGACCATCTGAAAGAGTATATTCAATATTATTCTCTCTTATAGTGCGGTTACTGACGCTCATTTCTTGAAGTTGTCCGATGTTAATTTCACAATCGTAGTGCCCTGTATTAGAAATAATTGCTCCTTCTTTCATAGAGGCAAAGTGGTGCTCGACTATTACATCCTTCATTCCGGTTGCAGTACAGAAAATATCTCCAAGTTTTGCAGCTTCGTCCATAGGCATTACTCTAAATCCATCCATGACTGCTCTGAGTGCTGGAAGTGGGTCAATTTCAGTAATAATTACATTAGCGCCCATTCCTCTAGCACGCATTGCCACTCCTCTACCGCAATGACCATATCCTGCAACAACAAATGTCTTACCTGCAATAAGAACTGAAGTTGCTCTTAGAATCCCATCAATAGTAGATTGTCCTGTTCCATATACATTATCAAAATCCCACTTAGTAATTGCATCATTAACTGCTATTACTGGATACTTCAGGTCTCCTGCTTCACCCATTGCTCTTAGCCTATGCACACCTGTTGTTGTTTCCTCGGTTCCACCAATAACACCTGCAGCATATTCACTCTTTTCGCCATGAACCCTAACAATCAAGTCTGCTCCATCATCAAGTGTCAAAGTAGGTTTGAATTCTAGAGTCTTATCGATGCACCAATAGAAGTCTTCATTGGATTGTCCATGCCAAGCGTGAACAGAATATCCTTCAGAAGCAAGCCATGCTGCTACATCATCTTGAGTTGATAGAGGGTTACATCCAGACCAGGAGATTTCTGCTCCTGCTGCAGCGATAGTCTCGATTAAAACTGCAGTTTCTTTAGTTACGTGTAAACATCCAGCAACACGCATTCCTGCTAATGGTTTTGTCTTCAAAGCTTCTTCTTGAAGAGCAGCTAATACTGGCATTCGGGCTCTCGCCCAGTCTACTCTAAGAGAACCACTCTCTGCAAGTTTGATATCGGCAACCGTGTAGGTGTCTGTCTTGTCCATGATGTCGCCGACCAATAGTTACTTTTGAACCCATTGATGCTACTCGCCATACAATATTAGCGAGATTAACAAAATTAGTGCTACTATCCTTGTTGCTGTATGTAAGCGGCTGCATATTGCTGAGCATATGCTGCTGCTGTTTGTTGGTCATACCCTTGGGAAATGAACTGTTGGTAGTATTGCTGATAGGCTGCATCCATTGCTGGATTAGAAGCAGTAGCTGGTTGAGCAGTAGCCACAGCAGCAGTTGTTGAAGCACCGCCCGCTTGGTCAGCATACTGAGAAGCATAGGCTCTTGCAGTTTCTTCAGGGTAACCTTGAGCGATCAATTGTTGGACATATTGTTCAACAGGGTCTTGTTGATACGCACCTGCTGCACTGAAGTCTTTGACCATTCCATCCATTCCTTCAGAATCACTTCTCTTCAAGAAGAGGAAAGTTAGCGAAAGTATCACGATGAGAATTAGAGCCCCGCCACCAAGTAATAGAGCACTTGAACCGCTTTCTGCTGAATCTCCTGAGTTATCAGAAGAAGGTTCAATCCATTGTCCGTTTTCAAACTTCCAATCACCTTCATACTGGCATTGTCCGCCTATGAAAATCCATCTACCGTCAGCATCATCGAGTAGAACTTCATTTGGAATTGTTTCACCTCTACATATCGGTAAAGTTAATTTTATACTTGTAGGAATTCCATAATCATTATCAGTCCATCGCTTTTCATTACCATACTTAGTATCAAATTCATAGATAAATATGTAAACTGTGATTACCTCAGATTGGTTAGTATAATAACTATCCATATTCAAATTAAGTTCGAATGTATCACTATTGGATAATTCGCTGACCACAATTAAGGTTTTATCTGTTTTAGCAGAAATTCTATCTGAACCAGATGCAGTGAATAAGTCGTTATTGAGGGCGATTTCTACAAACACATCGCCATCAGAGCCAGAAAGAATACTTCCAGTAAGGGTGAAATTAGATTCATTGAATCCATCTACATTCTCCCAGCCGTTTAACTGTATTTCAGGTGCAATATCTCCAAACCCTTGAGGTAATACTTCAAAGTAAATCTCCATATCATCATCCCAATTTCCAGCCTCATCAAATACTGTTAGTTTGACCTTGATTGGTTGAGTAATTGCTCCAGTAGTTTCGTCTACTGTTAAATTCTCTCCAGCATATGAGACTCCATCACTATCAACTCCAAACCCACCAAAGGTGTATGTCCAAATACCTTGACTAGCCGCAGACTGCGTGTAAGTATTAGCATTGGTTGAGAAGACTGCATCTTGAGCCTTATCATAGAATACTTCCCATTTGTAAGTCTTGATTCCTGTACTTCCCTCAGGGGCATCTTCGTCATAAGACCCTGATGCATTAAAGTAAATTGGAACTTGTCCATCTTCATCAAGAACTATTCTATACTTATCCCATTCGTTGTTTGAACCAGAACTTCCAATCAGATCAATATTATCCGAGTACTCTGCCCTCATTTCAACAAAGGCATCAGAGACTGGTTCGAATTCGTCTGCATTAGAATCATCAGTTTCGACTACAACTGATAATTGCCTCGAATGTCCATCTTCATCATGGAGCCAGAGGGTAACTGTCCATTGGACATCTTGCTTGCAAGCACCTTGAGTTCCAATGGATTTACAGAAATTGACAACTGGTGAAATCTCTGTATCAAAAGGAACTGTTCCTACATCTGGAATAAAGTGTTCCTTTTGTCCAGCCGCAAGGGATGAACCATCCCAAGAAGTTGGTCCTTCAATGACCCAATCAGTTACTAAACTAACTGTGGCATCTGACTGATAACTGAATGTTACTTCTGCATTACTCTTCATGTAATGGGTAAGATAACCTTGTCCTAGAGAATCCAATGGCTTTTGGCCGTTGATTAGAATATCTGTACCCTCTCTTTGTTTAGAGAATGGATTAGGATAATCATTAACCTGGTGCAGAAGCATATTCTTCAGTAATGGGAATGTAGAGCTTGTAGCATTCTCTGAATTAAATTCAACGTCAATAGTAGATATAATCATTCCACCTTGACCATAACTGCATAGCCCAACAAGTACATCTCCCGGACTATCTGAAACTTGAATTATCGGCTGGAACTCCGCATTACCTAAATTACCAGTACAAACCGAAGCCCAATCTGCCTGTTCAGTGGCTAAACCTGCTTCTAAAGCAGATGTTGCTACAGCATTTCCGCTGTTGATTCCTTCGAATATTGCAAAATTATTTAGTTCAGAAATATCGTTCATTATAGGGTGGTACGGGTCATAAACTTCCGTGTTACTGTAAGTGATTTGAGTTGACTGCGTCTTTCTATCACCAATTGTTAAGTCGAGAGGCAATCTATTTCCAACTGAACTGGATGAGCCATAAATTTGACTTCCATGAGGGGCTAAGTGTGCTTGTATAGTTCCACCACTCTGCATGAATGCAGTTAAGATTTGCTTTCTATCAATAGTACTATCATCATTCTCAGAAAGTCTCAGATAATATTTGTCATCCCCTGAATCACTAGCTGCGGAAGTGTCTTGCCAAGGCAAAACAATTTTATCATAATGAGTAAACCAGTTTCCTTTGAAGTAATCATCCCAATCATTAATTGAAAATCGTGTATATGATTTACCAAGGATCATCAGGTCTTCTACAATTCTAGAGGTACCATCTGTCTTATCGGAAAGTATTGCTATATCGATATTATTTGCAAATGTTGCATGGAAGTATCTTGGAGTCCCGGACGATGTTCCGTCTTCTAATTCGGCACGATAACTGATATTGTATGTGTGTCCATCTTGGTATCCATTCCAAGGCGTGAATGAAAGGTCAACAACTTGGCTTGCAATCAATTCTTGAGCAGGTCCTGCAGTTACAGTGTGAGCCAGTGAATTGGTGGTTTCATCGTAAATTTCCATGTAGAATATATATTCACCTTCTAGTACACCATTGGTTGCTCTAACATCCCATGAATGGGTTAATGATTGGTCAATAGGTAGTACACAGTTCATCTTAGAATCAGATAAACAATCGAGAACACCGATAGGCTTACTCAAAGAAATATCAACAGACCTAACATCGAAGATTACTCTCTTGATATTATTTGCAGTATTGATTTCATTGCCATTAAACCAAGGCTTTCCAACAGTAGAGTTATCGAATACTGTTTCCACCTCAATCATGTAAACTCCAGAGAAGAATTCATGCTCGGAAATCAAATCTGTAGAAACATCTCCTGCATCAACATCAGTTCTAGAGATTGTGTAGCTATTATCCTCTACGAAAGTAAATTCTTTCATTGTGATATTGTTTATACCAACTCCTCTAAATCCATCATTAATACCATTTCTTCCATCATCATCAGAAAAGAAATCGAATTTCAAATCCACTTGGTTCCCAGATAGAGAAAGACATTCTACTCCCCAATCGGAAGAATCTGCTGATGTTGTATTATAGACATACAGGTGAGTTAAATCTATACTTACTGTCTTTTTCAATTCATCAGAATTGAAGAATAATGGCCAGTTGCCAGATAGACCATCTGTATTACGTGAATCTCCAATTAAAGAAATCTCTGCATTATCTATTGGTTCTGAAGCATTAACTATTCCGTTATTATCTTGGTCAACTTGACAAGTTCCGTCTTCATTATAATCATTCCATTGACCATAAATTACCGCTTCGTTAGTTTTACCATTATTCGTATAATCCACAATTAGAGCCATGTAATCACTTGGATCTATGTTTCCTTGCGAATCAACTTCATAGAAGGTATCTGCATAATATTCGAAATTCAAAGAGACGAAATCACCAGAAAGGTTCTCCATATCAATATTGGTTACTGTCAATGTTTCATTCTCCCAAGCATCGCCATATCCATTAACTCCAGTGCTGGAGGAACATGGATGTCCAAACCAATATGCATCATTGTTGAAAGTCAACTCACTAGGACAGAGTTGTGAATCATTATATTTTTGACCCTTTGGATTATTACTCTCAGTATATCGAGTTCCATCTGTACTGTTATCGAATGTAATTGTACATACCGATGATGGGGTACCACAATTAACATCAGAAGGGTCAGCAGTGAATACTGTCGCTGTAACATCGAAATCTACTGCAGTATTACCCCAGTTGTTGGTAGTTGCTGAAATTGGGAATGTTCCTTGAGCATACAACCCACCTGGTGAGAAGTAATCGATAGATTCCAAAGTCGGGTCATAGAGATTGAACGGCGTCACATAAGTGACAATTTCATCATTGATATTCTGTTCATCCCAAGCGTTATTGGACAAAGTAGCAGATATTCTGTAAGTAGTATCATTCAAGAAATCAGCTTGAATAGATGTAGTGTATTCTTGACCGGGACCTAAGTTTTGTAGATTAATTTGAGTTTGTTGCGTCTGAGCATTTGGACGGAAAGCAGTATTTTGTTTAGTAATCGTCAAATTATCAACAGCATATCCGTCGTTGCCAGTCCAAAGACTTTCATTATCATCGGAAATCGAACCTTCAAAGCCAGTTCTAAATCTAAATCTAATATCAACTGTTTCTCCAGCCCAAGGACTCAAATCAAAAGTTCCAAATCCTTCATCTGTAAAGTTATTCCATCCATAATAGGTATTGAAAGAATAAATTCCATAGTAGTACAACCCTTCAGCATATGCGCCTAAAGCATTTTCTTTGTAAGCTCTATCCAAGTCAAAGCCACCCCATATTGAGTCGCCAGAAAAACATGCTCCGTTTAGATAAGCGGTTACAGGACAACTAATTACGTCCCAACCATTTTCTTCACTGCCAACTTCAATCATTGCCATATCATCCCAGACATTTCCGACAACAAAGCCATTAGTATCTGCACTACCAAGTGCTCCAAAACCTAGGTCTTGATATAATTCAACACTCATGAAAGCACGGTCTGAACCGGACAAGTCAACATCTGTCAAGACCATTGCTTCGTCCCAGTTCTTTCCATATCCAGTCCATTCTCCACCAGTACTGTTGGTCTTAGTTTCTCCAGACCACATGAAATCAGTTGGATTTAGGTAACTTGGTGAAAATTCAGATTGTGATTCATCAGGGTCTGTTCCTGTTCCAGAAGAATGATTTGTTTCTTCAAACCAGTGATGAGTCCCATCAACATAGTCATCATACTCCCAATTACATCCACCGCAACCGGCTTTATTCTCTGGAGAATCCCAATCCATAGCATAAACTGTTTGATTTGTTGAATTTAATTGGTCAACTACCTTCAGTTCAACGTCTAGTTGAGCACTCTGACCGTTCAGAATATCCATTCCAGTATTAGTGACTGTTACATTCAGATCTCTTGTTCCTTCACCGACAATACCGAAGTATCGGTCAACAGGGTCGATTTCGATTCCAGATACTGACAAGTCTCTACTATCCATTTCAATTACTGAAATTGTATCATACTGCCCTTCCCATCCGAAATTATCTCTCCATCCGCCGAAAGCCCAATTCTTGTGAGCTACAACAATATCAGGTGCAGAATTAGCCGCTCCTGCCATTTGAGCAACTTCAGCGATGTGGGGTCTTCTTCCAGCTGCATATGATAGCGGACTCAAATGGCCACCATTTCCATCAGAAAGAGTTACTTGAATAGAAGTTGGATAGTTCAAGAAGAAATTAGAACTAGAACCACCAGCAGAGTCGGTTGAATTCTGTTGGTAAGCAATTGTAGGGTTGACAAAGTCAGGCTCATTGTCGCCGTTAAGGTCAGCGACTGTCACAGTCCATGAGATGTAAGGACCAAAGTATGCCAGTTGAGGATTACTCCACGTACCAACTGCAGAAGAGGTCACATAAGTTACATTCTCGATATTCTCGTCATTTAGAGCAAGAACGTCAATCACTCCATCACCGTCCATATCACCTACACTCAGTGCTTGAGAAGAAGGTGTTTGCATGTTAACAACGTGCTCACCTGGCCCAGGTGTTGTACTGAATGTGTAGGTTAAGGGGAATGAATTGGTTTGACAATTAAATTCAATTATTGAAACGTTGTCATCATTACCAGGGTTTGTAACTTGGCCCGTACTGTAATCTAGTCCTTCAGTACGCAGTAGCCAAACGTCGTTATCCAAACATTGGCCGCCACCGCCTATTCCTCCACCAACTTGGGATTCTCCCCAGTCACCAGAAGTAAAAATTCTGTAAGTATTTTGTTGAGAAGGGCCTAGGTTTGTAATTACACCTTGAGTGCTTGAAGTGATCGGGCCCAAGTAGGAAACTACTCTTTGTGTAGTAATATCTGCTTGAAGGTCAAGAACCATAACATCATCATTACCATCTTGATTAAGATCGCTAACTTCTAAATCCCATGCCCAAAAGTGAGTGAAACGTGCACCAATGTCCCATGTCTTCTCATTACATCCACCATTCTCGATAATGGTGACGTTACCAGGTTGTCCATCAGGAGCGCCATTGTCGTCTGTTCTAAACGGATTATTTCTTTGGAAGATTACGATATCTGTTGCACCGTCTCCAGTAAATTCCCCAACTTCAATAAATTGAACATTCGAAAATTCATCCCAGTCAGCATTTCTACTTTGATTTGCAGTAACCCAAATGTCTTGGCGCTCACTGAAATCACCAAAACCGTCATTCCAAAGAATGGAAATCGTGTGAGTTCCATCGGTTGCAACGGCTATATCATTGAATCCATCACAATTGAAATCGCCGATAGCGACATCATGAGGGTCACGATTTGTAGTATACGACCTTGCTTGAGATGCACTGGCAGTTGATGCAATTGCAGCGGTTGTTGATAAAACCATTAGCATACATAGAAACATGCTTCGGGCGCGGGCTTTGAAGAGATTGCTTTCGTTTAACATCATCATCACTCTCCGTGCCAAGTTTACTTGCACTTTAATTCCTTTGCTCTTAGGTTTAGAACAAAATATCGCGGTAGCCCCGCAGTAGCGTGATTTGGTTAATTAAAATAAACGCCAAGAGAAAAACGGGAAAAAAAGGTTCAAGTTATATTTTTCCAATGAGCCATCTAGGAGAAGGACCCCAAGCAATAGCATCAGGACCGTGAACTTTTACTAGTTTTCCTGCAGAGAATAAAGAGTCCAACCAGACCTCTAGAGAAGTACCTTCCCGATTACCTAGTTTTTTACTTGCAATTTCCTCGATATCTTGGGTCTTTAGAGCCGTTGTACCATACTCCCTAACAACAACTGTCAATAACTCACGAAGCCAAGCTTCCGCCATAGGATCTACACTCATTGGACCTTGAACCGGCCTTGGTGTATCCATGTTAGAAAAAATTTCCATCAATTCAATTATATCAGGTCGTATTGGCTTCTCTATCCCTAGCATACGCAATTCCTTACTCAAATCCAATTGGCCTATAGGACGTCTAACAACTGGTATTCTACTTGGGTCGGGAGTTGGACCCATATCAGAAGGCTTGTCTCCAAGAGGTTCTTCTTCTATCGAAATATTAGCTTTAGACTTGGTCTTAGTAGAACTACTTGGTTTGCTCTCGGTCGAATCTTGCCCATATGGCATTGTCCAACCCAAACCGGTCAAACCTAACTCGTCTACCTTTCGACTGACCCATTCGGCCTCGCCTCTAAGTAAAATATTGGTATCCTGCTCATCCGACCTAAATCGGTATTGAACATAACCTGTTAGACCCGCCATAAAGAGTGGTAAGAACTCTTAAACTTCAAGGTGACGATTCATCACTGGGCAAGTTGCCTTAGGACTGTGTGGAGGATTCCGCCGTTACGGTAATATTCTACTTCCACTGGAGTGTCCAAGCGTACTTGTGCTTCAAATTGAATTGCCGTTCCGTCGCTGCGAGTTGCAGTCACAGTAAGCATTTCTAGCGGTTTAACGTCATCATTGACTGGTATCGAAAATAACTCGGTTCCATCTAACTTCAATGATTCATGAGATTCGCCTTCTTTGAAAGTCATCGGTAGCACTCCCATCCCTACAAGGTTTGAGCGATGTATTCTCTCAAAAGAGGTTGCTATTACCGCCTTTACCCCCAGTAAGTAAGTACCTTTAGCCGCCCAATCTCTAGACGAACCTGTTCCATATTGGGAGCCTGCTAGAACGACTTTAGCACCAAGATAGGCTTGTGCTGCTTCGTAAACTGATGTCACTTCCCCCGTATCTGGATGAATAGCATATCCCCCTTCTGTACCTGGAGCCATCTGATTTCTTATCCTTACATTAGCGAATGTACCCCTCATCATGATTTCATGGTTACCTCTTCTACTTCCAAAGGAATTGAAGTCCTCTTTTTCTACACCTCTTTCCACTAACCATCTACCTGCCGGACCATCTTCAGGGAAAGAACCAGCTGGAGAAATATGGTCTGTTGTAATCGAGTCTCCGAGTTTGAGTAAAACTCTAGCATCAGAAATAGATGAAATCGGGTCAGGATTGGTTGAAAGTTGAGAGAAAAAGGTAGGTAGGCGGATGTATGTAGAATCGTCTTGCCAAGAATAAAGTGGGCTTGGTTCAGAAGGTATTCCATCCCACCTAGGTTCATTCATGGCATCGGAATATCGCTGGATAAACATATCAGGAGTAATCACCGAAAGAGCTTCTTTTATTTCTTCTTCAGATGGCCAAATATCGCTCAACATAACAGCAGAACCATCACTCGAGAATCCAAGCGGCTCGTTATCCAAATCGATTTCTAAATTACCTGCTATAGCATAGGCCACAACCAAAGGTGGACTCGCAAGATATGATGCCTTCACTTTACTATGAACCCTACCTTCGAAATTCCTATTACCTGAAATCACTGAGCCTACGATCAAACCTGACTCGTCAATAGCATTGTCAATTTCTTCTGGAAGTGGTCCTGAATTCCCTATACAAGTGGTACATCCATAGCCTACAACATTGAAGCCCATCGCATTGAGGTCTTCTTCTAGACCTGTAGCCTGATAGTATTCAGTCACAACTCGGCTTCCAGGAGCGAGTGAGGTCTTAACCCAAGGCTTCACTGTCAAGCCTTTTGCCCTTGCCTTTCTTGCCAATAATCCTGCAGAAAGCATTACTCCGGGGTTTGAAGTATTGGTGCAAGAAGTAATTGCTGCAATTACAACATCACCATGGTTCAAATCATATTTATTTCCATCATTCTCGATAATAGCACTATTTGACAAATCTTGCTGCTTCAAGCCGTGGCCTTGATGCCCAAGTGGAGAGGTTAATGAATCGATAAAATGTGATTTCATATTCGATAAATCCACTCTATCTTGTGGCCTCTTTGGCCCAGCTAGTGCGGGTTTTACTGTAGATAAGTCCAACTCTAATAATGCAGTATAAGATTTCTCTTCATCTTGTGCCGAGTACCAAATTCCTTGGGCCTTACTGTATGCTTCAACCCCTTGAACGTGAGTTTCTTCACGACCAGTCAGCCTTAGGTACTCTAATGTCCGATCGTCTATAGGGAAGAAACCGCATGTGGCTCCATATTCAGGAGCCATATTGGCAATAGTTGCACGGTCTGCTAAGGATAATGCAATCATCCCTTGACCGAAAAATTCTACGAATTTACCTACAACTCCGTGCTCTCTAAGAATTTCAACAATTCTAAGAGTCATATCTGTTGCTGTAACTCCTGGATTTAATTTACCAACCAGTCTAACACCTACAACATCTGGAGCAAGCATGTAAATCGGCTGTCCAAGCATTACTGCTTCTGCCTCAATACCTCCAACTCCCCAACCTAGTACGCCCAAACCATTGACCATAGTAGTGTGTGAATCTGTACCGACCAAGGTGTCAGCCAGCCATATTCCACCTTCTTGGCGTGAAACGCTTGCTAAGAATTCTAAGTTGACTTGGTGTACAATTCCTCTTGAAGGTGGCACTGCTTGAAAATCTTTCAACGATTTTTGACCCCATTTTAGGAATGTATATCTTTCCATATTACGGTGATATTCAATATCTAAATTCAATTCCAGTGCATCACTATGTGAACCCGATACATCGACTTGTACAGAATGGTCAATTACAAGGTCGACTGGAACTTGTGGATTTACTTTCTCAGGGTCACCACCCATTTCGACCATAGCATCTCTAAGAGCAGCGAGGTCTACAACCGCTGGTACGCCAGTAAAGTCTTGTAATATCACTCTAGATGGTCTAAATGGTATTTCTCCACGCTCACCATCAGGTTGCCAATTAGCAATATTTCGAATGTCTTTTTCACTTACTAAAAATCCGTCATTACCTCTTAGAGCACCTTCGAGAAGAATTCTAATTGAATAAGGTAGTTTACTTGTATCAATTCCATTTTCATCCAAGCCATCTAAAGAATAATAATGCCCACCAACTGATAATTCTCTTTTTGAATTAAAAGGGTCTAATGTCGCCATATCTTAGCCGAGTAGCCGCATGTCTATGAATAAAACCCTTGGGGGCAAATTCATCATTACCAGAATTTCCACCAAGAATCATTTTCCAGATTAGTGGTTACGCTTTCTAGTACAACATCTTGAGGAGTTTTATCATTTTGACAGTTTTGACTGTTATCACAGAGTGCGGTTATAGCATCAATATGCTCAAAGCCACTGGTAACTTCACCAAATACTGTGTGAACTGTATCTAGATGAGGAGTTCCTGGCGAACCATCTTGGCCAACTGCCTCAGGATCTACAATGAAAAATTGTGAACCACCTGTGTGTGGATTATTTGTTTTAGCCATTGAAAGAGCATAAGGAGCATGAGTACGACCATTATCTGCTTCATCTGGCACTGTATAGTCTTTCATAAGACAATCACCCGCAGAATCTGCTTCTTGACCATTACAATAGCCAAAGAATTTACCAGCATGTCCTCCAGAACCATCACCATTCGTGAAATCGCCACCTTGCATCATGAAGTTCGAAATTATACGATGAAATACTGTTCCATCATAATTACCTTCTTCGGCTAGTATACCAAAATTTTCAACATGCATTGGAGCATCTTCGGAGTATAATTCAACTACAACAGTCCCAGTACTTTGAGTGCCGTCGGTATTGGTCCATGACAATTCTAATGTTGCTTCTGTCGCTAAGTCAGAGGTTGTTGTAGAAGCAGCTTTGACTACAAGTAATACTAGAATAATCGACGCAAATAAAGCGATAATACCAGCAAAAGTAGGTGTCCCATCATTCACCAATCGAGGAAGTGTTGTTTCCTTGATTCTTTTATCTTGCATCTCATTTAGTATGGAGTTATATGAATTATTTGCCTTTTTATCCCTTGGATCTTTCTTGACCGAGTCCCTCAGTAACGAAGCCGCTTTACGATATTCAGACTTTGAAGAACTTGCACTAGCAAGCGACCATGTTGCTTCTCCAGCAATTCTAAGAGTGGTAGCATTTTCTCCATCAGGGTCTATGTCACGAAGAATCTTCAGTGAATCTTTTGCATTTCCTTTGGCTAAGACCTTCTCAGACTTAGTCCAAGCGTCTCTTAATTTTTCATCGGCCATGACCCTGCGAGTACCAATCCTTTTTTGAGTTTCACTATCTAAAAATGAACTCAATATTCTAAGAAATGAATCAACATGTTCAAAGAGTGTATGCGAAACGCAAAGAACATAGGGCCGGAATAGACACCAAATAACCCTAGGAGAAAAACACAATGGAAGCCATTGCCAATGATTTCACCATCAATATAGCCACAGCAAACGGGACAGGTTCACAATCTGCAAATTTAATTCTACTTCAATCAATATTTGATATGGGAGTACCTGCAAGCGGAAAGAATCTATTTCCTTCAAATATCTCCGGACTACCGACTTGGTATATCGTTAGATTATCAGATATGGGGTATCAAGCACCTGGAGATAGAAATCACATCCAAGTACTTGTCAATCCAGCGACTTGGGACGAAGACTTAGCGTCTTTAGAGCCCGGAAGTGTTGTCATATGGAACGAGAATGCGAAGAAAGAGATGACAAGAGAAGATGTAGTTTCTTATCCAATACCTATGTCTGCTTTAGCAAGAAAAATAAATCCTAAAATTGCTAAATTAGTTACAAATATCATCTATGTTGGCGCATTAGCAGAGGTTCTTGGAATCGATCAAGAGGTTTTAGAAGCCTCGGTAGCTAAACAATTCAAAGGTAAAGATACCGCTATTGAACTTAATATTACTGCCCTAGGACTTGGGAGAGATTATTTTCGAGAGAATCTAGAAAAGAAAGACCCTTACACAATAGAAGCACGTGAAAGGAAATCAAAACAATTCTTTATTGATGGAAATGAAGCAGTTGCTTTAGGTTCGCATTTTGGCGGTGTTCAAATGTTGGCTTGGTACCCAATTACCCCCTCCTCATCAATCGCTGAAGGAATTATTGCTTGGAGTCCAAAACTTCGAACTGATGAAGAAGGTTCAACAAACTGTTCTATAATTCAAGCAGAAGACGAATTAGCTGCTGCTGGAATGGTACTTGGAGCAGGTTGGGCTGGAGGTAGAGGTATGACTGCAACATCCGGACCCGGTATCTCTCTAATGCAAGAATTCATTGGACTAGGGTACTTTGCTGAAATCCCATCGGTGTTTTGGGACGTTACTAGAGTTGGACCGTCAACTGGTTTGCCAACTCGTACTCAACAATCAGATATTGCAATGCTCTATGAAGGAAGTCATGGAGATACCCAACATATTGTATTGATTCCTGGAACTGTCGAAGAGTGTTTTGAATTTGGTTGGAGAATTTTTGACTATGCTGAAAGATATCAAACACCTGTCTTTGGAATGAGTGACCTTGATTTAGGTATGAATCGTTGGGCCTGTAATGGGTTTGAGTATCCTAGCGAACCGATGGATAGAGGCAAGGTTGTAAGAGACCAGAAAACTTTTGATGCGTTTGAAGACTTTGGCCGATACCTCGATGTTGATGGTGACGGAATCCCTTACAGAACATTGCCTGGCTCGGGAATGGCACCTATTCTTTACAGAGGAACTGGCCACAATACAAAAGGGGTTTATTCTGAAAAGCCTGAAGATTATTTGGCCCTCATGACCCGTCTAAAGAATAAAATCGAGGGAGCAAGAGATAATCTCCCTGCGCCAATTTTGAGAGAAGAGAAAGAATGCGAAATTGGAATCATATACCTTGGAAGTATGGAAAATACAATACAAGAAATCGATGATTTATTGGAAAGTACAGGATTAAAAGTTAGTCAGTGTCGTATTCGAGCACTACCAGCTCACAGCGAAATAGTAAACTTCGTCGAAAGACATGAGCACACAATTATTCTTGAGATAAATAGAGATGGACAACTATATGGAATACTTCGTAAGGAATTACCAAACAACCTTGTATCTCGTGTTCATTCTGTTGCGTACAGTGATGGAATGCCACCACGAGCTAGAATCTATGCAGATAGAATTCTTGCTAAACTAGAGGAGGTGAACCAATGAGCGATAAACCCGAACGCCCTGCAAGAGCAGTGAAACTCAATGTCATTAATGAACCGAAAGACAGTTACACTGGTGGAAAATCTTCACTCTGCCCTGGTTGTGGTCACGACCAAGTTTCTAACGTGATAGTAACTGCTGCTTGGGAAAGCGGCATTGAGCCTCACAGAATCGCTAAGATGTCTGGAATTGGTTGCTCTTCGAAAACACCTGCATATTACTTAGGGAAGTCACATGGATTCAATACAGTACACGGAAGAATGCCATCGGTAACCACTGGCGCATATGCTGTCAACAAGGATTTACTCTACATTGGAGTTTCAGGTGATGGAGATTCGGCATCTATAGGAATTGGACAACTTATTCATGCAATTAGAAGAAATATGGATATGGTTTATATTATCGAAAATAATGGTGTTTATGGATTGACAAAAGGACAATATTCTGCAACTGCAGATATTGGTTCTAAAAAGAAGAAAGGCCCAATCAATAAGACTCAGCCTATCGACCTTTGTGCTTTGGCAATAAATCTGGGATGTACATTTGTTGCTCGCTCTTTCTCCGGCTCTAAGAAACAATTGAATTCATTGATTAAGGCTGCTATGTCGCATAAAGGATTTGCACTTATCGATGTAATTAGCCCTTGTGTCACTTTCAATAATAACGATGAATCTATGAAGTCTTATGGATATGTAAAAGAAAATGAGATCACTCTCCACATGGCTGACTATATACCTCACTTCAACCCAATCACAGAGGTTGAAGTTCCCGAAGGCCATTACCGAGATATCACTTTACATGACGGTTCTACAATTAGACTAGAAACCATCTCAGAGGAACATGACCCAGCAGATGCCGTGGCGGCTCTGACGGCTCTTCACAATGCAGAATCTGACGCAAAGCACGTAACTGGGCTACTGTATTTTGATAATACTAAGGCATCACTAGCAGAAGACCTCGGGTTAATTGAGAAAGCCCTTATCGATGTACCTGATGAAGAATTGAGGCCTAGTCAAAGCGTATTGGATGAAATAAACTCAGCCTTTATGGGATAATTACGGGATTTTCACCCAATGTCCAATAAAGGAGAACTGATTCAATTTACCCATGGAGCCGGGAGTCTTGGCTATTTCTAGCATAAGTGCTGGAAGTTTGGCTTTCGTTCTATATCGATTAGTTAAACGTCGTAATCAAAGATTACTTCGTGAAGCATTGAGGAAAAAATATGCGCCAGATTTGCCTGTTTTGAAAAATCACGATACTACAACGGTAGTTCATTCGAAAACCAGAGTCTTCCATGAAGGAGATTCCAAAATACCACCGGTAATTAGAACAAAGCAGATAGAAGAAATAACTGAGAAGGATTATGGCGAGTGGGAGACTCGAGATAACTCAAGAAATGAGAATATTATTGAATTAAAATTAATTGATGATGAACTACTCGTCGAACACCCAGGGAGGGGAGACGAATTTGACGAAGATGAACGAGTTATGGAACTCGGAATCAGAGAATCATGGATTGAAGAAAACGATGAAGAATTAGAGGAGCATGCTACCTTTGTTGAAAGGGAAATGATTGGTTCAGGGATAATTGTTGAAGATTCTCCACCTGAGGACGATGACTTAGACCAACGTCTTGAACGTGAGGGTGGAAAAAGTGGTTCGGTTCAAGTCTCGCTTGCTTGGGATGATTATAATGACCTTGATTTGCATCTATTTTGTCCATCTGGGGAAAGAATATATTTCAATAATAAAAATAGTGAATGTGGAGGCGAATTAGACGTGGACATGAATGTGAAGCCAGTTAGCAAAACACCTGTAGAGAATGTTGTTTGGACTTCTAATCCACCTATTGGCACTTACAAAGTAGGAGTTCATTTCTACAAACATCACAGGAAAAGAAAAACTAAGAGGTCTTGTAAATTTAGGATAAGGGTTTGTCTTTATGGGAAAATTCAAGAATACTCCGGCATAATAAATTATGGAAAAGCTATGCAAATGGTGACTGGTTTTACAATTGGAACTGAAGAAGAAGTGTCTAAAAAATACGAAAGTCACGAATTTTAATAGTAGTCCCACTCGGATTTGAACCGATCGAGGTGATAACTTCAATTATGGGCCGCTAAATTAACAAATATAGACATCAATGATTTTTTTTCTTCCAATTTAAAGCATTTTTAGCATTAATAATTAGGAACAATTGATTTATTAGCCGACGGTTCAAGGGATAGACGATGAAGAAAATATTAGCAGTGCTTTTCGCATGTTCGATTGTTCTAGCTGGATGTATGGGTTTAACCGATGATGAAGTCGAAAAAATCGTCGATGAAATCGTTGAAATCCCTGGCTGCAATGCAGACGAAACAGCCTACAATTATGATAAAGATGCTTCAAATAATAATGCCTGTTTGACTGAAATGGTTCTGAAAGGTTCGGTTACTAATTTTATCAACCTGCTGGATAATGGACCTGGACCAGATGAAATGATGGGAATGTCAATGGAAGGTTCAGGAAGCATGGAAGGCCAAAATTTAGACTGGACTTCTGTTAGAGTTTCTAGCCCAACTGGCCAATACATGAGTATGGAACTAAACATGGAGATACCAGTGTGGTCACAGTCTCAACTCATCACCTCTGCATCTGACGGAACTACTTTGATGCAGGTCGATTACAATGGAGCCCAAATGCTAATGAACAGTGCTACAGATTTCACTTCGTTTAACAGCATTGACATGAACGACGATGATGGCAATGATGACACTTCAGATGATATTTCCGATAATGATGTAGACTGGAATACTTTTTCATACTGTGAATGGGAAGGAGAGGATACTGACACACGATGGTATTGCTCCGAGTATAATCAAGATGGAACTGACGGATTTGACGATTGGTGGTACTTGTGCGAACTAGATTCACAAAACGGAATGTGGTATTGTTCTGATGATTTTGGAGAATCTCCAAATTGGGCAAATACTGCTAATGATACACGTCATTTAGGTGCGGTAATCGATGACGATAGTGATATGGGCGATGATGGCACTGGCGACATGGATTTACCTAGCGTTGAAATCCCTGACGGTTTTGACCCTTCTACTGCATTATTTGAAGCAGGCTTGGCCACCGATAGCGGATACTCTTTCTCAACAACGTTGAACGATGGAATGGGATACTCACTGACTATGACCTTTGCTCTTGGAATGGACTTTAAGGTCAAATCATTGAATATGATCGAAACTATGGGTGAAGAAACCACAACTTCATCAGTTACTATTCTTGATGATGTCACCTCAATGAAATATCTTGATATTGACTATACTCTACCATACCATGCTCTTCCATTTACTGTTTCCCTAATTGACCAAAATTATGGTGAAGTAATGTGGATGTGTGATGATGGTCAAGAAATTCAAGAAGATTGGGTCAATGATGGATATGAGGACTGTCAAGACGGATCTGATGAATTCAGCCATGATGATGGTGACATGAGTGGTGAAGAAGGAAATGGTAATGACGGCTCAGATGACCAAAGTGACCATCCAAATAACCAAGACGATTGTGAAGCTGCTGGTGGCCTATGGATGACAGAAGAGTGGGAGTCAGAAGATGATATGGAAAGTGGGTCAGATGGAACCACAATGAACTCAGAAAGTTACTGTGATTTAAGCGGCAACGATATTGCTTCCGAGGAAGATATGTTTGCTGGTATGGATGTTAGCCTAGACTGGTATGATTTGATGTTATCAAATATAACCTCTTGGGTCACTGACTCAGATAGTCCAGCTGATGACATGGTTGCTTTGAATCACTACTGGATGAATAACAGTTTATACCACGTTGAAGAAATGGAAGTTGATTCAGATTGTGATGGAATTCATAACTCAGAAGACAATACTTGTACTACAGCAATCGGAATCAATGTCACTGAAAGTGATAGCAATATGATGATTTGGTCATATGATGAAAGTTTTGAAATCTCCGACATAAAAGTCCTTTATGCATACAACCATGACACTAGCAGTGGCATAATGGTTGGAATAGTCTTGAGTGATACAGATGATGATATGTTTTTGTGTGACAATGGCAATGAAATCGACTACGAATATTATGATGATGGATATGACGACTGTGGAGACTGGTCTGATGAGCCTAACCATGAAGATGATGGTCCTGATGACCATGGTGATGAAGTATCGGAAGATACTGAAAACTTCATGGATACTGCTGATGATGATGCAGACGGAATGTTGAGTCTAGACGAATGGATAGATTTTTGGAATGAAACAAGTAATGACGAAATTGGTGAAGGATTGAGTCAAGATGAGATAGATTCCTTTACCGAATTATTCGAAGATTATGATTATGATGATACTGATGAACTTGACTTAGATGAACTTGAAGATTTACTTACTTACCTCATGGATAGTGATCATGATGACCATGAAAGCAGTTCTACAGGTACGAATGCTGAAGCTTTGATGTTTGCTCAAGATTATGTTGATGCTGAATCTGGTTATCACAACCAAACTGGTTTTGATCTTGCCAACGTGTTTAACTTAGCTGTCGAAAGCGATGGAGAAAATGTGACTGGCGGACTTGGAGGGGATTCAACCGATGAATGCGGAATGAATTGGCCTTCTGATAGTTACCATGTCGCGATATATTCTTTCGTTTCGGAATATGTTTTGGTTGAGGCTGGTGCAATTGGATGTTTCTTAGACGATGCTAATTTGAACCAAACCTACGGATATGTTGCAGAGGATATGGAAAATGAGTGGTTCAATGCCGATGTTGAGCGTACTTTTACCTGTGATAACGGTGATGAAATCCTCTTTTCTGACGTGAATAATGGATTTCAAGATTGTTATGAAGACGGTGCTGACGAACAGCAGTATGACAGCAATAACAATCCAATTAACTCGTTTGATTGCGATGATGGAAGCCAAGTGTGGATATATCAGGTGAACGACGGCGTTGAAGACTGCTCAATGGGAGAAGACGAGAGCATCGAAGATAGTGATGATGATCCCGAAGAGCCAGAAAATTTTGCCTGCTATGACACAATAATGGAAGAATACGACTATGTTCGAAACCAAACCGATTGTGAAGATAATGGTTTTATCTGGATGGATTTGAATGATGACCATAATGAAAATGGAATTGTAGATGATGAGGAATTCGTTTGTGACAATGGTAATATAATACATAACGATCTAGTCAATAATGAAAATGACGACTGCGGAGATGGTTCAGACGAATACTCCGATGATGGCAATGGTGATGATGACCAAAGTGACAATCAATCTGAGGAGTGGATATATGAATGTGCTTACTTTGTAGATGCCGGCAGTACAGTCTATGACGATAATGGTAATGCGTCTTTCAATGATTCATGGATTTCTGATGAACTAAACTATCTTTCTACCCTTTGTGGAACAGTTGTTGAAGAACCTGATATGTATCAAATCAATGAAGATGAGGCTGGAGATGGCAACATCACTTTGACTGAAGCAACAGATTATTTTGGATCTGGAGATGATGATTGGATGACCTTTATTGACTCCGCTTTCATGTGTTCTGATTACAACGCAGACTCTATACTTGATTTAGTCGAATTTAGTTCCTTCTACAGCATTATATCTCCCGAAGGAAATATTGCTATGCTACTTTGCGAGATGGACTTGGATCAATCCGGCGAAGTAAGCCCTAGTGAATTTGGTCTTTGGAAAAATCAATCTCATCAAATGTCTGATGAAGATTGGAATGACTTCCTCTCTGGATGGTACACAATCGACACTGACAATAGTGGTGGATTAAATACTGTTGAACTTGCAGAAATGCTTTCCAATGATGAGGAGGATGATGATGACATCAACGAGGAGAATGGAGGCGATGTAGAAAATGATCGTGAAGGTTTGTATGGATGGATTATTACTAGTTCACAGGATATGCCTATGGAAGGAACATTTAGCGATTACTCAATCGTACTTGCACAATGCACTATGGAAGATACTGAAGACTCTGACAGTATGGACATGGACCTCAGTAATACTCCAACGATGGACTGCGGTGAAGATGTCATGAAACTCTCAATTGCTGATGCAATGGTAGATAATGTAGCAATTACCTTCTATGATGCAGATGAATCTGGTACTGTTTCAGAGGGTGACGTGATTATGGTCAACAATGATACTGGTGATTGGAATACGGTTAGACTACACTCATCATCTGCTAACTCTTATTCTGACGAAAACCCGATGATGACTCCAGGTTTCACCGGAGCTTTAGGAATGCTTGCTCTACTTGGAGCGGCTTTGCTAACTCGCAGAGATTGAATTCAGCCAACATATGACAACCACTGGAGGATATCCTTCAATGCTTGGAGGATGATTTCTGCTGTCTTAGCCGAACCATTCTTAATCTCTGACAATGCTGTTTCAATATGCGGAACTGCTGTCTTTAGATGTTGAACTAAAGTAGTCCCTCTCGGATTTGAACCGAGGTCGGGGGAACCAGAATCCTCCATGATGGACCGCTACACTAAGGGACTATGTAGGCCGCTAATGGCCAATGTTTTTCAAATAGAGGGTAAAAAATAAAAAAAAACGCTTGAATCGGTCATATTATATGCTATAGTTTGGCGTCCTCCGGATATGAATAAGAAGTTTGCAATAGTGATGGCCCTTTTCATGGCCCTTGCTGGATGTACTGAAAGTATCGAAGATGACATAAAAGAAATCGTTAGTATCCCTGGGTGCAACGACGAGGCATCATTCAATTATAATGAAAGTGCAACTAATGTAGATGCATGCTTAACAGAATTAGCCCTAGAACAAGCAATCATGGATTTCATGATGGCTATCGATGAAGGTCCTAAGAATGCCAATGATACAATTGGAGTAACTGCCTCTGCAACATCATCTATGGATGACATGGCTTCAACTTCTACACTCGCATTCTCACCTTCAGGATTTGCTCAAATTGTGACCATGACTGGAAACATCGATATGGGATCAGGTATGGTAATGCCGATCGATATTAAAATCAATCAAAATGTCATGCCTAATCCTGATGGAACAGACTCTACAATTATGCACATAGTTCACATGAGTGCTGACAATGAATTTGTTATGCACAACGCTGTTTCATGGTCTACAATAGTCGCTGATATGCTTGATGATGACTGTGATGATGACTGTGATGGTGACAACATGGGTGAAGACGACATGGATGGAGACAACATGGGTGGAGAC
>TARA_B110000459_G_scaffold204113_1_pt1 | contig 23271 bp, 54 predicted proteins | sample TARA_B110000459 | Tara Oceans TARA_B110000459 (sample SAMEA4398296) | marine metagenome | biome: Polar Biome; feature: [SRF] surface water layer (ENVO:00010504); material: water (ENVO:00002006), including particulate matter (ENVO:01000060) such as... | depth 5 m | reverse complement strand
TGTCCTTTTGGAAACCAGCCTGCCTTTGATACTCTAATTTTTTTATTTGATACTTTTTCTGTACTTGCTCCGAAGATACCTGCTTCTTTTACATCTAACTCTTTCCCAAGTTCTATAATTTCATCACATATCTCACTACTTAATCTATCTTTAGAATACCAATAAGGATTTCTTAATGCTTGTCTAATCATCTTTAGACCCTTTTATTAAGTCTATAAGCTCCTGTATAGTATCCATATCATTCTCTGTATCTATTTCTATTATTATTTTCATACTTTTCTCCAAGTATTTTTCTTTTTAATTTCTGAGAGTTCATACAAGTAAGATGGTATATCTCTTATGTATAGTACTCCTGCGTATTTTTGTGTTGGCTCAGGTGGTCTTTTTAGTTCAAAAGGAAACGGAACATTCTCTACATATATTAACGTCCGTATATCTTTTTCTATTGTTTTAGTTATTCTAAAGTAGTATAGTTTTGCTGTCGTGCTCTTCTCATAGCGGAAAAATCTTCCATTTGAGTCTACAAAGAACTTCCTTCTATGCCTTGATAAGTCCACAAAGTTATCTATCATATGTCTTAATTCATATAAATTTTTATGTGGTGTATTTAATCTGCGTTGACCTATTGTATAGCCTGAAACATTTGTATCATCTACAACTGCTCCTTCACACCACAATATGCCATCTCGTTTTTCAACTTCGTCTGTGTGTATTACATAGACTGGAAACTCAACATCATTTAATATCATTTATTAACTCCTCTATTTTGTACTTATCGGGGGAAGAAAACGTTATAGTAATTCTATCTCCTTTAGCTACTACTCTATGGGGTGAAGGGTTTTCTTTACTCCAATATGTAGTTTTTACTGTCCATACGTCTTCACTATCCATTATTTTGTTTTCCATTATTTGCAAATAACTTTTATTGGAAGTAGAGTAGGTATAAATTGCATTATACATATCTGCATCAGCATTAGTATGCCAACCAAGTCCACCCCCTGGAGGATAATAAACTGCTAACATACATTGTACTTTATATATAGCTTCTACTAAAGATATTTCTTCATTAATTAAATCTCTAATTTCTGAAAATTTCCCTGTAGTGGGTCTATTTAAATAAATAGATTCTTCTTTTCCTTTAAACTCAAGCATTTTTAAGTTATTTCTATTGGAAAATATTATATCTTTTATCTCATTCAGATTCATACTTAGCCTTGAACTTGCCAAGTGAATAATCATCATCAACATCAAAGTCGCAACCAATTGGACATCCTGGTATTGAGATACCTCGGTCTTTCTCAATACAGTTTTGTACTATTTCCATATATTCATCAACATCTTCTTCTTTCACTTCTGCGAGAATTGAGTCATGGACAAGGGCAAATATTCTCATATCTTTCGTCTTATTTCGTTTGATAATTTCATCGTGGGTATCTATAGCACCAAGAAGATTGACATCAGAAGCAATTGACTGTACTAGAAAGTTGATTCCAGACCTTACTTCGTGAGAAGCGATTCCTTTATCTGTAGAGAATACATTAGGTAGTCGTCTCTTTCTTCCGAAATGGCTATAAATAAAACCATTGTCTTGTATAAACTGCTTTTGATTATCTAACCAAGTTTTAAGTCCTGCAAACTGTTCAAAGTAATCTTTGATAACACCACTTGCTTCACTCATACTAAAATAAGTACCTGAATCTTTTGTGACTTGTTCACTAATCTTCTTCGGTCCAGCTCCATACATAATACCAAAGGTAACAGCTTTTGCCATCTGTCTTTGTGTACTGTATAGTTTTGCAACTTCGTCAACTTCACAAGGAAGATCAAATACTATCTTTGCAATATTGGAGTGAAAGTTTCCTCCAGACTTAAATACATTCATAAGATTCTTGTCATTTGCAAGTACTGCTGCACAGTAAACTTCTGCTGTTGTTAAATCCATTGCAACTATCTTATTGCCTGGAGCAGCTTTAATACATCCTTTGACAATTGGATTGTCTCTCGGTATTTGTTGCATATTCATTTTACCACTAGAAGAAAGACGACCGGAGGTTGTTCCGTGAAGGTTGAAACCTGTACGAAGTCTGCTGTCTCTATCAAGCTGTGGATAAATTTTATCAAGATATGTACTCTTAATTTTAACTTTCTGTCTTATATCAAGTACTAGTTGTGGTACTTCGTGCTTTTCGGCTAACTCTTTTAGCACTTCCGCATCAGTACTGTCCGCACCCGTGCCGGTCTTCTTACCTGTCGGCTCTAGTCCGAGGTAATCAAAGAGTAAAGATCTCAACTGCATTGTACTGTTGGGATTAAAGTCTTTACCTGTAATCTCTTCAAACTTCTTAATTTCAGGATAAGTATATAATGTAGTTATAGCTTCATCAATATGTTCCTGCATAAGTACTGAAGATTTCTCTAGCCTTCCTTTATCGAAGGGTACGCCTGTATCTTGTATATCTGTAAGAAATCGGCAACCCGGTATAAGTATGTCTCTATATACTCCATACAATCTTGTGTTAGTAAGTAGTGGCTTCTCAAACTTTTGGAAGAGAAGAAAAGTACATACTGCATCAAGAGCTGCGTAGTCTTTCATAATTTCAAAAGGAATCATATCCCAAGTGAATTGATTCTTAAGTATTCCATTTCTACGACAGTAGTCTGCCATCCAATCATACATTGGTTTCTCATAGTCTCCATAAGGAGTGTACTTGAGAGATAATTGTTTTAGGCCGTGAGTGCCTGGATTTTCATCTAACATATAGTGTAGTAACATAGTGTCTTCAAATTTTGGAAACTTAAAGTTAAAGTGATACTCAAAAAACGCCAAGTCAAACTTAGCATTGTGAAATACAACTCTCTTCTTGTTAAATAGTTTCTGCAATAATTCTTCTACTTCTTCGTCTACACATTCTGTGTCAATGTAAGCACCGTGATCTGGCTCATATGAAATACTCATACCAAGTATATGCCCATCTCTTGGGTATAGTCCTGTTGTCTCAGAGTCAAGTGCGATAAAATCATAAGGAGCTTCTAAAGCATCGTTTAGAAACTTTATGAACTCCTGTGTATCTGTTATACCATATGCTTTGTCAGAACCAAGTTTCATAACTTTTAGTTCTCCTTTTACATACTTGGTTATGTTAGTTACTGAATCTTCCCAAGTCTTTTTAGCTTCAGGTTTGAAAGCTAACATAGCTGGGTTTATTACTGGTAGAAATTTATCGTCTATAACTCTACCACTGTATTCTGTTACTGAGCTTTGTTTTGTAAAGTATTTCAAACACTCTGAACCAACAAGTATTAACCAGTCATAGTCATCAACATTTATATCAATGTCACAGTCTTTCTTTAGTACTTTCTTTATTGTTGGGTCAGAACATAGTTGAAATTGTTCAAAATCAAATTGATTTTCAAATAATCTTACATAGTCGTTACGACTAGGCTTGCTCTCTATTAATGCTATTTTAGCCATATAATTGTTCCTTTAATTGTTTTACTTTGTTTTTTGGTAATGCCCCTGCATCCCCTAGTTCTCTTGGTAGTGTAATGTTTTTATGTAGTATCTCTGCTATTTCACACATCTCAATCACTCGATGTGCGGCATCTTGCCCTGCGTCATCAGGGTCAAATAGTAAATCTATACCCGATACTCCACTCATTTTTAATAATTTTAATTTTTCTACGTCTATGTTTCTTGTACCAAAACAACAAACAGCGTTCTCCAACCCCTTATCGTGTAGATTTAGTACATCAAATATACCCTCTACTAATATGACTCTTCCTTTTATGGGGCGGACTCGAGCAGGAAACAGCGGTAACACAGCTTTTGGGGGATGTATTATATATTTTACTATATCTGTAGGTGATTGACTCCTACAATTAAATGCTACTATTTTTCCTGTCAAGTCCTTAATCGGAAAGGAGAGTCTACCTGTGAACGGTTTGTCTGGATGCACGAAGCAGTCAAACCTTTTATAAGTTTCAGGTGAGATTTCTCTCCAGTTGCCTACGTATGGCATAAAGTTCTTGGGCATCTTCAAACCTATGGAAGATGACCTTACTTCTTCTATTTTTCTTCTAATCTTTTCTCTACGTATATCTAGAGGATTAGAAGGTGCATCGAAATGAACAAAGATGTTTCCTTTGTACCCACAAGAAAAACAGTTATATACTCCTGTTATTCTGTCGATTCTCATACTAGGGTTTCCATCATCATGTTCAGGATTTAAACACGAAACAATGCAGTCCGCGGGGGATAGTTTATAAGTTATACTTCTTTCTTGTAATAGTTCTTCAACTGTCATTTTCTTTTTTTCCGCAATAAACACACGAACTTCCTATAAGTGTATATACTAGTCGTTCTTTGACTTCGCATACGTGATTCCAGAATGTTTCGTATATTTTTTTCATCTATCCCTAATCCATTTATCATCTTGATACTGAGTTCTCATTTCTTCCTCATATATCTCTCTAAATTCTTCTATTGTAGGTACTACTACTACGCTTTGTTTATACATTGGTCGAATATACTCAATGTATGCGTGTTGTAATTGTGCTTCTGTATATAATATCATAGGTCGTCTACATCTTCTCCAGTTTTCATACTATTTGACATATCCTCTTTATCTTTAGGATTGATTTGTGATTGAGGTCCGATTTTAAGTGTTTCCCAATCAACAACACTACTAAAACTTTTCATAACATTACTACGCATCTTCGTACAGTTAAATGTCATACAGTTATCTTCCTGTTCCCATGTCTCTAGTGAGTAAGCGGCATCAGCAGCATCTAAAATACCTTTAGCAAATCTAGCCTCTCCACTAGCATCTGTCTGATATGGAGCAAAGACTAAAGTTTCATACTCTTGAGCATATAACTTTAGTTTTTTACTTACTTCTATTTGTTCTGTCCAATCGTATTGACCAGATCGACTTGGTGCATTGTGACGCTTAACTTGGTTCAAGTAATCAACTATTACAACTCCTATGTCAAGTTGGTTGACTTTCTTGTCAAGCTCTGACTGTATCTTGGAGAGAGTTAGTGCAGGGTCATAGATTACATCTATTTGCCTGTCTTTGTGAAGCTGTAGTTTTGTTAGCTTGTCATGAAATGCTTCGAAATCCTTTGTTTTCTCAAACTCGGGAAGCAATTCGTGCCCACCATCAAAACGTCCAGCCCACCAGCCAGCAACGAGTGACCACTCAGGACCGCTTAGCATTTTGCTACGCAATCTCTTAAGGGGTACTTTAGTTGCAACAGAGCATATTCTTTGTAGTATGGAACGACTATCCATTTCAATAGTGAAATAAATAGCAGACCTGCCACTTTCATATACATTAGCTGCTAGGTTACAACAGGTAACTGATTTACCTGAACCACGTCTGCCTCCCACAAGCACCAAATCTTTGGGAGAGAACTGAATTTCCGAATCATATTCAGAATTGAGTCCTAAAGGTAAATACCTAGATAGTTCTTTCTCGTCCTCAAATAGAGAGATTTTTTCCATACTCTCTGCTGGGGCTTTGACGTCTACCTGTTCACTTACCTTTAAAACTATTTCCTGTAATTGTTCTATGTTTTCTTCAGCTGTAGCCATTGCTACTGTATTATCTATATACCTATCCAATTGATCTAATATTTCTATCTGTGCATACTCGTTCTTTAGATAGTCAAGTAAAAGCCACGCGTCTACCTCGACATCTATTGATTCGATAGCGAATATTTTTTCTTGGAGTTTTCTGTCACGGACTTCGTAACGTAGATCCTCGAACTGAGGAAGGTCTTGGTATTGGTCTATGTGTTTGTCTATTATTTTAAAGACAGATTGAAAATCACCAGGTAGGTAATGTTCCTTGAGGTTTGCCCAAGTATCTAAATCTTTCTGCACTATAATTTGCTTTAGCAAAGCACTGGCAATATTCACACTAACTCTCCCAAGTATAAGATAAAAAAATGGGTAGGGACATAAGCCCCCACCCGACTAAAAGAAAGAGAGATTAACCTATTTCTTTTTTAGCAGCGCCGTTGTAGTCAGAACACTGTAAACCTCTTCTGGTCAACATTGTTTTAACTCCTCTAACTGTTTTGCCGATGTTGTCAGCGATTTCTTCAACTGTTAAGCCTTCGATATCGATGTCAGCTAAAACGTCAGCTTTGCTTGAGCCTTTTGTTTCTTTCTGCTTAGGAATTGCATTGATTTCACCACTTCTTAGTAATGATAATGCTTTACCTCTGATTGAATTTACAGACTTGTCTAATGCGTCAGCTATTTCTTCTACGAAAGAACCACCGTTAACCATTTCAACAAATGTACCTTCTTCTTCAGGAGTATACGTTCTCACAGTTTCTACTTTAGGAGCAGGTTTAACGTGTCCTGTTAACTCCATAGAAAGGATTTTTCCTTGAATTGACTTAGCTGAAAAAGCTCCGCCATCAAAGTGTGATGCAATCTCTGCATATGTGTAAGAGCCACTGTTATCATTTACGAATGCTGATAAAGTTGCTTCTTGTGCTTCTGAGAAAGACTTAGTTGCTGATGCAGAAGCTAGTTCTACGTCAAAGCCCATCTTTCTTAGTTTGCTAGAAACTGATCTTGTAGATGTTTCTAACTGCTCGGCTGCTTCCGCGACCATAGCTTGAGATATCGGGCTCTCATTGCCCACGAAAGAAGTCAAATCTGCTGTTCTTTCATCTGTCCATTTTGGTAATGCCATTTTTATATTTCCTCTAAAATGTCTTTTATGTTAATAATTATTGTTATACCCATTGTTTCTGCTTTCTTAGTTTTAGCACTTGCTATTCCACTCTCATTCACTAGGATTGTTACATCTTTGGTGAGAGAATCCTTTACTGCATAGCCGTTTTCTATTAATACTTGTTTGGCGGCTGCTTTTGTAGGATAGCTCATTAGCTTACCTGAAATACAAACTGTTCCCTTAGTTTTCTCGTGACTGACTTTTTGCCTCACACAAGTAAAATTAAATGGTAGCTTTGCATATTCTTGGATTATGAAAGTTTCTTCTAACCAATCAAGAAGGCTCGACGCCGCTTTAGGACCCAGACCTGCCTCTGCACATGTCTCTGGGGTTATCTCATGTATAGATGAGATGTAGTTTGCTAACTTTTGAGTGGCACTTGAGCCTATCAGCGGTATCGAAAAAGCTGGAAGTAAAACTGTTAGGTCATTGCTCTTTGATTTGTTAATTTCTTGAAAGAGTTTAGTTCCCAGTTTTTCTGAATCCAATGTTGAACATATATCCTCTTGGGTGAGAGAATATATATCGTGATAATCAACTAACCCAAGCCTATCTATAGTAGAAGGTCCGAGTCCTTTGATTTTTAAAGTCTTTGCAAAGTGTTCAACACGCTTCGCTGACTGAGCGGGACAAAGTTTACTACGACAGAATAGTTGATCATTAACAAGCTCTAACACACTTGCGCATGTCGGACAACTTGTCGGTGGTACTATCTCTATCATTTCTTCTTTCTCCCAAAATATAAGTATATTATATCAGACGAGAGACCGTTTGTCAAGAACTATTTTTTGGAAACTGCGCCATAATTTTGGAATTAATTTTGAAACACTCTGTATGCCCACCAAACTTTTCAGCTGGATAATGACGATCGTCCTTAAACTTCTCGTGCAGTTCCTGCTCTTTTTTCCAACAATTATAAATTGTATCGTGGTAAGTTCGTTGAATACGTAAATCGTACCCTTTAAACCCACGACTTCTTTTTATAACGTGTCTCCAGTCTTTTCCCTTTGCTATTCCAACCTTTATACACTCGCGTTCATACGTGCGTTGATTTACTAGAATAACTCCATATAGAACACCCTCTACTAACTGTTCGTCAGGACGGTTTTCAAAATAAGTTTTATTATAAACTCCTCCGCTCATTCTTTCCAGCTCCAACCTTCTTCTATAGATGACTGTACTGCTTGAATAAAATCTCTATCTTCTTCGGAGAGGACAGACCAAAACTTACTAACAGCAAGTGTCTGAAGCATTAACTCTTCAGGATTGTGTAAATGATAATCCTGGCGTACAAGCATTTCTATTTGGTCAATTCTATTAGTTATTTTTTGTTTTAGGGTTTCTGTTGCCATTTATCGCATGTCTCCTCTGATAGTACCATTGCCGATGGCATAGCTACTCTGCACCAACCTTCTGTTAAAGTTGGTGTAATTTTATGAAGCTCGTCATAATATTTGCACTCTCCACAAGAATTAGCAGGAGTTTTATTTGCTTTCTTTAATAGTTTTTTTCTTATCTGCATATACTTTAATTGTTTTTTTACCTGTTGTCCATATGGCAACTAATATTTTACTCGACTGTTCCATCCTCATTTACCATACCTTGACAAAAGTTCTCGGCGATATCTTCACACCAGCTCTCACTCTTAGTAGGATGCCACATAAGAAATCCATTACTTTTGGATTGTTTATCTAAAAGATAGACTCCCCAGGCTTGTGTAGTATTGCTTTTTACTACTTGTGCAAATTTTTCGTCGTGTGTATATTCTGAATATACTTCAAATTCGTTTATCATGTGTTGTCTCCATCTTTGTACTTGATTTGTGACTTATCAAACAATTTGTTTGCGTGTTTCTGCATTGAACGTTCCATCCAACGATTTAAAACAAGTGAAACCCATTGTCTAACTTTGCCCATTAATCTACTCTTGCTACTATTTGGGGAATAATCTCCCCCGCTCTTATTACTTCAACCATACATCCTATCTCTAAGTCTAATGCTTCGATGATAGCCATGTTATGTAAGGTTGCTCGTGAAACTCTTGCTTCTCCTATTATACAGGGTTCTAGTATTGCTACTGGAGAAACTGCACCTGATTTTCCTACTTGCCATTTAACATCAAGTAGTTTTGTAACTACGCCTTCTTGCTTTTCTTTGAGAGCGAAAGCACCACGAGGATGGTGAGCTGTATATCCTAACTCATCAAACTCTTTGTGGCTAACTATTCTCCAGACATCTCCATCCTGTGGAAACTGTTCCCAGTTGGAGTCAATTGCTGTATTGAATTCCATATGCTGTAACATTTTCATATCTTCTACCCAGTCAGGGCAGATAGCAGGTTGTACGCCATAACTTACGAAAGTTAGATCTCTTCGCTTAACTTCCTCAATATCTTTCAAGTTAAGCGCACCCGCTGCATAGTTACGAGCATTGGGTATTTCTTTTGGAGCTACTATCTCTCCTGTTATTTGTTTTGGTTTCTTACTAAAGATTTCATTTGGTACTAGATGTCTAATCTTATCTGTGATATCTAAACCTTTCTTGCCATCTCCTCTAGTAAGTGCCATTGTTAGTTGTCCATCTATATATTGAATACTAACTGCAGCTCCGTCCAGTTTAGGTGTAACAGTTACTACTCCAGGTAAAAAAGTGTTTTCATCTTTCTCTCCTTTATAAACTTTCTGTAAGGAGTACATAGGAAACATATGAGGTATTCTTGCACCTTCATCTGTTCCAACAGCAGTAGCGTCTACCTGTTCTTCTAGTCTGTCGTAGACTTCATCAGATATAGTAGGATTGCCACTATAGTAATCTGCTTTTGCTTGTTTTAAAAAGTTTTCTAACTTGCCCATTATTTGCCTATGTGTTTTATTTCTTCTTTTGGTATTACTTGGTATGCCCCTTTGTTATACGCAATCGACACAGTATAATTCTTACTCTCTTTTTGTTTGTAAGAGTTGTCTTGTGGTGTTGAGTATTGGCTCATTGGAGCCGAAGGGTATTGTTCCGTTGTTCTACGGAATGTAGTGTCTGGAGCGAAGGTTTTCCACTCAGGCTGCTTTGTTTTTACAGCCTTAGTGAACTTGCTCTTACGTCTGCGACCGTGTTGGTCATATGTCATTTGTCCTTTTATAATCATACATATATTATACACAATTTCTGAGGAACTGTCAAGAACTATTTTTGCTAGAGGTAGATTTCATCTAGTAAATCCCTGAAATTCTCTTCTATGATTGCTTTAGATTCTGCTAAAGAGAGAATCTCTACTAAACCTTGGAACAGGTTACGAGTGTTTTCCATATCTATAGGAGTTGTGATTCCTTGGTTGCTAGGCTTCCACTCTTCATCAAAGTCAAGATAGTATTTTCTTATAGATAGATATTCCACGTCTCTAAAAGTACTAACTATCAACTTTAGCTGCTCGTGTTCAGACTCTTGAATTATTTTTTCATAAACTGATGGTGCTTCTAAATCAATCATTGCGAATGACTCGGTTAAGGGGTATAATACTCGTTACATTTTCAGGCACAAGTATTCTATAAGAATCTGTGTCCCAGCAAAATAGTAAGCAAGTATGTTGATTCTCTTTAGCCCTGTTCTTTTTGCCTTTTATATAGGCTGTAGAAAAGTCTCTTGTACACACATTATATTTTAACTTGCGTGAATTTTGACTTCTGTAAGTGATGACGGCATCTCCTGCGTCATCTAGTTTCTTTTCAAACTCTGGTTTTTTCATGGTTCCTCCAATTTAAACTAACAAAAACTCTTTTGAATTGTTAAATTTTTGGTCCCTTCTTTAAGATGCAAAAAATTGAGGCAATCACGAAGACTGCCTCAATACACTAAATTACACTACTTATTTAATGATTCTATAACTGTTGTGAAATAGACTGCTGCTTTACCGGTTAGTTTTGATACTATTGCTGCATCAACTTCTTGACCTGCATCACTTAGAACTGAAGTAAGTTTGTCTTGTGCATCTGCCACTGAAACTCTACCTCCGCCTGTGCTGCCGCCACCGCTTGACTTAGCTGCTGGAGTTTTTCTTACGTATACTCCTGCTTTTGTTAATATCATTCTAACACCATTTGGGCTTTCTCCAAGCTCCTCAGCGATGTCTTTTACTATCTCCATTGAAGTCTCAGGTGTAGGTTCTGCATCCTGATACATTTCAACTGCTTGCTCTTTAGATTCGTCTGTCCAAGCCATTCTTCTTCTCCTATATTTGTTGTTGTTGCGCATGAACTCTGGCATACCAAATGCCCACCCTGTGGTGTCTCTCATTTGTTCGTAATACCTGTCGCCCATATTTGCTTCTTTTTTGTTTATAAATATATTATAATAAAATTATAACCAATTGTCAAGAACTATTTTTTGTTATCTATAATAATTGGTATTATTTTAAATGATTCTTTAGGGCGTTTAGCATATCTTCTGCTTCTGCAAGTTTACCTAATTCTTCTTTTATTGAAGCCATAATATCATTATGCTCTCCAATACCTACTGAGTTTCTTAAGTATACTCTACAGTTAGCTCTGTGATAAGCCATTTGCCCTTCTAAATGTTTTACTAAATCGTCGTACATTGATTGTGTCTCCTATGTTTGGTTTTTCTTTCCCAATCTTCAATTGCACTTCTTATGCTCCCCTCTGCTAAAACTGAACAATGTAGTTTTATTGGAGGTAGATTTAAAGCAGTTGCAATATCTCTATCTTTTACTAATTTTGCTTCTTCTATTGTTTTGCCTTTTAGCATTTCTACAAACATAGTAGAACTTGCTATAGCACTACCGCACCCATAAGTTTTGAACTTTACGTCTACGATACGTTCGTCACTGTCGAGTTTTAACTGTAATTTCATTACATCTCCACACGCAGGTGCACCGACCATTCCTGTTGCTACATTCGGTTCTTTTGGGTCAAAACGACCAACAGAATGTGCTTTTGGATTGTTTAATACTGCTTCAAATCTTTCTATTACTTCTTTACTATATGCCATTATTTAATATTTACTACTCCATTTACGAACCCTTCTATAAAACGGTTCAACTTGTTAGGTACTACAAATGTTATAGCTAACACAGGGAAGAATAATAAAAATATAAAAAATACTACTGTAAAGGAAAGTATTGGTTTTTGTGCTACTATATTATGAGGAGCAATGCTCTTTATTATTTTAAAAGATGGCCACCATAAACTATACATTGCAGCAAGCGTACCCGATAAGTATACTGCAGCAAAAATCTGCCAAAAATTCATTTCTGTTCTCCTTATAAATACTGTTGCAGATGTTGTAGCTTACCCATATCATAGGTAGCCAAAGGATAATATTTACCAGCGAAACTTAAGTTAGGAAAATAACTACCTTTAAGGTCTTCTTGGCTACATTCTACAGTATAGCACAAGTACAATCTATATCCTCTTTCTTCAGCTTGCTCAGGTCTTAACTCCTTCTCGACAAGTGCTGGATAGTTCTGTCGAACTGCCCATATTTTTTCTCCGACTCTAAACTCATCTGCTACACATTGTTCTGGTAGCATTGCGTTTTTGCGTCCTTCATAATCGGTTTGAGCAAGTTTCTGTGGAATACCTACCCTATCAATTATTGCTTTAATGAAAGCAGGTGATCTATATAACCCTTTGGCTATATCAGATATATTTGCTCCATCCAAGTAGAAGTTAACTACTTGTTTAATCTCTATTTCTGTTGCGCCTCTCCCCTTATTTTGGGACTTGCGTCTTTCTCTATAAGCCATCGTTTCTAGATGGTCTTCAATTATTGCAGTCAATCTAGTAGTATTGTAGCTTATATTTAATATACTACACGCTTCTTTCTTAGTAATAGGCTTTTCATCCTCTAACAACTCTATTACGTGTTGTATATTTGTGTCTGTTAAATTCTCGTGTTTTCTAGTTTTTATTGCCATTGTCGTACTTTGCGGTGTATTTGTTAAAATTTTCTTTCTTATTGCCTAGTAATATAATTACATAGTGAGCAACTTTTAATAAGTCTGATGTATTTCTTCCATCTTTCTTACCATATCTCTGAGCATACTTAAGTATGTTACCTATACAAAACCCTTCACCGTGTCCAGCATCAAAGATAAACTCAGTTGATTGAATTTTTCCCATACTATAATGTTGGTCATACGTTCCGTCTATATACTCTTTCAGTAGTTTAAGGATTTCATCCTCATTAAATTTATAATCAACCAATTAACTCCTCCAGTGCAGCATAGCCGCCTATATATTCCCCATCTTTAAATATTTGTGGGAATGTTCTAGCACTAGGAAATAATTCCTTCATCTCAGAGAAGCCATAGTCTATATCTAATTGTTTATATACTACTTCATAACCTTTTCTTTCTGCTAAAGCTTTTGCCATATCACAGTAAGGGCAGTTATCCTTTCCATAAATCTCAATCATCTTGTTATCCTTTTTTCGTAATCAGCATAGTCTTCGTTCCACCAATCAGGCTTATCACGATGTGACCATACTGCAAATGTTGCTTTATCTAAATGATAATAGTCTCTGTAACTTTGTACAGGATTATCATAGTCTCTTAATTCTTCGGGCATAGCAATACCAAACTTTGTGAATCCTACACGAGGTAAATTCTTTGGGTCTGGTAGTTTATTTACTACTTGTTCTACTGATTTGTGTAATTTTCCATAACGATAATGGTATTCATCATTTAATGCGTTTGCATAACAATGAACCCATTCGTGGTTATCCAATGATTCTCTTGCCCAGATAGTGCAAGGGTGATTGTACATCATTGGTAGGTAGGGGTAGGGTCGTTCCTCAAGAGGTAAATGCTTAATCTCGGCTTTTGCCTTATTCATCACTTCTCTTTCTTCTGCGTTAAGAGCCCGAGGAACGAACCCTAATAAATCGTCTATCCATATAGTAGTGCATAAGATTTGAGCAGCCTCAAGTGGCATCTTAACAATATGTTTGTCAACATGATACCGGGCTGCTTTATCTAAATCTTCATCTAAGTAAAATAAATTCATATCCAGCATTTATACTTGGGACATTCTCCGTTATCGTTACGAAGTTCAGTTCCACAGTGTTTGCACTCTCCATAATGGTACTCATCAAAAGTTTTCGTTTCTGAGTTCCACATATTTACTTTTTTATGTTCTTGGTGTTCTGTATTTTTCATATGTATATTATACTAAATTTATGAACAAATGTCAAGAACTATTTTTTACTTAGGTTTTCTTTTATTTTTTGCCCAATGCTTGAGCACCAAAGAAGGCAGCAACAATACCAGCAACTGCTACAAAGTACGTAGGAGCCATTGAACCCAAAGTTTTCTGAGCTTCATCAAGTCCTACTAAAGATGCAATAACTACTGCAAAGGGGTACAACAATAGTCCGCCTAAGGCAAACCAAGTCATATTTCTTTGAGCATCTCGCATCGCATCTACGTCTTCAAGTTCTTTTCTTTTGAACTCTAAGTACATTGCACGTTCTTCTTCTGTTACTACTCCGTCACCGTTAGTATCGGCTGGGTGGTAAGTATTATTGACTTCCTCAGCCACCTTGCTTTTCCTTTGCTTTTCCAATGTTTAAGGCTAATAAATCTACAAACTTATATAGCTTGCCAATCATAGCATCATCCTTTGGTGTTGGTGTTGACGCCGCAATTAAACTAGCAACTGTTACAATTAAAGTAACTGTGCTTACTATTTCCATTATCATAGTATTCTCCGCTCTGTAAAGAGCCTTGCCCTAAAATTAGGGACTTCCTCGATAAGAAACTATAGAATTTAAATTAATATCTTCCCATTTTTCATTATCAATTCGATAACACACTATGGTGTCATTGATTTGTTGGTTCACTCTACTACTAGTAAGTGACTCCATCAACGTACAAGGAATTGTATACTCCTTGTGTGAGTTTTGTGAAACGAATGTAATGTCTACTACATCACGTTTTAATAGTTCTCTTAATTCTGTAAACATCTTTTACCCCTGCTCTATACGCATCTATGAGAATTGCTTTTTCTCTTATCAATACCATTTTTCTACTTATTGGTTTTAGCATCCATATAAAATCACTGGTCATAGTCCTGTATGTTCTTCTATACTTGATACTCTGTCCTCTATATGTTCCAGCCAATCTTCTACTTCTTCGAATCGTCCTTGAACTACTGGGTTTTTATCAAAAAACTTTGCACCTTTATTCATTACTCTAAAGTAACTCCAGTCTATAAAAAATTGTTTAATACTATTCCACATTGAGAGCTTCTGGGTCTGTAACTTTCTCGTAGTATACTACTACTTCTTTGAGTTCAGTAATATATCTTTTTAGTTCTTGCATATTATAGGACATTAGTTCGTAGTCTGGTATAGACATTGCTACGAATACTATCTGTCCATGCTCTTTTGTTAATCTTGCATGGAACTCTTCTATGTTTTTATCACTTACTACATACCACATAGGATCTTTTAAGTCTATTTCACGTGGTAATACAGGCTGAGTAATCAGTCTGTCCATTGGTTTTGCTGTTACTTCTATCTGTTTAGTTGGAAGTAGACTGCAACTCGACGCCATCATCAAGGCTATCAATGGTGCGACTAATTTCTTCGATTGAATCAAATACATTTTTTGTTCCCTTATTTATTCTTGGTTCTAGCAAACCAGGTTTTGCTGCTGCTAGTTTTGTTAAATTGTGTCTTTTAAAGATGTCTAAATATCTATTCATCTCTAACTGTGTTGCTTGGGACTTCAATTGAAGTTCTCCAAGTTGTTTTGTTTGCAGAGCAAAATCGTTCTGCATATTCTTAATTGCTGCTTCTTGAGTAGCAACTGCACCTTCCAGTGCTGCGTTGTTGGCTGTTAATACTTGATTTTGTTGGTAGAGTGTATAACTACCGAATCCTAATACTAATATAACGCCTATATAAAGTTGGTTCATAATTGTTGAATCCTATAATTGAGTCCATCTGCACCCCTAATCTCTACTAATTCACCGTCTTCTGTGATGAAAGATATAAAGTTTGGTTGCTTTTTAATAAACTTCTTGACTATAAACTCTTGGTCATCTGCGTCTCCCCAAGTAGCATTATAGCTAACTTTGAGACTATGGTAAGTAATAAATAGACTTTTTAACCAAAACCAAAAGGCTTCAATCTTTGTCCATATTTTCTTCAGAATTTCTTTTGTTTTGTTCATGTTGTTGTGCTAACTCTGCTGCTTCTTTTATATACTCATCAAGAGTCATTCCTCTTTCTTGAGCGTGAGCAGCTGCTTGTAATAATATATCCTCTGTGAACTTAAACTTCACTCCAATCTTTCCCTTCAAATAGTAGAGCTTCTGCATCTCTTCTGCGAATAAGTCCTTCTAGAACTTTGCCACCAGCTTTGTTCCATCTTTTAATTTGTGCAGGTACGCCATCGTAGTCTCCACTGTTGAGAACTTTCAGCATTGTACTTGCGTTTAGATTGCTTGGACCGAGGTTGTATGTCCATGATACGAGTGCATCGAACATGCACTGGTCTATTGAAATTGTGACGGCATCGTTAACAGCTTTCTCGTATTCATCCATTTCTAGTACGAGCATTTCGTCTGCTTCTGCCTTTTTTATTGTTTGTCCTTCAAAGACTCCCTTAGTGTGACCATATCCAATTGTCCAGACACCTGCTGCACATTGGTAGGCATTAAGTTCTAAGCCTTCAAACTTTTTGATAAGGGATAAACCCTCTATTGATATTTTCATATGTTTCCTCTTGTTTAGAAGGCACTTAAAGAGCAAAGCTCTCTCCACACCCGCATTGAGCTGTTGATAATGGAGTACTAAATACAAATTGTTCTTGTAATCCTTCAGTTTCCATATCTATTTCTATTTTTTCGACCATTGATAAAGTCTGTGGGTCAACTGCTATGCAATCATAGTAAATTGAATCCCCTCCAAAGCTCGGATTGTCTTCATAATCTAAATCCCATTTCCAGCCATTACAACCAGCAGGTTTAGTTAAGATACGAACGCCCCACACTTTGTGCGAGGCGATACGCATTTTTATTACATCCAAAGCTTCTGAACTTACTATTACCATAATAACTCCTTCAGCTTGATAGCATACTTAGATGAGGGGTATAATTGCATATGTACATGCTAACATTATTCCGATAAGAGTGGCACTTTCTGCCATTCTACCAAATGCTACCTTATCACCTTTCATTATGCTTTGTCTTAATTTGAGAACTAATCTCATTTTTTGTCTCCTGTTAGAGAGTATTAGTTAATATCTAATACTTTCCTCGATGAGTTCGGAGTCCTAGACAAAGCGATTGTTAGTAAGCCGTCGGTTAATTCGACACTGTCTACTTTTAAATCTGCATTTAAAATAAACTTTCTCTCGAAAGATTTTAGACTGAGCCCTTGATGTACAAATCTTTCAGTTGCACCAAGTTTTCTTTCTTTTTTCCCCTTGATGAGTAGTTCGTTTTCTTCTTGAACTAACTCCAGTTCTTTCTTGCTCCAGCCAGGAATTGCTACCTCTATTCGATAGTTGCCATTCTCAGCGTTTTCGACTATGTTATATCTTGGATATGATGTATCAGTGTTGTGTAACAACCACTCATTGTTCATCCCAAGCCAAAATTTACTAATATCAATCGTCATTTTTAATTCTCCTAATATCACTTTCGTTAATACTATGCCGACCCTTTCGGTATCGACCATAAAACGTAAGCAGACCTATTCTGCCTACTTCATACATATTATATCAAAAGTGAAACCAGAAGTCAAGAATTATTTTTTGTTAGCTTCGTCCTACTACTTACTCATCAAACTCTAAAATACCCTCGGCCTCTAAATGGTCGATTGTGTTTTCAATCCCTACTCGCTTTCCGTAAAGATAGCTAATGTGGATACTCCCTAGTAATACTACTAGAAGCATTATTTGTGTACTTTCCATAATTTTTTCTCCTGTACATATTATAACGGATTTCTAACCATAAGTCAAGTATTATTTTAGAGGAACTTAAAAATAGTTCTTGACATCACATGTTATTTCATGTATAATATACGTATGAATAAAAAAGAAGAACATTTATTAAAAAAAATAGACGAAGTAGCAAAAGCATTTGAAGACCTTACGGGCAATAATGATGCTTTTAACTACAACAGACTTGGAGAAGTGCAAACAGCAATACTGCTGGGACTTAAATGGAACGCTGGTTTTGATAGCAAAGATGCTACAGACCTAAAAGGTAATCCTATTGAATTAAAAAGCACAACCCAAGCAAGAATACAAGGAACTTACAACGGTCTCGCAGCAAAAGAAACCGAAGAAGAGTTTATTGAATATATGAACATAAAATATCCTAGCAATACTAGACACATTTTTGTAAGAAAAGATAACGGAACTATCGCAGAAGCGTGGGAAGTTAACAATGAAATTGTACTAGATATTGTAATAGGAAAAGTTTTAAAGAATTGGTACACTGATGGACTCTATGACACAAAAGGAAGAGGAGACCCAAGACCAGGTGCTAATGTCTGTATGACAGAAATTAAAAAACACGGAGAAGAAATTGAATTACATAGGTAGTAAGAGAAAACTTGCAAATCAAATCAAAAGCACTATTGCAGCAGTGCAACCTGAAGGAACATTTTGTGACTTATTTGCAGGAACAGGTGCTGTAGCAGAAAAGTTCGGAGAATATGAACTACTCATAAACGATTGGGAAGACTACAGTTATGTAGTTAACCTTCAGAAGTTTGGAGAGTTTGTTCCTGACAACCTTCCAGAGAAGATAGCACATTTAAATAATGTAGAACCTTTTCACGGCTTCATTGCAGAACACTATTCCCCTCACGAAAGTTCGGAGAGAATGTACTATACTTATGATAATGCTTGTAAGATAGATGCAATTCGTTGTGAGATAGAAGAAATAGCACAGTCAGAAGAAGAAAAGAAATACTTAATTGCATTACTACTCTATGCTAGTGATAAGGTTGCAAATACAGCCAGTGTATATGGTGCATACTTAAAGAACTTTAAGAATACTGCACTTGAAAATTTAGTACTAATTGAAGCTACGAAGTATTCTAGAAGTGGTCAAGTTTTTTGCCAAGATGCAAATGAATTGATTAAAAATATAGAAGGAGACATAGTTTACATTGACCCACCTTATAACACTCGTCACTACGGAAGTAATTATCATTTATTAAATACTATTACTAACTATAATGAGTTTGAACCAAAAGGTATTACAGGTCTACCTGAGTATAAAAAGAGTGAGTACTGCTCAAAGGTTAAGATAAAACCTGCGTTCTCCAATCTTATAAAAGACCTCTCATTTGAGCATATATTTATTTCCTACAATGATGAAGGAATACTACTGCAGGACGATTTCCGAGACATATGCTCAACTTATGGAGACTTCTCTGAGTTCGTTCTAAATGATAAGTATCAAAGATTTAAAGCAGATTCATCTCGCCAACAAAAACAACTTACAACTGTGGAGTATTTATTTTATGTTCACAAAAAATAGTTCTTGACATATGCTCGAGTTTTTGGTATAATAAAAATATGTTATTAAGACGAGGAACATGGACTACTAAAGAGAAACAAAAGCTAAAGGATTTGTATAACAAGATTCCTTTAGATGAACTTTCTGTTAAGATGGCACGTTCCACAGGAGCAATAACCAGTCAAGTAAACTATCTTCGTAAAAGAGGATGGACATTTAATAGGAGAACGAATGGATAAAGTAATTGATTTCCCTCGTATGAGAAAGTCAGAAGAAATATCAGAAAAAGTTATGAAAGCAATAGTATTAGAGTGCAATAAGCAGGGTCTAAACACGCACGACCAAGATTTTGTATTTGATATGGCATGGGTCAACAAGTTCGTGAGAGCTACTGTTGATAATCAATGTAACATTGCGAATGACCTTATTCGACTTACTAGAGCGCAAGGACTTAAATGAAAGTAAACTGCCAAGGAATGTCCCCAGAAAAAGCAATTCGTATACTAAGACGTAAGCTAGAAAATGATGGCTTCAAAGATAGAGTTCGAGAACTTGAATACTACGAAAAACCTACCACACGTCGAAAGAAAGCAAAGGCTCAAGCTGTTAAGCGACAAGAGAAGCTCACCAATGAGTTTCGCAAATTCACTGAAAAACGACCTCACTTCAAAAGATAGATTTTTTACTAAAATGGAACGACTACTCGTTTTCATAATCCAAAACACAACTTCCCACCAAAACGACTACCAATGGTACACGCTTTAACCATAGAACTAAAAGTTTATCTATGAAAGCAGAATCAAAAGAGAGTCGTTTTTACAATATAAAAAACAACACTCAAAAAAGTAAAAAGTCTACCACGAGAAGAAAGTATAAAATATTTTTACATTTAAGTTAACTGAAACTATAAACAAAATCATACCCCTCGGAAAAAGAGTATTTGCATTTTTGTTAAAATCGTGATATAATATTATTTATAAGTCAATGAGATTGATATGACAATTCACTAATTATCATTCCCTCGTAATCTCGCTTATCATGAAATTACATTTCAATTGTTCTCGTAGCGTAAGCGGAAGAGAACACCTTGTGATTTTTACGATTTAGCGAGAGAGACTACGATATATTGTGTCAACCATCATAACTAAGATGGAACTACGATATATAACAACCCAATAACCCCGTTCGGGGTCTTTCCAATCCTTCCTTAACTTTACTAAAGCTGTATCAAACATTTGACAAACTTCTGCCAACTCAAAATTTTTTTAAAGGACTGTAAGTGAAGGTAAATTATGTGGGTATAAGACAAAGTTTTTGAAAACTTCTAGTGACTCGTTATACACCCGTTGCAGGCTTGAAGGTGTGTCTAGAGTTAAACACACCCGCTGCAGGTTTTAGTCTGGTTGAACGATTCGTATGTTACGAACCTCTGTTGTGAATGTGAAGTCTGGGTCTCTCAGAGTGATTGCCATTTGATTCTTCAGCTGGGGTAGAACTCTCGGTTCATTTACTACTTCGAAGTATTGTCCATACTTGTTTATAATCTCCCTTAGTTTTTCGTTGTTGGGTAATACTTTAGCGTATCTCATCATATTCCTCCTTTAGAATATCTACTAATCTTTTTAAATCTGCTTTCGGAGACTTCTCCAGTCCTGAAACTAGTTCGTATTTAATACCTACTAATTCCGACAGATTTTCTACTAATTCTTTTTTTGTCACTGGGTCTTCCCCAGCCTTTGTTTTGTACACAGTTTTCTTGTATACTCCTTCCCTACTCAGCTTACCTATGATAGATTTTATACTCTTGTTCAAATCCTCAGCTAACATCTCTACTGTTGCTCTTTCAGGGCTTGCTCTGTATGCCTCTACCATATGGTTTACTTGTTCTTCTGTATAGTTTACGCTCATACTAACTCTCCTAATTCTTCTACTTCTTCTCTATGTAGGTTTCTTACTATAGATATAAGTTCTTCTCTGGTTATTAACCATTTTCTTGTTATTATTGTGAAGCTATCTGCCTGCGTTAGACCTAATGCTTCGTTTTTCTCATAATCATGCTCAATAGCAGTTATAAGTCCTTCACTCATTGTTAACATTAGTTATCCTTCCTTGTATAGTTGTCTATAACTTCTTCTATAGAGCATTGATTTTGCACTATTGTTATTTTATTATCCTCTAGTTTATGTACTGCACCATTGTTATAAAAAACAAAGTAGCCCATTCCATAACCTATATCTCCAACACCACCCTTACAAAGGTAGTGTTTGCTTATTTTATTACCCCAATCTTCTGCTGCTAGATAGAGTCTTCGTTTTTCCACTATGTTTGTGTGTTCTGTCATTAGCATTTACCCCAGAAAGCATCAGCAATCTCGTCTAGTACTTCGTTAGGGTAGATAACATCTCCACCAGTCTTTACTTCATCATACCAATCAAAGTCTTCTGCTTCAACATCTAGGTCAGGAAATCTTTCCTTAAACTCTTCTACTAATTCATCCCCATCAATTTCAATACAGTCTCCTTCATATGAATACCAACCTTCTTCACACTTGTCAGAACCGTAGTACTGCTTACCCATAAAGTTTCTAAACTCATCTTCATAAGTCATACTTGCTGTTACTTCAGTATTGTACTTCTTTGCAAAGAACTCAACTAGATTTAGTACTAATTCGTGAGGCTGTCTCCACGCTGAGTAACCAGAGATGTAACTATCTTCACATTCATCAATGTTACACCATTTAGCACCTACGTTCTCGCAGTACCAGTTATATGAGTCTTTTAAGTGTCCGTCTTCAAATTCTTTGAAAACATTACTCATAAAAGGTTGTTCTTCTATTTCTAGTAACTCTCTGTACGTGTACTCTTCGTCTTTGTAGTTCTTTCCTGTTCTAGTTTCATAAGTTACATTCTCTTGAAACTGCTCGTCTTCCAATCCTTCTACTTGGATTGTAAAATATACATGATTTGCCATTATCTTAAATTCTCCCACATTACGTAGAAACTTATTAGAAGTCCTACTGTTGATATTATTCCTATTACTGCGAATATATTCCAAATTATTTCCATTATATATCCCCTTCCTGTCTTACTTCAGAGCGTATTATCTCAAAACCATTCGGATATCTACTCTCTAATTTTTTAATATTCTCATCCATTACTTCATCAGGTGTAAATCCTAATGCTATACAGCCTTGAACCCAGTACCAAAGTACGTCACCTAACTCTCTTTTCATATGGAAAATCTCATCGGATGTGAACTGTGTATTGTTCTGAAATACTTTCTTCTTCACTACTTCTGCGAACTCCCCCGACTCTGCCATCATTCCTATCAATGCAGTCATAAGTCTTGCCATATCTATCTCACAATCAACCAATACTCCGTTCTGCATTGTATGATTGCCCATTAGTTTGTCTAATCTATCACACATTTTCGTAGTATCTTTACTTGTTTCTGAGGTGCAAGAGTCTACAAATCTTGCGTAATCGTTTATCTTACTCATTAGTGTAATACCTCCACTTCTGGTAGTTCTACTACTAAGTCTGTGTCTCTTATTACTCTGCCATCTGTTAGTTCTATTTTGTAGAAGCGTGGGTTCTCTAATCTAATTCCACCCCACCATTCTTCATTGTAGGCACCCAATTCTGATGCTTCAGGTTTGAATATTCTTTTTATTGTGCTGCCGTTTGCATTCATTCCTACGGCAAAATGTCTATAATTTCTCATTGTTCTTCCTTGTCTGTTAATTTTATTAAATCGTTTAACAACTGCGTATGTTCTTCTGTTAGCATTACTATTTCTTCGTTTAGATACTCTAAGTGTTCTAATGCTTCCTTCAGTAATCCCTCGCAGTGTTCTATTTCGATATGTAGATTTTCTACTATATCTTTATTTTGAATAGTTTTCCTACTAGGAAACTTAATCAGTTTCCCCACTATCTTCCTTGACCTCTGTACTTTTTAAATGAACGCTTCTTGTGTTTGTTCATATTTAAACTTACTCTGCCGTGGCTATCGCCCTGTGAAG
>TARA_B110000459_G_scaffold204128_1_pt1 | contig 23559 bp, 16 predicted proteins | sample TARA_B110000459 | Tara Oceans TARA_B110000459 (sample SAMEA4398296) | marine metagenome | biome: Polar Biome; feature: [SRF] surface water layer (ENVO:00010504); material: water (ENVO:00002006), including particulate matter (ENVO:01000060) such as... | depth 5 m | reverse complement strand
AGCCAAAGCAGCGGCTAAGAAAGCACCAGCAAAAGCCAAGGCAACTGTATCTAAGGTCAAAGCAGCAGCCAAAAACTTAGCTAAAAGTACCAAGCCGAATGCGTCGGAATCAACTCCTAAAGAGCGTAAAAAAATCGGCCCTTCAGCCAAAACCCCACTTTCAAAAATGTCTTGGTTTAAGAACATGAAGAAGTGATTTTACGAATTGTTCAAAGACCGCTTAGAAAAGTGGACTTCATGCCTCGAAGGAAGTATGGCCGATTAAGAAAAGCGGTCGAACTTCCACCTAAAGAAAATTGTTCAAGATGTCGTTCTGGAAAATTCTGTCCAATTATCGGGCATATGGGTCAACAGGTAAAACCACGTAGAAGTTGGTTTGGGCCTGATAAAATTTCTAAGCGGGAAGCAAAGAAGAATTAATTTTCATCAATTCCTACTACGCTTGTAGAAGGCGTGTTCTCAATAAGTTCTTTCTGCTCTTGTACATTCTGTTCAAGATGTTCTCGTGTAGCCTGGGCTCTATGGTATACTTCTCTCAAAGTTTGATCCGATATCTCAAGGTATACTCTGGTGGTTGCAATGGTGCTATGTCCGAGTAATTTCTGAATAGATACTAAATCAGCACCACGTTCTAAAAGTCCCGTGGCAAAGTTATGTCGAAGTACGTGTGGAGTTAGTTTACCCTTTGGCAGCCCTGCATCCGATGCTAAAGAATCCATTAATCTCTGAACTCCTCTTGGTTGTAATCTTCGTTTGGCCGAATTTAATAGTAAAGCGATCTCATCGTTTTTAATTCTAGATTCTCTCACCGGTAACCATGCTTGAATCCTTTCTAGAGTTCTATGGGTGAATAAAACAAGCCTATCTTTATCACCCTTTCCGCCTAATACTCTAGCTGAGCGGTCTTCTAAGTCGATATCAGAAAAATTCAGATTACATACCTCACTAACACGCAACCCAGTATCTAGCATCAAAGTCACTACAATTGAGGCTACAGGGTCTTCGCTATTGGAGGCTGCTTCAAGAACCATTGATAATTCCCTTCTAGTCAATGTTCTTGGTAATCTTTTACCAGTTCTCGCTCTAGTCAAGTGTTCGGGCCATCTGTGCCCTAACCACTTCAAAAGATGCCTAGCTGCAGCTAATCTAGCATTGTAGGTTGTAGGTTTCAAGTCAGATAAACTATGAGTCCACAAATCGATACGACCATTGAGAGGCTCCATTCTTTCTGCCAAGTCTAGAATAGTCATCTTTTCATAGTCTTTTTGACTCAGAACAGATTCGCTAGGTAAGGTTGTTTCAACTAAACAACGCAATCCGCTAGCATATGATTTTTGAGTATTAATAGATTTATTTTCTGACTTTAACTGCTTTAGATAGCAATTAGTCCATGGGAGATGCTGAAGATGTCTTAGACGAGCAGGAAGGCCAATATCATCGTCTTGACCTAGTCTCAATTGACTTGGCCTTAGAGCCTTTCTTTCTCTCATAGTATCCCTCCGCTCATTCATTGGCGTTCACCGCCTCTCGCCTAAGCGAGTGTGCATCCCGTGTCCCGAAGGACGATAGGGGGATAGAGGTGATACATTTCAAACCATCGGGGTCAAATTTTTTTGAGGATAGGAATAATAGCTCACTTATAGTTTACCGGAACCCATTCTTGTCCATTCCACCATAACATACTTCGGTCTGACATTTGTTTCCATGTATATCCATTATTATCAGTCCATTGATTGATGACAGTCAAGTCCTCAGTACCCGGAACTTCTATCGGCATAATAGAGTTATTAGGTGAGGTTATCTCAACTATTTCCTTCTCTTGATTAACTTCAACACCAAGTTCTTTAGGGCTAACTTTTCGTCTAATGATTATTACAGAGATGAAGGAGATAAGGATCAATAATATGCTCACAAGGAACCAAGATTCAAAATTAGAACTCTTTGATTCAACTGAATCATCTGAATCAGCTTTTTTGTTTTCAGTACCATTATCATTAATCTGTAGAGTATTATTAGTGACATTATCAGTTATATTTTGACTGTTATTTACTAATGGATTAGACGAGTTAGTAGACAGATTATCGATGTTAGTATTATCGGAATTATTGGCAGAATTATTATTTGGATCAATAATAGAATCATCAGTTGAATTGCCATTGGAATTATTGTGGCTCGGTTCAGTTAGGGAAGAGTTTTCTAATACAGAGAATTCAAATTGACTTTCAAAAGTTAGCCGATTACCGATACCATTATTTATTTGTTCAATATTTATTTTCATCGAATAATTACCAACTAATGCTTCTCTATCGACATCTATGATTAATCTGAAGAATTGATTTTCATCTATTGCAAATTCATGAGGTGGTTGCAATGATGAATTATTTCTCATTAAAGATAATTCAAATAGTGGATTAGTACTTGATTCTAAGTCAGTGAAAGATATATCGATTCTCCATTGATTAGTGAAGTATGAGACCTCAAAGATAGGATTCCATTGCATAATCAAAAAGAATTCAAGACTATCATTTTGTAATATTGATAAATATACAGGAGGTTCTGAAAACTCTAATTGTAGAGCAGGATAAAATATACTTTCAATTTCTAATACTTGGATTGGTAAATCTATTTCAAAAATCATTCCAGATTCCGAATTAATTACTGTGATAATAACAGGGTCTTTACTCGATTGACTTTGGGAGGTAAAGTCAATTTTACATCTGAATGAAACCGATTCTAATGCCTCTATGTCCCGAAGAATTCCATCATCTCCTTCTAAATCTAGACTTTTCTCGTCATTTGAAGATGAAAAAATTTCTAACTCAACAGAATTTACTGACGCGACTCCTAATTCGAAAGTAGCTAGGCTAAATCCAAAGTTCTTCACTTCAAAAAAGAACTCTATGCTTTGATTGTCAATGGAAACCAAGGAATATTCAAGACTATTAGCGGATGAGTCTATTTGTTGGAAATTATTTTTTATTAGATCAACCCCATAATCTGACCTAAATATCGAAATATTGGCGATTGAATCTACCGGGACTATTTCACTTTCTAGTGAATAATTTACATTATAAAATTCAACCATTTGACCCGTAAAATCTTCAAATTCAGCTACGAGTTGAAATACTATATTCGGTAAAGGGTTTTTTGAAGGATATGTATTGGACGGGGTTAGGAACTCGATTAATACTAATGAATTTTGTCCACCACTTAGGTTTCTATCAGATATAAATATATTAGGAAAGTTCCAGTTACTCGGCAACTGTGTTAGAACATTAATTTGATACTCCACATCAGTATAAACCGAGCCTGTATTTTGAATCAAAAGTTCGAGAGCAGTGACTTGATCATTAGCAAATAATAATTTATCATTAAAGTCCATTGTAGTAGGGACTAAATGCATATCATAAGCGATTACATTGATTCCTTTATGTTCGAATCTATGTAATGTCCCATCGCTTTCCATAGTATCTAAAGTTATCACATACTCATCATGAAAAATATCTAATGGATATGTATAATTGAAAAACATGAATAAGCCATTCTCATTAGGTATAAGTTTCAATTTACTTAGATTTTCGCTAAGCAATGAATCACCAGAACTTACATTGTAAATCCATGTCATATTCAATGTTAAGGATTCAACGCTCTCAGAAGAGCTAATTCCTTCAATTAGTATAGAGAATTGTATAGTTCGATTATAATCAAGATGATTTGGTGACCATTCTATCACTTGGCTATCATTCCATTCACCACCAAGATTATGAATTCGAATCTCAGTTGACGATATAGCTTCTTGATCAGTTAAGAATGGCAACCTTTCTTCCGATAAAATGGGAGTATAGGTATGAACTTGAGAAGATAATAAGAATAGAACTGACAGCATGATTGCTCTAAAAACAGTCCCTCCCATAAGGTGAAATTCTATTCATACTTTATTGAAGTTTGTCAATAATGGTAAAAATTTAATCAAGCGTTTGACTCTTCTTTACCTTGTACTTCAAAGTTGGACTGAGAGACTCCAATTATTGCATTCTTGATAGAGGCTCTTAGTTCATTCAAGTCACCATAGCAAACAATAACATCATCATATCTTAACAATAGGTCATCGGTAGGGTTCCAAATCAACTTATTATCTCTAGAAAGAGCAAACACTGGGATATCAGAGCCTTTGTTGAATATTTGAGAGATCTTTTGCCCGACAAGATTTGGATGATTTCGCAGTTGAAGAGAGAGAACACCCGAACCAGGAACAGTTCGTAGAAGTTGGTCTAAGTCTACTTCTGAGAATGCCGTTTGATTGGCTATATAATCAATAATTTCTCCAGCCACATTTACTCCACTGGCCTTTTCGATTCCCTCTAAGCCGGGCGAAGAATTGACTTCAAGAACCAATGGGCCATGCTCTGCTTCAAGCAGATCAACGCCTGCTACATGTAGACCTAAAACGCGGGCTGCTCTGCAGGCCTGTTCTTTATATTCAGGAGTTAAGTCAACTTTTTCAACAGTTCCGTTTAGATGATAATTACTCCTAAATTCCCTGCCACGAGCCCGACGTCTCATACTCGCCACTACACGGTCTCCTACGACCAAGGCTCGAACATCCTTACCGTGCGATTCAGCGATGTATTCTTGGATTAATACGGATTTACCGGTCAATAGTAAGCCTTGAACTAAACTGCATGATTCATGTAGTGTATGTCTAAGAAATACTCCTTGTCCTTGAGTTCCTTGAGTGACTTTGATAACAACAGGAAAACCCCCAACAAAGTCAATTGCAGATTCCACATCGATTATATCTCGGACATAAGTGGTTCTTGGAACTGGAATTTTATTTCTTGCAAGTATTTGAGAAGCATGAAGTTTATCTCGACTTTGGATAATTCCTTGTCCAGTATTAGCAGTCCAAATTCCTAATTGTTCTAGATGTCTTAGTAAAGCAACTCCATGTTTGGTAATCGAATGTCCGATACGCGGAATAACGGCATCAGCGATGAATGGTTCGCCCATGTATTGAATGTCGATTGAGCCGTCAGCAACGTACAAAGAGAACTTCATAGGGTCAGCTACAAAAGCATCAATTCCTCGCTTTTTGGCTTCTTCAATAAGACGTCTAGTGCTGTATAATCGCGGACCACGCGATAAAACAGCAAGTCTGATGTCCATGTCAACGGCTAAACCTCTTTCTTTTTGATATCATCGCTTATTATATGTTAAAATCTTATTATCGCGCCTTTCAAGTGCTAAGTTGAAATCGCACGTGATATGTCCGACGAGGAAATGAGTGACATACCCGAAAAAGCATCGGACAATGAAGTTATTGAAGAGATGGCTGTGGAAGAATCACCATCAGAAGAAACCGCACCTAAAGAAGAATCCTTGTCTTCACTAAAAGCAGAGTTAAAGCGCTCTAAGGGGAGCGTTTTTCTCTTTGTGGGGATTACTGTCGTGATGTTTGGTTTCGCTTTATTCCCTATGTCTACCAATATTCCTTATGATGGATTATGGGGGACTGCAGAAAAAGATATTGGCTTTGTTTGGGGTCCTTCAGCCTCGGGTGAAGATTTGATGGATGTTCCATTCGAATTAGAAGTAGAGGTGATCAGTGCCCCATCCGTAGCTACCAATGTTACTCTTGAAGCATATGTCTTGAAATTAGATGATTGTCTAGATTTGGAGGTTAGTGAATTTGAGTTAATCGCTAAACAAGGAGGCAGCCATGAGTATCAATATTCTTCTAGAAAAGCACCCCTTGAAGGCCAAACATATACTTTTGAATTTAATTTAGATATGGGTGAACATTGTGCAAAAGTACAATTCGTTGATGACCAAGGTAGAACTTTGAAACAAAATACCGAACTGAAGGCTAAGGGTAAGTTATGGCCTAACCAAGTAATTGCAGGGATTCCAGGTTTTATTTTCATAGGCATTTCCATTTATACGTTATTAGGTTTCAGAAATAAAAATTCAAAAGTCAAGCAACTGATTGAACAGGAGAGAATTGAGGAAGAAAAATTAGCAGGCGAAGCAGCAACAGCAGAAAGGATTTCTCTAGGCCCAGGAGGTCCACCAAAGCCTGACGGACCAGCAGGTCCGCCTAAGTCTGCAGTAGGGCCATCAGGCCCTCCTAAGGTTGAGAAGCGTAGCGGGCCTCCACGGTCTACAATTTCCAAATCATCTGATTCCTCTAAGCGTAGTGGCCCTCCACCAGCCAATTCAGATTCTGTCTCAGAACTTGTTCAAGAGACGTCATTAGAAGTTGATGATTCTGTATTTGAGCCCGCAGGAAACGGATATTTCTACCGTAAGATGGTAGACGGTTCGTATGAGCAAACCATCTATGTCCAATCAGAGGATGGAACCTATTCGCCTTATCAAGAGTGAATAATTTATTTCTTCTAAGAAATAGCCTGATTAAGATACATCGAGCACTATCCTTGAAAGGGGGCATTACTGACGCCCATATGGGAAGGGGCATGGCTGACGATTTAACATCCACACTAACAGTAGCCAAACTCAAGGCGTTGTGTGTTCTCAATGACTTAGTAACTTCTGGTAAGAAATCAGAGTTGTTACAACGCTTACTAGACTCTGGATTAGATCGAGAAGTATTGGGATTATCCGCAGTTATTGAAGAGATAGTTGAAGAGAAAATAACTGAAGGAGAAGTCATATTTTCTTTAGAAGATGATGAAACTATCACTCCCGATATAGAACCAGAAGAAGAACTCCCAGTTAAACAGAAAGAGGAAGTTTTGGAAGCAGAGATTCTCGATGCTGACCTTGTTGAGATGAGTGAAGAAGTTCACAAATCGAAATCCGAAATTAAGCCTGTTAAATCCAAACAAGTAAATCAAGAAAAACCAACGACATTAATTGAGATGGTAAAAAAACCTCAAGTCGCAGCCACAGTATTGGCATTGATAATTCTTGGAGCCGGCGGTTGGTATTACTTTAATGCCCAATTGGAACCATTTACTGCAGACCAATTACGTTATGGTGATGAGATGACATATACGATTTCAGATGGTGACTTTATGGCTACAGAAGGTTTCCTTGACCTTGTTTTAGATCAGATTGAAACTGAAGATGATATTTGTAAGTTAAGAATGCTATTCGAAGGTTCAGGCGATGTATCAATTTCTGACGGGGGTACAGACCAGTTAGTATCTCAAACCTCTAATGACCGTGTTGGAGCCGTAAGTGTCCGCGGTGGACAAGGCATGAGTTGGCTGTCTGTAGAGTCATTATCTGCTTATGAGCTTGATACTTTCACTATTCAACGTCACTTGCAATCAGCAATTCCTGGCTCAAATGGCTGTTCTGATTTCCCGGCAAGTGTTAGTGGTACCGCAGATATAACATCCACCAAATGGACTGAGTTAAGGGAGCGGGCGAGTCTTGGTACCAAAGTAGATTGGAATTTAAATCTTGAAGATTCCTATGAGGGGACTCTTATGACATATGGAGTTGGAGGGTTCTTTGGGGATTTAGAAGTAATTTCTCCCGGTTTTTCCTTACTAGTTCAACCTGTTGAATTGCAAGAATTACTTGCTAATGATTACATCGATGATGGAGCTACAGGCTCTAGACTTGGGTGGGATTGGAGAGTTTTAGGAACTGAAGAGTTAGGTTCAACAGAGATGTGGAAAATCGTGGCAACTAACAGGGATGTACAGGATTACTGTTTGGGTTCAGCCAGTATGACTCTATGGGTTGAAGAAGGCAATCCATGGGCTACCAGACAAACCGTTGATGTTGTTATTTCTGGTAGCGATAGTAATCGTCAAGGATGTTCTACTACAACTAAACTTCTTGGGGATTATGTTCTTCCAGAGGGTGAGTTAACCATGAGCCATACATTTCAGAAATCTTCTTTGAAGTTGGGAAGTAAGGCCTTAGAATACGGCTTATCATATGATGCTAGGCCACTAGCCAATGAATTATCTCCAGATGAAAAGGAAATGAAAGAGTGGGGCGTAAACGGTATTCATATGCCGGATGATTCCACCGTTCGAACACATAACTTGGACACATCGATGCAATGTTTCGATTACTTCCAAAGTTCTGCAGCAGGAGCAACTGCTGCTTTGGATGATGGAGGCTATGTTTGGCGAGCAATAGATACAAAACTTGGTTCTACTACACAATGGAATGTATCATGGATAGCGACAGATGAAACCGCTGGTTGGGTTAAATTCAATGTTACAGGAGCGCCAAGCTCTGAAAATTGTGATTTTGATTCGAAAGGTGTTTTTGATGAATCAATTTCTCATAACCGAGAATTTATCCCTAAAGTCCTAAACATCAGTAACATAGAATCTCGCTTATCAGACTCCAGTCGTTTCAATGACTTATCAGGGACAAATGGAATTTTTACTACCACGGGTGATTATCATCCTGAGACAAGGGTAGGCTACCTTGTTGTTGTCCCCGGTAGCGGAATAAATTCGATTCTAACCAATATTGGAGATGCTACAGATGGTGCAACAACAGTTGACTTTTCTAGAGAATGGGATTCTGGTGGCTGGGAAAATAGATTTAATTTGGTAACAGATGCTACCGACGGTAGAGTAGTTGGCTGGAACTATGTCAAGAATTCTTGATTATTTCCATTTACCATTCAGTTCAGGGAGTATTGGTGCTGAACGAACATTACTGAACTGAGATGGTGGAGGTGGAGGTGGATGGAATCCTCCGGTTGGTGGTTGCTTTGGAGGTTTGAAATCTGATTTACCTTGCCTAATCATAAGTAATATGACAAGTAAGACAATCACTACAGATCCTGCCATTATACTTGCAATAGTTCCCATTTTTAGATTACTATCAGCCTTCGAATCACTTTCAGAATCGCTTGATGCCTCGTCTTTCTCTTCAGGTTCAGGAGGATGCCAAACAATGTAAGAGATATTCCAAGAATAACTGATTTGACCACCACTACTATCTGTAATTACAATGGAAACCGGGTAAGGTCCGACAGTTCCGTTTTGTGCACAAAGTACGGCACTAAATCCAGTATTATTTTCTGAACAGTCAAATGGTCCCTGATTCAATATTTCTTGTTGTGAGATTGAAGCACCGTTTCTTTTCCAAGTAAATTCTAAACCTAAACTATCCTTAATTGAATCACTTAGATTTAGGTTCACTGATAATATTAGTTCTTCACTTGTAGAATTAACCGTAATATCAGAACTATCAGGAGTCATCAGGTACTCATATCTGTTAACAGCATCATCTATCTGGTCATTACAATTATCATCAATTCCATTCCATAATTCCTTTGCACCAGGGTATATGTTGATATCTTCATCATTACATTCTTCGAACCATCTAAAACCATCACCATCCTCATCTAAGTCCGGAATAAGAGGATTTGTCGAGGTATTGAATATCTCTTCGCCATCACTCAAACCATCATCATCGGTGTCATTATCTAGCGGGTCAGTGTATATATTGTTGAATTCTTCAAGGTCAGGAAGTCCGTCTTGGTCACGGTCAAGGCCGATGAAATCCTCGTCGATTTGTCCACTGCAATTATTATCAATTCCATCCAGTAATTCAATCATATCTGGATTTATTTGGTCATTTGTATCGTTACAATCTTGGAACCAATAATAACTATCTTGGTCGGTATCATTATCATAAAATAGGGGATTACTTTGGTAAATTAAAACTTCATCACCATCACTTAACATATCTCCATCGGTGTCTTGTAAGTTTAGGTCTGTATTGAAGAAATGATATTCTCCAAAGTCAGTTAAGCCATCGAAATCAGTGTCGGTTGCATTAAAATCTTCATCCCATTGACCATCACAATCATCATCAATCCCATTGAGTAATTCAGGTGCTCCTGGGAATATATTTGCATCGGAGTCATTACAATCTTGGAACCAGTAGAATGTATCAGAATCCGAATCCAAATCAGCAACTAGAGGGTTGGTTCCAAAGATTATTACTTCTTGACCATCACTTAAGCCATCACCATCGGTATCGGTAACTAAAGGATTAGTACCATTGACTAGTATTTCTCTACCATCATCTAGACCATCACCGTCGCTGTCGGTATCCAAAGGGTCTGTTCCGTACACTTGTATCTCAAGACCATCATTGATTTGGTCATCATCGGAATCAATATCATCAGGGTCTGTTCCATAGATATTGGTTTCGTCAGAGTTAGTCAGATTATCTCCGTCTCTATCTTGATTTAATTCAGTCCCATAGACATTTAATTCCCAGTCATGGAACGTTCCATCGTCGCCGTTCCCTTTATCTTGAACGCTAATTGTCCATGTCCCAGTGGAGTCTTCATCCCAGTTATGAACAGAAGTAAACATCCAGTTGTTCCAGTTATTTCCTCCATCGCTATGTTTTTCTGACATTATATTTTGAGTCCCTTGCGGACTTGTAAGAATAATTTCCAAGTCGCCACGATAATTGTGTGATATGTCCATAATGACTTCAACATGTTCTACTTTTATCGATTCAGATACCGAAATAGTATCGGTGACTGCATTAGAATCATCAGGTATATTGGCATCATTCATGTCAAGTTGTCCAGAAAGGAAAGAGATCTCTTCATCGACATTATTCCAATTTAATGCTAAATTTACTGCAGCACTTGCATCAACAACTCCAAATCCATACTTGTGACTGACGATATGTCCTGCTCCATTGGTAGACCATGACGTGTCGCCAGCATCATTTTTTCTACAGGTTTGAACCAGTATATGTTGAATATCTCGATACGCCAAGTTTGGATTAGCATCCATCATTAATGCAATTACTCCAGATGCGAGTGGCGTAGCAGAAGAAGTACCGCCAAAACCATCTGTATAGTCTCCATTTTCATATCCACCACTACCTTCGATATCAGTAGTAGTAATACCTTCACCATCTCCATCAGAAGGTGCTGCGACAAGGATATTTGCTCCCGGTTCAGCATACCATGACTGTTCACCTTTGTGAGTTACAGCTGTAACGGCAATTGTGTGACGGCTATTGGCATAACCATCATAATTTGAATTATCATTATCATCAAGCCCATTTCCTGCAGCCCACGTGATTACATTACCTAAGCCTCCACGACCTTGACTTACATCGTTTTCAAATGCAGCCATCATAAGTGGACCTGGGGCTTCAACGGTTCTTCCATTGTCACTCGGGCCCCACGAATTGGAATAGATATCTATTGATTGACGCTCGTGACTTAGAGCATTACCTTCTCTGACGTCTGTTGTACTACAAGATATCAATTGTAATCCAGCGAGGCTTGCCAGAGGTGCAGCACCAGAAACCCCAATCGTGTTATTTCCAGCAGCAGCAGCAACACCAGCAGCAGATGTGCCATGTCCGTCGTTAGAAGATGGAGTGGGATCGCCATCATTGTTACAGAAGTCATAGTCAAGTGTATCAGCGTAATAGTTGTCAAGATCAGCATGGTTCCAATCTAGTCCATCATCAACAATCCCAATCACTACACCACTACCGCGATAGTTATTCCATGCACCAGTAATATTGACGTCTTCGCCACTGACTCCACCATTTGTCTGTCCAGTATTTTGTAAATGCCATTGGTCACCAAATAGAGAGTCATCAGGTGTCCATTTAGGATTCATATCTTTCTCAACTAAAGGATAAGCTGTTTCGATAAAACCATCATCTTGCCACTGAGAAAACATATCGACAGCAGTATCGGATTCTATTTCGACAATCCAAACATTTTCAAGGTCTTTTACAGCCTCTCCGATAGGATATTGACTTACAACTGCCCACTGACTAGTCTGTTCAAGTTGTATATCAGAATATTGTGATAGATCACTAACTCTCGCGAATGCAGACCTAACCGCTGGTGAAAACCCGTAAGTTAAGGGGGCATCATCCCAATTTTTAGAAAGAGGAGCGCCTATTTTTTCTATTCCATCTTCACTAGTCTCGGCATTAACAGCCAGTGGAGCCAAACTTGCTATCATCAAAATTGAGACGAGAGCAATTACACGCATTCTACTTCCTCCGCTTAATTCCATATTAGCAGTATTGGTTTGTTGTACATCCAATATGTGCGAAAATTGTCCAATTTACCTTTAAACAGTTGTTTCAATATCTAAATGTCTAGTTCAGCAGAAAAAGTAATCTCATCGTGATTTTCTACCGCCACTAAAGCACGGATGCTATGCTCTTTACGTAGGGTTTCAGGCGCCGTAGCCACCTTTACCCGACTATTGCCAATTGAGAGTTTTTGACCAGGTGAAATATTAAAATCCCCTTTAGGGAGCCAAAACCCAATCACTCCAAGTTCTAAATGATTAGAAACAACAAGACTCTGACCTTCTTTATCCACTTCGATTCTGATTACTGTAAGGGGTGAATCATTAGGAAGTAATTTCGAAGCAGGTTGCCAATCATCCCAAGCACCGTCAAGGGGTTTTGCCAGTTCATCAGCTTGTTTTTCAATTTCAGATATCTGTTTATCAAAAGCCTCAGAACTAGATTTATCTAAATTATTCAATCCGTCAAGATAAATTCTCAGGCTATCATTTTGCTGACTCTCCTTATCTGTTAGCGCTGAGTTAGCCAGAACCATAGATTCAGCCAAGGATTGTAAATTTTCCATATCATCAAGTTCAATAGCACACTCCATCGCCTCATCCAGAACTTCAATAGCAAGCCCTGCTTCGTCGATGGCAAGTAGATTATCCCCTAGGTTCGAGAGAACCTGTATGGCTTTTTTCTTGTCTTCATTCACAATTTGATGAGCAATGTCAATATGTGACTTTGCTCTTTCATGCTTGTCTGCAAGGTGGCACATAATACCAGCACAAATCACATATTGCAGCCGATTTTCTTTGATAGATTGGGCTTGTCTATCTGCGGTTTCAAATAGTGATGCGGCTCTTTCCCACTTTTGACTGACTAGAGCAAGTAAACCCAGTTGATACATCGCTCCCATCTCTGCACCTCTATCATCGATCAGTGTAGCGCTTTGAAGTGCTCTTGCAAGGTGAAGTTTTGCTAGGTTCAAATTGCCAGACATCTTTGCTAACATTCCAAGTGTTGACTCCATTCGATATACATGTCCAGCCATTGCCCTATGTGCAATCTCGGCTGAAGATTCATCTAAAGGCGCCAATCCTAGTCCTACGCTTTCAAGAACTTGACTCATTTCTTCAATTCCGGAATTATAAATTTCCAGTACATCAGATGTACTTTGTTTCTTAGAGATTGATGAGAGGAATATATCGAATTCTCTTATTGGCTCACAAACAGTAGTTAGAACACCAAGGGAATTGATATAGGATTTTTTGACTTCGCCACCCAATAAATACTTCCTAAGTGCCCTTATCGACTTCTGATTAGAGGTTTGGTCAGAAGAACTTGAAACGACCGTTTTAGAATCTCCTTTTGTATCTAATAGTGAATCGACCATCCAAGTTAATTTGGCTTGAATATCATATTCTCCTGCACGGCTAATAGCATATCGCATTTCAGCAGCGCGAACTCTGCGCGAAAGACTGTTTAAACCTGATTTGGCTTGTTTTGGACCAATTTTAGCCAACTTCTGTATGAATGTAGAAGGCGGACAGGTTGTGAAACCAAGGTTCACTTTTTGACTTGTTGTAGTCATTTTGAAATCATCAGTCACCAAGATGACTTCTTTGCCTTCCTTGGAAAGCTTCGATGCCAGTACCATCAATGATAAGTCGACATCTTGAGGTGAAGCTCTTTCCCCAATCTGAGCAGCAAGGCCACGAATTTGTGACTCATCGACACTGATAGTTGTAAGTAATGGTTTTAGTTTTGAGAGTAAATTAGGTTGATTTTTCCATCTTTGAAATCGAACGCTACGAACTTCATCATGAACGCCAGGAGTCACATACATACCTTCATTTGAAAGAATTTTTCCAAGATCTCTAACAAATGTGTCAGGTGCCATAGAACCAAGATGAATAAAACAGTTTGAATCCACTACCCACGTCTGCGTCATGAGCGTTCCATTACTTCCCATTGATTGAGTTTTACTCTAAGAGATGTGAGATTTGATGAGAATCATGCGGTATCTCAAAAAGTCAATCCCATCTGGTTATGTTTGGTGGTAAGATGGTAAAGAAGGCTAAGAGTCGAGATTTAGACCATCTGATGGAACAAAATGACACTGAACTTTCATTTCTTTCAGCCTATGGGGGTTTGTCAAATGATAATGAAGACCCAAGTAGTATCTATTCAGCAGTTAAGCGCTTCCTCAAAGCCGGTGGCATAAAGTTTGAAGAAAAAAAACAACGCATTGATTTTGAGTTCGGGTATGCTCGATGCGTAGAAAATGGATGTAAAATCCATTTCAAGGGGCGCAGCCTCCCATTAGTAAAGAGTGATTTGATGCAGAACGGCTTCATAGATGGCAAATTACCGGTACGTAGAGGCTCATGTACAGTTATAATTCAATCATGGGAAGTTGAGCAACGTCGATTCATTGAACGTTTGGTAGAGCATATCAATAACTGATTAAGATTCCATTTCCCAAAGTTCATCTCCAACCCAGTGTAAAGTTTTGATGCCTTTACCTTTGGCCGCAGTTGCCATTTCATTTCCATCCATGACCGACCAACCGATGGCTAATGGCTTCTTATGTGTTACATCTCGAATCCACACCAATTCACCTTTGACTATGTTTTCATCAGCAGCTTGAACTCCTGCCACCATACAATCAGCACCATTCATCAAAAATGGAATAGCACCGTGGTCGACTTCAACCCATTTACCCGCTTCTGGATAATCAAGAAAACCACGTAGCGTGAGGAATGTAAATCTTTGATTATCATCATCTTTGACTTCGATTGTTTTAGCAACTTTGTCAACAAAAACCATTTGCCATGAACCATATTCAGCCATTTCTAGAAATGCTCCATCTACTGATAAGTCGATTTGTAAAGATTCTTCTAATTCTTTTAGTAGCGGAGCAATATTCTTTCTTCTAACAGGTCTCCTCTTACGGATAGTCCAATCCTTGCTCATAGCATGGCCTTTCCTTCATGGTCTTTGACAGTTTTTACCATAGTGGGTTTGATGTGCCGAATATATCTGGCATCATCATGGCCCTATGGTGCTCCATCAGAACCTTTGCTAAACATGCAACTGAACTTGGTAATCAACAACCTGCAGAACCGGTATTTTTTGTCAAGCCAAATAACTGTATACAGAAAGAAGGTTCCATCAAGGTCAGTTCACATCCTGGAAGCGTACACCATGAAGTTGAATGCGTGATACGTCTCGACCAAGATTTACAGATAGATGCGATTGCAGTTGGACTTGATTTAACCGATAGAGATATTCAATCAGAACTTAGGAGTGAGCAACTTCCATGGTCGAAAGGAAAATGTTTTCGCGCAAGTGCAGTACTGGGCAATTTTGCCACTTGGAGCGGTTCATTCGACTCACTATGCGAACCGTCTAATGGTCTCAAAATTCAACTTACGGTAAATGATGAATTAAGGCAAAGTGATATGCTATCTTCTATGACTATCACTCCAGCAACTCAATTTGAAAGTTTAATTGACTGGGCCCCTGTTCAATCAGGAGATTATTTGTTTACCGGTACCCCTTCTGGAGTGTCTCAACTTCATCCTGGAGATAAAGTTAAAGCGACTCTTCAAACCAAGGACGGAGAAGTGATTTCTATTATCGAGTCGGTTTGTGAATGAGGGTTGAATTCATATATGCCTCATTTCTCGGTGTGTCCTGCAAGGTGACTCAATTATGGCTCAATGGCACGGAATTTCAAGACGCAAACCTAGCGGTGGTCGTAAAGTAAAGGCTCGCGGTAAGCGTTCTACTGAGATATCAACAGAGAAGCAAATGGCTCTGATTGGAGAATCTAAAACTAAAATCTACCGTAGAACTGGTGGAAACTCTCTAGTTCGTGTTCTTTCAGCAGATAAAGTCTCAATCAACAATCCAAAAACCGGTAAAACTACTCTTGGAACAATCGAGAATGTTGTAGAAAACGAATCCGACCCTAACTATGTCCGTAGAAACGTTCTAGTCAAGGGAGCAATCATCGAAACCGACAAAGGTCGTGTAAAAATTACATCCCGTCCAGGTAAGGATGGAGTCATTAACGGCATTCTTGTAGAATGAATGCGTTTATCAGTTCAATACATTTCGCTATTATTGGTGAGATGAGTGGACCACAATCCAGACCGATTATCAATTTGGCCCGGATATTTTGATATTCGTGTCTCAAGGCGTAACGGTAGAAGGGTTCCGAAGGACTCTTCAGTGATCAAACCAGACCTCGAAGGATTATTCCTTGCCGCTAGGAAAATCGGTCTTAAGAAAATCAAGCGAGAAGAAGATTCTTGCCATCCGAAACGCCCTCATGGAAAAGAAGGTAGACTTTGGGTTAGTAAAACTGGAGCCAAACAATCTATCGGTGCCAATACTAAAGAGGAATTACTCCAATTGATTGGAGGTGAATGGCGGCAAATTCAAAAATCGCTCAAAGACGCTGATGCAAAAAGAGTTGCAGAAGGTCCACAAACCGGTGACCGCCGAGCACGCTCGCAGAGAAAATCACGTACTCAACAACCACAGAATGTTAAGAGTGGATTCAAGAAACGTGGTTTCAAAAAACGCTAATCACAAAGGAACTTCGTGTAACCAACCAAAGAGGTCTTCTTTGGTTTCATTTTGAATACCGACCAATTGGTTGTATAATTTAGTAGTCATTTCCCCAGGCTTTCCTTCACCATATACGGCTTTAGAGTCACCTTTTGATATTGACCCGATAGGGGATATTACTGCAGCAGTTCCACAGCAGAACGCCTCATCAGCATTCATGGCAAATTCAGCACTAACTTTTGTTTCATGGACCTCGATTCCATTATGACGTGCTAATTTGATCAAACTATCTCTTGTGATACCAGGCAGTATAGTGCCGGTTAATTCAGGGGTGTAAAGAACTCCATCCTTTACACAGAAGAAATTAGCTGCGCCAACTTCTTCTATACATGAGTGAGTTTCAGCATCCAGATAAATCACTTCAGCATAGCCATCTGCTTTCGCTTTCTTACTTGGCATCATTCCAGGTGCATAATTTCCAATTGCTTTGACTCCACCAGAACCACCAGGGGCGGCTCTGTGGTATTCTTCAGAAATCACCAAGTCGATTGCAGTAACTCCTCCTTTGAAGTACGGACCCACTGGAGTTACATATACCAAAAAGCGGTAACTTGGAGCGGGAGCAACACCCAATATTGGGCCTGAACCCATCAGTAATGGGCGTACATACATTGCACCTCTTCCAGTTGGAGGAAGCCATCGAAGATTTTGTTGTACGCATTGTTCAACAGCATCGATAAAGACAGACTCAGGGACTGGAGGCATCTTCAACCGGTCGGCTCCTCTCTGCATTCTCCGAGCATTTTCTTCAGGTCTGAAAAATACAACTCGGTCTTTAGAAGTCCTATACGCCTTCATTCCCTCGAATAGTCCTTGGCCATAGTTTAGTACTCCCGCCGCTGGAGAAATTTTCATGTCTCCATAAGGTACCAATTCCCCTGGGCTCCAAGGGTCATCAATTCCTGTTTCAGTGATATACATCATATCTGTAGCGGTAAGAGAAAATGTCAAACTATCCCAGTCAATTTCTTCGCTCATATGAACCCCAACAAACTGCCGATGGAACTCGGGCTTTCAATCATTACTGTTGGTAAATCATTCTATCAAGTCGATTTCCATAGTAAAAATTCAATATCTTTCACTGATTGAATTAACTCATGAGCCAACCCACCCTCGGGGAAATGACCTCGACTTTGGCGATAAAAATGGAAGATTTAGGTGCACCATTGGGTATTGTAATTCTTTTACTTTCTATCCTATTATTTCTTCAAGGACATCGGAGACTACCTTTGGTTTCCTTCATTATTGGAGCCTCTATTGGTTATTTTATTTCACCCCAAATCACTCAATTGGCCGAAGAATTAGGGCTGGCTCTAACAGCAACACAAATTACTGGAATAGCTTGCTTTTTTATCGGAGTAATCTTGTCTGCCTTGGTTAAGATGTCTACAAGAATGCTTACATCTGCCTTTATTTTCGTAACCTTTTCTACAGGAATTCAGACTCTTAATAATTATGGATTTGATATTGAGAGAAGTAATATTTGGAGTGGAATTGCCGCTTTGGCAGCCATCTTCTTAACGATGGGAATCAATCGTTTACTACCTATGATAGTCTCGGCTATATTGGCTGCTTTTGGATGTTTATTGGCCGCATTACTGTTGACTGGAAATCCTCTTTCTACATTCGAACCAGTAGAGGTAAAGACCTTTGCATTGATGGTACCAATTTTTGTGTTAAGCATTTTCTTACAGCGAATCGATATTCAGAAATTAGAAGAAAGAGAATTGACTAAAGATGACCCAGATCCTGAACATGTCGAAGAACAGCAGCATTTTCTTCCCTTTTGAAAATACGAAGGGCAATAGTGTCTCGCCAATCTGCAAGTATTGGGCAGAGTCATGCAGTTCGACGGTAAACTGGGGATAATCAGTGGGCGTTACCACTCAGTCGATGCCTCAAAAGGCGATACAGACCACAAAACTATCCTCGAAGTATTCGGTAGATGTGAAGACGGTCGCTCAATCTGTTTACTCGTTTCTGGTATGGAGCCAACTTTTGAGATTACTCCTCTAAGTGCTTGGAAAGAAGGACAAGAACTACCTCAATTATTTCGTGATAAATTAAAGCGTCTTGAGGCTAATGAGGATATTCGCTCTATCAGCGGTCCAGAGATGAAACTCACCGACCTTGGTATGCGTCCAATTTGGCGTGTAACCGCTAGGCAACCATTTGTAGTTCCAGGTCTTAGAAAGTCTCTTGTCAAGCAATCATGGCAGATATTTGCCGGTGATATACCATTCTTGAATCGACTTTTCCTTGATAATAATCTAAGTATGCACATCCATGCGAAAGGCGAGATAATAGATTCAAGAGACATTATTGGGAATGATGATACTCAGAGGTTGCAAGTTCTCAAGGCAGGCGGAGCAGGTAGGTATGCTGTCGATATCACAGTATCTTGTGATGTTGGTGATTTATTGGATTGTGAACCTTTTCAAGTTCCTTTCAAAGTATTCTCTTTTGACCTTGAAACCAGTATTGAGCATGAAAAAGTCCTATGTGCAGCAGCATGGGTCGAAGATATGTCCAATGGCACTCGACAAGAATTCTCATTTGAAGGTGAAGAGACCTACATCATGGAACAACTTACTCTTGTAGTAAGAGGTCAAGACCCTGATGTAATAACTGGATATAATATCGACAATTTCGATTTACCAAGGCTAAATGATAGGATGGATGTTCAAGCTAGAAGGTCAGATTGGCGTAAACGTGCAGCACTATTCGGTTGGGGGAGAGTTGAGCAATCAGAGGCAGAAAATAAGCGATTGCGGACAGGATTAATCCCACGTAGACAAAGCAACAGGGCTTGGAATGTTGCAGGTCGTAGTATCGTAGACGCATGGTGGCAAGCAAGAATGACTCTTAAGCCGCAAAGAGAAACGCTTTCTTATGTTTCTAAGTTACTATTCCCCGATGATACTGAAAGACATAAAATGGATGTTGACGCATCAAAGATGGACCAAGAATGGGCAGATAGACCAGATGTTGTGATGGAGTATTGTATAAGAGACGCAGCATTACCAATTGATATTCTAAATGAATTACAGGTTGTAAGGCGTAAAGAAGCGGTAGCAGCAGTTGCAAAGGTCTCTTTTGATACAGCAGCCAATGGAAGTAGTAGTCAGCTTGTAGATTCCCTAATAATTAGGCTTGCAGACAAAGAAATGGTAGCAGTACCTTTGACTGGTTCTGCTGAAGCCAAAGAAGGTCAAATCACGGGCGGTTATGTACACGATGTAGCAGCAGGCCTCCATCCTTGGATTGCAGTATTAGATTTCAAGAGTATGTATCCTTCAATCATGATTGGCAATAATATTTGTTATACAACAAGGATCGACCCGGTGCAATCTGATCAACCGGTCGAAGATGAACCAGTTTATACTGCACCAACAGGAGCGCGTTTCCGTCATCAAAGCGTACGCAAGGGGCTTGTTCCTGCCCTTCTTGAAAACTTAATGGCTCAAAGAGACCTCCACAAGCTATCGTTAAAGTCAGCCAAAGAAGAAAAAGACTCAGCAGGAATTATGTTTCATGATTCAATGCAATACGCTGTAAAGATACTTATGAATACCTTTTATGGTGTATTTGCTAGTGGCTTTTATCGTTTTACTCATCGTGACCTTGGTTCTTCAATCACCGCCTGGGCTAGATTCAATATCAAGGATATAATTTCTCAACTTGAACAAGAAGGCCATCATGTAGTATACTCGGATACCGATTCAATTTTTGTTCGTTCACCAGTTCCAAAAGGTTCCCCTTCAACAATAAAACAAGATTATATTGAAGCAGCCGGTCAAGGCGATAAAGCGGCACAAAAACAAGTAGAAGCATGGAATAAAGCGAAGCAAAGTATGCTTGATTTCGGACTTGAAATCGCAGAACGTTACAGTAAAGATTCAGCGATTTTGGAATATGAGAAAGGTCTCTCAGTATTCTTTAGTCACGGTGCAAAGAAGCGTTATGTCGGGCAGGTTGTATGGCCAAATGAAGAGATGCTCATACGCGGGTATGAAACTCAAAGAACAGATTCCTTCTCTTATTTGACTAAGACAATGAAGCAATTATTCACCTTTGCTCTTGCTGATGAAGGTGAAGATTTGGTCAAGTGTGCTCTTGATAGGGTCAAAGCACTCAAAGAGAATAAAGTCGATGCAACAGAATTAATCCTTGCTAAGTCCTGCAAAGGACGTGTCAATAAAAACGGCTCAATTGATTTTAGTAAAAATTATGCTAAGCCAGATAGTATGGCACAAGTAAGAGTTGCCAAAGCGAGAATTGCCCTTGGCCTTGGGTTCACTTCAGGAATGAAGGTATCCTATGTCGTAACCGATGCTTCAGTTAGTCCAATGACTGTTAAACCATGGCTGGAAAATGAAGAAGATGGAGGGATATCAGGCTATGATGGTCGCTTTTACGCTGAAAGATTGGCAGCAGCACTTGGTAGAATTACCGAAGCCTTTGGTTGGAATGCCAAAGAATTGATTGCTGGCAATAAGCAAACTTCGTTATTTTCCTTCTAAATTGACCCATTCGACGGGAGTATTTTTGATATATGCTATGCACACCCCGTACTATGAAGTCTAATGTTAAGCCAATTCTAATCTTCCTGATTATGGTCTCAACAAGCCTTGCTGGATGTATTACTGGCGACTCTGGTGATGACGATGTTCCAGTTACTGCGGTCTTTACTTACTCTCCAACAACCGATATTAGAACTGGTGATAGCGTCGAACTAGACGCTTCATCTTCACTACCTAAAGACGGCTCTCTAACCTATAGCTGGGACTGCGATGGTGATGGTGCTGCTGATGAGACTGGTCAAAAGACTGATTGTTCTTGGGAAGTAGAAGGTACTTACAGTGTCACATTGACCGTGACTTCTGGTGGAATAAGTAATTCACAAACCAAAGACATAACAGTTACAGAGGCGCCAGTAGGGACTCCAACAGCAGAGATTACTCAATATGCAGATGAAGAAGACTGTCAGTACGATGATATTGATGAAACAAAAAACATCTTGGTTTGGATTTGTGGAATGGATAAGTCACAATCTGACCGTGAAATTACTGAAACTACAACCGTACAACTCGATGGTTCAGAATCTGAGTCTGGTGGAGATAGTGAGTATATCACAACTTGGAGTTGGGATATTAACCTTGAATATGATTCAGATGGAGATGGTAACTTAGAAAACGATGCAGACCTTACTGGTGAAAGCGTTGAATGGAAAGATGTAGCACCTGGTGAATATGAAGTCAACCTTTCAGTTACCAATAGTGCTGGTTCGATGGATGGCGATAAAATCAAAGTCTATGTTTCCTATTACGGGGAATGGAAAGATTTCCAAATTGATGGAAATAATTCAGGATCTCCAAAGGTAGTAGAATTTGATATGTCTGTTGTATATGATAGAGACCAAGGTAATACTATCAGAAAAGTTGAGACAATTCTAACTTATGAACAGGTTGACAGCGACTGTCAACTAGGCGCGTCAAATTGTGGAAATACATTGAACCTCTATGCTTTCAATGAAGAGGATGAAGAAGCAGCCAATACTTCAGAAACCGCTAATGAAAACCGAGATGCAGGCGATTGTGAATCTGAGAATTATTGTGTTTCATTACTGTTAAGTTCATACATGTTCACCGATACTGAATCAACATATGATGATGGAGAATGGCTGATGCAGATAAGAAATAATCGCTGGAATGATGTTCAAGTAGAATCCATGGTCATTATCTTATACTACAAATGAATACATAATCTTCGTATTCTATTTAGAAAGCCCTTTGATAGATAGCCTCGAGGGTAGTATATGCGAAGAACCCGAATCGTGGCTACGATTGGTCCAGCATCCCAAGATGAATCAACTTTGAAATCGTTATTGAAAGCCGGAGTAGATGTTTGTCGTCTAAATTATTCACATGGTGAACCTGAACATAAAACTCCAATTTATGAGAGAATACGTTCAATGGAAAAAGAAATAGGCAGACCTACATGTATCCTTGCAGACCTTCCTGGCCCTAAACTAAGGCTTGGTGAATTCTCTGGGGTAATATTACTTGAGAGAGGAAGGAAAGTCGAACTTCACTGTGGTGTTCACCATATGGATGACGCCTCACAGTCTAAGTTACCAGTACAATATGACGGACTTTCCGCTGAATTAAATGCAGAAGATCCAGTATTAATTGCAGATGGATTAATTCGTTTGAGGGTCGAAACTTCACCGGGTAAAGCCGGCGGAGTCGTTGTCTGTACAATAGAAGACGGAGGCCCTGTGAGTGCTCGTAAAGGCATAAATGTTCCAGGGACACTTGTTGATTTACCAGCGATCGGTCCCAAAGATAAGGCTGCACTTGCTCATGCATTGAAGGCAGGTGCCGATTATGTCGCAGTAAGTTATGTTAGAACTCCCGACGATTTGTTACCTGCAAAGGAAGCTATAGCAGCAGCAGGGCAACACGTCCCAGTTATTGCTAAAATTGAACATCCGGTGGCTCTTGAACACCTAGATGAGATTCTTGATTTGGCAGATGCAGTAATGGTTGCAAGAGGTGACCTAGGTGTTGAGATTCCTTTAGAGCAAGTACCTCAAGCACAACAGAGAATAGTCGATGGTGCAATAAAGCGAGGAATGGTTGTCATCGTAGCCACTCAGATGTTAGAGACTATGACTCTAAACCCTCGCCCAACACGTGCAGAGGTTAGTGATGTATCTACGGCGATACGCCACGGCGCAACTGCAGTAATGCTATCTGGAGAAACCGCCTCAGGAGATTATCCCCTGCAAGCGGTTGAAACAATGGCTAAAATTGCTATTGCTACTGAGCAAGGTTTGGCATCTAGTGAGCTGCGACCAGGTGCACAAGCCACTTTCAAAGCGAC
>TARA_B110000459_G_C16625965_1_pt1 | contig 23606 bp, 22 predicted proteins | sample TARA_B110000459 | Tara Oceans TARA_B110000459 (sample SAMEA4398296) | marine metagenome | biome: Polar Biome; feature: [SRF] surface water layer (ENVO:00010504); material: water (ENVO:00002006), including particulate matter (ENVO:01000060) such as... | depth 5 m | reverse complement strand
TCACCGTCTGTGTCGATACAACCTATTCGGTCTTCAGTGCTGGTTCCGTAGTTATATGGGCAAACATCGTTTATATCCAAAACACCGTCCATATCAGTATCTGTGTTGCCAGTGTGCATCGGTTCTGTTTCGGTCAGTTCCAAAGACGGTGGTTCATGGTTTTGAACGGTCATTCCACCAAGTGTAGATAGGGTCATCAGTAGGCAAATAAGTAAACTTCCAGCGGTTAAGGTAGTTCGGTTCATGTCTACTGGAGATTACACTGGCACTTGAACTATACTCAATCTACCTTTTTGGCAGATATCAGACATAGAGAATAGAGATTATTTAGGTTTTCTTAGCGGGAGCATTGAAGAATGCGCAACATTTGGGCGCAGTTAGAGGGTTTTTTGTGGCGACAATCAAGGAGCAAATTGATTTGATTCGCGTCGAGATCGATAAGACTCAGAAAAACAAGGCAACCAATGCTCACATTGGTAAGTTAAAAGCCAAAATTGCTCAATTAAAAATCAAGGAAGAAAGAGCCCATGCTCACTCAAAAGCCAGCGGTGGTGGCAAGGGTTTTGAAGTCAAGAAGTCCGGCGATGCAACAGTTGCTCTGGTAGGGTTTCCCTCGGTTGGTAAGTCCACTCTCATCTCTAAAGTCACAGATGCTCATTCAGAGGTTGCTGGTTATGCATTTACTACGCTTACTTGTATTCCTGGCGTTATGGAACATCGAGGTGCTAAAATTCAGATTTTAGATTTACCAGGTTTGATTAAAGGAGCTGCAGAAGGTAAAGGTCGAGGTCGTGAAATTCTCAATGTGATTAGAAGTGCAGATATGATTTTGTATATTGTTGACCCTTTTCAGGATGCTCACTTCAATGTACTGCATCGGGAACTACATAATGCCGGATTACGCTTGAATGAAACCAAGCCCCCAGTATTTATCAAGCGTACAGAGCGAGGTGGAATCGATGTTAGAACTACGGTTGAGCAAACACATTTGACCAATGAAGAAATTGGTCAAATAATACGTTCATTTGGCTTCACTTCAGCGATTGTCACCTTGAGAAATAATACCACAGCAGAGCAAATCGTCGATTGTTTGGCGGAAAATAGAATTTATGAAAAAGCGGTAATTGCAATAAATAAGATAGATATTGCTAGCGAAGAGGAACTTGTCCGAGCAACCAAAGCATTGCCAAGTGGCTGGCCAATCATGCGTATTTCTGCTTTCAAGGATATTGGACTTAATGAATTAAAAGATTTTATTTATGATAATTTAGGTTTCATGAGAGTATACTTGAAACCACAAGGCCAAGAAGCTGATATGGAAGAGCCATTGATAGTGAAAGATGATTCGACTGTTGGAAATATCTGTAATAAATTACATCGTGATTTTTACCGAAAATTCCGCTATGGTAGAGTCAAAGGACCTAGCGCTAAGTTTGATTGGCAACGTGTAGGCCTCGACCACACTTTGAAAGATGGTGATTTACTTACGATTGTAGTAAAACGTTAATCCCAAATACCCATATCCATTTTGGCATCTTCATTTGCATGAATTTTGGGATCCCATCTTGGAGTCCATACAAGATTAACATGAACACTATTAATTCCCTTAGTATTCAGGGCAGCCCTATGTGTTGCGGCCATTATTTCAGGAGCAGCAGGGCATCCCGGACTGGTTAATGTAATATCGATTTCAGCATGCTTTCCATCATCTTTATCTTCAATTCGAACATCATAAACAAGACCCAATTCGACGATAGAAAGTTTCAGTTCAGGGTCTTCGACTTCGTCTAATTCTTCTAATACTGCTTCTTTGTTAACCATGTTATCACCTACATTTTTTCTTGAATTTCATACATTACTTTGTCAAACATATTACGAAAACCATTCGACCTACTCGGTGATAATGAGTTCAAGACTCCCATCTCACTTGCAAATTCTGGTGTTAATTCGAGTGCTCTTGTTGGACTAATATTTCTAAGGGCGATTGTTAGAATCCCCATTAAACCTTGAACTAACTTTGAATCTGCTCCGGCTCTTAATTTAACTAATTCATCTTCGATAGATACCAACACATGTGCCTCAGATTGGCATCCTCTGACACGAGTCAAGTCATTCCAATTTTCAATTTCTAAGAAATCTACTTCTTCAGATAGTTCAAAAACCATCTCAAGTCGTTCCATTTTATCCTCGACATCTTGGAACTCTTCGATTAATTCTTCAAGAGTAATCAGGTCACTCAAGAGAATCTCTCCAAGATTTCAGAAAGTTGCTTGACAAAGTTTTCTACTTCTTCCCTAGAGTTGTAAAAGTATAATGACGCCCTAACCGTTCCAGTAATATTCAGTCTTTCAAGCAAAGGTTGGGCACAGTGATGCCCAGTTCTAACAGCAAATCCTCTAGCATCGAGTAAGTGAGCCATATCTTCACTATTCATAGTGGGGTGAAGAAATGAAACTACTGCTGCATCGTCATCATCATGACGACCATAAACTGTCATACCCATAGAGCGAAGTTGGTCAGATAACCATCTTGCAATTTCTAATAATCGCACATGTTCGGATTCTAAGTCTATTCCATCCATCCATTTTAAAGCAGCATGCCATCCAATTGCTTCAGCAATTTTAGGTGTTCCTGCCTCGAATTTATGTTCATTAGTTTGGTAGGTTGACCCATGAATCGAAACTGTTTCTATCATATCGCCCCCTCCCATAAATGGCTGCATCTGTTCAAAGACATCATTGTCTACTAATAATGCTCCAATTCCAGTCGGTCCACACATTTTATGTGCTGAAAATGCCATGAAATCAGCACCGAGTTTTTGGAAATCTACAATTTGATGAGGTACGCTTTGAGCAGCATCAAGTAATACATGAGCCCCATTTTGTTTGGCCAATGAGATTATTTTTTCAACAGGATTACACACTCCTAAAACATTCGAAATGTGTACGACACATACCAATTTGGCTCCTTCTAGTGAAGCCTCAAAGATTTCCATATCGAGAGTTAAGTCATCTTGAACAGGTACATAGCGAAGTTCAATGTCTAACTCTTTAGCTAGCATTTGCCAAGGAACAATGTCGGAGTGATGTTCCATTTCTGTAAGAACTACTGCATCCCCTGGAGATAGATTTGCTTTACCCCATGCATGTGCTACCAAGTTGATCGCTTCTGTAGTTCCTCCAGTTATGATTACCCTTTGTGCATTGAATCTATTTTTTAATGCAGTTCTGCATGCTTCATATCCATCGGTAGCCTCTCCTGCCAATGTGTGAACTGCTCTGTGAACATTAGCATTAGAATTGGTATAGTAATCATTCATTGCATCAATGACTACTTGTGGTTTTTGAGTAGTTGCAGCATTATCAAGATACACCAAAGGGTATCCATTGACTTTACGCTGAAGAATTGGAAACTGCTCTCTCATATAATCACCCAATGATACCACATTCTAGATGAATTTTAAGTCTTGTTTTCAAATCTTCCGATATTATTTGATTCCTCAAAGATGAGAAGGTATTGACAAGGAAGCCTTCCACAATAAGCGCTTCAGCCTGCTCGGGAGAATGGCCACGCGATAAAAGGTAGTGCAACTGATCTTTATCGATTGGAGCACTTGCAGCACCATGTGCAGCACTCACTTCATCAGATAGAACTTCAAGTTCCGGAATCGCATCCGCTCTGGCATCTTGTGAAAGTAGTAGGTTGTGAAATACTTGTCCTGCATTGGAGTAGTTGGCGTCTTTATCGATTAATAATTGCCCAGTTCCAATTGAGTGACTTCTCCCACCGCATGCAGCATTCATGGTCAAGGATGAATCGGTGTGTTCAACCATATGTCTAATTTCCATGTGGTGGTCATCATGCCTTGAATCAGTACCGTAAACAGCAACAGTTTGATTTAGTGAAGAATTAGAATCACGTAGGTTAGTTCTAATATCGGTCTTATTTCTAAAGCCGCCAATTGAAAGTTCACCATACTCCAAAGAAGAATCACGGTGTAAATTCCAGTCTTCACATCGAAGTAATTTCGAATTTGCATCTAATTCATTGACAAAAGCATATCCTATTGATGCGTTTTTACTAATATTGCCTGAAATATGTAAACCAGTCCAAGTACTCGAACCAGAAAGATGAATGATTATTGATGCCTCACCTTTACACTGAAAATCAATATGACTTACAGTTGTATCACCAGATGCAATTAAATTAATATGAACGGATTGGCCTTTCCCATCAATTTCAATTACATTCATTTTATTATTACATTCACTTAGAAATACACGGGATATATCACTCGAATCGCTGACATCACGTATTCCCTTTTTTATTATACAATCACCTTCGTGATTGAAAACGACTTCTTCACAACTTGGAATAATATCAATTTTGGATGGGTGGATGCGTTTCCAGGGAGTGTATCGCCAAAGATGTGAAGAACGTGAAGGGATCTCCATATCGAGGTACGTCATCCGATAGAACCCTCCATCTCTAATTCTAACAACTTGTTTAGTTCAACCGCATATTCCATCGGAAGTTCTCTTGTGAAAGGTTCAAAGAATCCGTTTACAATCATTCCCATTGCTTCCTTTTCACTAAACCCTCTACTCATGAGGTAAAATAATTGGTCTCCAGATATTTTTGATACACTTGCTTCATGTTCCAAATCTGCTGTGGCATTTCCAATTTCCATAGTAGGATAAGTGTCAGAGCGAGAAATATCGTCTAGAATGAGTGCGTCACAAACAATCTTGGATCTGCAACCTTCTGCTTTTGGAGTTACCTGTAACAGGCCTCTATATGACGAACGACCACCATTCTTAGAAATCGATTTCGAAAGAATGTTGGAAGTAGTTCTTGGGGCAAGGTGATGGACCTTTGCACCAGCATCTTGGTGTTGACCTTCTCCTGAATAAGCAACTGAAATAACTTCAGCGTGGGCTCCTTCGCCCTTTAGAATTACCGAGGGATACTTCATTGTCAACTTGGAGCCAATATTTCCATCGACCCATTCAATTACCGAATTAGAGTGTGCAATGCCTCTTTTTGTGACTAGGTTATACACATTTGCTGACCAGTTTTGAACAGTAGAATATCTAATTTTAGCATTGTCCATTGCAATCAATTCAACTACTGCTGAGTGAAGTGAATCTGTGGAATATGTTGGTGCAGTGCAACCTTCAACGTAATGTATACTACTACCTTCATCTGCAATAATTAGGGTTCTTTCAAATTGACCCATATTCTTTGCATTAATTCTAAAGTAGGCTTGAACAGGCATCTCAACATGTACATTTTTCGGCACATAAATGAATGAGCCACCTGACCAAACAGCAGTGTTTAACGCTGCAAATTTATTATCGGAATATGGTACAACGCTGCAGAAATATTTCTTGATAATCTCCGGATGTTCTTTCAGTCCAGTATCCATATCAAAGAATAAAACACCTTGTTGTTCGAGGTCTTCTCTAATCGAATGATAAACCGCTTCAGACTCATACTGAGCAGTAACTCCACCGAGCCACTTTTGTTCAGCTTCTGGAATTCCTAATCTTTCAAACGTATTCTTGATATCATCAGGAACATCATCCCAATCGTTCTCAGTCTGCTTAGAGGAGCGTAGGAAATAAGTTATATTCTCGAACTTAATACTATCTAACATGCTACAATTACCCCATTCTGGCATCGGTCTTTCAATAAAGTGATGATATGCTTTGACTCGTATATCAGTCATCCATTTCGGCTCGTTTTTTAGTTCAGAAATATCTCTTACAACTTGTTCTGTAAGACCTTTATCAAATCTTATTGTTGATTGCTCTGGATCGTGAAATCCATATCGATAATCTCCAACTGCTTCATGTGCTAAATCACTCATTTTTAGGCCTCCAACCAATCATATCCATTCTCTTCAAGTTTTAATGCTAGTTCAGGTCCACCGGACTGGACTATTTTTCCATCTATCATAGCATGGACAAAGTCGGGTTTTACCAAATCAAGCAATCTTTGATAGTGAGTAATTATTAGGCATCCAGCATCTTGTGCTATTTCGTTAATTCCTTTTGCTACGACTCTAAGGGCATCGATATCAAGACCGGAATCGGTCTCATCAAGTAGAGCCAATTGTGGTTTTAGTAGTAACATTTGGAGAGTTTCTAAACGCTTTTTCTCTCCACCGCTAAATCCGTCATTAACATATCTTGAAAGAAACGACTTATCCATCTCAAGTTGCGTCATTGCAGAATTAAGTTCTTTTCTAAATTCTCTGGCTTTGAGTTGTTGGTTTCTAACAGAAGCAACAGACTTCTTCAAGAAATTTCCAACCTGTACGCCTGGTATGGAAGGTGGATACTGGAATGAAAGGAACATTCCAGAGCGTGCTCTTTCATGAACTTCATAGTCATCGAGTGGTTTTCCAAGGAATGTTACATCACCTGATGTGATTTCATATGATGGGTGACCCATCACTACATTTGCTAGAGTTGATTTACCAGCACCATTACGACCCATGATTGCATGGATTTCCCCTTTTTTGATTGTGATAGATACACCATTGATGATGGGGGTATCATCCACAGACACATGCAAATCATTTATTTTCAAAATTTCCATCTTGACTCCCCTGCAAGTTCACCTCTAGTCTCTCCCTTATGAAGTGGTGTAAAGAAATGTCACGCAGTATGCCGCTTTTAGGGTAGCCTAAAAACCCGCCTTAGTGATAATAAAAGAGTTCAAATTGATTGTAGTGGAGCAACGTTCATGCCCGATGAGGATTTAGTCGCCAAATATGCTGCTGAAGCACTAGAATCAATGAAGTTAGAGGCTAAGAAACGTATAGATGACGTTACCGATAAAGAGGCTGAAAAAAGATTTCGAAGTTTATCTTTAATTGAAATAATTGATACGGAGGAAATAATTCCGGCTTTACTTTCTCGATTGAATGAAGTTAGGGCTGCACTTGATGGACATGGTGGAGGAATTAAATTAACATCTTATGAAATCTTAGAGTTACCAGATAAGGGTTTGAACATAGTCTTGGATTTGACCGGAGCTTGCCTTTCATGTGGTGCAGCACCAGGCACACTAGAAGGTGTCAAATCGGATTTAGAATCGGATAAAGAGATTTCATCAGTCAAATTCTCGAGTGTTCTATTGGATTCATTCGACGAACTAGGTCGCGAATTTATTTTGGCGCATGGCAAAGTTGAGTTTGTAGATTAACTACTAATTTTTTCATATTTTTACGGATGGTTTGAAGGAGGTCACATACCGGCCATCAGTCATGGCAGCATGGCGAGAAGGCACTCGAGAAGACCCTAAGCCCTGTAGAGAGCAAGACAGGGGTAAATTCGAAGTCATTCACAGGGATGGACGTGCTCGTATAGGCCGTCTCCATACCGATCACGGAATATTAGAGACTCCTGCACTACTTCCAGTTATCAATCCTAATATTAGAACAATTGAACCTAGAGAAATGTGGGACAGGTATGGCATTGGCGCTTTGATAACCAATTCATATATCATTTGGAAACATGAAGAATTGAAAAATAAGGCTCAAAAAGATGGAGTTCATGAACTGATAGATTATCCAGGCGTAATAATGACAGATTCCGGTACTTTCCAGGCTTATGTCTACGGAGATGTGGAGGTCGGTGTGGAGGAAATCGTCGAGTTTCAACGCTCGATAGGTGTTGATATTGCTACTATGTTAGATGTGTTCTCGCGTCCAGATATGACCGAGTTGGAAGTCGAAAGTTGTGTTGATGAAACTTTAGCGAGAGCCCAAATCAGTGTCGATACTTCTCAAGATACCATGTTAAACGGACCTATTCAAGGTGGATTGTTCAAAGAATTGAGAGAAAAGTCTGCCAGTGAAATGGGTAAGTTCGACTTTTCAGTCCATCCAATCGGGGGAATCGTACCGGTAATGGAACAGCACCGTTACAAAGAATACGCAAAAATAATGTTATCTTCTCTTCCAAAATTACCGCCTAATCGACCCGTTCATATGTTTGGTTGTGGACATCCAATGTTGTTCCCAATGTCCATTGCACTTGGAGCGGATTTATTTGACTCTGCGGCGTATGCGTTATTTGCAAGAGATGGTCGCCTTTTGACTCCATGGGGGACAGAAAAAATAGCTAATTTAGTCGATTGGCCGGTTACAACTCCTAGCATTGCCCATCTAACTCCTGAAGAAGTGAGGGAGATGGACGGCAAGGAGAGAACAAAACTTCTATCCAAATACAACCTGGAGGTGACTTTATCAGAACTAGCAAGGTGTAAACAAGCGGTTCGTGATGGTACTATTTGGCGTATGGTAGAGAGGCGAAGTCATCAGCATCCGGCGCTTCGCGAGGCATTTCTATGGTTGATTACCAATCCTTCACTTGGAAATATTTCAAAGATGTTCAAAGAGGAAATGATACTCGATGAAAAGTTGGCATCACAAGAAATCGGTTCACAAAAAGGAGCATGGGAATCAAGTTGGGATTGGATTGTTGAATCTCAAACAACTCCGCGAAAAGGTGGAGAGTCTTGGGGTGGTAAAGATACATTAGCTAGGCCACACATAATTGCTGCAAGACACATGATGTTCACAAGATGGCATTCTTTAGCACCAAGAGGTTCCGGTTCATCTGATGTATTGATTCTTCATGGTCGTTCAGGTCCATGGAGGGAGAGGTGTGATAATCTTGTCACCAGAATAATTCATCATGCTCCTGGGCTGGAAGTTATGATTTTGACACCTATCGGTTTAATGCCTTATTCTCTTGAAGATGTCAATCCATTCACACACATTGTAGGCCCCGAATGGATGTGGAGAAGTCGTCCTGATCTATCTATGATTAGAGAAGACTTAGAAAAGTTTTCAATGAGTGAAAGACGTATTATCACCCTCGATCTCCAAGGTGACAGCCTAGTTGACCGAGCATTTGCTAAATTAGTTGAAATGGGGGTCGTCGAGCAAGGTTCTGTAGAAAAGCCGATCGAGTCAAAGGACTTTGAAGCCTCGGAACTACAACTGCGTAGAAGAAAAGCAGCAGATAAATTTGCACTATTTTTCAATATCCAAAGTGAACTATCTCATGAAATGACTAAGCAAACCGAATTTGTTATCAATCGTCAAGGTAGGATAAAAAATGTGCTTAGTTCCTCTGAAAAACATCTTGCTAGTTTCCGCCTAGGCGATGGTGGTCTTTCTCTAAATAACGACGGTGCTATCGAATTACACAGTCATAGAAGACGTGAAATTCCAAATAATTTTTCAGAGACAGATATTTTCGGTTATTGCGGTGAAGGCCTCGCATTTGTGGTAGTCGATGATGATGCTGAACCTTTCATCCGTCAAGGCCGAAATGTATTCCATGGTTTTGTAACCGCTTGTGACCCTTGGTTAAGGCCTAACGAGGCTTGCCTGATTGTTAATGGCAAAGGTGAGTTACTCGGTCATGGTGTATCTCAGTGTACTTCTGACGAACTTGCTACTTTCCAAAAAGGTGTTGCAATTAAGACCCGTGATGGTATAAAAATTGAATAATATCACTAATCATGTAGTGGTATAGTTGAAGAGTCGTACCTAGTCTCGCTAATTCGAGGGAGCGGCAATATGGCTGATGATTATATCATAAAAACCTCAAATTTGTCAAAATCATACGGCCCACACATGGCTTTAGAGAATTTAAACCTCAAGGTCGAAAGAGGTGCTACTGGACTTTTAGGGCCGAATGGTGCTGGAAAGTCTACTTTCTTGAAAACAATACTTGGACTAATTCAAGCAACATCTGGTGAAGGAACTGTTCTTGGACATGACATTCGAACCGATGGAGCGGCGATTCGCTCTCGTATTGGATACATGCCAGAATATGAAGCTCTAAATCCCGATATGGATGCAATATATCAGGTTAGATATTCTGGTGAATTATTGGGTATGAATCCGGTTGTTGCCATGTCGAGGGCTCATGATGCATTACAATACGTAGGTCTTGGTGAGCAGAGATACCGTAATATTGGCAGTTTTTCGACAGGTATGAAACAGGCGACTAAACTTGCATGTGCTATCATTCATGACCCTGAGTTGATCATTGCAGATGAACCATCTAATGGTCTTGATTCAGTAGCCAGAGAATTTATGATAACCACGCTTCAAAACACCGTCAATACTGGTAATAGGTCTGTTTTGATGGCTTCGCACTTAATGGATGATGTAGAAAGAGTCTGTGATAATATTGTTCTTTTACACAAGGGCAAACTTGCCGCTCAAGGTCGCATAGAAGACCTAAAAGATATCGATAGAGAAATCGAGATACATGTTTGGGGAGGGGCGACTAAACTTGAAGAATCTATGGCAAAGGCTGGTTTGACAGTTAGAAGAGAAGGGCGAATTATGAGGATTCAACATATTGGTGAAGACACGACTACTCTTATTCTGAAATGTGCTGCTGAATCAGGCGCTCAAATTCGTAGGATGCATGAATATGAAGCCTCACTCGAAGATTTATTCCTAGTTATTATGGAAAACCTCGGGTATGAGGTGAAGACCAGTGAAGATTTACTCCGAAGCCCGATTAAAGCAAGGCAAGTAGATGCTCCAAAGAGTATGGGGGGTGGCTCATCATGACACTAGAAGATGAGGCTCAAGCGCCTGCGCCGAGTTCTATCGAGTTAGATTTTCAAGACGTATCATATGATGCTGATGCTCCGGTAAAAGGCCAGGGTAGAATGGATTCCGCTTGGGGTTCTTCTCAAGGAGATGAAGTAAATACTGCTCAAGTTGCCCCATCAAAGGATACAACAGGGTTTATCTTCGAACAAGTATATCAGCCTTGGAATGGTACTTTGAATCCTCGCTGGATGAGGAACTGGGCGATTTTAAGACACCATGTGGCAGGGATTTTCCGTAAAGGTCATCGACCTTGGAGCATACCTACTCGCCTCTTCCTAGTGGTTGTTTTCATCGCATCTTTAGCAGATGTCGGCCTTACATTACTATCAGCGTTGATTGGAAGTGCAGACTTACATTCAGTCTGGGGTGTAAACCGTGATAACCTGTACGGCCATGTACTCGGTTTCTTTCCAAGAAATGTTTTGTATTTCCCAATTGTTGCAGCCCTTCTTGTCGGTGGAGTCATCTCTGAAGATAGGTTACATGGAACCTCTGCCCTTTATTTCTCAAGACCGATTAATCGATTTGATTATGTTATGATGAAGTATCTCTCAGTTGCAATAATTCAAGCCATGATTGTTCTTTTGACACTTTGCTTATACTATTTTTCTGAGATAATAAGCATGGGTAGAGGCTGGGCTTGGATTATCGATACATTTCCACAGTTTATTGCAGCATTCATCGGAGGTACTTTACTGATTATTACTTACACCAGTATCGGCTTAGGTCTTTCCAGTGTTTCAAAAGGTAAGTTCTTTCCAGGGATTGGTCTGATTGCCATCGTTCTTGGTACCAAAACTTTAGCAATAATCGTATCACAATTATTTGATAGAGAAATCCTTTATCTACTATCTCCATATGATTGCTTAGCACATGTTGGGCAAACAATTATTGGAACCCAACCAACTTACAATCAATATTCATGGACATGGTCATTAGCCTCTTTAGTAGTAATGAATGCCTTATCGCTTTATGTCCTGAGTTCTAGAGTTTCTTCGATGGAGGTGACAAGAGAATGATGCCAGATTTTGACCAAAAAGGTCTACCTCAAACAAAGGAGTGGGTTCCTGAACAAAATGCTCCAGTCATACTTCTTGAGAATGTTTCAAAGACTTATGGTAGGATTCATGCATTGACAGGAATAACTCTCTCGTTAAGTGGTGGAGTGACTGGAATCCTTGGTCTTAATGGTGCGGGTAAATCTACATTGTTCAAGATTCTAATGGGTAAGATTAAGCCGAGTTCAGGACAAGTTAGATTGTTTGGTACAGACCCGTGGAAAAACCCAGCACCATATTCTAGAGTTGGGTTTGTACCCGAACATGAAAAGATGTATGATTGGATGACTGCGCATGATTTTATTTCGACATTTGCTAGATTGAACGGACTTAAGAGAGATGAAGCTAAAATTGAAGCAGAACGAGTTTTGGACTTTGTTGGACTTTCTGATGTGGCTCATAAGCAGATTGGACGCTTCTCGAAAGGTATGCGTCAAAGAACAAAAATAGCACATGCTCTTGTCAACGATCCTGAATTGATTATTCTCGATGAGCCTCTACAAGGCTGTGACCCACTTGCAAGGACTACAATCATGAATGTGATTAGAGAACTTGGTAGAATGGGTAGAACAGTTATTGTCAGCAGCCACATTCTTCATGAGATAGAGAGAATAACTGAACAAATAGTGATTCTACATCATGGAAGATTATTGGCTCTCGGAAACTTACATGCTATTAGGGAAAGGCTTGATAATATACCACACAAGATTGAACTTGAAACTGAAAATCCTAAACAACTAGCAAAGACAATCTTAGAAATAGATTCTGTTCATGGTATATTTTTCCCAGAGGGTAATATCCTTTCAATCCAAACTCATAATTTGGGTTCTTTCCATTCACACTTGCCTAAGGCAATCATAGAAAGTGGGCAAAGGGTAGATTCAATAGATAATCCAGATGATGATTTAGAATCGATTTTGGGCTATCTTACCGGTGGAGGTCGAATGTGATGGCTGAGAAAACTAATACTATTTTCCGAGCTCTTGACCGTAAAGCAGCAGCAGTCACTGAATTCACTATGCGCCAGTACAGAACTAAACTTTCCACATGGGTTGTTTTGATTGTTGGATTTTTAGTGATCAGTATACTCTTACTATTCTATGTTGATGGAATGCAGCAGGGCTATGAGTCAATAGATAACGATGGTGATTCAGCTGATTGGGATGGTGATGGATATCCTACTGGTCAAGAACGAGTGTATGGAACAGACCCGAATTCTGCCGATTCTCATCCTGGTCTGTTGGTTCCACCGGTGGAGCCCGACCCGCCAGAAAAATGGATAGATGAAGATGATTTTGATTGGGATTCAACTCCAGGTGCAGGGCAAACAATATCTGTCGGTTACGATGATGACGGTGATTGCAATCGAGAGGATAGAACCGATTCACAGAAAGATTCCAATGACAATAACATCCCCTGTGATGTAGTTCTTCAAGGTCCAATAGAACTTGTGTCAGAAGGTTTTACTGTAGAGGCCGATAACTTTGTCGACGAAGACCCTGATGATGCCGCCTATGCAAAAGAAGCAATTCATAGAGCGTCAATATTGGCTATCGGTAAACTCGGATTTGTATTCATTATCGGAATATTTGTTCCACTATTTTTGGCTACAGGACTTATCAGAGATGAGATGTCTTCAGGAACAATGCACTACATGTTGTCTAAACCAATAGCTAGAACAGAGGTGTTTCTTTACAGAATATTGGGATACTTGGGGATAGTGTGGCCATATTTGGCGATACTTGTTTTCATTTCAGCCATAGTTACTGGTTTGGCTGGCCCAAGTGATTCGTTTTTCAGATTCTCGGATTTTGGAATCTGGTTATCGGTCTTATTTGCCGCGATGCTGGCGACATTAGTTTATGGGATGCTGTTCTGTTTCTTTGGAGTACTTTGGAGGTATGGAGTGATTTTAGCAATTCCTTTCGCAGCATGGGAACTTGGGATGGCGTTACTTTCAATGGGAGTACCGGAATCATCTATACTTAGATTCTCAGTAATTGGTTGGTCTTTGACAATTATAGACTCTGCAGCCATGCTAGTTTGGCCAGATTTAGATATATTCATCCAAATGGGCCTATGGGGCGGTGGTGGTGATGGAACAGGACTATTTGGTAGTTCAATTGAAGGTGCAGTTCCACTAAATTACTTCAGTTCCAAGCCTGGACTTGGCAATTTCAGTCCATTTGTTTCGATGCTTATTTCTACAATTGTACTACTTGTTCAAGCGGCAGCCCTATGGTTGGTCGGTGGACTAATATTCAAAGGAAAGGAAATTGAATGAGTTCTGAAATGGAATCGTTTACCGGTGACCTTTCACGTATGTGGAAATTACAAGAAAGGCCCCCGCTAAATCACCTTACTTGGGATTGGTGGTGGTGGCTTTTGATGCTTGAGGATGAAAATGGAAATCCAAGTGGAAAGCAACTGATGGTTCTATGGTCTACTAAAGATAATTCAAAAGTAACAGTTAGTGATACAATTTGGGAGCCTGAAGGTCGCCCTGGGTTTGATGAAGAGAGTGGAATCGCGCTAGATGGTATGGTATGTGCTTGGTGGTATGATGGTAAGAGAATGCATGAGCCATTGATAAAGAGAAAATGTAGAATCATCACAATGGATGATACTCATTCAAAGTGGCCAAATTCATCAGATGATTCTGGGCGCGGTGGAGGTGCAGTTGTACCGCTTCTGGAAGATGATTTATCGATGGGTTTGAAAAGTGACCTATCCGAGTTCTGGCTTAACCTTACCGCAGATGAACAACCAGTTCCAGGATTAGTTCCTGAAAAGATGAAATTTAAAATCACTCCTTGGAATGAGGCGATGTCTACAGCAAGACATGCTACAGCCACATATGCGATGAATATGGGCTATGATATTCTTAGACTACATGGCTGTAAAGTGGAAGGTAGTTTAGATGATGAGAATATCAAAGGAACTGCATATTTCCAAAAAGTGTGTGTACAAGCCCCTTCAGTTCCGTGGTATTGGGGTGTTTTACATCTTGATGACGGCTCATATATTGACTGGTTCTTACCACACCTAAGTTTCACAATAGCTGCACGTGATAATAGGCCATGGAAGAAACGTGATTTAACTCATATTAGTCTTTCACAAGGCGGCCTATTTCATGATGCTAAAAATAACCGCTCTGAAAAGTTCACTTACGTACAAATTGCGAAAGAGATATCTAACCGCTCCGAAGGTAAACATGGACATCATCCTGGTGCCCCTTTGCCAAGTTTCATTATCAAGATGTGGAATAATAAAACCAGTATATCTCTTAGAGCTGATGCAGTTGATCGTGCCCATTGGACCTTTGAGCAACCCACTAGGGGAGGGCTAACCTCGCATTTCACCTACAATGAATATCCTCTTGAAACAAAATATCTCAAAATAGTAGATGAAACAGGAATCCGTACCCATAATGACTATTCTTGGATAAGAGGTAATGCAGAACATTCTTGGGGCCTTCTTCACTGACTTTTCTCTTTATGAAGGGGGAAGGTTCATGATGGATAAGTCACTAAAGCCATATTAGGAGGCTTACTATGAGTGATGAAGTAACCGAAGAAAAGACAACTGATGAAGAGTCGGAAGTAAAAAATGCCGAAAAATTAGCCAAGACCTTTCGTTTAATCGACGGAGAAGAAATATTATTGACAAAGAAGCCGAGTATCTTCGCCTTTTTGGGATTATATGTACTTGGTGCCGTAGTTTTACTACTACACTTAATTTTTGGACATGTTGAATCACTTGGTAATGATGCTGAAGGTTTCATGGGCGTAGTTTGGGCTTTTATCGATTTCACTACCAGCGACCAAATGTCTTTCAGTTTCGTCTTTGCAATGCTTTTCCTTACTTGGTTAAATCGATTGATGAATACCTCGACATCTGGAAGATGGGTTACAATGTGGTTGTTTTTGGTAGCTGTAACTCCAGTTATTATTCAGTTTGATGATTTCCTTGGGTTCATGTCCAACTTATTTGGAATGGATAACGATATGGATTTCATTCCTTTCGGATATAGTTTCACAATCTTTGGAATTGTATACAGTGGATTATTTTGGCTTTTGACATTCTACTATCAAAATAGTTTCCACTATGCTATAACTTCCGATGCGGTGATTTTCGAGCACAGTTTCTTATTATCAAGAGCTCATCGAAGAATTCTTTTCGATAGAATCTCTGAAGTAATTGTAGATCGTTCACCAGTTGGAACTATTTGTGGTTTCGCTACAGTCTCAATATTGACTGATTCAGGTGTTGGGATTGTCGATGAGACCTTAGGTGCTGGTGGTGCAGTATCAATGCCAGGTACAGCCGAAAAAGTGGATGATTCTGCTGCTGGTAAAGCAGGAAAATCCTTGATTCGCTCTTTCTTTGCTTTGATGAGTTATCAGAGAACCATCAAAACGGTAAGGCCAGACCCTAAGCATTGCTTCTACTCCATTAGACACTGGGAAAAGTGTAAGATGTTGCTAAATGAAATGCATAAAAAGCATAGCCAATCCAACCTTTTGAGTGACCTTAAGGACTCAATTACAGGAACAAATTCGGATGAAGATTGAACTCTTCCAAGCGAGTCTTTCAAGAACTGAAACCTCTCCCCCCCATTTGTAGAGGACTTATTATGAGCGACGAGATATTAGAATCAGCGATTGAATTGTTTAGAGGTGGCGACTTAGCAGGTGCTGTTGCCGATTTGGAAGCAAAGGCAAAAACCCATTCTGGTGTAGCCATTGTGCATCACACATTTGCAGAATTTGCAAATATGCTAAATACAGAAGAACAAGAAGATGTTGTCCCTGGTGGCAAGATTATGATGTCTTACAAGAAAGCCATGCAACTTGATGAAGAGAATGTCGAATATATCGCAGATTTTGCAGCCTTCGCACTCGAATGCCGACGTGTACCAGTGGCTGTCAAAGAATTTCAGAGATATTCCAAGAAATTGGAGATTGAAGATATACCTGTAGATGATATTCTCTACCAAGCAAGCAGAAACTTAGTGGATGCCATCGAAGTGATGGACCCTTCCCGTAAAGCCTCAACTGTACAACCATGGTTGAAGCAGGCTCTATTGTGGGCTGTTGGAGGCTTAGGATTTAGCGTCGAAGAAGCCATTGAAGTACTTGGTAGCGAAGACTGAGGTGGAACTTTGACGAACGACTACGTTCGTCTTGCCTTTCGCATTGGATATCTAGGCGATAGTTTCCATGGTAGCCAAATTCAACCTGATGTCAAAACAGTTCAGGGTGAATTGGTTAAAGCCTTCAATCAATTAAAATGGCTTGACCATACATTAGAAGGTCATAATCTAGTTCTTTCAAGTCGAACTGATGCTGGTGTCAATGTCAGATTGAATGGTGGTGTAGTCACGATAAAGAGAAGTTTGTGGGAAGCATTGACTCCTCGTAAAATGATTAGAGCAGTCGATGACCATATCTCAGATGAAATCGCATTTTTAGATGTGCATGAAGTTGATGAACAATGGAATCCTCGAATTGCCAAGCATCGAGTTTACAGATATCGACTGGAAGGGATAGAATCATGGAAATATCCCGGTGAGGTTTTTTCACAATGGCTTAATCTTTTTGTTGGAACTTATGATGCTCGAAATTTTGCTAGAATGGAAGAGGGAAAGAATCCATTGAGGAAGATTTTCTCTTGTTCCCCTTGGATTGTCCAAGGTCGAGTTGTTGGCTTTGAAATAATAGGGGAAGCATTTCTTTGGAATCAAGTCCGTCGTACAGCAATGGCTCTATTCAAACTATCATCAGGTGAATTATCTATTGATGACATAAAGAATGCTATTTCTGACCCCTTAACACCAGTGGATTTTGGTGTTGCTCCTCCCGACTGGTTGGTATTATGGGGGGTTTCTTGGGAGAAGTTCCCTATTCCTGCAGAGGGGAACACTGAATTTACATTTACCGAAGTTCCCAGTGATTTAGCACTTGAAAGGACTATGCGTGGAAGGTGGGAACATGGAGCACGCTTGGAAATGAAAAGTATGCTATACCATGAGTGGGCTTATCTAGGCAGACTACCCGTTGTAAAACACAATCCAGATTAGTTTAATTCCAGTTCCAGTTCTACTTCATCACCGTCTTTTAGATCAAGGTGTTCTCTTAGGAAAGTAGGAGAGATGACCTCTACTACATCGAAGTGTCTGGTCAAATCAGGAATAAGTACTGCACAATCTACTGTTCTTTCACCAACAATAAATTCGGCTTTGAAAGCAGTAGCTCCACCGAATGAAATACCATCTCTAAGGAATCCCCTGATTCGATGACTTTCAATCTGCTCTAGAGGGACTTTCTTTGCTTCCTCGAGATCTTGTTGTTCTGCATCGAGTGTATCTATTCCAGATTTCATTCTCAAAGCAATATAATTGATTAGATTAGACTGAGAGACGCTTAGATTTAGAGTTCCTGGCCACACCGTCTTACCTATCAAAGAGAGAAATTGTTCTTGGTAGTGCTTTTGAGCCATGAATACATGTGCTCTGCCAAGTCCACTACTGACTATTCCACTTATCCGCACAGGCATCCGAAGAGCCCGCCCTTTTTGAGTTTCATGTATTTTTCTTGTTGCGAAACGATACAAAAGCACTTCAAGTATCACCCCTTCCATCCATTTGGTGAGACTATGCCTAGTGATATGTCATGGATGAAAGAAAGGTATGAACAACTATCTTCACAATCATTATTGTGGGAACCTCCAACTCTAGAAAGTTCCAATGAACCTAGGTGTACTATTGAGGGTAAGCCTACAATTATGTTATCCTCCAACAACTATCTAAATTTGACAACCCACCCAAAAGTCGTTGAAGCCATGATTTCAGCAACCAGAAAATATGGTACTGGTAGTGGAAGCGTTAGGGCTATTGCAGGTACAATGGACATACATTTGGAAGCGGAAAGAAAAGTTGCTGAATTTAAAAAAGTTGAATCATCTCTAATCTATTCCGCTGGATACACTGTCAATGTTGGTCTTATCCCTACTCTTGTTTCAGGTCCTCAGGATGTAATTATCAGCGATGAATTAAATCATGGTTCCATAATTGATGGAGTTAGATTAACCAAAGCAAGTCGTGGCGTATATGCGCACAACGACATGGGTGAATTGGAGGCGGTTCTTCGTCAACATGAGAACAGTGGTCGTAAATTGATTATTACCGATGGTGTGTTTTCAATGGATGGGGATATGGCGCCACTAGACGAAATCCATAAGTTGGCAGACGAATATGATGCTATGATATATGTCGATGATTGTCATGGTGAAGGAGTTCTTGGAGATGGCGGAGCAGGTATTGTTGACCACTTCAAATTACAAGGCAAAGTCGACTTTGAGGTCGGGTCTTTCTCAAAGGCACTTGGTGTACAAGGTGGAATTCTTGCAGGTAGTGAAATGACTAGGAATTATGCACTAAATCATTCACGCTCATGGCTTCTTTCTGGCTCACAACCCCCTGGTGTAGCAGCAGCACAAAAAGCAGCGGTGGAAGTACTGATGGAAGAACCAGAACATCATCAAAAACTCTGGGAAAATACCAATTATTTTAGAAAAGAATTACAAAATCTAGGTTTTGATACAGGAGTTTCTACTACCCCAATTATCCCAGTTATGTGTGGTGAATCGAGTATTGCTAAATCGATGACTAATTCTCTTGCTAAGCATGGTGTAATGGCAGGAGCGATTGTATTTCCTATGGTCGCTAGAGATAAAGCACGAATTCGTACGCAGATGTCTTCTGGGCTTTCAAGAGAAGACCTTGATGAAGTACTTTCTATATTCGAGAAAGTAGGACCTGAAGTCGGAATAATCTAATTATTCGGACTCGAAATCATTTATTACTGATATGAGTTCAGTATCTTTAAAATCTTCATCAATAGTTAATTTTTCATAACTTTTTTCTTCACTTTCTATTGACTCGAAAGGATTTCTACCATCTTCTATCATACATAATAGGCGCCATCTAGGGGCCCATGATAAATGGACATACATAGGACCGGGAAGGAGCATTAACAGCCATGATAATGCTGCTGGGATCTGTAAAATATCTGTTCGGTCAATAGTCAGAAGAGCCAACCCTAAAAACGGCATAGGATAGAGAATTGAACGTGGAGGAGCGGCAGGGAATCTTCCGGTAAAACTCACGATTATAGTAGAACAAAGTCCTAGGAAGAAGCAAGCGACTAGCAGAAGACAACAATGAAGCCCCCAGTCAGTGAGCCAACCAGCATGGTCGTCATTGGCAAAACGATATGGAAGTAGTAGTGCAACTGCAACTAATAGTCCGTAAAATCCTCCTATATTAGATGGGTGAGAAAGCCAAAGCGGCAACTTGGTGAACAATTTGGAGAGAGATGTTCCGAGGAGTGTCTCACTTTCTTTGGAATCAAGAGACTCAATCTTTAATTTCCAGTTTGACAGTCTATTCACAAATCATCGAAAACGATTAAGCCTTTGAATATACAGGGCAAAAATTGAATATTCATTCGCTTCTTCCAATCATTTTCGAAATCGGCCCAGCTATTTCCATCTCTTCTTCACCCATCCACTCTCTTTCAAGCAGTCCACTTTCCTCATCTTCTCTTACTCTAGCCTCTTCAATATCATCTTGTACTTCGTTAACAGCATCACGCAGTGATAATGCTTGATTAATGAGGGTAACCTGCATTTTAAGAATCTTATAATTGGTTGAACTACTAAAATGACCGATACTTGTATAATTTTCATTATCCTCTACAATATTGTAGCCACCAATTAAATCATCTTTTAATAGTTTTAATCTATACTTTCCTGGACTAATCCAATTATTATTAGAGAGCCCGATATACACCTCAGCATTGCCCATCGGCTGTTCATCGAAAAACGGATGATTCAGATTTACGGCTAAAGGGGTATTCATTATGGCTAATTGTGTTGGTAAAAATAGTATAGAAGCGAGAGCAATCATCATCAAAGTAATGATAATCGACCATATTGGTAGTTCTAGAGAAATCCATGACATAATCGATATCAAACCCAATGCCAAGATTACCAAAACCATCAATATGAGTTGATTTCTCTGAGGCTTTGATACAGGTAACTGATGAAATGTTAGCATCCCTTTGGGTAGTTCACCTTCCTCTGCCATAACGTGTGCTAATAATTAGACCAATTAGACTTTACAATCACTTGATGGTGTTTTACAAGTAGTATCAAAACCTAACTTTTCCTAGAATTTCATCCGCACCTTTCAAGAACATATAGTGAAGGCTTGACCCGTAGGGGTCTATCTAGTGGTCGAATTACCTCAGGGTGTTGTCATTGAAGTTCGTCGTGGTGGGCACGATGCATTGAGACAACTTGCAGGAGATATGTCGAGACTTGGAGTGTCTGGGCACATTCGTGTTGAGCGTAAACCGAAGGAACTTATGCCACGTATTAGTCAGATTGTAATTCAGGATGGGATTCCCAAAATTGCCATTCATGAATCGGATGCGATAAAGACTGGCATTGAAGCATTGTTAGAGATTGAAAGTGATGCTACTGCGGTAGATGCATTAATTTCATTACATGAATTATCAGATGATGAATTAGAAAAAGTCATCAGACTATATCCAGATGCTGGTGTTTACTCTCAAGAGCAAAATGGCTCTGAAGAAGATGACCAATGGTGGAATCAAGTGAAGTTACAATCAAGGCGATGGGTTCGGGATAATCGATTACCTGAGGTGGAACCAACTGTAGAAGCACCAGAGTTTATCCGCCAAAAATCGCAGGCACAACTAAGGCGTCTTGAAGGGGATAACCGCCAACTGAATCTCGGTGATGTACTACTATTTGATGCCGAAGATTCAAATTTAGTTGTTGAATTATCAAGTGCTCTAGCAAGTCATGGGAGGCCGATTCTTGTTATTACTCGAACCAATCCTAAATTTTTGAATAGGAATCATGACATACCTACAAGTTCCTGCCTTTGGTTGAGTAGTAGTGATGATAAAAGTGCAATTTCATCGAATTTGGACATACTTCGTAAGAGAATTATGAATTTCTTATGGGCCAATAAGCAGGCAATAATTTCAATCGACGGGCTTGAATACCTTTCCAGTCGTAATGATGACACAGCAATGATGGAGTTTATCCGAACCATCGCTGATGAAGTTCGTATGGAAGACCATGCAATGTTGCTGTCATGTGACCTTTCAGCATTTGAATCATCTACCAGGCATAGTATCACAAGAGAAGTTGAAGAACTTTCAACGAGTATGGTTGAATTATGGTTGATGGAGGAAGAATCTTTGTTTGAACATCCAATTTGTGTAGATCTCGGTGAAGAGGAATCAAGATGGATTGAACAGCAACTTAACCTACTTTCATCTAGAACTGGGGATATGATTCATAATGTAGATTTCGAACTTACAGGTGGAAGTACGATTATTGAAGCAGATGATGCAATTTCAGCCGGAGAGAATTTAGCACAAGTGGTTGAACAATGGGAACAAGAATCTCATCAAAGTATCGATATTTCAGAAACCCCAGAGGTATTCGAGGATTCAAGTGAGGATTTAATCTCTAAGCCTATTGTAAGTGTTGGGAAATATGGAGATGATAGTTTGGAGGAACTCGAAAAGTCATTTGAATCTGAAAAAGTTATACTTTCTGAAACTTTAGATGTCGTAGAATCTGTCGATGATACTTTAGTAATTTCAGATATTCCATTGACTGTAATTGAAAAGAAGCCTGTCCCACGCAGTCCAATTAGAATCAAGAGACGTAAATCTCGGAAGGTTAAACCTTCGAGTAACTCAGTTAATTCTTCCAAGAGCAGGATGTTAGCTGCTGTCAAAAACAATACTCAAGTCGATAGTTTTGAAAAACTTGACAATTTCCCTACAAGGAAATTAGGTATTGCAGACAACTTAGAAGAATATTCAAAGCGTCAAGATAATGCATTTGATAAAACCTTTAGAGTAAAGGGCCAAACCTCTGATAAATCGTTGATACAAGCAAGTAAACAGAAGGCTGCCAAGAGAATTCCTTCTATGGGCATAATGCAAACCAAAAAGACGATCCAGTATCAAAAATCGGGTGAAAGCAGAGATACTTCGTTAAGTCCTTTGATGGCAAGAAGAGTCGAAGTCAAAAACGAGGAGTCTAAGTTTTCCAGAGAATCCGCTACAAGGAAACAGAGTAATACCACTATTGAGCAACACTATGAAGAGTGGTCAAAAGAAGAGAACTCTGATAAATCCTCGACTACTTTGTATGATGAAAACGGAAAAGAAATAAATAGAGTCAATGGTGATAATCAATGATGACTCGTAAGGATAGATTAAATTCAGCGCTAAATAATGCCAAGCGTCACTTACAGTCTTTGGATAATTCTTCGGCAGAAGATAATGATACTGAACCATCAAAAGATTTCATGCCTGCTCGTTCTAAGTTAAACAAAATGCTCGGACGGAAATCGGTTGCAGATACTCGCAGAGCCAAGTTATTACAGAGAGTTGGAGTTTCATCAAGACCGACTTTCGACCTTATCGCAGACCATGTACTTGGACGTGAAAGTCGTAACTTCAAACCTTCCATAGACTTGGAAAACAACGGAGATGACATTTCGGATGTTGTAGCAAAGCGGTTGGCTAACTTACGCGAAAGAACCCTTGCATCAATAGATGAAGATAGTCAATCGATGTATGGAGATGATAATAATTATCTTGGATATGACCATGATGGAATTCCAGTGTGGAAAAGCGTAGTGCAAGGGCAAAGAAGGAGTCAAAAGTTGACTCATATTGAATTGGAAAATGAAATTTCTCTTGCAGCCCATCATCACTCGGTTTACATTCCAAAGGATTTTGACTGGCCTAAAAAACTTGACTTTGAAA
>TARA_B110000459_G_scaffold70041_1_pt1 | contig 23711 bp, 7 predicted proteins | sample TARA_B110000459 | Tara Oceans TARA_B110000459 (sample SAMEA4398296) | marine metagenome | biome: Polar Biome; feature: [SRF] surface water layer (ENVO:00010504); material: water (ENVO:00002006), including particulate matter (ENVO:01000060) such as... | depth 5 m | reverse complement strand
TGAAAACCCACTATGATGGACCTAGCTACACCACACGAGCGACAGCCAATCCACCGACCACCCCTTCATAATGATTCGCTCGCATGCATTGGCAGATTGAATGGCTTCCTGCATCCAATCAGGATTGGTCAGAGGGTTCCGGTTGCAAACCATTCCACCATTTCCAAGCCAAGATGGTTGCACCTATGCCGAGCATGATTAAAATGGCCAGAAGGATTTCATTGTCCAAAAACCACATCAGTGCATCATAGGCTTGGTTGCCATACACGCCGATAAGAACCGCTTCAAGCCCGAACCTTAGTCCACGCCCCAGCAATCCAGCAGCGATGAAAGGGCGCTTGTCCATTGCGCCCATCCCGGCAAGCCATCCAAAGACCTTGTAGGGGATTGGGGAGAAGGCGGCAATGAAAATTCCAAGCGTGCCATACCGTTCGGTTAGGGCTTCTATCTTCTCGACATGGTTTGATGAGCCGAACTTGCCAATGAGTGAGCGGCCCCACCGCTGACCGATCAGGTACCCGATGAAAGAACCGGCTACAGAGGAGACCGTAACGACAAACCAAAGCCAAAGAACGACGTTTGTGTTCCCTATCTCATTGAGCAACATCGGGATGTAAACCAGATCTGGAGGGACTGGCTGGATGATGGCTTCGCTCATCGAAACCATAGCCAGGCTTGCAGGGCCAAAGACATCAAAGGCATCCAAGATGGACTCCTTCCATGACATGATTGGAACTTGATGCCCCTTGATATGAAGATGTGGGTGAGCGGTGAGTTCATGGTGTATGTTCTGGCATCGAGGAACACATGCGAGTCCTTGACACAGCGGCTTTGCTCCATTGGCCACCGGACCAACTTGCGGGAGGTGTATGTGCGGTCAGCCAACAGGCAGAGTTGGAGCGTGTGAGCCCACAACGTTCGCTGTTAATCCAGTCAATGGACTCCATTGAATGGCGCGATGTGCCTGCACCTTGGTTGCAAACCGCTCGAGAAGCCGCAGCATCAAGCGGGGATCTCCCAAGACTTTCAGACGTGGATGTGGATGTCTTAGCGCTCGCATTAACCCTCGAGGCTACCCTTGTCACTGATGATTACCGACTTCAAAACGTCATGCAGTCATTGGAACGGCCAACTCAGTCTGTTGGGACCCGTGGAGCCAAGCAGGTTTGGCGTTGGGAACTTCGCTGCACAGGATGCCGTGCCACAACACCTGTGCCCGCCAATGTAGATCGTTCGAAAAAAGGAGCAGTTGCGGAGTGCGATGTATGTGGCTCGCCGATGAACGTCAAGCGAGCCCGATAAGACGCTCACTCTTCTGATTCGAGGGCTTCAAGCGCTTTGACTTTCTTTTCCAGAGCCGTCACTTCCATGCCTGCTGGGTCGATGCCGACCGCTTTTGCACGTTCGAACAAGCGCTGTTCTGCGGTTCGTCCACCAGCTTCCATGTCTTCGATTGCTTTTGACGGGTCAACAGCCCGTGTGGTGTCGGCCAACCCCTTCTGGAATTCACCTTTGGACCTGCCAATTGCGTTGGCCATCTTAGGCAGGCGTTCTGCACCAAACAAGACAAAGAATATCCCGACAAGGACAAACATTTCCAACGGACCCAAGCCACCAATCATGACGCTTCCTCAATATGTGCTGCGGGCCAACGCTGTTGAAGGCTTCGGCTTGTGCGAGGGGTCGAGGCCACTTCAGCCACCGGACACGGGTGGGAGAAGCGCAACTTCATCGCCGTTGGAGGGGTGGATGTCAAGCGGACACTGCTCTCCGTTGAGGGCCACAGTGATGCCTTGCTTAAGCCATATTTCGGCCCCCAGTGCATGCACGATGTCTTCGATGCTCATGGCGTGTTCGAGGGCAACCTTGTGGGTGCGCGAACCAAGCAATTCAATCAATGGTCCAAAGACAATGACGCGAACGCTTCCGTTGCCTTGCTCTTCCATACTCTGGGTTTCAAGCGGTAGTTTATCAACGCACTGCGTAGTCCAACAAGCATGAGCACTGCGATGAAGGCATCTGATGTCTGGAAACTCTATGCGTCAGGAGAAACAACCATCGAAGCCGTCCGGGGTGTCAACGTCTCGCTTGAAGTTGGGGAAATGGTCGCCATTATGGGGCCCTCTGGTTGTGGGAAAACCACGTTGCTCAATGTGTTATCAGGAATTGATGTACCAAGCGCCGGAAACGTCGTTGTCAACGGCCAGCCATTGTTTGGCATCAGCGATAATGAACGGACCATCATGCGTTCGCATTACCTCGGATTTATTTTTCAGGACTTCAACCTCCTTCCGGTCCTCTCAGCGGTTGAAAATGTAGAATTGCCTTTGCTGTTGCTTGGCAATTCTGCTGGAGAAGCCAGGCAAAGAGCGCAACAAGCTTTGGCCGATGTCGGCCTTGGCGATCGAAGTCAACACCGCCCAGCAGAACTCTCTGGCGGTCAGCAACAACGCGTCGCTGTTGCCCGTGCAATTGTGCATCGGCCTGCAGTCGTTTTGTGCGATGAGCCAACAGGGAACCTTGATTCAAGGACTTCAGCCGAAGTTCTAGACTTGTTAAAACGAATCAACACGGAACATAAGACCACCTTTCTCATCGTGACCCATGATGCCAGCATTGCTGAGTTGTGCGATCGAGTGTTGCATATGGAAGACGGAATCATCATCAGGGATTCATCGAGGACAGAGGAGGAATAGTCCTGATGTTGGCGCTCATTCTGCTGTCGTTCACGTTGGCCGTAGTGGCTGGCGCAGCGACATGGAGTTTGACGCGGAGTCACCCGGTCTCCTTAGGGCGCGCGGTTGGGCTGGTTGTTGTTCCTGTGGTCGACGGCGGTGTTGCGTATGTTGTCCTTCAATGGTGCTCGATCACAGGAGCGACTGGATTCGTGGGCGCTCTTTCATTTGGGTTCCTTTCAATGATTTTTATCCAACCCCTGCTTGTTCCTCAGCGATTGGTTGTTTGGACCATTGCCAAAGAAACAGTGGTGCGCAGAAAACGTCAGTCCGCTCTGTTGATGGTTGGCCTCATCATTGCGTCAGCCATCATCACCTCTTCCTTAGTGGTCGGCGATTCACTCGATGCAACCGTTCAATCTGAAGTTGAGGCTGAGTGGGATCAAACGGACATCACCATTGGGGGATTGGACTTCTCCACCGGCGAGCGAGTCTTGGTGAAGGAGCGCGTTGCATCCGATTTGTGGCGTTTGCTTGAGGGGGACCCGACCATACAGTCGAGGGTGACAGGACAGCAGCAAGGACTCATTGCTGGTGCGAGCATCGAATCAGCAGCACGCTCAATCCCAACCGTGACATGGTTGGCGTTCAACGGCTCGATTGATGCCTCGGGCATCTGGCCGGGTCTTGGTGGATCAAGCGGTACCACCTACGGTGCGATTGAACTCCTCAACGGACAAGAGCGTCCACTCAGCGTCGTTGTCAACAAAGTACTGGCCGACGAACTTAGCCTCGTCGCCGGTGATGGGGTTGAATTGGGTTGGTACATTACAACCGAAGGAAAGAGGGAACGGGTGACTCAAAACGCCACCATCATGCAGGTGGTGGAAAACACCGGACAAGCGGCCTTAGCGGGTACAACTTCCCCCGCCATGTTCACCGATTTAGCAACGGCTCAACGCCTGCAAGGGGTGGGGGACAAAATCAACACCATGCACTATGCAGTGGCTTCCAGTCACGAAAATGCGGCAGCAATCAAGCCCATTGTCGAAACCATCGAAAGGCATCTTGATGAGGTGCTAACATCGGAAGATGTTGGATTGGAATTGGATTTCGAGCCTTCAACGAGTTCTCTAAGCGTCTCTTCAAGCATCGGCCTTGGACGAATTTCAGGGGATGACCTTTTGGCGCTTCGTGGCAACATTTCTGAATTTGGTATGGCTTCAATGCTCGAAGTCTTGCAAGTTCCTTTGATCGAATTCACCCATGACGATGAGGCACTGCTCACCCTTTCCTCAGCTGGGATCACCGACCTCGATGCGGGTCACCGTGGCCTATGGCACGCTACGGGCACTGGATTCGGCGTACAAATCGATGGAGCAGGCGAGGCATGGATGTGGCGCGTGCCTGATGGAGGGGCCGTCAATGACTTCTCCCTTTCCAGCGATGGCATGTTCGGGGCGGTGGCTCATGAAGGTGGTCTTCTTGTTGGTTCTGAGGCTGAATTGGATGATGACTTCTACGCTCAATACGAGGCGCAAGGGCAATTTCACGCCTTGGCTGCAAACGAGATGGGATGGTGGGCCATTGAATCAACGGACACGAGCTTCTACCTCCACTCCTTTTCCAACGACCTCTCTACGCACGAACAACGAGCGATCAACATTGATGTTCCCTCCAAAATCTTGGGCGTGGAGTTTTCAGTTGAACAGGGCATGCACCTTGAGGTTGAGGGCTTGCTCTCTGTCGACCGGTACGCAGCACCGCAAGTCAATTTAGTGAGCAATTTCACAGCCTTATCGAACGACGAATGGCCATCATCAGAAGCCAACGGGGCGTCGGTTCCCTTGCACGAGCGTTGCGATGAGGGCGCCTCAATCAGCCTGTTTATTCCAGTCCAACACTGGTGCAGTTTTGATGGCGGTTTGTTGCGCTGGAACGCAGCCAGCCAAGCTGTTGATTCAGTCAGACTCCCCGTGTTATCGAGCGCAGGTGGCTTTGGAACCATGCCACAGATGCTCTTGGCTTTCGGTGGTGCAGACGCTCCGTTCGTTGTTGAAAACCAAACTGTTCTGATCAGTCAGCGACTCAGCGACTTGAACTTGACCGAAGGGTCGGGTGACTTCTGGATGAAGGGGTTAATCCCCTACGCGTTTGGGGATGACACTGCCTATCGACTCACCAACGCTGGATATTACACAGATGTAGAGGGTTTGGAAGGCTTGTCTGAACTCGATGGAGTCGTGCTTGGCCTGATTTCACTCACCGATGCTGAGCAATTGGCTTCCGCAGCAGAAAACGAACGAAACCTCGTGGTCCTGTCACCAGCGGTCGAGGGGGACGAATCTTCGCTTCCAATGCTTCAAGCATGGTTTGACGAGCGAGCCACTGCTGAGGACGTCAACCTCAATGTTCGAGCGGTGAAAGTTGAAGCCGCAGCTTTAGCAGCAGAATCATCTGGTGTTTTAGCGGGCATGTTCTTGGTGTTCGGTTCTTTTACCATCGCAGCGGGCGTGCTTTTGGTCCTCACCATCGTGTTGATGCTTGCTGAGGCTCGGCGCAGTGAGTTGGGCACGTTGCGGTCGCTTGGTATGTCTCAATCTGATGCCCGCTCGTTGGCTGTGATGGAAGGTTCGATGATCGCAGGGGTTTCGGGCATTGTCGGCGCACTGGTAGGCCTTGTTCTTGCTTGGTTCATCAGCATCGGATTCCAAAGCATGTTTTCTTCGGTTGGAGAAGACGTTCCGTTTTTGTTTGAATGGACCATGAGTTCTATTTTTGCAGGCTGGGCTTGGGGCTTTTTGTTAGCCTTAATCACCCTTTGGAGCACTGCAGTCTGGACGGCTCGAACCAATATTGTTGTCGCCCTGCGGGGTGGAAGAGAAGCACGCTCGGATTCAGTTCCATGGATGCTTGTGTTGATGCAAATTATCTTCTTTGGCGCAGGAACCCTTTGCCTTGCCCTGCTTGCTGTTGTTGGATTGAACAGTTCGTTTGCCTATTTTGCATGGGTCGTCGCTGGAGTTTGTTACTTGATTTGCCTGGTTCCTGCTGTCACGCTGGAGGTGCCATCACTTTTGCGCCAACGTTCGAAGAGGTGGTCGAATCTGCATCGCCATGCAGGACGCAACACCCTTGCTGCGCTTGGTTTTTCCCTTCTCCTTTGGACGGTAGGGCTCCATTCGTTGGATCCGATTCGAAAAGGCATGACGCCTGATGAGTTGTCGTTCATCGTGTTAGGCCTTGTCGAAGTTTTCGCCGGCGTCTTGCTGCTGACAAGCGCTGCGCCAGTCCTCGTTGGCCGGCTTGGCAAGTCGAAAATAATGACCAAGCGGTTTGGGCCTGTGTTGCCCGTTGCTCTTGCCCACCCAATGGCTGCACCGGTGCGCACAGCGGTTGTGATGGGCATGTTCTCCATCACTGTGTTCTCGGTCATCGTGCTCAGTGGTTATGCGGAACAGTTCGATACCTACTCCAGTTCCTTTGTTGAGGAGGCTGAAGGTGAGTATGAACTTCTCTTGACTGGTTCTCGGGCCCGACCGATCGAGTTGCCTGATTCACCCGACGAGTGGAACCTTTCCTCCCCTGTTGCATCCTCCATTGATTCGGTCGCTCGGATTCACAGAAGTCAAGTGTTCCTCGAGAACAGTGAAGGCGATAGGATGCCCTATCTTCTGAGGGGCTTCGACGAGAACTTTTCTGACCACGGCGGATTGCCATTGTACCAGTGGGATAAGGGCCTCGGCGCAACTGCTACCGAGGCATGGATGACCGTTGGTGCGCGCGATGATTTAGTCATCTTAGATGCATCTTTTGGACTTGAATCCATAGCGGATGGAAGCGGTTTGACTCGGCTTAGTTTTTCAATTGGAGAATCAATTTCGCTAATTGATACTTCGAATCCAGGAAACACCCGGAATGTCAAGGTTGCAGGGTTTATGGAACAATCCTCATACTTGTTCTCTGCAGGTGTTTGGATCTCCGATGATGTGGCCATCGAACAGTTCGATGGTCGGCTGACTCGAATGTATGTGAGCGTTGATGATTCTGCTCAATCCTCGGCTGAATTTGAAGGCAGCCAAGGGGCCTTTTCCCCCATTGGGAAATCATCAGATGTCCGGGGCGCATCGGCAGAACTGGCGGAAGATTTGGAACGCTCCCTCAACAGCGAAGGCGTCCAAGCTTCTGTCATCGCAGAAGACGTGATGGTGATCCAATCGCTTGTCCTTGCGTTGTTGGCTATTTTTGAGGCTTACTTGTCCCTCGGGCTGATCGTCGGTATCGCTGGGATTGGAGTGGTCACGGTGCGCTCTGTGTCTGAGCGAACCAAAACCATCGGTGTGCTCCGAGCTTTGGGTTACAAGCGGAGCATGGTGATGGGGACCTTCATTGTGGAGGTGGTTTGGGTCGCCGTCTTTGGGATGCTCAACGGTGTCGTCATCGCCATTGGTTTCCACAGAGCCCTGTATGACACTTTTTGGAAAGATCAAGGGGCTGTATTCAGTTTGCCTTATGGATCAATTGTTGCGGTGTTGGTCGGGGGCCTGGTGATGGTGCTGCTTGCAACGGCGTATCCGATTCGAAAAGCCTCGCTGGTACCTCCATCGGCAGCGCTCCGCGAAGCATAACGCTCGGGTCAAAAATTGAGACTTCAATTTCACGCCGGAGATAAAAAACAAACAAAACCGACGTTTTTGGCATCAGCGTGCGGTACGTTCGGGATACTGCGGATGGTTTTTCTCGACGTATCTTGTGTTTTCTTCTGTTGTCTTACACAAACATTGTTCCTATAGTATAAATACGACGCATGACGTGATAGGGAGTACCGAACCATCGGAGGAATTGAAATGAACAAGACAACACCTATGATTCTCGTTGCAATGTTGATGCTAAGTCTAATGGCTAGTATTGACATCACCGAGCTTGAAGAAACCATTGAAGTTGACGACAGCAGCGCCCGTGCGGGAGCAGATGCTGAAGTCATCGCCATCACCAGCCCGAAAGAAACCACCTGTACCAATGCAGGATGCCGAAACACCCTGAATGCAGGCGAAGATACAGGATTCGAAGCCTACATTCAGAACAGCGGCGATGCTGACATCACCGAATTGGCCTACACCGTTAACGTGTGGCTGTCCGATGGGAACGGCAACCCAACCATGCTCGCAAAGGATGCTGCTGGAAACGATCTCTCGTTCGCCAACGCAAATGTGATGTGTGGCCAAGGCTGTGATTTCTCATCCATTACCAATCCACTTACTGCAGGCAGCGTCTTGGGAGGCGGCAAGTACACCCTCCAATACCAAGGCAACCCAATTGTTTGGACGCCAATCGTTGGTGACTACATCATCGAAGTTGTTGCAGACACACCATCTGATGCTGACGCAGGAAACGACGCACAAACCATCGAGGTCAGCGTCGTCAACTGGTATGACATTCAAGTCGACCTGTCCTGGGACAGCGGCGCAGTAGCCGAAACCGGTGACAACGGAGGCGACCCTATTCCTTGGACCCTTACCGTTATCGCAAACGGCTCTGACACCTTTAACCCTCGAGACGTTATTGTTCGGCTCAAGGGCGAAGGGGACATCACAGGTCTCACAGGCGAAGGCGCTGATCTCTACGCTGAGGCATTCTATGACGTTGAAGTTGGAAGCTCCACCACAGTGGAAGTCTTCACCAACGTTTCGACCGACCCTCCAACGATCACCAACGGAACCCGAAATGTTCTCGCATACATGACCGAATGGACCTTCAGCGGAGAACTCACCTTCGACCAAAGCAACGCTGATGCATCCTATGGCCTCTCTGCAGAATTAATGAGTTACACCCAATACAGCCAATGGGATTCTTGCATTGAAACAGACCCAACCAACAACGAGACTTACAACAACGTGTGCGAAGAAGAATTCTCTCAAGATTCCTATCCAAACACCAACGAAGATGAAATCCTCGGTAGCGCAAGCATCTACCACGACATTCGTGTTGCACGAATGACCGTCGCTCAAGGCTACAACGCAGACGGAACCGGAAACCCAACCAGCATGATGAGCGATGACGCTCCTGCAGACCTCAACGTTGGCGTTTCCTACTTCCACGTTGAAGTTGAACACCGAGGCAGCAGCCCAGGTGTCAACTATGATTGGAACATCACCCTCACAGTAACTGACGCTACAGGTACTGAAAACACAGTTGTCGCTAATTCTTGCGAAACTGGTATTGAACCTTCATACATGTACAAGCCCCTTGGGACCGCTCAGACATTCGATGCTGACGGCAACCCGACTGGCGCAGGCGAACTCACTGGCTATGCTTGCATGATGGTGACCCTCGACGCAGGTGAACACACATTCGATGCAGATTTGGCCCTCGAGCAAAAGACAACCGATGCTCGGCCATCCAACAACGATCGCAGCATGACTGTGGACGTTCGCAACAACAACCCACTCATCCTTTCCTTGGACTTGATGAATGAAGGTGAATTGTTCACCAATCAAGAAGAACCACTTCAGATGTCCGCTCAGGTCTTTGACGTTGATGAACCATCTGGCATGGGCTTGGAATACTCTTGGTCCAACGCTGGTACTGAATTGCCAGGTTGCGAGCGCTCTGCCACCGCACAAACCTGCACCATTCCAATCCTTGACTCGTACGTTACCGCATTCCCGGTCTCGTTCACAGTCTTCGATTCAAACGGCGGATCGACCAGCGAAGAATTGATGCTCACGATTTGGAACAACGGTGGTGCTTCGGCTACAACCGCTTCCGGGATCGCAGTGTCGTACTCGATCAAGTACTTTGCACCAAGCGCCTTCTCCTTGACCGCGGTTGATGCAGACCTTGCCAACTACGCCAACAAGGAACTCCCAAGCTACTCCGGAACTTACAGCGCAGTCGGCGCCGTCGATTACGCACCAGGTACCACCTTCTCCGCCTCAGATGTCCTCACACAATCGATGGACGTTACCGTGGCTAAGGACCTCGGAGCAACTTCGCTTTGGTACGTGACTGATGCAGGTATTTGGACCTTGATTGCTTCCGATACCGTTGATGTTGACGCGACAACAGAGATGTTCGAATACGATTTCGCTGCCGACAGCCCAGTGCTCTCCGCAGGCGCTCTCGTGCTTATGGGCGGTTCACTCGCTCAAGCCGACGTCCCTGACGCCAGCATCGATTCCTTCAGTGCTGCAGCAGCCAAGGGTGGCGCCATCGTGCTCAATTGGGAAGTTGCAGGCACCATGCTCGCATCTGACAGCATCGACATCACCATCTGTGAAGGCGAAGCTGGATGCACCGATGCGTTCACCACCGGACTTGGTGTTGGTACGAGCACCTTCTCCTACTCTGGATCGAACACAGCACACGGTGCATTCTACAACGTTGTTGTCGAGATTTGCAACGAAGTCGGATGCAGCACCCCAAAGGGTGTTGGCAACGTGACTGCTGACAAAGCAGTTGACGGAGACGTTTCAGCAATGAACATGGCAGTGTCAGAAAGCGGCGAGAAGTGGATCGTGAACTGGGACGCAACAGGCGAAACCGCCGATGTCGCCTCTTGGAACGTGTGCTACCAACGTGGCACCTTCGATGCAGCTAACATGCCAACCACCTGCGCTTCGACCGTTACCACCGATGTTGAAATCGACAAGCCTACTGCAAGCGGAACCTACACCTACCACTTCACTGCGGTTCCAGTCGATGCACTCGGTAACACAGCAGCGGCCCCAGCGTTGAACAGCATTGACTACCAACGAGATGCAGACACCTCGAACGTCGACGATGGTACAAACACCACCGGCGACGTTGTTGAAGGCGAAATCCCAACACTTGCTTGGGGCGCCATTGCTGGCGTTGTCATCGCAGCCTTCATTGTTGGCGCATTCATCCTCTCCCGTGGTGGAGATGACGAAGAGAACAAAGATTGGGATTACTGATCACCAACCAGAGTTCTAAGCAACCGTCCCCTTGCGAGGGGAAGAGCCGCTGAGGGGGCCGTTTCGACGGCCCTCTCAGCCCCTTACTTCCATTCGTTTCTTTGTAAGCAAGAAAAAAGTTATTTTTTTGTTCCACCCCACCTTCTTTTTCAAGCCTCAGTTGGCTCGTTTTTTTACCCCGGGCGCTTGCTGCTCTAACCTTCAGAATCAGAATTTTATTATTCCATCCTTTCCAACCGTCTTTTCTTTGAAATGGATTGGATCTTGGAATCTAATTTTTTTGCGGGAAATGCGCTTCGGTATCACGAATCTATATTCTATCTCAACCTTTGGATTCAAAGGTTTCGCACCCCAACTCCTATAAGGGGTGCAAAGCGTGGGATGCTTTGCATACAATCCGTATGGGTGAATGACACATGTTGGGAAATAAGAACACCAAGAGAACGTCAGTCTTCAGCGGCATTGGCATCGCACTGCTGTTGTGCGCTTTGATGGCCCTAATGCCTATGGCTGGGTTCGTCGACAACAACGCAGGCGACGTGGACTTTGTAGATACAAAGGCCACAGCAGAGAATGATTTCTTTGCACTGCCAGAAGCTGTGAAGACAACTGACTACGAACACGAACCATCCGATGAACTGATCGGCATGAGAGACCAAACGACCAAGACCTACATCACTGAAGATGGCAAGTTTGCGCAGCTAAACCACGCTACGCCTGTTCACTTCATGGATGACAGCGGTGCATGGGAAGACATTGATTTGAATGTCGTCGCAACATCCAACGGTTGGGAAGTAACCGATAACACCTACAGCACACATTTCGCTCCAGAAATGGCCTATGGTGTTGCGGTTCAACCAAACCAGTTTGTTGACCCTATCATCACTGGAATCGCACCAATGATCGTGACCCTGGACGAAACTGGCACCGCGCCACAACCGTACCACGTCGCACCTTCGGAAGAAGGCGTGACCGTTGGCGGTAACGTTCTACGGTACCCGATTGCAGAAGGCTTTGACCTCGACTACACCGTCGAGTCAACGCAACTCAAGCAGAACCTCGTCATCCGCGAGCGACCTGTGCTTGAGCCAAACGCTGCTTGGTTCGGTCTTTCGGAAACCATCCAAATTCCATCTGGTTTTGCACTCTACCTCGGCGACGAAATGCTCGGCGAGGACATGACGCAAACTCAGGAATCCCTTGAAATCCGTCACATGGAAACTGGCGAACTGCTTGCAGAAATCCCAGTTCCTACCGTGATTGAAGAAGGGTCCGATGAACCATACACGGCTACCTACTTCATCCAGGTGTTCGGCCCACAAGTTGTCATTACGACAGCAGTGGAAGCTGACTGGTTGATGTCCGAGGACCGTGTTTTCCCGCTTGCTATTGACCCGACCATCAAGGTCTACAGCAACGCTGGTGGTTACTGCTACCGCTACTACCGCAACTGCTACTCGAGTTCCTACCGGTACACGTACAAGTACTACTCGCAGATGCGTTACATGCCATGGCACCGTTACACATTCACTTCGAGCAACGCTCTTCCATCCGGCGCCACTGTTGACGCCATCAGCTGGAAGTCCTACCTCAACTACCGCTCCGGCTCGACTTCAACGTCGGTCACTGCAACAGTTCTCGAGAACTGCGGCTCACCAACGTTGTCATCCTACAGCCATACGATGCCGACTGGCACGTGTTCAGGCGCACTCACCGCAAGCCAGATCCTCACTGGAAGCAGCTACAACTCGGCTGCTTCCCGTCGAATGATCACTTCCTTGTGGAACAGTCCGTCCTTCGACACGTATTCCATTGGTAGCAACGGTTGGAAGACCGCCGACATTTGTACTTCCGCTACCACCTGTGCTTCCGGCACAGCAGCAGGTTACATCACCTCGGCTCAAACCAACGCTGGTACCGTCGGTATCGGTCAAAGAGTGTCAGCCTCGACTTACCTTTACAGTTACACACTGAACAGTGGTTCGTCGAACTCCTACATCGAAATCACCTACTCTGGTGGTTCAGATACGGACGCTCCTTTGTCGAACTTCGTTCCATACTCCGACGTGACTTCGTATGTTGAAGGTGCTCGCACTTTCTTCACAACGTTCACCGACATGTCTGGAATCGATACCACCACTGCCAACGCACCAACGCTCAACTACGCACTCAACAACGGTTCGTACACAAGCGTTACCGCATCAAGCATTGGTACCTGCAGCGCAACATCGTCCGAGTGCCAATTCAAGGCTACAACGGCGACAATCTCTGCTGGTGACTACGTCGAGTACTACTGGAAATTCCAAGATCTTAACACCGCTGGCGGTGCTAACGTCGGATACGACCCAGCGCTCACAGGTTCGCAAACCACTCCAACACCTTACTACTTCGCAGTAGAAGATGTTGCAGATGCTGGAGATGCCAAGAAGCTCACAGTGAAGACAACCGATGTCCACGCTGCTGCTTACTTCTCCCCAGGCGCTAACCAATACTTCGACCGACAGATGACACACTTCGACGGAAGCAACGAATACTACTTCGAATTCGACACCTCGTCGTGTGGAACTGGTAGCAACTCTTGCTTCTACTCCTCGTCGTACTACTTCTACTCGAACTGGATTGTTCAACACACAACAACCGCTTCGTCTGGATACAACGGTATGGGTGGAACCCGATCGAACATCGACCAACTGCACTCTGATGACGGTGGATACCTCACCATCTCTGCTGCAAATGGTCCTGGAATGAACCTCATGTACCTGTACGACAGTTCCAGCAATGCGTTTGCAATGGTCGGAATTGGAACCTCGACTTCGATCTCTGATTCGTTGTCTGGCGGAACCTCTGCTGACGCCAGCCGGTCCTATGGTTACACCAATGCATACAAGATCACGCTCGGCTCCGATTACGGCGGCATGTTTGGCAAGTTCGGATTCGGAAACGAAACCGGCGGTGCTGGAACCAACGCCAACAGACTTTGCGTGACCAGCAATGGATTCACCTACTTCTGGCGCAGCCCATACAGTTCCTACAACGACTGCTCTCCTGCTTACTACTACGCTGGTGCCTACTCTGGTGTCACCACCTACAAGTGGAGCGGGTTTGCTCTCGGTATGGGGTACTACGGCCGAATCGCCTCAACCGGCGATGTCACCTACAAGATTGGTAACGTTGCACCAACACCTGATACGTTCAAGCCCGAATTCACCCATTCTGCGCTCGCTGATTCCCACAGCAAGGACCGAACGATCACCGCAACACTTGCCGATGCAGGCGACCCACCAGCAGGTCTCAACGTGAGCACCTCTGCAGGCGTTGGTCCAACAATGTACTACCGTGTGACGCCTGATGGCGGCTCCGCTGGTTCTTGGACCTCTGTTGTCATGACTCAAGAGTCTGGCAGCACCCGTGCAGAATGCCAGTTGTCGAACTGTGACTGGTCCGCTGATGTCGAAGACCTAGAACGTGGAGACTTTGTTGAATACTACATGAAGGCTCAGGACGTTTCTGCAGTCGCAGGCGGCATCAACACCCAGACCACCTCAACCGAATCTTTCTCGGTCGGTGATCCAAACAAGATGTTTATCGTTGAATGGCGAGACATGGGTTACTCCACCACGGACACCTGTACTTACCAAGCTGTATTCTATGACGTGACAAACGAAATCGAATACAAGTACGACGATGCTTGTACCAACTCGTACGACGCCGGAACCGTTGGTTTCATGGATCAAACACGAACCATGGGACAAACCATCCGTCACCGTACCAGTACGCAGTACATCACCGGAACGAACCCTCACCCAGCCAACTACCGCATCTCGACTTCTTCGACCGGTAGCAGCTACGAGTCGTTCGACCGTGGCCTCTCTGGCTTGGTGAACGCAGATGCCTCGAACATCATGGGATCCTCTGCTGGTACTCCATCCGGATACTATTGTGCATCCAACTACTACTGGAACACATGGGCTAACAAGTGCGCTGACAACATCGCAATGCCTGATGGATTCAACTTTACCTACTTCGGTACAGATTACAATTACACCGACACCAACGACCGCATCAACCTCGGTCGACATGGTAACATGCACTTTGTAAGTTCTGGATCCACAGCACTGGTTCGCAGCATGACCACATGGTATGGAAACATGCCTGAGTTGCCGTACTCGTCGAGCACCTACGCTCGTGCAGGTACAATCGCACCTTACTGGTCGTACTACGGTACTTACTACTGCTACCAAAACAGCAACCTCGACTGTGGTGTTTACTACCGAACCATGCCTTTCGAAGGCAAGGGAACAGACGTGAGTTCTGACATCACCCAAGATACCACTTGGGATTTGGAAGACAGCCCAATCCGCATCAACCCTAGCAACGACTACCTCACCATCTCTGCAGACTTGACCATCCAACCTGGCGTTTTGATTCAAGTCGCAGCTGGCAAGGGAATTTCGTTCGATGGAACATGCGACCAAATGACCCTCAACGGTAACAGCACTGACCACATCCTCTTCGAGGGTGCAGACGGCGCTGAGTGGACTGGAATGGCATTCACCGCTGCTTGCGCTGCAGGCACCGATGACCGTCACGTCTTCTCCTACGTTGACTTCAAGAACACCACCGATGCAGCAATCTCCGCTGGTTCACGCCACGGCTCTTCGCCAAGCACCAACTCCAATGTTGGCAACTTTACGATGGACCATGTGACGTTCTCCAACGTTGGATCTGCTTTCTCTCACGGAAGCGGACAAGGCACAGTTGTGTCCATGAGCAACTTCAACATCGACGGGGCTTCTTCGTCCTGTTTCGACTTCGCTGAAGACACCGTGGCTACATTGACTGAAGGTGTCATGAAAGACTGTAACACCGACGGCAACGCCGGTGCTGGTGCAATCGTTAACGTAGCAGGTTCCACTGGTGGATCGTTGTTCCTTGAGAACACCACCGTGACCAACGCATACGTGAACCTCATCGATGTTGACTTCGCAACCGTGACCGTCAGCAACGTGACCGCTGCAGTGACCACAACGCTACCTGGTTCCTCCACCACCATCCAAACCGGAGACGCATTCGCCTCCGCAGCAGGCAGTGGCAGTGAAGTTACTTTGTTCAACTTTGATGCTGACGATTACACCACTGTTTCGATTGAAGCAATGGACGCAATCTCAATGACGACAGTTGACTTTGGAACTGCATCCCTGACCATGACCCCTGGCGGCACATCGAGTACAGGTAACGGACCATCTGGCGATAACGCAGTCTTTGACGATGTTACCGTTGGCAACACCGCTATGACACGTATTCAACCAGGTACATTTGACAGCGTCACCATGGGAACATTCACCATGACTGGCAACGCTATCACCTCGACCCTGGTTTCCATGAACAACATGGATGCTACCAGTGTTTCTTTGAACGACTGTGGATGGAACATTCACATGAACAGTGTAACCGCAACTGGTTTCAGTGTTCTTGGATGCTCTGCTGCACCTTCTAAGTTGACCATCGAGAATTCAGACATCACCCACAGCAACACGGTCACTCCAATGCTCTACGCACGATACGCTACCGTTACTGTTGGTCAATCTGACGTGACAACCTCGGGTACAGGCCTTGCAGACTTTGCATACGCTGACACCAACGCTGATGTCCGTATGATTCATGTCCTCGTTGACGGAGCTACCTCCGCCTACGATGGATCTGATGGCATGGTCACATCCTCCAGTTCTTCGGAAATCTGGTACGGTGGACTTGCAAGCGCTTACACCTACCGCAATGCACTCATCAACGGTGTGGCATCAACCGTGTACAAGTCGGGGCATTACGTCTCCGCTACGGTTGTTGACTCATCTGGCTCCGAAATTTTCGAAGTTGGGTCTCACATCACCGATGCTTCGGGTATGGCTACTGTTTGGGTCATTACTGGTGACGAATCTGGTAACTCTTACGACGACCACAACTTGCGAGCATTCGGTGCAGCAGGACAGAACGAAACCCTTCACACGGATTCATGGTACCCTACAGACGGTACCTACACCGTGGGAGACACAATCGATCTCTTGCTTGAACCCGCTCCTGTGGAATTCGACGCAGCAGGTATGGACTGCGCATGGATTGCGGCTAACACAACCCTTGCTACGACCTACAACGCTGGATTGAATGCATACGTCTTTGACAGCACACCAATGACTTTGGCAGCAGATCTTGAACTCGACGGATGCAACATCATCCTCTTGGGCTCGGTCCTAAAGGTTCGAAGCACAGCAACAAGCACCCCTTGGCTGAACATCTCTGATGGCGGTTCGCTTACGGTTACACTTTCACCTGACACCGGCGCAGTCGGCGAAGTGAAAGCAATTTCAAGCACCTATGGACTCCACATGGACATCCAAGATGGTACGCTCGAACTTGATGGTGGAACCCTACGTGACGTCGCTCAAGACTCCGCTACAGGCGCTGCCCTCATGGTCGGCGACGGTGCTACGTTCATCATGAAGAACAGCGCTACTGTTTTCGGCGCTACCACTGCGAACTCTGAAATGGCTACGGTCAAGGTAATGGGTGGAACTGTGAACATCGCAGACTCCAGCATTATCAACTCCAAGCAAGCAGGATCTGGTACCGGAACCGCCCTTTGGGTGGAAGCATCTGGTGGTACCATCGAGAACGTGATCGTGAAGAACGCAGCTGTGGGTATCCAATCCTACAACGGCGCTCCACAGGTTGACGGATTCACCTCGACTGACAACACCGTTGGTGTCGATGTCTACGGTGGTATGTCACTCCCAACCGTTTACCGCAGTACTTTGCTTAGCGGTGAGAACACTGGTTGGAAAACCCACAAGATCGACTTGTCGACCTACCTCTCGGAAGACTACCTCCAAGTTGGCTGGAACAGTATTTACGGTGGCGGAAACGCTCACCCAACATACAACTACGCTACTTCGAAGTACTACATGATCACTGACCGATACAACATTGAATTGGAAGATGTCAACGGCAACACCTGGAACATCACCGATTCATCTGACCTCGGTTACTACCCATACAGTGCTGCAGACCCAGCATCTGGCGTCGGTTCAACCGCTGCCTACGCTGCTGGTGCTACCGGTGGTGTACCAAGTTGGTCGTGTGACTACTACGGCTACTCGTACGGTCCTAACTACCCATCAAGCTTTGAGGGCTACTTCTACTACATGTGGCGCTACTGGCCTGGCGGTCCTGGAACAACCCCGTCTTACCCTGCTTACTACCAAGCTCCTTCTGAGTTCGGTTTCGGCTGGGAAAACATTGACGGCGTTAGCCCAACTGGATCATACGCTTACTACCCGTACCACTACTGGGGTTACTACTACACCTCTTACCACGGTGGTACCAACGGACCATTCACGCCTCCTGAAGGCTATGGTGGCGGATACCCATCCAGTTACAACGTCTGCCTTGACTATGCGTACTCATACTACATGAGTCCAGGACAAGGTGCACGCTTGACCATGCCTACCGTTGACATCTCGGCCTCGAACATCTCAAAGGTTTCTCTGTACGTTGACGTCCTGCACAACCGTGCTGACAACTTCCAAGATCGCTTGGAGTTCGTCGCTCGTGCAGGCAACGATGCCAGCACCCTTGGTGAATACGTCCGAGAATCCGGTACGCCTCTATTCAAGGACGGTTCCATCACTGGAGCTGAAAATGGTATTGAAATTGGTGGAGCATACGCTGCAGGTTCGTTTGAGAACATCGCAGTCACCTCCCCAGTCGATTCCGGTCTTGAAGTGACAGGTCAATCCGCAGCGGTTGTTGACGGATTGGAAGTCAACGGCGGCACATACGGTGTCCTCGTTGGCAGTTCCGCATCCGGTTCAATTGAACTTGCAAACCTCGACCTTGACAGCCAAACTTCCGCTGGTGTTTACTACGCTAAGGACATCTCTGGAGATGTCACTGGTTCGGTTACCAACAGCGCAGGTGCAGCGTTCAAGTACGGGCAAAACACTGACAACGCTGTCACGATGTCCGGCATGACGATTTCGACCAACGCAGTTGGTATCGAAACTGCGGGTGCAGCTGAGTTTACTCTGACTGACATGACCATGTCGAACGGCAAGGACTTTGCAATCAGCGGAAGTTCGATGATTGAATTCATTGAAGGAACCGTCGATGTGGACTCTGTCGATGTCACAGGCACAGGTTTGTTCACCCGTATGCGTACGGTTGACGTGACCCTCTCTGCTGACTCGAATCCAGTCGCTGATGCTACTGTTACCCTCCTTGACGCCGATGGCGGTGCAGCGGGTGCAGCTCTCACCAACTCGACTGGTGTGGCAAACGACATCACGTTCGTGACCGCTACCGTAGACAAGGTCGGAAAGACCGTTCCATCGCTTAGTGGATACAAAGCAATGACCGTTGCAGAAGTGTTCTACAACAACACTGTTGCTGACTTCCGCTATGCCAACACGGGCGTTACGCTCAGTGATGCAGCAGGAAACGCAGAATCAATTGCTCTGACGACCAAGATCACACACCGTGTTTGCTGGTACTCTTCGAGCACCGCATACGATACCGTATCACCTTGTTCAGGTTCGTTCTCGACCTCGGGATCCCGAACCCTCAGCGACGGTAACGGCGGTACTGTGACCGAATACGGTTACTACGGCGGTGTTGGAGCGAACCTCGCTAACCAGATTGTCATGGTTGACGTTCCGTACATCTACCTCAACGGTAACACGGATTACAACTTCAACGGTTCGACGCTGCTTTCAACCGGCGTCTATGATTTCTACGGAAATCAACGCTGGTACAGCAAGAGCCCTGGTGGCAGTGGTTTCTACATGAACGACGGTGGCATCTACGGTGTCGCAGTTGATGAAGACACAAGCGAACCTTACGGTATCCAAATTGGTGACTACTTCTACAGCATGAACAACTTTGTTGCAAACAACTCGATCTTCTCGAATGTCGCAACGATTGATATTGCGAATGGATATAATTATAACAATAATTATGAATGGGAAGTCGAAACTTTGGCGCTCACCAACTCGACCATCACGCACTACAAGGGTTACACCTCGTTGAACAACGCTATCCAAATCACCGACATCTGCATGCAGGTGTCTGGTGGCGATAACGGTCTCATCCACGGTAACACCTTCAACAACTGTGGTGTAGGTATCATGCTTGAGCGTGCGACCTACTACAGCTACCACAACGGTGTGGTCGGCGCAGACAACATCACCATTTCTGGTAATACCTTCAACGACGGTGGCGAAATCGCCGATGTTTGGGCATACACCAACGGTGACGCTGACTACGCAGAGATCTCTGGAAACACCTTCAACTCTGGTGATACCAGCAACGGTGCAGTTGCATTCTACCCTGGTGACCATGAAGGTGCAGTTATTGCGGACAACACCATCAACACGTTGAAAACCGGTATCTACATGGTGAACGCCCTTGACTTCACAGTTTCTGGCAACACCATCAACGGAGCCGGCGACTCAGCATACGCTGGTGTCGACGTCAACGGTGGCTATGGTGACGTGACAGGCAACACATTGATTGACGCCGACGGCGGTATCGTGCTTGACTCGATGACTAACCCTCCAGCGCCAACCAGTTCGCTCTGTACCATCCGAGCTTACAGTTACTCGTCTGGACCTACAACCTGTGCAGTAACCCTCGCTACAGGCAAGGTCATGGCGGTTAACATCCAGACCGATTCGTGGGGCTATGAAGCAAGCATCACCATCGCCAAGCCTGACGGTACGACCGATTCGTGGCCAACCAACACGTTCGCAAGCAACACTGCTTACGAGCCACTGGTCAGCTACAGCGATGCTGGAAGCTACACCTTGACGCTCCGTGACTCATACGGTGACGGTGGTACTGACGTCTTCATGGTTGAAGGCGGCGCTGCTGGCGGCTACACTGGCCCAAGCATTGCTGAAAACACCATTGAGCTGTCCGCTGGACGTGTTGCTCCAAACGCTATCGGTCTCCTTATGGAAGACTGTGCTGGTGTGCAGATCAACTCGGCGAACAACTCCGTGACCCTATCGGACGCTGCAATGGTTATCAGCAACTGTGACGTTTCTGATGTTGGCTCCACCTTCCAAGGAGATGGAACTGCATCCACCAACGGAATTGACGCTGACGACCTTAACGGTGACTCCCTGACCTTGTCGGGCACCACCGTGAGCGGCTACGAAACCGGTGTGACCAAGACGAGCGGTGCGCTTTACCTCACTGGCGATGCTTCACTCACTGGTACCTCATACGGTGCCTACGTGGATGACGCAACCGTGAGCGCAATCACTGCTCACGTTGATGGTGGCGCAACTGGAACAGGACTCTATGTCATCGACTCCGATGATGTTTGGGTTTATCCAATGAACGCCTCTGGACTCGTCGGCATGTACGTCGAAAACTCTCCGTTCCGTTGGGACGGAGGTACGGTTGATGCAACCACTGCTCTTGAAGTCGTGGAAGCACAAGGAAGTGTTGAAAACATGACCTGGACCGCTTCGACCAACCAAATCAACGCTGGCAGCAATGCCTACGTGACCTCGATCGGTAACACGATTGACGCCTCGAAGTTGATTGTCGATGCATCCGCTACCATTGATGAAGCAAACTTGTTCTCGATGACCTCGACTCACTTGACTGCTGCCCCTTCCAAGGAAGTCAGCATGCTCATTCAGTCGACTGACGGATCACGTGCTTCCTACGTGTCCACAAGTTTCCAACCTGAAGTCATGAACATTGACGGATCGATGGACGACTGGAACGGTGGAAATGACCTCAACCCATCTGGCTATGCAATGCCAGGTATCATGAGCGGCGACGGAACCAACGACATGGGAATTACCTACATCGAAGGCGACGACCTGTACATCGGTCTATCCGGTGTGGATCTCTCAACAAGCGACTTGCTCATCTACCTCAGTGTTGATGGCGCAGGAAGCAGCGTTGGATACAACCTCGGTGGAGAACACAACTTGCCTTTCCAAGCCAACTACGTGCTTTGGGCAGACAGTGAGTCCTCTTACGACTTGTACAGCTACGGCTTCCTCGGCTGGGGCCCAACTTCACTCAGCACCGCTGCAGTGGACATGGACTTCTCCACCGACTTCGCTGAGATTGCTATTCCATTCTCCCGAATGGGTGGCACACCAAGCCAAGTCGACATCGTGGCAATCGTCCAAGGCGAAACCACCGCTGATGTGAGTACGGTTCACCCGACTCAAACCATCGACGCTGCGAACACCATCCAATCGTTCACCGAATACATGACCGTCGAGCTAACCCACGATGATCTGTCCTCTGGTGCAATCTCTGACGAAGTGCTCGTGTACCGCTCCTACAAGGGCAGCAACACACCAAGCGTCGCGAAGAACTACGATGTGATGATCAAGACCGAAGCAGACTGTGCCTACGATTGGGCTACAACTGACAACGTCTCGCTCGCAACCAACGTGAACTTGAACATGGACATGGCCCGTGCCTGCCCTGAAATTCAAGCTGAATTGGCTGACGTGATGGTTGACGAAGACTCTGGTGAATACACCTTCAGCCTGACCAACATGGCTGATGATGTGCAGGACGAAGAGGCAAGCCTCTCTTGGGTCTCGACCTCCGGAAACATTGTCGCTTACGACAACGTTCTCGTTGACTGGGCTCAGAACGGACACACAGTGACCATCGTTCCTATGGACGACCAATTTGGTACCATGGAGTATGAGTTCACAGTGACTGACAGCAACGGATTGACCGACACCAAGAACATCTCGTTCGAGGTTGTTAACGTCAACGACGCACCTGTGATCTGCAACGTGGAGCAAACTGACTGCTTGCCAATCTTCTCTGAAGATGACATCTACACCAACATCTTGGCAGAAGGTTTCGGCGTGCACAGTAAGTTCCTTGGAAACGTGTCAAACGCTTCCAAGTCCTACATCCGTGACATGGCTAACGAGCAAACGCCCGACCGCCAAGTCTACGATTGGGATGCAAGCATTCCTGCTGACTGTATCGCATTCACTGTTGAAGTGAACGCACTGAACGAACTTGTGATCACCGAGAACACGAACAACGAACTCGGTGGAACTTGTACGGTGACCCTTACCCTGGCTGATGACGCTGCTGCAAACAGTGAAGCAACTCCTTACGAAGTTGCCTTCTCCGTTGCTCCAGTGAACGACGCACCTGTCATCCCAACATGGGACCGACAGAACGGTACGGTCATGGAAGCCGGAAACGGCTCCATCCCTGCAGCACCATGGCAGATCAGCTTGATGGAAGACGATGTGTCGACCGAGAACTTGACCTACGACCTAAGCTCCGTGATGACAGATGTTGACCACAACCTCTCTGACCTCACATGGACCGTTGAGCCAACGTCTCAATGTGATTACACGAACTACTTCACCACAACCATCGTTGTGGACAAACTCGTGTTCACACTGATTCCTGACGCAACGACCAACGCTAAGGATTGGGAAATCGATTACCTCAACGACAACGGTATCCACCAAATCGGACCATCTGGCTCCGAGTTCTGTAAGATCCGCTTGGTCCTCGAGGACACCGCAACTGCCCCAAGTTACGTGCCAAACTACGACACCACCTTGATGCCAATCGCAGCCTACCAACAAGGCCAAGATGACATCGAAATCGGTGTCCGTGTCGAAAACGTTCGTGAGCAAGTCGCTGACTACTACCTAGACAGCGTCTCTGGCTTCGACTTCAACGGCGTGACCAACATCATGACTGGTACCTACGTGCCGGTTACTGTGAAGGTCGGCGCTGGTGGCGACGAAGGACCGTTCACCTACGATCACATGCTTGCTGTGACCTTCCACTCGGATGGACACACTGAGGACGAGCAAACTCGATACTACACCGTTCCATCCTACGGAACGAATGTGGCCTTCGACGAAATGGTCTACATCACCAAGGACACCACCAATGTGTGGGTTGAAATGGATGTTGTGACTTGCTTGAACGACCCATGTGACTTGACCGCAGCAGTCTCGGACCGCTTCCAGACCGACGACCCAGCATCCCACCGTGCCAACAACAACGGCATCCAGGGCGC
>TARA_B110000459_G_scaffold33319_2_pt1 | contig 23845 bp, 15 predicted proteins | sample TARA_B110000459 | Tara Oceans TARA_B110000459 (sample SAMEA4398296) | marine metagenome | biome: Polar Biome; feature: [SRF] surface water layer (ENVO:00010504); material: water (ENVO:00002006), including particulate matter (ENVO:01000060) such as... | depth 5 m | reverse complement strand
AACTCAAGTCATTTAAGCCTCGAAAAATTAGAGATTGAGGTTGAAACTGAGTTAAATAAGCCTGAAATCGTAAAGGTCAAAGAAGACGAAGCTAAACCTACCGGCACACTCGATCTAAATGAAGAGAATTTAGCGAGTTCTTGGAAGCATTTTCTTGAATCCTTAGCTAAAGAGAATAATAAAAGTCTCTTACACAGTATTAATGATAAAAATCCAACCCTGAATGGGAAATTTATTGAACTTATTGCAGACAGTCAAGTGGAAGCTTCGCTTATTGAAAAAAATGTTTTAACCATTACTGGATTCCTCAGAACACGCTTAAACGTGACCGATTTAAAAGTAAATATTATCGTTGAAGAGGACGAAGCTAAACAGCGAATAATTCTCAACCAAAAAGAAAAATTCCAGCGAATGCAGACAACTAACCCTTCCTTAAAATTGTTAGTTGATAAATTAGATTTAGAACTAGAAAGATAAAGACTTATGAAAAATTATATTTTATGGATATTAGCCGTTGTATGCTTAGTAGCTTGCAAAAAGATTCCTTCGAAAACTACAACTTACTCACATGATTTCGAAATGGTCAAAGGCGACCCCAGCAATACCTTAATTTACACCTTAGAAAACGGGCTTAAAGTCTATCTATCCGTAAATGAACTTGAGCCACGAATTCAGACCTTAATAGCCGTAAAAGCAGGTTCAAAATTTGATCCAGAAGAAACCACTGGACTGGCGCATTACCTGGAGCATATGATGTTTAAAGGCACTCACAATATGGGAACTAAGGATTGGTCTTCAGAAAAAGACATTTTAGATCAAATAGCTGCCACTTTCGAACAACACAAAGAAGAAAAAAATCCTAAACAGAAAGTAGCGCTTTATGCAAAAATTGATAGTTTGTCTTTAGAGGCCTCCAAGTTTGCCATTGCCAATGAATACGATAAAATGGTTTCGAGTTTAGGTGCAAAAGGGACGAATGCATATACCTCCAATGATGAAACGGTATACATGAATGATATTCCATCCAATGAAATAGAAAAGTGGCTGAAATTGGAAGGAGAGAGATTCCAAACCCTAGTACTGCGATTATTTCACACTGAACTAGAAACAGTTTATGAAGAGTTTAATCGTTCACAAGATTCTGATAATCGATGGGTTTATCAAGGTGTTCTTGAAGGCCTACTACCCAATCATCCTTATGGGACGCAGACGACAATAGGTGTAGGTGAGCATTTAAAAAATCCATCATTGTATAACATACATGAATATTTTGACACCTATTACGTTCCTAATAATATTGCAATATGTTTATCCGGTGATTTAGATCCCGATCAAACGGTTGATATTATTGAAGAGTATTTCGGAAAATGGGAACGCAAAGATGTTCCTGAATTTGTTGCCAACCAAGATATAGAGCTAAGTGAAGCAATAAGCAAAGAGACTTTTGGCCCTCAACAGGAGTTATTGTACCTGGGGTTTAAGTTTGATGGGGCTGGATCAAAGGAAGCTAGAATGATTCAGATCATTGACATGTTGCTTGCCAATAGTCAAGCTGGACTCATTGATATCGATCTTGTGTTAAAACAGAAGGTTTTAAATGCAAGCTCGTTTGCACAAATTCTCAAAGACCACTCCATTCACTTTTTATATGGAATACCAAAAGAAAATCAAAGTCTTGAGGAAGTTAAAGATTTACTTTTAGCAGAATTACAGAAAATTAAACAAGGTGATTTTGACGAGTGGTTACTCGAAGCTGTGGTGAATGACTTAAAAATAAGTAGAATAAAAAGTCTTGAGACCAACAGAGGGAGAGCTTCCTTAATGATTGATGCGTTTATCAATGAATTGGATTACCAAGATGTTGTTTTTGACCATGATAGTATGGCACTTGTCACAAAAGCTGAAGTCATTGAATTTGTCAATGAGCACTATGGAGAAAATTATGTAGTTTCTTACAAGCGCATAGGTGAATCTGATCGACATAGCGTTCCGAAACCAAAAATCACGGCGGTAGAGGTAGATAGAGAAAATCAATCCGCATTTTATATGGAGTTTGATAGCCTTCCTTCTAAGCGCTTAACTCCTAAGTTCCTTGATTTTGAAAAGGATATCACCTTGAGTAAACTTAACGATGTTGAAATAGCCTATGCTGAAAATAAGAATAATGAGGTTTTCAATTTGTACTACTTGTTTGATTTAGGCACTAATACGGATAAAGAGTTAGCCTTAGCGATTCAGTATCTGCCTTATTTGGGGACATCCACATATAGCGCTGAGGACTTGCAAAAAGAATTTTATCGCTATGGATTAGAGTTTGGAGTAAATGCTGGAAGTGATCAGGTTTCTGTTTCATTGACAGGGCTAGAAGAAAATTTAGATAAAGGCATTGAGCTTTTTGAGCACATATTAGCCAATGTGCAGGCAGATTCTTCGGTTTATGCCGAATTGGTAAGTGATGTATTAAAAGCTAGAGTGAATGCCAAGCTCGACAAAAACACCATATTGAGAAGCGGACTAGGGTCTTATGCCAAATATGGTCCTGTTAATCCTTTTACTGATCGATTAAGTATGGAACAAATAGAATCAATGCGTGTAGATAGTTTGGTCAAAAAAATTCATGCCTTGAGCAATATAGAGCATCGAATATTTTACTTTGGTGCCATGAGTCTATATAAGGTTAAGGGTCTAATAGCCAAACATCATACAAATACCTCAAAGCTAAATCCTATTCCTAAAGAGAAAAAATTTGAAGAATTAGTTACTTCGTCGAACAAGGTGTTTTATGCACCTTATGATATGCAGCAGGTGGAGATATTTTTTATTTCTAAAGATGAAGTATTTAATCCCGAAATGTTAGCAGGTATAAAGTTGTTTAATGAATATTTTGGTGCGGGCTTATCCTCTATTGTTTTTCAGGAGATTAGAGAGAAGAAAGCATTAGCTTATTCTGCGTATAGCTATATTTCAACACCTACAGCTAAAGAGAAAAGCCATTATGTGAACGCCTATATCGGAACGCAAGCTGACAAGCTAAGCGATGCCACATCGGCCATGTTTGAGTTAATGAATGATATGCCAGAGGCCGAAATGCAATTTAATGCAGCGAAAGAAGCCGTTACCAAAAAGTTGGAAAGTGATTGGACAACAGGTTCAAATGTATATTGGCAATATGAACGAGCGAAAAAACTAGGAGTTAATTACGATTTGAATCAAAAAATTTATACCCAAGTGCAAGAGATGGAGCTTAGTGATCTAAAAATATTTTTTAACAATCATGTTAAGGGAAATGAATACAGTATCTGCGTCATAGGTAATAAATCAAATATGGACTTTGGTGCGCTTGAGACTTTAGGAGAATTGAAGCAGTTGGAGTTGGAAGAATTATTCGGCTATTAATGTCCTAAAATGGAAAAAGGTCAAAACTGAATGTTTGACCTTTTACGCTAAACTAACTAACTTAACTAACTAAATGAGGTAACTACTCCTCAGAGGAAACTACGCCTCTCCCCATTAAATACGGAAGTTCTTATCGGAAGGTTTCATTTTTGTTGCTTTTTTTTAATTTTATTCTCATTTTTTCGCCTAGCCAACTATAAACCATTGGTATACAGGTGTAAACAAGCACATCAATTTTTAAACAAATCTCAATTTATTACTTTTTAAAGGCTACCTTTGCGCTCATTTTTAAAGAACTATTTCAAGCATGAAGGCATACATAAAAAATTTCACCAAAAATCCCAAGAATGACATTCTCTCTGGACTTACTGTTGCTCTGGCATTGGTGCCAGAAGCAGTAGCTTTTGCTTTTGTTGCGGGAATTGACCCCTTAGTTGGATTATATGGCGCATTCATGATGGGTATTGTTACTGCCCTTTTCGGTGGCAGACCCGGAATGATTTCAGGAGCTACAGGCGCTATGGCCGTGGTTATGATTCATTTGATTAAAGAAGGAAACGAAGTTGGCGCAGTAATGGGCCTAGGAGATGGTTACTTAGGCTTGCAATGGCTTTTTATCACGCTACTTTTTGTAGGAGTAATACAGATTTTAGCAGGCTTATTTAAGCTCGGTAAGTTTGTGCGACTAATTCCCTACTCAGTGATGCTTGGTTTTGTAAATGGCCTTGCAATAGTCATTTTCCTTTCACAATTGGATATGTTTAAAAACGGACCAATAGGAGCTAAAGAATGGTTACAAGGTCCTCAAATGTTTATGATGCTGGGGCTTGTAGCTCTTACCATGGGGATCATGTATGGCCTGCCAAAGATTACTAAGAAAATTCCTGCTGCTCTAGTAGCTATCTTTGTTGTCGCAGCAATCACCATATTCGGCAAATTAGATGTAAGCACAGTAGGCTCATTTATTAAAGAAGGCGGTGGAACTGGATTAGAAGGGAGCTTGCCTAAATTTCAAAATCAAATATTTCAATTGTTCTACACCTTAAAAGGTCATTGGGCAACTATATTTTCAACTGCCTTTATACTTGCCGCTGTCGGATTGATTGAATCCCTGATGACCCTTAACCTGATAGATGATTTAACAGAATCAAGGGGAAGTGGGAATAAGGAATGTTTGGCACAAGGTGGAGCAAACATATTAAACGGTTTGTTTGGTGGAATGGGTGGATGCGCAATGATTGGTCAATCCATCATAAATGTAAACTCGGGTGGTCGAGGTCGTTTATCCGGAGTTGTTGCTGCATTAGCTTTGCTCGCATTTATTCTATTTGGAGCTCCACTAATTGAACAAATACCAATTGCGGCCCTAGTAGGTGTAATGTTTATGGTGGTCATTGGAACATTCGCTTGGAGTAGTTTTAGAATATTACATAAAATTCCTTTAGCAGATACTATAGTGCTTGTTACGGTATCGGCAATCACAGTGTGGCAAGATTTAGCTGTTGCGGTTATAGCGGGAGTTATTATATCTGCCTTAGTTTTTGCTTGGAAGAATGCAACAATGATTCGAGCACGAAAACGTATTAAAGAAGATGGCACTAAAGTCTATGAAATTTGGGGACCTTTATTCTTTGGCTCAACACAGGAATTTGCTGCAAAATTTGACCCAAAAACAGACCCACATAAAGTGGAAATTGATTTTATTGAATCAAAGGTTGCGGATCATTCTGCAGTCGAAGCGCTAAAGAATATTGCCAATAAGTATTTAGACTTAAATAAAGAAATTAAACTTGTTCATTTAAGTGAAGAATGCAAAGAGATACTTTTAAAGGCTAATCCAAAATTCAAAAATGTAATCGAAAACACTATAGATGACCCCCGATATCATGTAGTTTCCGATTATGTGGACTTAGAAGTCTAATAGGAAATCATGGACCTTTATTATTTTTACTTCATAATAATACAAAACGAAATCCATACACGATATAGTGCTAAAATTATAGCGTCTAAATAGCACCCTTTAACTCCTGATTGAAGCGTAGTTTTTTTGCAGACAATGCTCTATTTATTGTCCTACTTCCAAATCTTCAGACTTTAGCTACCCTTTCACTCTTTTGAAATATGTATCTTTAACCTACTAAACCATGCAACATGAAAACAAACAAGCAAGAAGCTCTCGATTACCACAGTCAAGGTAGGAAAGGGAAGATTGAAGTTATTCCAAGTAAACCAACGAGCACTCAACGAGATTTGTCTTTGGCTTATTCACCCGGTGTAGCAGAACCCTGCATAGCTATTCATGAGAACCCCGAAGATGTTTATAAATACACAGCTAAAGGAAACTTAGTCGCTGTCATATCGAATGGAACGGCTGTTTTAGGACTAGGTGACTTAGGGCCTGAAGCGTCTAAACCTGTAATGGAAGGAAAGGGTTTATTGTTCAAGATCTTTGCAGATATTGATGTATTTGATATTGAGATTAATGAGACTGATGTCGATGCTTTCGTAAAAACAGTTAAAGCCATTGCCCCCACCTTTGGCGGAATTAATTTAGAAGATTTAAAAGCTCCTGAAGCTTTTGAAATAGAGCGCCGGCTCAAAGAAGAATTGCAGATTCCAATCATGCATGACGATCAGCACGGTACAGCGATAATCTCTTCAGCTGCCTTATTAAATGCATTAGAGATTGCAGAAAAGAAAATAGGAAATGTAAAAGTTATCGTCAATGGAGCCGGCGCATCAGCTATATCTTGTGCGAAATTGTATATAGCTCTTGGTGTTAAAAAGAATAACATCTATATGTTTGATTCTAAAGGTTTAATTACATCGCAGCGAGAAAACCTCGATGAGCATAAGCAGTTGTTTGCTCGTAAAGATGGAGAAATCTCCTTATTGGAAGCCATGAAAGATGCGGATGTTTTCCTGGGCTTATCCAAAGGCAACGTAATTGCCAAGGGTATGATAAAAAGCATGGCAAATAATCCTATTGTCTTTGCTTTAGCCAATCCTGATCCAGAGATTCCCTATGAGGATGCCATCGCTGCGCGTAAGGATATTATCATGGCCACTGGTCGAAGTGATCATCCTAATCAAGTAAACAATGTATTGGGCTTCCCCTTCATTTTTAGAGGGGCCTTGGATGTCAGAGCAACTTGTATCAATGAAGAAATGAAATTGGCTGCTGTAGTTGCCATTGCAAAAATTGCTAAGGAAACCGTTCCTGAAGAAGTGAATGAAGCCTACAGCGAAAGAAATCTCAGCTTCGGTAGAGAGTTGATTATACCGAAACCATTAGACCCACGTCTAATATCAAGAATAGCTCCAGCTGTAGCTAAAGCTGCTATGGAAAGCGGTGTGGCTAAAGCGCCAATAACTGACTGGGACCGATATGATTTAGAATTAAAGAAAAGATTAGGACTTGATAACAAGCTTATCAAAAACATTACTCAACGAGCCAAAAAGAAACCTAAAAAAGTAGTTTTTGCAGAAGCGGATAATTATAAAATTCTAAAAGCGGCCTATCTTGCTCATGACGAAGGAATTGCAATCCCTATCCTCTTAGGCAACAAAGAGAAAATCTATGACATGATGGAAGAGTATAACCTTCAATTTAAATGTAAGGTTATTGATCCACGTGAAAAGTCAGAAAAGGCAAGGCGAGCGAAATACGCAAAAATCTTATTTGATAAAAGAAAGCGCAGAGGTTTGACTTTATACGAAGCAGAAAAATTGATGCATGAAAGAAACTATTTTGGCTCAGCTATGGTAGAAACGGCCGATGCAGATGCGCTAATTTCGGGATTAACAAGAAATTATTCGACTGCTATTAAACCCGCTTTACAGGTCATTGGCGTGGAGGAAGGTGTTTCAAGGATTGCTGGAATGTATATTATGATTACAAAAGATGGTCCTTTCTTTTTTGCTGATACCACAGTTAATTTGAATCCTTGCGCTGAAGAGATTGCTGATATAACTAAACTAGTTGTTCGTGAAGTAAGGAAACTAAATATTGAACCAAGGGTTGCGCTTCTTTCCTACTCTAATTTCGGTTCAAATGAAGGAGAAGATGCTGTTAAAATGGGGAATGCATTGAAGTTACTCAAAGAGGATAAGGACCTTATTGTTGACGGTGAAATTCAAGCAAATTTTGCACTGAATACAGAATTAGTGGATGACTTCTTCAGTTTTTCGGCCTTAGCAAAAAAGAGTGCAAACACCCTAATCTTTCCGAACCTGTCTTCGGGCAATATTTCTTACAAGTTAATTCAGGAAATGACGCAAGTTGAATCTATTGGGCCAGTACTTATAGGTATGAAAAAACCTGTCCACGTGCTTCAGATTGGCTCCTCGGTCCGTGAAATACTAAATATGGTAAGCATCGCGGTAACAGATGCCCAAGGCAAAACTTTTTAAGTGCTTAGAGTAGGATTATACTTGTAAAGCAATACTAGCGATTACTAGTAAACTAGACTACGATATTCACTATTCGTCCAGGAACGAAGATGAATTTTCGCAGCTCTTTACCTTCTACCCATTTCTGAACAACGGCATTAGCCAACACTTGAGCTTTCGCATCTTCCTGCGAAACATCCGCTGCTAAGTCAATCTTTACGCGCATTTTTCCATTGATGGAAACCGGATAATTAATCACGGATTCCGTCAGATACTTTTCTTCAAATTCCGGATAAGACACATCTTTTACAACAGAGCTTTCATGACCCAATTGTTCCCAAAGTTCTTCTGAAATATGGGGTGCAAATGGTGATAATAACTTAACCAATTCAGTCAATACAGCGCGATTATTACATTTCATTTCACCTAAATCATTTACACAAATCATAAATGCGGACACGCAGGTATTGAAAGAAAAGCGTTCTACATCGTCATTTACTTTTTTGATACACGTATGCAAGACTTTCATTTCTTTCTCAGAAGCTTTGCCATCAGAAACTACAAAATTATCCGCAGTATCATGAAAGAGATTCCAAGTTTTACGCAAGAACTTAGCAACACCATCGATTCCTTTTGTTTGCCAAGGTTTGTGATTCTCAATAGGTCCAAGAAACATTTCAAACATTCGAAAACAATCTGCTCCGTATTGCTCAATAACATCATCAGGGCTCACTACATTATGCTTGGACTTAGACATCTTCTCTACCTCATGACCAACAATGTATTTACCATCTTCAAGCACAAATTCAGCACTTGCATGCTCTGGACGCCATTTCTTTAGTCCTTCTAGATCCAACTCTCCCTTGTCATTGACCAAATCAATAGCCACGTGTATAGGATTCGTGTCGTAAGTATCTTTCAAATTATAGGAGACATATTTGTTTTCACCAAGCACCTTATATTCAAAAGCACTCTCTCCCTGAATCATTCCTTGATTAATTAATTTCTTGAATGGCTCTTCTGTTGGGACATAAGCTAAATCGTATAAGAATTTATGCCAAAAACGCGCATACATTAGATGGCCAACTGCGTGTTCTGTCCCTCCAACATACAAATCCACATCTTGCCAATAATCTAAAGCTGCTGCACTGCAAAATTCATTCGAGTTATTCGGATCCATATACCGCAAAAAGTACCATGAACTGCCCGCATTGCCAGGCATCGTGTCCGTATCAATTGGCATACCTTTATACTGCCAATCTTCCACTTTACTTAATGGAGCTTTACCATTTACAGGTTTTATATCTTCCATTGAGGGCAACTCCAATGGCAACTCCTCTTCAGGCAACTGATGAGCAATTCCCTCTTCATCGTAAGCAATAGGAAAAGGTTCTCCCCAATAGCGCTGTCGACTAAAATTTGCATCACGAAGTTTATAATTGACCTTCAAATTCCCCCTACCCTTATCTTCAATATATTGAATCGCTAACGGGATAGCCACTTTCACCTCCAAGCCATTCAAAAAATCTGAATTAATCATCTTACCTAACTTGTCGGCATTTGTAGCATCAGGATAGTCCGATTTATCGCAGATATCAATGATATCAATTTCAAACTTTGTCGCAAAAGCATGATCCCGATCATCGTCACTTGGAACAGCCATGATAGCACCTGTACCGTAATCAACTAATACATATTCACTGATCCAAATTGGAATTTGTTTTCCAGTAAATGGATGAATCGCATAGGCTCCGGTAAACTCACCACTGACTTCTTTCGAGGCTTGTCGATCTACATTAGACTTGCTTTTCGCGCGCTTTTTGTATGCCTCTACCCTTTCAATATTCTCAGTACTTGTCAATTCATTAACCAAAGGATGTTCTGGTGCTAACACCATAAACGTAACTCCAAAAATAGTATCTGGACGGGTAGTAAATACTTCTAAGCTTTGGTTCTCTTCATCAGAGCTGGAAGAGTTAGGCATGGGGGCAAGTTCAAAAACCACTTTCGCTCCCTCACTCTTTCCAATCCAATTTTCCTGCTGCGCTTTCAAACTTTCAGACCACTCTAAATCTTGAATACTATTTAATAATCGTTCGGCATATGCAGTTATTCTCAAACTCCATTGCAACAATGGCTTTTGCACTACAGGGTGACCTCCTCGCTCAGAGAATCCATTAATTACCTCATCATTAGCCAATACAGTTCCAAGAACTTCGCACCAATTAACAAAGGAAACTTTACGAAACGCTAATCGATAATGCATTAAGATTTCTTCTTGCTCCCTCTTTGAAAACGCCTTCCATTCTTCCGCGGTAAACTCTCCTGAATAATCAGTGAAAGCTGAAGTTTTTAAATTTCCATCCGTTTCAAACTGCTCCATCAAAAAGCTGATGGGTTTGGCTTTATCAGCAGTCGTGCAGTAACAATAGTTAAACATTTTAGTAAATATCCACTGCGTCCATTTGTAATAACTTGGATCACTGGTGATTACTTCTCTACTCCAGTCAAATGATAACCCTATCAAATTTAATTGCCTTTTGTAGGTGGCAATATTCTCCGCAGTTGTCTGTATGGGATGTTTCCCAGTCTCAATGGCATATTGCTCTGCGGGCAAACCAAAGGCATCAAATCCCATGGGATGCAATACATTATAGCCTTTCAAACGTTTGTAGCGCGAATAGATATCACTGGCAACATAACCTAAGGGATGCCCAACATGCAAGCCACTACCCGAAGGGTAAGGAAACATATCTAAAACATAAAATTTAGGCTTAGAAGTATCCAATTCTACCTTATAGCTTTGCTCTTCTTTCCATCTACTTTGCCACTTCGTTCTAAGTGCTTTAGGGTTGTATGCCATAAATAAATTATTTATTAATAATAAGACTACAAATTTAAAAGATTTCACACACGTAACACCCTAATTCGATAAAGATTTTACCCTCACCTAGGATTCCTTCGATTGACACACCATTTTGAGCCACTTTAAAATATTTAGTGGTGTGATTAGAAAAGATTTATGCAGTAATTTTAGCCTTATTCACTTTGGTAAACCATAAATTTAAGAGAACACCGCAGACCACCAAACTTATTCCAAGTAAAGTAATCCATCCATAATCGTCTTTAAAAAACACATATCCAATGACAATCGCATAAACAATTGTTAAGTAACGTACTATGCTTACTTTTCCTACCTCTTCCAATTGCAATGCTTTGGTCATATTTACCTGTGCAATTTGCGTCGAAATACCAATACCAATTAAAATTAAATATTCCATCATATTCGGCTGAACCCATTTAAAATAAGTCAAAATTCCGGCAACGGGTAAGGCGATTAAAGGGAAATAAAAAACAACTACCAGCGGATGATCGGTATCTTTCAATTTCCGGATCATATTATAAGCTAGGGCCGAAATAAAAGCAGCTAATATGGCCAGTAAAAAATATAGAATAGACATATCTGGGTTAAAGCCCTTAATTATTGCTACTCCAGCAAATGAAACTAAGAAAAAGAACCATTGTGGCAACGCCACTCGTTCCTTTAAGATAAAAATAGCAAGAATGGTCGTGAAAATTGGAGACAATTGCATGATGGTGACTGCCGAAGCAAATGGCATCTTTTGTAAACAAAGGAAATAAAGAGACAAGGCCACCAAGCCAAATAGGCCGCGTAAAAACAAGATGGATTTATTATTTCCCAAAAATGAAATTCCTAATCGCTTAATCATTATGGCACTAATGACTAGCGTAACTAAACTTCTAAAAAATACAATTTCGATAGCAGGTATATTATCGAGATACTTAACCCCAACATTCATGAAAGAGAAGAATATACCAGCCACAAGCATATGCTTTATCCCTTTTGACAACATGAATTACTTTTTGCTGAGTTGCAGAACTAAATCACCCAATATCTTACGGGTATCTTCACTCCACCAGTGCTTTGAAATTTCCGCCTTAAGCGGTTCGTCAAAAGCAACATAATGGGCCAATAAAGCAGTGCGCATGTTTGACTTACTATGCGTCCAAGTTCGTTGATTAAAACTTAAATATTTCAGAAGACGAGATTTTGCAGCTTCCAAAACATTGCCTTCCTCAACACATTCATCAATCAAACCATTATCAAGCGCTTCTGTAACCGATAATAACTTACCTTCCAAAATAAATTGCATCGCTCGTCTCGAACCAATGCAGTTTTCATAAAGGTGATAAATAAATTTTGGCAAGACAATACCTACGGGCACTTCATTCAATCCAATTCGATATTTACCTTCTGCCATAATCCGATAATCACAGCATAGCGCAAGCACACATCCGCCTGCAGGAGAATGTCCAGTTATGGATCCAACTAAGGGTTTCGGAAAAGACAACATGGTCTTTATCGCTGAAAACAAAGATTCAAATAATTCTAAAACTTGATGCTCATCGTATGCATACAATTCAATTACATCTAGTCCAGCTGAAAAAAATCGTTCTTTTCCGGTCAATATAACTCCATGAATATCAGAATTGCTCGCTAAGTCATTAAAACAAGTAAGCAAATCCTTCAGCATTTCAGTATTAATAGGATTCGCGCTTCCCCTGTCCAATTGAACTATGGCGTAATTATTTTCTCTAGTAACTTTTAATGTATTCATTATTTCCTAAATCCAAGCTATTAACATAATTCTATAATTTTAATCGATTAAAAAGGTAAATCTTCTAAATCCTCACGCGCATCAACATTGTTATTTATATTGTTTACAGGAGCTGCATCTTGATTGAAACTTTCATTGGGTGGAGGTGTATTTCTCATAGCGGACTCCCCTTCAACTTTCCAAGCATTTAAATTGGTGAAATACTTTCCTTGCCACTCTCTACCTCGTAAATCGAAATGTACTTTCAAATCATCTCCTTCTTTGTAGTTGTCGATGATCGCACATCTATCTTGAGTTAATTGAAACTTTACAAATTGAGGATATTCCCCTGCTGTTTCAACGACAAATTCTCTTGCTTTAAAAGATTCTGTTTTTTGTTCTGTTTCAAACACTTTATGTAATTTTCCTGTAATATCTAATGCCATTCTGTTTAATTTTATGTAAAGTTATTAGTTAATGCAATAATATTCAATCCTATTTAGATTGTTTATGCACATTTGTTGCTTAGTTTTGTGCTTTAATGGAAAAAATCGAACTCAATCATATCATCTTTCAAAAAGTTAAAGAAGCTGCAACAAGCCTTGACCTAGACACCTATGTCGTTGGGGGTTATGTCCGTGATCAACTTATTGGTCGAAAATCAAAGGACATAGACTTTGTTTGCGTCGGAAGTGGAATCGAACTTGCTCGCAAAGTTGCTTCTTTACTTTCACCGAATTTAAAGGTAAATTTTTTTAAAACATATGGCACTGCCCAGTTTGTGTGGGAGGGCTGGGAATTAGAATTTGTAGGAGCGCGCAAAGAATCATACCGAAAAGACTCCCGAAATCCCTTGATTGAGGAAGGTAGTTTGACTGATGATCAAAATCGTAGAGATTTTACGATTAATGCCTTAGCTGCGTCGGTCAATATAGATGATTTTGGAGAAATAATAGACCCTTTCAATGGCATCGAAGACCTAAAGAATGGCATTATTCAAACTCCATTAAATCCTGACATCACCTTTTCTGATGATCCACTTCGCATGATGAGAGCTATTCGCTTTGCAAGCCAGCTAAACTTTACCATTGCTGAGCCAACCTTAAAAGCCATTGAAAGGAACAAAGAGCGAATTGAAATTATTACGCAGGAAAGAATCACTACTGAACTAAATAAAATAGTTTTAGCAAAAAAACCTTCTATTGGATTTCTTTTGCTTGATCAAACCGGGCTGCTCCCTTATATTTTTGAAGAATTAAGTGAGCTTAAAGGAGTTGATTATTTTAAGAATCAAGGACATAAAGATAATTTTTACCACACCTTACAAGTCTTGGATAATTTATGTGAAAATACGGACCATTTATGGTTAAGATGGTCTGCAATTTTACATGATATTGGCAAGCCAAAATCGAAACGATTTGAGGAAGGAAACGGTTGGACTTTTCATGGACACGAGGTCATTGGAGAAAGGATGACACAAAACATTTTTAGAAAATTGAAACTTCCTTTAAACCAAGAAATGAAGTATGTTCAAAAGCTGGTTCGTCTGCACCTAAGGCCCATACCCATTGCTAGAGATGGAATTTCGGATTCAGCGATACGCCGATTACTTTTTGATGCTGGAGATGACATAGATGACCTTATGATGCTTTGTGAGGCAGATATAACCTCAAAAAATGAATCAAAGGTTAAACGAATATTAGCTAATTTTCAAATTGTCAGAACAAAACTTAAAGAAATAGAAGAAAAGGATCATATCCGAAATTTTGAGCCGCCTATAAGTGGAGAACTTATTATGCAAGCATTTGATTTAAAACCTTGTAAAGAAATAGGCATTATTAAAAATCAAATAAAGGATGCCATTTTAGATGGAGAGATTCCAAATGAATTGAATGCTGCACAGGAATTAATGTTCCGACTCGGTGAAAAAATGGGATTAAAAAAAGTTGTCTAATGAATTTGAAAACCTATAAAGTCGAACGTTTACTTGAGTTAAACGATCTTTTAAATAAAGAAAATGAAAATTTGGTTCAATGTGTTGGCTTAGCTGAAATTAAAAATAAGTGGTTTACCCAAGAGAATATTTGGCAAATGATCAATGCCATTAAGACCAATTATTTGGAGCCTTCGAAATTGAACCAATGGATGGATTCATATACCTTAAATGAGTTAAATACTTCCGTGGGTATAATTTGTGCAGGTAATATTCCACTAGTTGGTTTTCACGATATACTTTGTGCTTTTGTTGTTAATGCACCAACACAAGTGAAACTCGCAAGCAAAGATGAGGTTCTAATGAAATTTATCATCGAGCAGCTTCAAACGCTTGATATTACTTGGCAAGTAGAAATAGTCAATCGTCTTCAAAACTATAAAGCGGTAGTTGCAACAGGAAGTGACAACTCACATAGATACTTTGAGCAATACTTTCAGTCAGTTCCCAATATTTTAAGAAGCAATAGGAATAGTATAGCCATAATTACGGGTGATGAAACAGCGCATGAATTGGATTTATTGGCGCATGATGTTTTAGCCTACTTTGGTTTAGGATGTCGAAATGTTTCGAAAATATTCCTACCAGAGGGGTTTGACGTCACCACCCTCTTTACTCACTTTGATAATTTCAAGGAATATGTCAATCACAACTTATATAAAGACAACTATGATTACAACAGAACGCTTCTTTTGATGAACTTGGATAAACATTTGGCCAATGACTTCATCATTGCAAAAGAGGATGACAATTTGCATAGTCGATTGGCAACTATTCATTACAGTTTCTATAAAAACACTGAAGAAGTTCAAGACTATATCATAGAAAACCATGAGAATATTCAGGTGGTCGTAAGTCGACCTTCAACGTTTTGGGAAAGTGTAGATTTTGGGCAAGCTCAAAAACCAAGTTTAAGTGATTATGCCGACAATATAGATACCTTAGATTTCTTGCTATCTTTGTAAGATGTCAAGTTATTTCAGTAAAGATTTTCCTGTCTTTTTTAAAGAATTAGCCGCGAATAACTCCAAAGATTGGATGGATGATAATCGCAAGCGTTATGCCCAGGTTGTCAAGAAACCCTTTGAAAATTTTGTTGAAGCTTTGCAACAGGCAGTAGGCGAATTTGATGAGGAAATAACTTTAAAACCTGGTGATTCAATCTTCAGGATAAATAGAGATATTCGATTTAGCAAAGATAAAACACCCTACAAAACCAACCGCACTGCAATTATATCTAAATATGGAAGAAAAGACAAGGTATACCCTGGCTTCTACATATCCTTATCTCCAGAAAAAGTAATGGTAGGTGGAGGCGCATACTTCCTTGAAAAAGAAAACCTGTACAAAGTTCGACAAGAAATTGCTTACAACTTAGAAGAATTCGATTGCTTAATTAATGACAAAAAGTTTAAAGCTAATTTCCCAGAAATATTAGGAGCGAAAAACAAGCTTATTCCAAAAGAATTTAAGGATGATGCTAAAATACAGCCTCTCCTTTTGAATAAAGGATTCTTTTTCATGAAGGACTTGCCCGCTGATTTGATTTTTGATAACAATGTGGTTAATGTGCTCATCGAAAACATGAAAACAGCAAGCCCTTTTAACAATTTTCTAAGAAGAGCCTTATCTTAAGCTATTGAAGATGCTAAGCAAAATATTATTGATGCCATTTACCCTCCTCTATGGTATAGGCATTGCTTTTCGAAATTTCCTCTATGACAATAAATATTTCCGTTCTATACGTTTTGATATACCGGTTATTAATGTCGGTAATCTAAGTACTGGTGGAACAGGTAAAACTCCTCATGTTGACTACTTAATCGACTTACTTAAAGCTCACTACCCACTGGGAGTGTTAAGCCGGGGATATCGCAGAAAAACAAGTGGTTATATGAATGTAAAAACCAATCATAAAGCCCGCGATGTTGGCGATGAACCCTTATTATTAAAATGGAAGCATCCTGAAATTGAAGTAGCCGTTTCTGAAGATAGGTCCATAGGCATTCCTAGTTTAGCTAGTCAAAAACCCCCAACATTTACCGTTCTTCTAGATGATGCATTTCAGCACAGAGGTATACGAGCAGGATTAAATATCCTACTTACGCCCTATCACGAGCTTTACACCGATGACTTTTTACTTCCTGTTGGTAATCTTCGTGAATTTAAAAGCGGTGCAAAACGAGCTGACTTAATAATCGTCACGCATTCACCGCAACAATTAACCCAACAAGAAAAGGATCGAATAAAAACAAAATTAAGTCCGCAAGATTACCAGCATGTCTTCTTTTCTTTTCTTGATTACCACCCTATATATCAGGTATTTAAGGAAGATATTTCTTTGATTTCACCCGAAAAAGGCAGCGATATATTGTTACTTACAGGCATAGCAAACCACTCTAAAATGAAAGACTATTTAGCTGCAAAGTTCAACAAAGTCTATGAACGCTCATTCCCAGACCATCACACTTTTACCAATCAGGATGTGGAATCTATAATTAACACGTATAAGGACCTCAAGGGGAAGGATAAATATATCATAACCACGGAAAAGGATCTTACCCGTCTTTTCCCTCATGCACAAGCATTTAATAATGTAGGAATAAAAGTACTTTGTTTACCAATTAAGATTAATTTTGAGGCTAAAGAAAAGCAACGATTTAATAAAATCATTCACTTTTTTATTGAAAAGACATTAGAGGAATATTTAACTATAGAAGAATAATAATATGACGGTCATTGAGCAAATTAACACCACCATAAGGTTTATAAGATCCATTAGCGAGTTTAATCCTGAAATAGGGATTATCCTGGGTAGTGGACTAGGAAATTTCACAAACGAAATTGAAGTAGTCAAAGAAATTGCCTACGAGGATATTCCAAACTTTCCTGTTGTAACAGTTAAAGGCCATTCAGGTAAATTAATATTTGGCAAAGTAAGTGGTAAAAACATAATCGCTTTTAGTGGTCGCTTTCATTATTATGAAGGATATGAGATGGATGAAGTAATTTTCCCAGTTCGATTAATGAAATACTTGGGTTGCCACAGTGTTGTAATTTCCAATGCGAGTGGAGGAATAAATCCAGCGCAGAGGGTAGGCGATTTAATGATCATAACTGATCATATTAATCTGCAACCCGTGCATCCCCTTAGAGGAAAAAATGATGAGAATCTTGGTCCTAGATTTCCAGACATGCTCAATGCCTATCATGATGATTACAGAGCAATAGCAATAAAAATAGCAAAGGAAAATAATATTGCTTGTCATCAGGGAGTTTATGTAGGTGTGCAAGGTCCTACTTTTGAAACGCCAGCAGAATATAAAGCATTTCATCTAATGGGCGGGGATGCTGTGGGAATGAGCACTGTGCCCGAAGTTATTGCAGCTCGACATGTAGGACTAAAAGTATTCGGTATATCTGTTATTTCAGATTGCGGTTATCCGCCAGAGGCTATGATAGACATCAATCATGATATGGTTATTGCAGCTGCAAAGGAAGCGGAACCAAAAATGAGCTTGATTATTAAAGAATTACTTGCCAAAATCTAAGTAAAAGGACTTGAACAATAAGCATCCCCATACCCTACTATTCCTGCTATTCACCATCGTTTATAGCCTCGCTTATTGTCAACATGATGAAACCAGCTATTATTATTTTAAAGATCAAGAACACCTACTTATTCCTATTGATACCGGTCTAAATAATTTGGAAGCTTATAATTTTATGCAGACGCCAACCTGGGACTATTTCAACCTAGGAAATACCGGTCAAGCACATCAATATATGGCCTTGGATTGGAATGGAAATAAAGGTTTCAAAAGTGGCCTAACTCATTTTGACCGATATAAATACGCGATTGATAAGATTCGATATTATAAAGTTGAGAAACCATTGTCTCAAATCAACTATTTTTTGGGAAGTAATAGAGAAAATATTTTTGGTGCCCAATTTGCACACAATGTGAAAAACAGACTCAATTATGGAGTCAATTTCCATAGAGTTCTATCCACAGGTGTTTACAATAACATACAAGCTAGAAATGGAGATTTCTCGCTTTATGGTCAATTCTTCTCAAAAAACAGCAGGTATGTCTTAGGTGCCGAAATGATTTTCACAAAACTGAAAGCACAAGAAAATGGAGGCTTGTTAATTGATTTCATCAATCAACCTGAATTAGTCGAACCCAACAAAGAGTTTTACGAGGTAAATATTACTGATGGTTTGACTCAACACAAAAATTTGGCCTTTGAAATTACAAATACCTACCATTTTGGGTTTCACACTTATGACAGCATTACCGATAGCCTAGAAGTACGAAGATTCCATCCTAGTTTTACCATAAACCACTTAACAGGTACACAAAAAAATACCTACGAATATGTAGACAATAATGCGACTGACAGCCTATATGGCGATTTCTTCCAAGCCGCAGATTCAAGTTTTTATAGGTTGTATTATCACCAAATTCCCAATCGTGTTTTCTTCAACTACTCAGGTCTTAAAGCAAATAGGGATAGTGCCCAATATTATAATTTAAAAGTTGAATTTGGCGCACAACACGACAATATAGAATTATGGCAAAATCGCAAAGAGTTTACTACCAACAATTTCCATATCTACACTGCCCTCCGGAGTAATCCATTGGCTCTAAAAAAGTGGAGCTATGCAATAAACACCCATTATTATTTAACTGGATATAACCATAATGATTGGCAGTTCAGCGCTAACTTTGGCTATAACCTAGATAAGTTCGGTGTAGCAACAATATCTGGAAAAATAGAACAGCAAGAAGCTGCATGGATTGAGCAAAACTATGCCTCTTCATCCCTAAACTGGACCTATAATTTTGATAAAAAAACGCATAGTTTAATTGCTTTTGACTATCAATTGACTAAACAGCAGTTTAACTTTCATGCAGCGTACCATCGTGTTGGAAACCTCGTCTATTTCGATGAAAATTCTCGTCCTAAACAGCTGCAAAACACGACATCCTATTGGCAAATTAACGCCAGTAAAAATTTGAATTTCAAAATCCTTCATTTTGATAATTTTATTGGTATTCAAGGCAATAACAACCAAGAAGCTTTGCGCTTACCTGCTGTATTTTTAAAGTCAAGTTTATACATTGAAGGATACATATTTAAGGGGAACATGTTAGCTCGGCTTGGGGCAGATATGAGGTATAATAGTAGCTTTGAAGCAAATGCTTGGAATCCAATAATTGGACAATTTTATATTCAAAATAATCAAAGTATGCAATACACTCCTGTATTGGATATATTTCTGAGTTTTAAGGTAAAAACCCTGCGAGTTTTCGCAAAAGCCAATTACATCAACGAAGGCCTGATTAAAAAGAATTATTATACGGCCTTGGGCTACCCGGATCGCGGCAGAACATTTGCTGGTGGACTTGTTTGGCGATTCTTTGAATAATAAGTATCCGGATACACTCAAATCACAATCTTGACTCCATATTTGCGTTATTTGTTTAATGAATTTTTTGTCGCATTACTATTTACTGCCCGAGAAAGAAAATATCGATTTGATTATTGGCAATTTACTTCCAGATTTAATGCGAGGGTTTACCAAAATCTATAATCTAGAAATTAAGTCTAATCCATTAACTCATGACACCAAATTTATTCAGGGTTTGCATTACCATTTATTAACTGACAAGCTCTTTCACAATTCTGCTTTTTTTCAAAAAAACTGCAATGCGCTGAAGAGAATAACAGAATTTCACAAACTCCCCCTTAAGCGAAATTTCATTGTTTCTCATATAATGCTAGAACTAATAATTGATCAATATCTTATAGAACAATCGCCTAGTTTAGCTACCAATTTTTACAAGATGCTTGATGCTGCTGATCTTATAAAATTGGAAGACCAGCTTAAAATGACAATGCCGCGTCAAAATTCCTCAAATATTATTCGTATTTTTAATGGTTTTAGAGAAAATAGATATGCTTATAAATTATTGGGGCAAGAAGGGATTCAAGCTGGTTTGTATCATATTGTAGGAAAAAGAATAGGACTATCTTTTCAAGAACAACAATGGAGGCAGGCTATACAAGAAGGAAAAGAAACAATAGCAGAGGGGTTACCCTTTTTTTTGAAAAAAATAAAACATGAGCTAAATGATGCTTAAAAAAATTAGTTTACTTCTCTTATCATCTTTTCTTCTTATGGCTTTAAGTGCCCAAAAGTCAAGAAAATATTCGAATGAATTTTTAAATATTGGTATGGGGGCTAGTGGTATGGCCATGAGCAATAGCCGGGTAGCTGGTACAGGCGATTTATTTAGCATGTACTACAACGCTGCAGGGCTTGCACACATCAAGGATAATTTTCAAATTGGTTATATGCATAGCGAATACTTTGCTGGAATAGCTAAAATTGATTACCTCGCTGTAGCTATTCCCTTGGAAAATGAAAAAAGAAGTCTTGGGCTTACCTTTTATAGATTTGGTATTGACGATATTCCCAACACCTTATTCTTGTTTCCTAACGGGACCGACAATCCTCCGGACTACAGCAGAATAAGTCGATTCACTAATGGTGAGTATGCAGTTCTTTTGTCTTATGGTCAAAAACTTAAGCCCGAAGGTCTCTCAGTTGGCGGCTCGGTAAAAATTATTCATAAAAAGGTAGGAAGTTTTGCAACAGCTTGGGGAGTTGGAATTGATGCTGGTTTGCAATATCGTAAAAATGGTTGGCGTTTTGGAATTAATGCTCGTGACGTTTCAAGCACCTATAATGCTTGGTCATTCAACTTTACCGCAGAAGAAGCTGATGTTTTGCAGGCAACTGGCAATTTAGTCCCTGAAAATTCTCTTGAACTAACTCTTCCAATGATTTTGGTAGGTGTCGGTCATCAATTCAACATCAAAAACAAATTTTATATTGAACCCGAGCTTAACGTGAATATGAACACCGATGGAAGAAGAAATGTATTATTTAGAACCGATCCTGTTGGATTTGACGCAACGTTTGGACTCGAACTTAACTATAAGAATATTATTTATTTGAGAAGTGGAGTAGGTAATTTTCAATGGATAACAAAATTGGAAGGAAACGACAAACTAACTGCCCAGCCCAATATTGGTGTTGGCCTAAATATTAAAGGATTTCATATCGATTATGCCTTCACAAATCTGGGCGACCAAACTAGTATAAACGGTCAAGATCAAGTCTTTTACAGCAATGTCATCTCCGCACATTTTGGGTTCCCGAAAAAGAATAAACAAGAAGATAATATCCAAGAATTATGAGACAAAATCTACTCTTTTTTATTGTATTAATAGCAGGTATTCAATTATTTGCTCAGCCGTATGGTAATGAATGGATTGATTATAATCAACCACATTTTAAATTTGAAGTTGCAATTGGTAATGAAGGAATTCACCGAATTGAAAGTTCTTTAATTAACCAGTACGGATTAAATTTTATTGACCCTGACAATTTTAAGTTGTTCAGAGATGGTATAGAAATTCCAATTTATGTGAAACAAACAAATAATGTTGCAGACTTTATTGAGTTTTATGCTACAGCCAATGATGGGAAATTTGATACGTGGCTTTTTAAAGACACCGCGCATCAAGCTCATGATAGAGGAAGCCTATTTTACAATAACTCAAGCTATTATTTAACTTGGAATGAAGTAGGAGGAAACCTAAGAATAAATAACATTTCAAATGACCTCTCTAATCTTCCTCAACCTGAACCATACTTTTGGTATAGCAGTGAAAATATTCTTAATCAAACTTTTAGTATCGGTGAACCTACTTACCTATCCGGTGGAGGTAATTTGACTGCCCTTTATAATTCTCAATTTGATAAAGGTGAGGGCTTTTACAGCAATCAACAATTTAATAATTCTTCTAATATCGTATCCTTTAACATGCCTACCCCTCATGCTGTCAATAACATGGATGCAGAACTCTACACCGTTGTGGTATCATGGTCATCTAATGAACATAAGTATAATATAAAATCCGGCTCGAGTGTCCTTTCTACTCATCAATTCAACGATTATAAAGTCGGAAAAAAATTAGACATTTTACCTGCTAGTCTCATTAATTCTAACACTAATGTGAGTTTTGAAGCTTTGCCTTCATCAACTGGAACCAATAGAAATAATCCTTCCCTTATTGAAATTAAGTATGCTCGCTTATTTAATATGGATAATCAGAATTCATTTGTTTTTGAAATCGATGGAAATAATTCTAGACAGTATCTTGAGATAGCAAATTTGGATGACCAGAGCACGGAGCCATTACTTTATGATTTAACTAATGGATATAGGCTTGTTTCACAAGACTTGCCAGGTTCAAATATTCACCGATTCTTGCTGCCTGCTGCTTCAGGGAGCCGAAAACTAATTATAAGAGCTGATAATAGTAATTCATACAATGTTGTAAGTAGTTTAACCCAAATCGCTTACACCAGTTTCGATGAGCCAAATAACCAAGGTAATTACATCCTATTAACTGGAGATGAATTTTATGATAGCCCTGAAGTCGATGCTTACGTTGCTCATCGAGAAAGTTTTAGTGGAGGAGCACATAATGTGATTAAAGTAAATATTAATCAGTTATACGACCAATTTGGTTTCGGAATTGACCGACACCCTCAAGCAATAAGAAACTTCGTAAGCTATGTAACAGATACATGGAACCCAAGCCCTGAAAATTTGTTTATTGTTGGAAAAGCTAGAGAGTATAAAGACTTCAGATATAATCAAACGGCAAGAGAGCAATGTATTGTGCCCACATTTGGAAATCCTGGCAGCGATGTTCTACTGGCTGCAGACACCAATAGTTCGGTACCTAAAATAGCCATAGGCAGGCTTGCAGCAACGAATACCGATCAAATCGACCAATACCTTCAAAAGATCATTCAGTACGATAATGAATTCTATAATTTTGGTGACCCACTACAAACCATTGCCAATAAGGATTATATGAAACAGATTATTCACCTTGGTGGAGGAACAGATTTATCTCAACAAAATCTTTTCAGAAATTACTTAAACAGCTATGCTGCTGCTGCCAATGGGACATCTTGGGGTGCTGAGGTTCATTCTGTATTTAAAAACTCAAGCGCTCCGATACAAACCTTACCCTCTGAATTGATTAGAAATCGAATCAATGATGGAGTCTCCTTAATCACCTTTTTTGGTCACTCATACGCGAATGGCTTCGATATAAGTTTTGACGATCCAGAGAACTACAGTAACATAGGTAAATACCCAATTTTTCTTGCAAATGGATGTAATTCTGGATTAATACATGCTTCCTCACAAAGTATAAGCGAACGATTTGTTTTCCAGGACCAGAAGGGGGCGATTGCCTATATATCCACCACTGACCTATCAGCATCAAACTCACTAAACGTATATACCACTAACTTTTATCAAAACCTGAGCACGAATCAATACGGA